>SESB01002246.1_pt1 | contig 11551 bp, 10 predicted proteins | sample 3171441 | NCBI WGS metagenome assembly SESB01 (sample SAMN06051867, study PRJNA518727) | freshwater metagenome | biome: subpolar coniferous forest; feature: holomictic lake; material: water; isolation source: holomictic Lake 227, 6 m depth | place: Canada: near Kenora, Ontario | collected...
CGAATCAGGTTGCTGGTGTCGGTGAGGTCGCCGTAATGCAACTTGAAATTGGCATTCTCTATGTGCGGATCCTGGTAGATGTGATCGACGCGCTGGGTGTTGAAGGAACTGGCACGGCGTTTGATGCCGTGCACGACGTAGCCCTTTGCCAGCAGAAATTCGGCCAGGTAGGAGCCGTCCTGGCCAGTGATGCCTGTGATGAGTGCGACTTTGGCGTTTGTGGTCATATCGTGCTCTAGGTTGTCATCCCGGACTTGATCCGGGATCCATGGATTGCGGGTCGGAGCCCGCAATGACAGCTTGGTAATGTTGAAGGAAATCCTGATACGCGAGAGACAATCCTCGTGCCAAATCGATGTGGGCGTGCCATCCCATGGCATTGAGGCGACTGCTGTCCATCAGCTTGCGCGGTGTGCCGTCCGGTTTGCTGGGGTCAAAGTCGATGCGGCCGGTAAACCCAACGGCCCGGCCGACCGCCTGTGCTACTTCGGCGATGGTGATGTCTGAGCCGTAACCCACGTTGATCTGGCTTTGCATCGGTTGGGTCTGCGCCTCGTAGCTGGTTTTGGACAGATTCATCACGAACACGCTGGCTGCTGCCATGTCATCCACGTAAAGGAATTCGCGCTTTGGCGTGCCGCTGCCCCAGATGGTGACGCTGGGCGCCTTGTTCATCCTGGCTTCATGGAAGCGCCGGATCAGTGCCGGAATCACGTGGGAGTTTTCTGGATGGTAGTTGTCGCCCGGACCGTACAGATTGGTTGGCATGACGCTGCGGTAATCGACGCCATACTGGCGGTTGTAGCTTTCGCACATTTTGATGCCGGCGATCTTGGCGATGGCGTAAGGCTCGTTGGTGGGCTCCAGTGGGCCAGTGAGCAAGGCGGACTCGCTCATGGGCTGGGGGACCGCTTTGGGGTAAATGCAGCTGGAGCCCAGAAACAAAAGTCTTTTGACACCAGCGCACCAGGCCTGGTGGATGACATTGGCCTGCACCATCAGGTTTTGGTAGATGAACTCGGCTGGGTAAGTGTTGTTGGCATGAATGCCTCCCACCTTGGCAGCCGCCAGATAGACCTGGTCCGGTCTTTCTGCTTCGAAAAATGCCCGGACGGCCGCCTGATTACACAGATCAAGTTCGCGATGGCTGCGCGTCACCAGAGCGGTCTGCCCCTGCTGTTGCAAGGTGCGAACAATGGCCGAGCCGACCATGCCCTGGTGGCCCGCAACGTAGATTTTTGGTTGGCCCAACATGAACTGCTCAGCCCCCTTCAAACAGCGGTGCATCCGACAACAACAGACCCGCTTGGTCTTTGCCCGATACCAGCGGAGAAGCAGCCGACAAAGGCCAGGCTACGGAGAGCGTCGGGTCATTCCAGGCGATGCAACGCTCAAATTGCGGAGCATAGTAATCGGTCGTCTTGTAGAGAAACTCTGCCGATTCGCTCAAGGTCAGGAAGCCGTGCGCGAAACCCGGCGGCACCCACATCTGCCGCTTGTTCTCTTCGGTCAATTCGGCGCCAACCCATTTCCCGAAAGTCGCGGAAGACTTGCGCAGATCGACTGCCACATCGAACACCGCGCCACGCACGACCCGCACCAGTTTCCCCTGTGACTGTTCAATCTGATAGTGCAGACCACGCAATACGCCTTGGGCGGAGCGTGAATGATTGTCTTGTACAAAGTTGACGCTCAGGCCCGTCGCTTTCTGAAAGGCATTCAGATTGAAACTCTCGAAGAAGAAGCCGCGTGAGTCACCAAAGACCTTGGGCTCAATGATGAGAACGTCGGCAATTTCCGTCGGGATAATCTTCATGGCTGCTTCGGCAATCAGGGTTCGTGGCGATGGCGTTCGCTGAGCAATCGCAACAGATATTGACCATAACCATTCTTGGCCAGTGGTTGCGCCAGCTTTTCCAGTTGCGCGTCATGAATGAAACCGTTACGCCAGGCAATTTCTTCCACGCACGCCACCTTCAGGCCTTGGCGCCGCTCCAGGGTCGCGATGAACTGGCTGGCTTCGAGCAGACTGTCGTGGGTCCCGGTATCGAGCCAGGCGTAACCACGTTGCATGATTTGTACATTGAGCGTGCCTTGGTCCAGATACGCCTGATTGACCGCAGTGATTTCCAGCTCGCCGCGAGCGCTCGGCTTGACAGCCTTGGCAATGTCGACCACCTGCGTATCGTAGAAGTACAGGCCGGTCACTGCATAGTTGCTCTTGGGTTTCAGAGGTTTTTCTTCAATGCTGCTGGCCCTACCCTGGGCGTCAAAGGCCACAACGCCGTAGCGCTCCGGGTCCTGCACGTGGTACGCAAAAACCGTCGCGCCATCCACCTTTTTGTCAGCTCCTGCCAGCAAGGGACCGAAGTCGTGACCGTAAAAAATATTGTCCCCCAGCACCAGCGCGCTTGGCGCATTTCCCAGAAACTGGTCACCAATGATGAAAGCCTGCGCCAGGCCATCCGGACTGGGCTGCACGGCATACTGAAGATTCAGGCCCCATTGCGAACCATCGCCCAGTAGCTGCTGAAAACGTGGCGTGTCCTGCGGCGTACTGATCACCAGAATGTCTCGTATGCCCGCGAGCATGAGCGTGCTCAAGGGGTAATAGATCATCGGCTTGTCGTAAACCGGCAGCAGTTGCTTGCTCATCGCCAAAGTGGCCGGGTGCAATCGCGTACCGGAGCCGCCCGCTAGGATGATGCCTTTACGTTGTGTCATTTCTTGCCTTCAAATTAAAGCGTTTCGGCCAGCATGCGGTCCACCCCCACTTGCCAGGCTGGCAAATGCAGGTCAAAAGTCGTTTGCAGCTTGCGCGTGTCCAGCCGCGAATTGTGCGGGCGCCGGGCAGCGGTGACAAAGGCGCTGCTCGGCACGGCCAGTACTTCCACCGCTTTCAGATGACGCTCGGGTTGCAGACGTTGGGCCTGTGCCAACACATGCCTTGCGTAGCCCCACCAACTGGTCTCGCCACTGGCCGCCAGGTGGTACAGCCCGGCATCTTCGGGTCGGCGCAATACCTGGCGCAGGGCATGCGCCGTCACATCGGCCAATAGCTCAGCACCGGTAGGGGCGCCGATCTGATCGTCGATCACGGTCAAACGGTCACGTTCCTGCGCCAGTCGCAACATGGTTTTGGCAAAGTTGCCACCGCGCGCCGCATAGACCCAACTGGTCCGAAAAATGAGGTGTTGCTGGCAGGCCGCTTGAATCAGTTGTTCGCCTTCGAACTTGGTCTGACCATAGACGCTCAGCGGCGCGGGTGTGTCGGTCTCAGTCCAGGCCCGGCTGCCACTGCCATCAAACACATAGTCGGTGCTGTAGTGCACGAACCATGCCCCCAGTCGCTGCGCCTCTTGCGCCAGCAGCCCCGGTGCCGTTGCATTGAGCGCACGAACCAGATCGGGCTCGCTCTCGGCCTTGTCTACAGCGGTGTGCGCCGCAGCGTTGACAATGATGTCGGGCTTGACGTCCCGCACGGTGTCAAGCAAGCCTGCCGGATTGCTGAAATTTCCGCAATGGTCCGTGCTGTCATGGTCCAGCGTGACGACGTCACCCAGGGGTGCCAGGCTGCGCTGCAGTTCCCAGCCAACCTGACCACCCTTGCCGAACAGAAGTATCTTCATGCCCGTCCAGCGTAGTTCGTTTGCACCCACTCGCGGTAAGCGCCACTTTGCACATGCGCCACCCAGTCCGGGTTGTCCAGATACCACTGGACTGTCTTGCGAATACCGGAGTCAAAGGTTTCAGCCGGCTTCCAGCCCAGATCACGCTCGATCTTGCTGGCGTCAATCGCATAGCGTCGGTCGTGGCCCGGACGGTCCTGCACATAGGTGATCTGCGCCTTGTAGCTGGCCCCGTCGGTCCTCGCCCGCAATTCGTCAAGCAAGGCACACACCGTGTGCACGATCTCGATGTTGGGCTTTTCGTTCCAGCCACCCACGTTATAGATTTCACCTACTTTTCCGGCAGCCAGCACGCGGCGAATGGCGCTGCAGTGATCCTTGACGTAGAGCCAGTCCCGTACCTGCAGACCATCGCCATATACCGGCAAGGGTTTGCCTGCAAGCGCATTGACAATCAGCAGCGGGATCAACTTTTCCGGAAAATGCAGCGGCCCGTAGTTGTTGCTGCAATTGGTGGTGAGTACCGGCAGTCCGTAGGTATGCAACCAAGCGCGAACCAGATGGTCACTGGCCGCCTTGCTCGCCGAGTACGGACTGTTGGGCTCGATCTTGTTGGTCTCGGTGAAAGCGGCATCGGTGGGTGACAGGCTGCCGTACACCTCGTCGGTCGAAACATGCAGGAAGCGGAAGGCCGCACGTTCACTCTCGGGTAATCCCTGCCAGTAGGAACGCACACTTTGCAGCAGGCGCATGGTACCGACGACGTTGGTCTGGATGAAGTCCTCGGGGCCATGGATGGAACGGTCCACATGACTCTCTGCAGCGAAATTGAGTACGGCGCGCGGCGCATATTGCGTCAGCAGCTTTTCCACCAAGGTCGAGTCACCAATATCGCCTTGCACAAACACGTAACGGGAATCATCCTGCAGGCTGGCCAGATTTTCGGGGTTGCCTGCGTACGTCAGCTTGTCCAGATTCAGCACAGGCTCATCCGTCTGAGCCAGCCAGTCGAGCACAAAGTTGGCTCCAATAAAACCTGCCCCGCCTGTAACCAGAATCATTGTTTTTCCCCGAGTGGATCGGCAACCATCATAAAAGCAAAAAAGGGCGCTCGAAGCGCCCCCGGATTATCGCCGCTGGCGCGCCAGGCTCAGAAGTGAATTCCCCGCATCATCTGCTGCAATGCAATCGCCTCGTGCGACAGCTGCTGCTTGACCGGCTTGTCCCCCGGTTTCGCGCCCTTCGCCGCGCCAGAGTCAGGGAACATGCGAAAACTCGTGTTCATGGCGATTTGCGCGACACGCGGCAACAAGGCGTGCAGCAGCTGCCCGGTTATACCGAGCCGGGTGGCAACGCGCACCGGCTTGAAGATACAGGCTTGCGCAATCATGTCGGCCGCCTCTTCTGGCGCCAGCGTTGGCACGTTGTTGTACAGGCCGGTGGGTGCAATCATGGGCGTGCGCACCAGCGGCATGTTGATCGTGGTGAACGAAATGCCCTGGTCGGCAAACTCACTGGAGGCACAGCGCGTCCAGGCGTCCAGCGCTGCCTTGGAGGCAACATAGGCGCTAAAGCGCGGGGCGTTGGTCAGGACACCGATCGAGCTGATGTTGACCACATGGCCCTTCTTGCGCGCCACCATGCCCGGCAGGAAACCCATGGTGACACGCAGGCAGCCAAAATAGTTCAGCTGCATGGTGCGTTCATAGTCGTGGAAGCGGTCATAACTCGATTCAATGGCACGCCGGATCGAACGCCCGGCATTGTTGATCAGGAAATCGACGCCACCGTGGTCCGCAAGCAGTTGCTTCACAAAACGGTCGCAGTCCGCCATGTCAGCGATGTCTGCCGGGTAAGCCACAAAGCGGTAGCCCTTATCGCGGGCCTGCTGGCAGGCCTCTTCCAGTTTGTCTGTATCACGCCCGCAGATGATGGTGGTGGCGCCTGCTTCGGCAAACTTGTGCGCTGCCGCCAGCCCAATGCCGGAGGAGCCGCCGGTAATCAAAACCACCTTGCCGCCCACGGTACCGCGCAGCGAACGGTCGATGTGCAGGTCCGGATCAAGATGGCGTTCCCAGTAATCCCACAGCCGCCAAGCATAGTCCTTCAGGTTGGGGCAGGCAACGCCCGAACCTTTCAGCGCCGCCAGTGCATCGCGACAATCGAAACGCGTTGGATAGTTGACAAAAGTCAGCATGTCCTGCGGCAAGCCCAGGTCTTTCATGATCGCGTTGCGCACGCGGCGCACCGGCGCCAGCGCCATCAGGCCTTTGGTGACACTGCGCGGAATGAATCCGAGCAGAGCGGCATTGACGAAGAGATTCATTTTGGGCGCATGCGCCGCACGGCTGAAGATGTCGAGCACATCGCCAACGCGGTATCCCACGGGATCGACCAGGTGATAGCACTTCTTGTCAATATCTGCCTGGTGGCTGATGGCATTGAGCGCGTCCACCACAAAATCGACCGGCACGATGTTGATGCGCCCGCCCTCCAGCCCGATCGAGGGCAGCCACGGCGGCAACAGTTGGCGCATGCGCTGGATCAGCTTGAAGAAATAGTAGGGACCATCGATCTTGTCCATTTCACCGGTGACACTGTCGCCCACCACCATGGCCGGGCGATAGACTGACCAGGGCACCCTGCATTCGAGGCGCACGATCTTTTCACTTTCATGCTTGGTCATGAAATAGGGATGCTCGTAGTTTTCGGCCTCGTCAAACATGTCCTCCCGGAACACGCCCTCGTACAAGCCGGCCGCTGCGATGGAACTGACGTGGTGGAAATGTCCGGCACCGATCAGTTTGGCGAGTTCGACCGTGTTGCGGGTGCCCTCGACATTGACCGCGATCTGACTCGCCTCATCGGCGCCCAGGTCGTAAACAGCGGCCAGATGGTAGAAATGGTCAATCTGGCCTTTGAGCTTTTTCAGATCGTCCGCAGAGACAGCCAACTTTTTTGCCGTCAAGTCGCCAAACACCGGCACCGCGCGCGCGGCACTGGCACTCCAGTACTGGCGCAGCGACGCCACCTTGTCCTGGCTTTCCTTGCGGATCAGAAAGTACACCACCGAGCCCTTGCGCTCCAGCAGTTTCTTGACCAGCCGTTTTCCAATAAATCCGGTCGCACCGGTAACAAAGTATTGCATCAAGACCTCCGTTCAGATGGCGCATTCTTGCCCAGATTTCACTTCCGGGCATTCAGCACAAACCCGTGGCCCCTTAGACACCACCCCCTAATAATTTAGGATGCGCCACCTACACAGTGCCCTGACCAGCCTTTACAGTGCATGCCAGTATCCAAATTTATCAACCCCGCTGGAGTTTCCCATGGTCAAAAAGCTGCAAAAATCAAGTTCATCCAAGAAAAGTGCTCTGCCAATTTCAGGCTCCGTGAAGGACTCTGCACAACAGATCTGGCAGGCGGGCCTGGGTGCTTTCACCAAAGCGCAAGCCGAGGGAACCAAGGCGATCGAGGCTCTGATCAAGGAAGGTGTCAGCATGCAACGCAAGACACAGTCCGTTGCCGAAGAAAAGATCTCCGAGGCCAGCAACAAGATGTCAAGCATGGCGACCGACATTTCGTCCAAGGCATCGGGTCAATGGGACAAGCTGGAAAGCATTTTTGAAGATCGCGTCGCCAAGGCCCTGAACAAGCTGGGCGTCCCGTCAGCCAAGGATGTCAACGCCCTGATTGCCCGCATTGACGAGTTGAACAAGAGCGTGCAGAAGCTGTCAGCCAAAGGCGCAGCCCCGAAAGCGCCGGCGAAAAAGACCGTCAAGGTCGCTGTAAAGCCAGCACCCAGGAAAGCCGCAAAGCCCGCTGCAAAACGAGCAGCACCCACAGTCTGATCGCCACGCCGATCGTGATCTGATTCAAGGCGCTGAAAGTGCCCGGTACGCAATGTACCTTGATCGACATAAAGGGCGCCTGTGCGCCCTTTATGCATTGTGCCAACAGGTATTGCTGCATCGCAGCAACCATTGAACACGTTCAGGCCTACACTTTGTTCTCATGAAGCGCAAACCATCACAAGCCCCAAGAATCGCACTGGCATTGTCAGGTGGCGGGCCCTTGGGCGCCATTTACGAAATTGGTGCACTGTGTGCTTTGGAAGAGTCCCTTAACGGGATCGACTTCACCAAGCTGCAGCACTACGTCGGAGTTTCAGCCGGTGGTTTTATTGCCGCTGGCTTGGCCAACCGCATTACGCCGCGGGAACTTTGTACGTTGTTCATTGAAAACGACGGCCCGCTGGCAGAGACCTTCGACCCTTCCTGGCTGATGATGCCGGCCTACGGAGAATTTGCGCGTCGCGGCATCATGTTGCCAGCGCTGCTGGTGTCTGCCTTGTGGCAGCTCACCGCCGGGCGCAAACCCTTTACCCAGGCGCTGCAGAAACTGGGGCCAAGCTTGCCGGCTGGCATCTTTTCCAGCGAGCACATGCAACTGCAACTGGAACGGCTTTTTTCGCAAAAAGGCCGCAGCAACGATTTCCGCAAGCTCAAGACCCAGCTGACCCTGGTGGCGACGAATCTCGACAGTGGCGAGGCCGCACCTTTTGGCCGGCCCGGCTGGGATCACGTCCCGATTTCGAAAGCGGTACAAGCCAGCGCTGCCCTGCCGGGACTGTTTCCGCCAGTCGAAATTGATGACAATTACTACGTGGACGGCGCCCTGAGGAAGACCATGCACGCATCGGTCGCTCTGGAGCAGGGGATCGATCTGATGCTGTGCCTGAACCCTCTGGTTCCGTTTGACGCCACAGCGCCCCAGGTTGCCAAGGTCATGCGGCGCGGCCTGTCAGCCGAAAAGCACCACATACCACGCATTGTGGACGGCGGCCTGCCGGCCGTGCTGAGTCAGACCTTCCGCTCCCTGATTCACTCCCGCATGGTGCTGGGCATGAGGCAGTACGAACACGCCTATCCGGACACCGACATCATCCTGATCGAACCCGATCATCGGGATCCCGAACTGTATCTGGCCAACACCTTCAGCTATTCGCAGCGGCGTCGCCTGGCAGAGCACGCCTACCAGCAAACCCGCCAACTGCTGCGTTCGCGCAAGACCGGTCTGTCGGCCAAACTGTGGCGCCACGGCATCAGTCTGCACCACGAAGCGCTGGACGACCCGAAGCGACATTTGAGCGCCCCGCTTCCGGCCTCCACCCAGGTTGGGCGGGCCATCAGCAAGCTCCAGGAAATCATGGACGACCTCGGTCACGCCGTGCGGCCTGCGACGCACGAGAGAGCGCCTCTATGGTGAAGAAGGCACCCCGGCGGACCGCCGAGCGCATTCTGGAAGTAACACTGGAACTTTTCAATCGCTTTGGCGAGCCCAACGTTTCCACCACCCTGATCTCGGCTGAGTTGGGCATCAGCCCGGGCAACCTCTATTACCACTATCCGGCCAAAGAAGAACTGATCAACTCCCTGTTTGATCGCTATGAGCACGGCCTCAACGAGTTGCTCAACGCCAGCGACGGCGTGCGCGATGTGGAGGATGCATGGTTCTTCATGCACACGCTGTTTGAGTTGATCTGGCAATACCGTTTTCTGTACCGTGATTTGAACGATCTGCTGAGCAAGAACCGGCGACTCGAAACACACTTTCAGGCGGTTCTGAAAAACAAAACACGCGCGGTGAAGACCATGCTCGACAGCATGAGCCGCTCGGGTGCCATCGCCATTGACTCACGGGAAATTGAGGCAACCGCCACCAGCATGGTAGTGGTTTTGACGTACTGGTTGAGTTTTGAATATGTGCGCGATCCACGCCATGCGCTCGAAACTGAAAACGCGCAAGCTGCCCTGCTGCGGGGCGCACAACACGTGCTGAACCTGCTGGTACCGTATCTGGAACAAAGCCAGCGCACCCATTTGCTCAAACTCGCAGGCGCCTACAATAATGAAAACAATTAGCAGAATGGGCACCGGAGACAAGCATGGCCAGTTGGACTGCCTTTCCCTTTGCAGGCGAGTACGTCTTTGACGCTGCAAGCGTCAAGAAGTACTGGTCACGCCTGCACGCAGGTGATGCAGAACCCCTTCCGACGGATACCCAGGTGCTGCAGGCCTGGGCGCTGTTTCACAGCGGCGAATTCAAGAAAGCCATGGACCTCGGTCTCAAGATCGGTGGCTCCGGTCTCGCCGTAGCCAACAAGTCGGCCTGCGTTTACGCCACCTATCTGGAAAAGCAGGAAAAAACCAGGCTTGACCTGTACCAGGAAGTGGCGCAACGTGCGGCTGCTCAATTGGAGAAAGATCCTCATGACGTCAGCGCTCTGTACTGGCATGCCTACGCACTGGGTCGCTACAGCCAGGGTATCAGCGTAGCCAAAGCCCTGGCGCAGGGGCTCGGCAGCAAGGTGAAGGGCTCACTGGAAAACGTTATCCGCTTGCAACCGAAGCACGCGGATGCCCACATTGCCTTGGGCGCCTTTCACGCAGAGGTCATCGACAAGGTGGGCTCCCTCATTGGTGGCATGACCTATGGTGCAAAGAAAGATACCGGACTGGCCTTGCTGCAGCAGGCGCTCAAGCTCAACTTTGAATCAGCCATTGGCATGATCGAATATGCCCATGCGATGTTGATGCTTGAAGGCGACCGGATGATGAAGGAAGCGACCCGGTTGTACCAGCAGGCAGCCGCCGCAAAACCGCTTGATGCGATGGAACGGCTTGACATCGAGATGGCCAAGGGCGAACTGGAGGATTAAGAACTTCGAGTTCCAGGCCTCAATCGCTCCAGGGCAACATCAAGGTCACCATCGCAAGTTTGGCAAATTCCGGCTCGAACTGGTCGATGATTTTTTGCGGGTCAGGACACAGCGTCGAATCGCTGATCACGCCAAACTGCACACCGCCACCATAGCTGAGTATCGAGACGCCCAGACCCACAGTACCTGACTGGGGTACCCAGAACAGGCTTTGCTCAAGGGTCGAACCGCAGAATTTGAGTTTCTCGCGTGGTCCCGGCACATTGGTCATGACCGCCGTGGTCTTCTTGGAAAACAGGCTCAGCATGGCATCCTGTGCCGGCTTGATCAACAGGCCCGCCACCGACAGCAAGCCGAAAGCCATCAGGGGCTGCATGCTGCCCTTGAGCTGACTCATGCGGCGCCGCACTTCGTACACACGCTCCACCGGATTCTCGATGCCAATGGGCAAGACCACGGGCGCCAGACCAAACCGGTTGCCCAATTTGTAGGCTTCCTCGAGGGGACGCAGATTCACCGGCACCATGGCCCGAATTTCCTTGCCTGCAACCTCGTCGTCAAAGGACTTGAGGTACTCGGCAATGGCGCCGGCCACGCAACTGAGCAGAATGTCGTTGATGGAACAGTTCAATGCCCGCCCCACAGCTTTGACTTCTTCCAGCGGAATCGGCTCGCACCAGGCAACCCGCTTGGTCTGCCCCGGCACGCCCTTCAGGCGTGTCGGCGAGTCATCCGGCATCAACGCCAGCGCGGCACCATCGCGCAGCGCCTGATACACCATTTTTGCCAACTCCACCGAGCCCGCGACTCCCTTTTCCACGCCCTTTTGCGGGCCCATCATCATTCCCATCGCGTTGACCGCCCCATCGCCAGCGGCCCCGAGCGCTTTCACGGTCACGTCCGTGAAGGGTTTGACGAAAGTATCCATCAACCAGTCCTCGGCGCCTTCCAGTCCGCCATGCGGTGCAGCCTTGGCCCGACGCTGCGGTGGCAAGATCCCGCCATCGACCAGCGACTGCGTGACAGAAATCAGCGCAATGCCATCGGCAATGCAATGGTGAATGCGCACCAGCAAGGCAGAACCACCCTGGTAGTGCTCGACCAGATGAAACTGCCACAAGGGATGCTTCATGTCCAGCGGCTGCACTGCGAGGTCAGCCAGACGCTCCTGCAAGGCCTGCTGCTCACGCCCCTTGGACCT
>SESB01002247.1_pt1 | contig 11550 bp, 9 predicted proteins | sample 3171441 | NCBI WGS metagenome assembly SESB01 (sample SAMN06051867, study PRJNA518727) | freshwater metagenome | biome: subpolar coniferous forest; feature: holomictic lake; material: water; isolation source: holomictic Lake 227, 6 m depth | place: Canada: near Kenora, Ontario | collected 2014-07-08...
TTCCAGCAGTACCTCATGAATTCAGGACTGCATGTCACAGTCAGAAAAAGCTACGGCACCACCATTAATGCTGCATGTGGCCAACTGGCAACAGTCGGGATGCAGAACCCGCAATAATCTCTAACTGTCTTGATAATCATGGAGTTGATTGATTTTATTCCGTTCAAAAGCGAATTTACCAAAGCTTGTCATGGTCTTACCACCAATGCGACGCACACCTCGGAAAATCCCGTTTTCAGTGAACTGAAGGTACGCCGATACGACAGACCAATTGCTGACGTCTCGGAATTTATTCTCAGTAAAATCGATCACTGGATTGGCTGGAATCTGATAAGCGAAAGAACTGCCGTGGGCGGCATGGTTACCATTCGCGCCGAAGTGAGTTCCTTTATTCTTTTTGGATTAAAAATAAATGTTACGTTCGGCCTTCTTGAGGAAAAGGATGTTAATGGCCGTTTCATCACAACGGTCAATGCAAAAGCGGAAACCCATATAGAATCAAAGGGTGACCTTGGTGAAAGCCGCCGCGTTATCAGAATGATGCTTGGTGCAATGGATTTCTCGTTCCGCACAGAACAGATCAGCGATGAGGATTACCAATACCGCTCCCTCGATTTACAGGGATCTGCAGCGGCTTCCCAGCAAATTTTTGATGATATTCAGTTGCAGCATCAGTCGCAACCTGATGGTACCCCAAAAGGCACTGCAATCGAATTCAAGAAAAAGCCTGCAAAACAGACTATCCTGCTCAAACCCGCCGCTAAACATGACGAGGCACTCCCTGCCGAATCTCCCCTCTCAGGCGCTGACGAACAAAATGGATCATCGACCAGTGCCCCCGCAGCCGATACGACCGCAGAAGAAACAAGGCCACCAAAGCCAAAAATTATGATTGTTACGACAAAAAAAACCCTATAAAATCAGTTTGATGAGAATTATTCTACTGGGAGCACCGGGGGCCGGAAAAGGCACGCAGTCGAACTATATATCAAAAACCCTCGGTATACCGCAGATATCGACTGGCGATATGTTGCGTTCTGCGGTCAGCGCGGGTACCCCTCTTGGGATTGCGGCAAAAAAAGTTATGGATAACGGGCAACTTGTCTCCGACGAAATCATTATCGGTCTGGTAAAAGAGCGATTGACGGAGAGCGACTGTGCCAATGGCTGCCTTTTCGATGGCTTTCCCCGTACCCTTAACCAGGCCGAAGCATTGAGGAAAGATGGAGTTCACATCGATCATATTATAGAAATCCATGTTGACGATAAAGATATTGTTGAGAGGATGAGTGGACGCCGTGTACACCTTGGATCGGGCAGAACCTATCATGTGCACTTTAATCCGCCGAAAAGAACTGGTTTTGATGATGAAACCGGAGAGCCACTGATCCAGAGGGAGGATGATCACGAGTATACGGTTAAAAAACGCCTTGAAGTCTATCATGCTCAAACCGCTCCCTTGATTGCCTACTATACAAGCTTGTCGCAGAACGAAGCCTCCGATCATCCACGCTATTACAAGATTGAAGGAACCGGTAAGGTCGAGGAGATCCGCGACAGGATTCTTGAGGTGCTGCGTCCCTGAGAGCCCCGAACGGAAAGAATTCAAATAAAAAAGTCAGTACCCCCGGTACTGGCTTTTTTCATTCGTCACCATGTATGCACTGATTGCAGCAGAAACCCTATTCAGGGGGGAACCATTTTTTGCCTTGGTACCCGATACCCTGGAGCACGACATCCAACCGGGATGCATGGTACTCCTGTCGGCAAAAAAAGGAAACGGAAGGCTCTCCATCGGCTACATTCTGAGTCTCACCAACCCGAATGGTGATGACGTATCGGATATGGAACTCCTTGATCTGCTCTACGACGGAGAACCTGTGCTCAGTCCCTCCCTATTGCGGCTTACCGGGTGGATGGCTGATTATTATCTTACGAGGAGGGTTGATACCCTGACGGCAGCCCTCCCGGCGGCAGTAAGAACAACAGTTCATGATGTCGTTGAAATGACCGATTTTGCGCTCAAAAGCGATGGTCAGAAGGTCATCAACACGGCACTCCGGCGCACCATCATGCAGGTGATGATGGTCGAAAAACGACTTACGGTTAATCAGTTGCAGCGCAGGATCGGCAAAAAACAGCTTTATCGTACCATTGCTGCGCTTGAGCGGGGAGGAGAATTGAAGCTCTCAAAAAAGTTTTCATCCACAAAAGTGAGGCAGCAGCCAGCCTGGAGCCTGAGCCGTTCATTACCGGAAAATATAGAGGAGATGCTCAAAAGCGCTCCAAAACAGCTTGAAGCGATCAGAAAACTGGCCGCTCTCGGTAAAGGAGCTGCTTTTGGCGAAACTATCGGCAGCTCAAAAGAGATTCTCAACGCCCTTGAAAAAAAAGGATTTGTTGAAAAAATTCTGATGGATCGGGCAAGCCTCTTTACAACGGGCTTTACAGAAGTGCCTCAATCACCAAAAACGCCGACAGCCTTACAGCAAAGAGCGCTTGAGCAGTTGATTGCTGCGTTCGACAAAGGGGAATACCGTACCTTCCTGCTTCATGGAGTGACCGGAAGCGGCAAAACCCTGATCTATATTGAGTTACTGAAAAGAGTTCTTGCGGCAGGAAAAACAGCCATTGTGCTGGTACCTGAAATAGCCCTGACCCCTCAGACAGCAGGCCGCTTCCGTGAGCATTTTCATGAGGAGATCACCATTTTGCACAGTGCCATGAGTAACCAGGAAAAATATGATGCCTGGCACAGCCTCCGGCTTGGAAAGACAAAAATTGCCCTTGGTGCCCGTTCAACCATCTTCGCTCCACTCAAGAACCTTGGTGCAATCATTGTGGACGAAGAGCATGACAGCGCCTACAAGCAGGATCGCAATCCTCGCTACCATGCGCGCGATACGGCAATCATGAGGGCAATGTTCAGCCAGGCGATTTGTGTCCTGGGTTCGGCAACACCTTCGTTTGAGTCATACAACAACGCCGTAACAGGCAAATATACCCTGGTCAATCTTCCGGAACGGGTTGATGGGGCAACCATGCCCAAGCTCACGCTTGTCTTGATGAAAGGGAGTCCAAAGGCTTCTGCATCGATTTCAGAACTCCTCTGCCGTCAGATAGAGATCCGTCTTGAAAAAGATGAGCAGGTTATTCTCTTGCAAAACAGGAGAGGATTTGCCGGAAGTATCTTCTGTCTTGCATGTGGCCACATCCCTCTCTGCCGCTTCTGCAATATTCCCCTGGTCTACCACGCCACCCAAAAACAGCTCCGCTGTCACTACTGTGGCCATACCTCAAGATTCACAGAGTCGTGCATGAAGTGCTCATCGACCGCTCTTTTTTATAAAAGCAGTGGTACCGAACGCATTGAGGAGGAGCTGCAAACCCTTTTCCCTGAAGAGAAAATCCTCCGTATGGATGTCGATACGACCTCCACAAAAGGTGCCCACGGACGGATTCTCAAGGAGTTTCACGACCGCAAGGCGAGGATTCTGCTCGGCACACAAATGGTAGCCAAGGGGCTCGATTTTCCGTCGGTCACGCTTGTCGGTGTGCTCATGGCCGATATTGGCCTCAATATACCTGACTTTCGCGCATCAGAGAGAACATTTTCACTGCTCACCCAGGTTGCCGGACGTGCAGGACGTTCTTCGATACCCGGAGAGGTCTACTTTCAGGTTTACAACATGGAAAACGATGTATTCCCTGCTCTATTGCAGGGAAAAGAGAGCTATGAGAAGTTTTTTTTCCAGGAAATCGCCATCCGAAAAGAGCTCCGCTACCCTCCGGCCTCACGGCTCATAAAATTCGAATGCAGTGCCGAAGATGAAAAACAGGCGGAAGCTGCCGCTCTCTCCTGCAAAAAAACACTGGAACTGCAACTTCATGCAGAAAAAGGGGTTATTCTTGGGCCTGCACCAGCTTGTATTGCAAAAATACGGGGACGATACCGCTACCATGTGGTTGTGAAACTCTTCGATGGTAAACTTTCCCCCCTTTTCGTCAAACAGATGAGCGACGACATTACCTCCCGCTTCCGTTCCGCAAGGCTCACCTTCACGGTTGACGTCGATCCCCAGAACCTCATGTAGCAAATCCGCTCGTTTCTCCGCTTCATTGCGGTAACAACGCAGGATGCCTCTTGACAATCAGTTGAACCATTTTCACGCCATATTGGTGCTGAAAAAGCCTCCCTGCGGTGAATAGATGGTCATTATAGCCCGTAAGAACAGTGCCGCTCCCCGCAAAGATTCCCTTTTTTGACATAAAAGTGGTTTTTCTTGTGTTTCGACACAAAAGCCTAACATTATTTACATAAATGTATTTTTTTATTAAATATTTTATACTACTTTTGATCTGAGCCTTAATTTATAACCACGAATCAATGCGTGGACACGAACCAGACCAAATAACTTCATAACCATCTAAAAAAACATCCTATGAAATCAGGAACCCTTAGTCTCGAAAGGAGGCACTATTTTACCCGAATCAGGGAAAATATGGCGAAACAAAAAAACTGGAAACTTGGTCTAACCATTTTTGCAGGGAAGATGATTGGACTCTTGGTCGTACTCTTGTCTATGAACATGTTAAGCGGAATTATCGGTATTCCGGCAATGGCAGCAGAAAGCTACTCACCGATTGAGACAAATCTGATTAACTCGCTCAATACCCTGTGGACGTTGATCGCAGCAGCCCTCGTTTTTGGTATGCAGGCTGGATTTGTCATGCTCGAAGCTGGCTTTGCCAGAAAGCGGGAAACTGTTAACGTTCTTATTGAGTGCGTTTTGGATACGGCTATTTGCGGTATCTCTTTCTGGGCAATAGGCTATGCATTCATGTTCAGTGAAGGTAACGGCTTTATCGGGCAAAAGTGGTTTTTCCTGCAGGGTGCACCTGCCACGTACGGAGCAACCGGCGTAGCGCTTCTGGCACACTGGGTGTTTCAGTTTGCTTTTGCTGATACCGCATCAACCATTACATCTGGTGCGATGATTGGACGGACCAGTTTTCGTGGCGATATTCTTTACAGTATCGTTGTAACGGCTTTGATCTATCCCATTATTGGTCACTGGGCCTGGGGGCCGGACGGCTTTTTGGTAACCATGGGTACTCCCGGAAATTTCCTGCCTGCATTGGGGAATCCTTTCCGTGATTTTGCAGGTTCTACGGTTGTGCATACCATTGGTGGTGTCGTATCGTTGGCGGGAGCCATTGTGTTAGGGCCTCGTATCGGTCGCGTATTTTTGCGTGATGACAAAGAGAGGGGTGGTTTGCCTGCTGCACACAACTTGCCCGTTGCTGTTACCGGTGCCTTCCTCTTGTGGTTTGGATGGTATGGATTTAACCCTGGAAGCACCCTTTCAGCAATGGATGCCGCAGGTGTTGGGCGTGTGGCTGCAAATACGACACTGGCGGCTTGTGGCGGTGCCTTGAGTGCCATGTTCCTTGCCTTTTATATTGGCTCTTTCAAAGGGAAGTTTGACGTAGGCTTTACGGTGAACGGTCTCCTCGGCGGGCTGGTTGCCATCACGGCACCATGCTACTGGGTTTCACCATTTGGATCCGTTATCATCGGTCTCATTGCTGGTGCGATTGTTTTTGGAGGCATCTACCTGCTTGAATACCTGCGCATTGATGATCCGGTTGGTGCTGTTTCGGTGCATGGATTCAACGGTGTTTTCGGAACCTGGTCGATCGGTCTTTTTGCCACTGGAGAGTATGGCTTTGCAACTCCTTTCGGCCCCGACAACTCTGCCCCTGTGACGGGATTGTTTTACGGAGGGGGATGGAATGTATTCCTTGCACAATTTGTAGGCAATGCAATTGTTGCATTGACAACGTTTGTTGTGGCGTTCATTCTCATGCTGGTCATCAACAAGTTGCCCTATCCGTTCAAGTTACGTGTAGAGCCTGAAGGTGAAGCTGGAGTTGGAGGATTGGATGTTTTTGAGCATGGCGCTGAAGCATACACCAACTGATTCATTAACCCATTAAATTGAAAATCATTATGAAAAAAATAGAGGCAATCATAAGGCGTTCAAAATTTGAAGAGGTGAAAGCGGCATTGCATGCCATTGATATCGACTTCTTTTCCTATACCGAATCATTCGGAGTTGGAAATGAGCGCAAGAAAAAGGACGTCTTCCGCGGCTCTGCTGATACTGACTATATTTCGCGGTTAACGTTGTCGATTGTTGTTCGCGACATCAATCTTCGAAAAACAGTAGACTGTCTTTTGAAAACAGCCTATACCGGTGAGGTCGGTGACGGCAAGATCTTCGTATGGACTATTGAAGAGTCCTATCGCATCCGTACCGGCGAAAGTGGTGACGAATCGATGTATAACAAAGATTAGGAAAGTATTTGCCCGTGCCATACAAAGAAGCGCCGCCTTTTCGAGGGCGGCTTTTCTTTGTATCAAAAATACAAACCTCAGTCGGGCAACGTGGTCATTCTCGCTTTGCGGTAGAGATTAATGAGCGCATTGGTCGAGCTGTCATGGCCGCAAACCATCTCCGTCCCCTGAATTTCAGGGAAAATGGCCTTTGCCAGTTGCTTGCCCAGTTCGACACCCCACTGGTCGAAGGAATTTACTCCCCAGATCATCCCTTGCACAAACACCTTATGCTCGTACAGGGCAATAAGGCTTCCAAGAGCAAAGGGATTGAGTTCATTGAAGAGGAGCGTGTTTGTCGGACGGTTTCCCGGAAAAACCTTGTGTGGCAGCAGTGCAGCAATCTCCGAAGGCTCACTGCCTGCGGCTTCAAGCTCCTCGCGCACCTCCTGCTCATTTTTTCCCTTCATGAGCGCTTCGGTCTGCGCAAAGCAGTTGGCCAGTAAAATATCGTGATGCTCCCCTGCCGGGTTTTGGGTTTTGAGCGGAACAATAAAGTCGGCAGGAATAAAATCGGGGCTCTGATGCAGCAACTGAAAAAAAGCGTGCTGTGAATTGGTGCCTGGTTCGCCCCAGATCACTGGCCCTGTTGCATAAGTAACCTTGTTGCCTTGCTTGTCTACCCGCTTGCCGTTGCTCTCCATATCGAGCTGCTGGAGGTAGGCTGGAAAGCGGTGCAGGTACTGGTCGTAAGGAATGACGGCGTGTGAGGAAACATCAAAAAAATTATTGTACCAAATACCAAGCAGGGCCATAATGACGGGAATATTGCCTTCAAGAGGTTCCTGACGGAAATGCTCGTCCATCGCGTATGCGCCATTGAGCAGCTCCTGAAAGCGGTCAAAGCCGAGAAAGAGCGCAATGGAGAGCCCTATGGAAGACCAAAGGGAGTAACGTCCTCCAACCCACTCCCAGAATCGGAACATGTTTGCTTCATCAATGCCAAACTCCACAACCTTGGCGCGGTTGGTTGAGACAGCCACAAAATGTTTTGCAATATGCGACGGGTCAAGAGCATGAGTCAAGAACCATGCACGGGCGCTCATTGCATTGGTGAGTGTCTCCTGGGTCGTAAAGGTTTTTGAGGCAATGACGAACAGTGTTGTTTCCGGATTGAGCTTTTTGAGCGTCTCGCAGATGTGGGTGCCATCAATATTGGAGACAAAATGAACCTGGAGATGGCCGTGGGCAAAGGGGCGGAGCGCTTCGGTTACCATGAAAGGGCCAAGATCAGAGCCACCAATGCCAATATTGACCACATCAGTCATTCGCTTGCCGGTATATCCTTTCCATGAACCCGAAATAACCTGCTCACAGCACCCTTTCATCTGTGCCAGTACATCGGCAATTTCCACTGAAAGATTGAGGCCATCAACGTCAAGCGAGTAGCCAGGGGGCCTGCGAAGAGCGGTATGGAGTACCGCACGTCGTTCTGTAGAGTTGATTGGTGCACCCTCAAACATCTCGTCACGCCTTTTTTCAAGCTCAACGCTGCGCGCAAGTTCCACAAGCAGCTCCATCGTTCGGGGAGTGATCCTGTTTTTTGAGTAGTCGAGCAGCAGTTCGCCCCATTGAATGGAGAAGCTTGTAAACCTGTCCTCATCCTGCTGAAACATCTCCCGTACATGCAGTTGCTCAATTTCCTGTTTGTGTGCTGCAAGAGCAGTCCAGACTGCGCTTCGTGATAGAGCCATGTTGTAATAGTTTTATACCGGTTTATAATTGCAGAAAAATCATGATGTTGCAATGGAATCATTTCAAAAGGGACGATAACGCAGTCTCAGTACCGCTCCATCACGCTCTCGGTCAAGAGCAATGATTTCAGCAATGCTTCGGATAATAAGGATACCCCTTCCTGACAACCTCAGGATATTGTGTGGATCAACAGGGTTGGGCAATGCGTCGGGATTGAACCCTTTACCGCAGTCCCTGACCGAAGCAAGAAGCCTGTCGGCAACAGCCGTAAACGAACAGGAGACCGTCAACGTTTCCTCTTCCCTGTTGCCATGCTTGACTGCATTGACAAACGCCTCTTTTGTGGCAAGCTGAAGACGCTCCACAAACAGGCTGCAGTACCCTTCGCCCCTGGCAAACGATGCGACAAACTTGTTCAAGGCTTCATACGTGGAGTACCCTCCTTGCAGCACAATTGCAGCTTGCTTCACGACAATGGATTTCATTACGGGAACATGTTTCATTGACGAAGTGACTGGAGCATGAAGCAAGCCTTCAAAAAAAACACCGAAAAAACACAAAAATCGTAAGTTTATTAAGCAAAGAAGCCGCCTTGCCTTAACAATTGCTACTTATTTGTATTATTTAATTAATTTTTTATATTATGCGCGAAGGTTTTTTAAAAGGATTCAGTGTTTTTTTTAGAAAAGGAACAAAAGAAAATAACTGATACTGATACAATTACAACACAAAAAAACAGGAGCAGGTCGATGAAAAAAACAGCAAAACTTTTAACCCTTGCCGTTGCACTTTTTGCAGGATTTGGCGGTACCGCCCAGGCAGAAGGATTTAAAATCGGTGCAGACGCGGTCACCAGCTATGTATGGAGGGGTATTGATTTGGGTAATTCAGCCGCCATTCAGCCAGCCATTTCCTACACCTTTGCAGGTAGCGGGGTCGTTATCGGCGCATGGGGTTCCTATGCCGTTACCGATAATGTTGTTGATGGTGCCGGAGCAAAATCCCGTTACAAGGAGGTAGACCTTTATGCTACCGTCCCCGTTGGGCCATTCAGTCTGACTGCAACCAATTATTATGTTCCTGTTGGTGACAACGACAAATCCTTCGATTTCAGTTGTGATGGACCAAACACCGTTGAGCTCAGCGTCGGTTATGCACAGGATAATCTCAGCCTGCTTGCAGCAATCAATGTAGCCGGCAATGATACAAGCATCGGTTACAAAAATGCCAAGTATTGTGAAGCTGGCTACAAATTCTACAACAAGGATGGCTACACGGCAAAAGGTGTGGTTGGTTTCGGTGATGAAGACTATTACAGCGACAACGACCGTGGCAGAAAAAATGATAGTTTTGCTCTCGTCAACACCGGTATATCGGTTTCAAAAGATCGCTACACAGCCTCTTATATCTACAACCCGAATACCGAAGTTTCGCACCTTGTCTTTATGGCATCATTCTGATCAGGATGCTGTAACATAAAAAAAGGAGGCCTTTCGAATGGGCCTCCTTTTTTTTGTCATGCTGTACAACCGTTGCCATCAAATATCGGCCTCATAGATGATATACTCCTTGTAAGGTTTCCCGCCAATCACCTTTGCCAATTTGCTCATAGACTCATTTGCCTTGAGTACCCAGCTCATTTCACTGGCAAAGACCCCGTGTTTGCCGCCATAATCGGCAATCTGGGTATTGAGAATACTGTCAACACCCTTGTTTCGGTATTCAGGCAACACGCCCATGGTTATGGTGCGAACCATGGTAATTTTGCGACTGTACCAGAGATATTTCAGCAGGCCGAGTGGTGAGAAGGGGTTGCCATTGACATGTTTCAGCGCCTGGTTCACATCGGGAAGCGAAAGCGAAAAGCCGACGGTGCGCTTGTTGCGATCTTCGACAAAGTAGATGTAGTGAGGATTTGCCAGAGGTTTGAGACTTTTTGCCAGAAAATTGAACTCTTTGTTTGTCATGGGTACAAAGCCCCAGTTTTTTTCCCACGCCTTGTTATAGATATCGCGGATACGATCAATTTCCCGGTCAAAATCCTTCATGTTCATAATCCGTACCGTCAAACCCTCCCTTTTCTTTACATGGTCTGCAATGCGGCGCAGACGTTCAATATCAATAATTTTCTGGTCGATATACCATGCGAGCAGCTCCTGGCCGACACGGTGACCATACTTCAAAACAAGATCATTGTAGTAAGGCGGGTTGTAGAGCATGAGAAAAACCGGGGGGCTATCATATCCTTTGGTCAACATGCCGCACTGATCATTCATTGATGGACTGACCGGCCCACGCATGGCATTGAGTCCTTTCTGTTTCAGCCACCTGGCAGAAGCATCAAACAGGGCATTGGCCACCTGCTGGTCATTGATACACTCAAAAAAGCCCCAGAAACCAACCTTGTCGGCGTGAAACTCATTATGTCGCCGGTTTTCAACAGCCGCAATAGTTCCAGCCATAACCCCATCCTTCCAGGCAGTAAACATGGCGAGGTCTGCATGTTCATACAACGGAAACTTTTCGGTATCAAGTGTTTTCATGTAATCGTCAATGACAGGGGGAACCCAGTTTTTATTGAGTTCCGGGTCATTCCGATAGATCGTCCATGCAAATTTGATAAACTCTTTTCGCTCTTTTTTATTCTGAACCTGTCGAATCTCTATTGCCATACTATCCCTCCCTGTTTTGTGATAATATTAGACTGGTATATTGGAAGACAAACCGGGTGCATACGTAGCGCCTTGCCGGAAACACCCGCAAGCCGGAAAAACGTCGGGCTGATTGCTCCGGCAGTGTTCATCGAGTGCTCAGTGAAGAAGCTTTTGCATGACCGCCGCCCCTTCACGAAGCATGCGCTCGCTCTCTTCCCATGAAAGACACTCATCAGTAATGGAGACCCCGTACCGGAGCTTGTCGGGATCTTCCGGGAATGGCTGATTGCCGCAGTAAAGATTACTTTCAATCATGACACCGACAATACTTTTATTGCCCTCTTTTTTCTGTTGCAGTATATTTTCCCAGACACTCAACTGCTGTTCATGTTTTTTGCCTGAATTGGCATGACTGCAATCAACAAGAAGCGACTGTTCCAGTCCAGCCTTTCCAATCCATGATTCAGCAAGAGCAATGCTTGCTGCGTCATAATTTGGCTTCTCACCACCGCGCAGCACAAGATGCCCGAACGGGTTTCCTTTTGTCGTAATGACACTGCTGTGCCCCTCCTGATCAATACCAAGAAAACTGTGGGGGTGCATGGCTGAACGGATTGCATCAACGGCGACATTAAGACGACCATCAGTTGAGTTTTTGAAGCCAACCGGCATGGAGAGTCCGCTGGCCATCTGGCGGTGCGTCTGCGACTCGATGGTCCTTGCCCCTATTGCCGCCCAGCTCACCAAATCGGCAACATACTGGGGCGATATGGGATCGAGAAATTCCGTTGCGGCTGGTAA
>SESB01002250.1_pt1 | contig 11530 bp, 16 predicted proteins | sample 3171441 | NCBI WGS metagenome assembly SESB01 (sample SAMN06051867, study PRJNA518727) | freshwater metagenome | biome: subpolar coniferous forest; feature: holomictic lake; material: water; isolation source: holomictic Lake 227, 6 m depth | place: Canada: near Kenora, Ontario | collected...
TGAGAAATGGATTTTGAAACGGAATGAAAATTAATGAAAATTAAGGAGGCAGTTATGACAGCAAGAGACGATGTGAGCATTTCAAAAAAGATGGGGATTGACGTTCTGACTCTTCACGACATCCTGACCAGATTCGAGCGGTTGGATGCGAGGGAGTTAAACCTGATAGCAATGCAACTTTTGAACAGATCCGTCATGCAACTCGAAAAATAAAGGAGATCACAATGAGAGACCCTGTAATGTACGCAATTCAACGAAAAAGAGGCAAGGTGGATGAGGAGTTGATTGATCAAGTCAGTCCGATGACGGCGGTACTGCGCCTTGTACAGTCTGCAATTCAGAACGCTCCATTGGATATCGAAACCGAAATACCTGATTTTTATTTTGGCGCGGGATGGATACTTGAAAAAGTTTCTGAACGCATCGAAGCGGCCATTAAGACTACCGACAAAAAATTAGAGGAGATATGTCCAATGCGAAATGAAATGGCCAATACAATCCAGAGAGTGAAGACAGCAATCAAGAACAGGATTGAATTTCACGGCATTTTTGATGCCAACAATCACATATTCAGCGATTATGATTTTGTGGACACTGATGCTGTACTGGAGTTGACACCTATCGAGGGTGATTATGATGCCAATTTTGAGAAACTGGTATCTGACTTCACGAATATTGCAAAAATGGAGTTTGATAAGCTCATGGCATCTGTACAGGCTGCGGCAGAGCTTACCAGGCAGGCGGATAAAATTTTGAAAGCGGCATTTGCATAAAAGACAAGCTCGCTTCGTGGCGGCGAACCATGAAGCGGGCAACACATAAAAGATAACCCGAATGTAACATCAGGAATTTACCATGTCAATATTATTTGATGTATCAAAAATCCCCCAGGCATTGGCGAAACACCCAAATTGGGTTTTGTGGAAGTCCGAACCCAGAAGTCCGGGGAGTGACAGGATGACGAAACCGCCATTTACAATCACCGGAAGGAGGGCAAAAGGAAACGACCCTTCTACATGGAGCCCCCTCCCTCTGGTGATTGAGGCATTCAATCAAGGTGGTTTTTCCGGCATTGGGTTCATGATAACACCGGAAATAGGGATAGTTGGAGTTGATCTTGATCATGTTGTCGATCTTGATACCGGAAAGACTACCGTGACATGGGCTGCGGATATCATTGAGCAGATAGGATCATATACAGAATACTCCCCTTCTGGTGATGGTCTTCATGTCTGGGCGATGGGAACTATCCCTGCATCTGGTACGGATGGAGTCCAAGGCGATGTACCGAAAATGGAGTTATACAACAAAGGATATCTCACATTTACCTGCAAAACGCTGGATGGATTTGACACAATTCGTGAACGGAATGAAGAACTTCAGACCGTCTATACTTTCATGAAGTCCCGGAAAAAGATTGACGCTGAGCCTCCACCAGGAACATCTATCAATGAACCTTTTCAATGGGATGGTGGTATAGTGTCTCTGCCCCTGAAGGAAGCTACAAAGAACCTGATTATCAACGGTGCCCCCAAAGGACAACGATCAGAAGCCATGATGACTGTTTTGAACGGGCTTGTATTCTCTGGATTGACCGATGCCCAGATTACTGAAGTTTTCCACACATATCTTATCGGCGAAAAATTTAGAGAATATAAAAGTAAACCAAAATGGTTACAGCTCCAGATTGACAAGGCAAGGCTGATGACAACCGACAGAGCGAAAGCTCCCCACCGGCAAAAACAGCGGCAGGAACAACCCCAACAACAGGAAATACCAAAAGTTAAACATCCTCTCCCTGTTACGGCTGCTACGCTTCGTGGCATGGCATTCAAACAACCAGAATGGATTATCCCAGGGATATTATTACCAGGTCTTTATATCTTTGCTGCAAAACCGAAAATGGGTAAATCCATGATGGCGTTGAATCTTGCCGTATCAATCAGCACTGCTGGTTTAGCTTTGGGTTCAATCCCGGTCAGATGCCCAGGATCCGTCATATATTTTTCGATGGAGGATAACCTGAGACGGCTCAAACAACGTCTTGATTATATGTGTAGTAAGGAATGGCCTGAAAAGTTGATAATTTATCAGGAATGGGGAGGTATTCAGTTTGTTGAATCCGTCATAGCAGATGACACCAAACTGATTATCATAGACACCCTCCAGCGTACCCGTGACGACCGGAATGCCGGAAAACAGGACTTATACCAATATGATTATAAGTCCATTGCTCCACTGCAAACTCTGGCAGCACAAAAGAATATTGCGATTTTGATCATTCATCACTTGCGAAAATCAGATGATGACGATCCCCATTCATGTATCAGTGGATCACTTGGATTGACCGGTGCTGCGGACGGAACATGGGTGCTGAAACGAAAGACCGGTGCTGCGGATGCCGTTTTATATACCCAGGGCCGAGACTTCGAGGGCCAGGAATTGGCGTTAAAATTTCATCCTGAAAACTTTATGTGGGAGTTGTTGGGGGATGCCGGAGATATCCAGTCAACCGGAGACCGACAGGCTGTGTATGATGCCATTAAGCAATCACCTGAACCCATGAAAGGTAACACCATATCGCAATTGACTGGTGTCAAACTCGGTACAGTCAGTCGGATTTTGTTTGATTATCTGAAAAACGGACAGATTGAAAAGGTTAAATATGGATTCTACAAGATCAAACCATCGTAAGAGTGTAAGAGTGTATTATAAAGCATTTATTTTATTAAGGAAAAAGTCTTACGATGGGAATATATAGAGTGTAAGAGTGTAAGAGTTATAGATAATTGGTGTTATATTAGTAAGTTATATTAAGTCTTACGGTTATACATGAAGTCTTACGGGAAGTCTTACGATATAAACCCAATACAGATGGACTTTTAGAGGCAACTCTTACGCTCTTACGGTGTTTTTAAGGAAAAGAAAAATGGTAATCAACTTTGGAAAATATAAAGGCTCCCCCTCTGGTGACTTACCCAACTCTTACGTTTGTTATTACGATTCAAGTCAACCGGGCGCTCCGTGGGATATTCCACTTCGGGAGGCAAGGGAAGAGGCGATTCGCAATGGTCACAAGCTACACTTTGTAATTTGCCGACCGGAGAACACCAGGAAGAAACCGAAAATCAATAAGCAGGGGAAATTATGCTAAAAAACGATGCACAACAATATTTTTCAGATATGCACGACCGGCTGGCTCTTGAGAATAAAAAAAGTTCCACCATGCCGGAACTTTCGAGAATTATAACTCTTGCTTTGAATGAGGACACCAGGTCGAAGCGTAAAAAGTGGAAATGGTCAAAGACCAACTCCGCCAGGGGGAATGATGTTTTGAGGATTATAACAGCCTTAAAGCAATATTGGCCGCTTACGGAAAGGCATGGATATTATCGTTTATTGTCCGATAATTGCGTTAAAGGAAACCATTGGAATAAGTTTGGTAAAGCAGATGAGCCGAGAGTTGTGGATTTATATGGAACTGTTGGAGAATTGCTTAAATGGTTACGCATCCATGAACACCTGGAGTGGAACGCTATATCGGATGAGACCAGAATATTGACTCCAAGAGTTGGTTTTGAAAATTCTAAGCAGTTCATCAGACAGGAAATTGATGGTTTATTTTCAGGATACTCAAGATGTGTGGCGCAAGATCAACAAAACTATATCGAAGTATGGATTGAAAAACAGACTTTGCTCCACATTATTAAACCCATTGCGGATAAGTATTGTCGGCGTGTTCTTTGCGCTCGTGGATATTCCAGCATCACATTCATAAACGAAGCAAATAATAGAATCAATAAAGCACTGACGAATGGGCTTAATCCGGTCATTTTATGTTTTATGGATTGGGATCCGAGCGGCGAAAATATGGTGCATTCGATGATGCAAACGTTTGAAGAAGATTTTGGCATGGATTTATCAAAGGTTCAATTCGAGAGGTGTGGAATTAATCCATGTCACTTCGATAATTTACATTGTGACCCTGTGCCAATAAAGCCAACAGATGCCAGAACAGAAAATTTCATCAAAAGGCATGGCGAAACCTGCTTCGAGTTGGACGCGCTGCATCCGGCCGAGCTTGAAAATTTGGTTGAGGAAAGCATTCAGCGTTTTACTGATATGGATAGTGTGAGTTGTAATCTCAACATACAAACGAAAGACCGAGAGTTTTTAAAGAACCTGAAGAACGATGCTGAGCATTATATCTTGCAATCACTCGAAGCGGCATAACCGGAAAGGCTGCACATGTTTAAAACAGATGTCTCGACAGGTCGGCGTATCTTATCCAGGCGGCGAGCAAGGCAGGTACAGAAGGCAGAAGAGGTGCGCGCTATCAACTGCATCAGTTATGAGGATTGTCTCATGACTGCGGCAAAGTCTGATGCTGATGAAATGCCGTGTAGCCAGTGTTCACGCAACATGGACACCGGCGGTGCTTTGCGTTCTGATGATCCCCATTTGAAATACGAAGTGGGTGCATGTTTGCGGCTTCTGGGTGAGCTGTTCGGTGAAAAAGAAGTGGACTATGGTTTTCATTTTTGAAGGAGTTGGTTATGAAACGATTAATGCGATTGTCTGAAGTTGCTTTAGTGCTGAATGTTCATATCAGAACAGTTTACAGAATGGTCACAGATGCTTCCCTGATGGCATTGCAAATCCGGGGGTCGTGGCGAGTGGACCCGTCGGACTTGCAAAGTTACATCACCAGACAAAAGCAACAATTCGCTGAGGATTATGGTTGTATTCAAGATTATTCAAGTTTGGTGTAACTGGTTGATATTTATTAGTTCCTGATAGCTGGGACAGTGTACCACCTTAGCTCAAAATGATACAAAGTTAAACACCTATAGCTTCATCCACACGCGCGAGGGTGATACGGGAGTTTGCCGACAATAATTTTGTTGTGGGCAGCTTCATCCACACGCGCGAGGGTGATACTTCTCAAGTTGGGTTCATTTTGATCCCCACTTCGCTTCATCCACACGCGCGAGGGTGATACCGTGCAAACTTTCTCTTGAAAACTTTGCGCAAGATTTTGTGTGCCAAATTTGCCACAGCTTGACAGATCGGCTCGACAATTCCCTCCTCCACAGCTATCCTGATGAAAAATCAAATATGAGGATTTCACAAATGAACGAGACGAAAATATTGACACAGGTCGTGGCTCTTGGAGACCAGATGGAGACCATCAGCGATGAAATAATGAAAATTGAAACGCTGTTGAATCTGAACAGGATGAGAGTCGGGATGATCGAGATGCTAACCAATTCAAGACTTGAAGCCATGAACCTGCGGCTTGAGAGTTTGGAGAAACAGAATGTTACTTCCTGAGTTGATGGCCAAAATCCAAGAGGTTGAAATGATATCGGAATGTCCGTTGACTGAAGATTGTTTTATGTCTGCATTCCAAGACGTCAAGCAGATGTCCGCCAGGCTAACCGGCCGTCGTCACTCTCGTGAAGTAAGCGAGCGGCTCGAATCAATCGAGGCAAAACAGGTGAATTGGTTAAGAACGAGAACAGGCTAGCATGTCTGTAATTTAAGCGGCATGAGAGGCGCAAGGTTGAGTTTTAGGTTTTCAAGCCAACCATAGCCTTGACAGGGAGAACGTTGAACCTGATTGACTACACGCCGTGGCATATATTCTTTCCGGCCTTTCAGATCTAAACCGGCGGGTTAGACATCCTTCCTCGGCTAAAGAATTCTGAAATCCTGACTTTTTGATGAAAAAGGCGAAAAATGCCATTGTCCGCTGAAGCAATGAAGATGAAAAAAAAGATTTTGACTGAATACAAAATCACCGACCAGGCAGGTCTTGAGATTTTGGCCAGGGCGCTTGAGAGTTTTGACCGGATGCAGGCAGCTTCCAAAATTATTAACCGCGACGGCTTAACCGTAAAAAACCGATTCGATGAACTGCGGGAACACCCGGCATTGAACACCGAACGAAAAGCAAGAGCACAATTTTTACTTGCGATGAAACAACTAAATTTTGATATAGGCGCTCCCGTAAAATGACACTCCACAAACGAACTACACAGAGCATTTTAGCAACTGACTTTCCATCAGAGCTAAGGCGATGGTTTGAAACTGGTGCAGAATTTTCATTCGATAACCAATGCGAGTTTATTGTTATGGCAGAAGAGAAACTACTTTCAATCTGGAAAGAAAAACGTAGCGAGATTTTAGCGGATTGGAAGAAAAAAAGAAGGCCAGGCAAGCCTTACATCGTAAACTATATCGAAGAAAAAGGTTTTGAAGAATAGCTACAATATCTCGGTGAGATGCCGGAATATAGCTTTGATGATGTCCTATAAACTACATTGGCGGGATGCTAATTAGTGGCGGATGTCCGAAAAGTGACAAACGTTTTTAAACTGGTGAGATGCCGATGTTTAAAACGTTAGCTTGCTGTGAGGTTGTCTTTTTAATTCAAACACTCAAACTAAGGAAAAAATAATGAATGAACGAGAAGTCGTTAAAATATTGGCCGATGTCAACTATGGGCTGGAAACTTTCCATAAGAGATTCACAAGCGAAATGGGAGAAGTCAAAGCAGATGTAGAAGCACTATCAAAATGCGTAGCGGTGTCACTATCACCAGGGGGAGGGGAACCAATGAACCACAAGCGAAGCGGCTTTAATAATCTGGGCGAATTTGCGCTATCGGTAGCGGCAGCATTTCAACCGGGGGGCCGGATTGACGATAGGCTCTTGAAAATCCAAGCGGCTGCAAGCGGTACGAATGAGGGGACACCCAGTGAAGGTGGTTTTTTAGTCGGCTCTGATTTGATGGATCCGCTTCTAACTAAGGTATATGAAACGGGGCAACTTGCTAAACTGTGCTTCCGATTGCCTATATCGGCAGGTAGTAATAGTATCAAGATTCCTATTCTTGATGAAACGAGCAGAATCAACGGCTCACGTTTTGGTGGCGTTCAAAGCTATTACGCGGCGGAAGCGGACACTGTTACAGCAACTAAACCGAAGTTTAGGCTCTTGACTTTGGAGCTTAGGAAATTGTTTGCTATTTGCTACGCTACGGAAGAGCTGATGGCCGATGCTCCCGCTCTGGGGCGCATTCTGCAACAGTCGTTCGTTGACGAAATAGGCTTTAAAGTTGACGATGCTATTTTGAACGGTTCAGGTGCCGGAATGCCTCTGGGGATTTTGAATAGTCCATGCTTAGTAACGCAAGCGGTAGAGACAGGACAAACCAGCGGAATCCTCTATGAGAACATTATCAAGATGTACTCAAGAATGTTACCCAGAAGCAGAAAGAGTGCGGTTTGGTTGATTAATCAGAGCATAGAACCTGCGCTCTTTTCGATGTCACTATCTGTTGGAACTGGCGGCTCGGCAGTCTATTTACCGGCAACCGGCGCGGCAGGTCAACCTTATGCCTCCCTGATGGGATTGCCTGTCATTCCCTGCGAACAGTGTGGCGCTCTGAATAGCAAAGGCGATATCATTCTTGCGGATTTGTCCAGCTATATTCTTGCGGAAAAAGGCGGCATAAAGTCCGATGTATCAACGCATCTGCGTTTTCTTTTTGACGAGAGAATTTTTCGATGGACTTACCGTTTTGATGGCAGTCCGCTTGCTAATGCGCCGACTATTCCATTTAAAGGATCGGCCAGTTTGTCGTCATTTGTGACGTTAGCAGCAAGAGCATAGAAAACACGGGCTGATATCCCAAACTATCACGGGCTGGCAACCCAGGGGCTTTTTGATTTTCTTCACCCGAACGAGTAGCCAGGCTTAGGTGTGAGTGCCTCCTTGGCAGGAAAAACCGCATCAGCGAATCATGGGAAAATCCCCCCAGGGAAACGTATAAAAACCGAATCAAGATATCCTCTCATAATATCTTGATTCGGTTTTTTTTGTTTCAATTATCAGACAAAACACCCTCTCCACAGCTATCCACATCAGCATTTTATCCCATAGCCAATACAATCCTATGCCTTTTCCTTTAAAATTCAATAGAGAGCGTTCTACGCTGTTTTAGTGACACATTGCCATTATTTAGGCCATGAATAGATAAACCTTGACTTGTTACACATTTTTAGCTATAGCTATATTATACAATGTGACTAATGTTATACAAGATAGCTAACCAATTGACTAACAATATATGATGTAGCTAATGTTAGTTATAGCTAATGTTACACAAACAGCGAAAGGAATTAGCAATGATAAATTTCATGATTGAAAACTTAGACCGAATCTTAGAACTGAAAGAGCAAGGACAAACCACAAAAGCGACTATCGAAACCCTGAAGAATGAAATCCCAGGAATGCCAGTTATCAAACTCGAAACCTTCACCCAATATAGACGGGTGCTTGAAGCCTATCATGTAGCTATAGTTAACAAAGTAGAAAGGCTAACCATAGAAAATAGTAACCTTAGAAAGGAATTAGAGATAGCTAATGCAGCTATAGCTAACGTTAGTCAATTGGAAGTCAAGGAAAACAATAGCATAAAAATAGCTGGATGGAATGTTACTATTTTCAGAGGCTATCATCGAGGCTTCAAAAGGATTGGCGGAAAATTACGGTCAGTTTATCTGGGGAAAGATTTGACGGGTGCTGCGGAAAAGGTGGCGGCGAAAGAATTGACATTCACTGAATCAGGGATTGATCCCCAGTCGAGCTGATGATAATAATTGCCAGGGAGGATATCATAATGTCAGTCAGAAAACGTGTATATAAAAATGGTGAATTTAGGTATATCCTTGATTTTTACGACCAACTCGGGATCCGTCACAGGGAAACACTACCCGAAGGAACCACCCAGAAAGCGGCAAAGCGAAAACTACGGGATTATGAAGAGCAATTGTGCAAGAAGGTCTTCATCCCAGAATCCAGTAACAAACTCTTTGAACAGGTGGCGGCGGATTGGCTGGAGTACAAAAAACCAAACGTCCGGGCTTCTTCATGGACGGTGCTGAATGGATATGTCCGGAATCATCTGTCAGAATTTACCGGCATGGCCATATCCAGAATTACGACCAAACGCATTGAGAAGTGGATAGCTGAGAAAAGAAGTGCCGGAACACACATTTTGACACTGCGTAAAATTCTGATGAATCTGGGACAAATATTCTTTTACGCATCCAGGCATAAATACATTGAAGTCAATCCCATGCTGTCACTGGAGAGGCTGCGCGCGCAAGGTGATAGTGACGTAACACCAGAGATGAAAGTGTTGAACCATGAGCAGATCAGGGCGCTTCTGGCAACAGTTACCGCGAAACCGAAGTATCATGCGCTGTTTATGCTGGCCATATTTTCAGGCGCCAGACAAGGAGAACTTCTGGGGCTGAAATGGTCAGATATCCTATGGGAAACGAATCAGATCAGTATATCCCGGTCGTTTAACAATGGAGCATTCTACGACACCAAGACTGCGGCGAGTGTTCGGAGAATTGACTTGGGGGCGGAGATGCTGCTGGAGTTGAAAAAGTGGCGGATTGCATGTCCACCGAACAATCTTGATCTTGTTTTTCCGAACGCTGAGGGAAACCCGATACAAACCAGCAATATGATGCTGCGGCATTTTATCCCTGCATTAAAGCAGGCCGGCATAGATAGATTGCGTTTTCATGATTTGCGACACACTTACGCATCATTGAAGATTGACCAGGGAGCCAATATCAAATATATCCAAAAACAGATGGGACACAAGAAGGCGACAACAACATTGGATATTTACTCACACCTGCTGGAGGAAAGCAATCCTACATCGGCACAAGAACTTGAAAACGCTGTATTAGGAAAATAACGATTTGTGCCTACTTTTGCGCCTACGATTTAAAATACAAGGCAAAAACAAGCAAAAACAAGGCACAATGAAACATGGTTTAACATACTGTAAACACAATGAATATATAACAAAACTAAACAACTAAAAAAAACGAAAATAGCACTAATACACTTTATCAAGTTATGACTCGACAGATTGTCAAATCCATCACATATCCCCGAAAGATTAGCATCCTCGTCTTTCCGCTCCACGATCACAACGTCCAGATACTGCCGCTTCTGGGAAAGGTCCTTCTCCAGCTCCACCCGAAAACCACGGTCCGAAAAATAGTCCATCAGCATTAGCCCGAATAACCGGTGCCAGTTGATTTTCATCATTGTCTATTCCTTTTGATCAATCCGCAAGCCGGGATGAAATCACAGGAAACCTTTTTACCACCAAATAATCCACTCTGCAAGGGCGGGTTTGCAAGAACCAGGCACACCAGGTCATCCAGTATTGCAGCCGGAATACATGCGGACATGGTTTTGTTTATGGAGTCGAATCTCGCACGGTAACAGTTGATAAGCAAATCTTTCAATTAGGAACAACTCCGTATTGCGTAACAATAAAGCAGGTATTTCCATTGGTGGAAAAAGCTGGACTATATTCCATATCTACCGATAAACGAGTGATTCCGTCGGTGAGCAGAAGAGCGGGAATATGGATTTTAAAATCGTCGGAATATGTTGATCTTTCCTTTATGCACTCTGGCCTGGCAACGGGTAGCATGGTAAGGTTGGTTATTTTAAAAATTATCATGACCGGATACGTCGGATTGTACTCATAAACAAAATTCGCCCAATACGCTGGGTCATTCCACCGGTCCAGAAGAGAGGCAAGATCGGGTATATGGATCAATAAATTTCCATCTAAGGTTGCAGTGCACACTGTTGATGCCTGTGTAACCGTGACATCCTTGGGACTGCCCGTTGCGCCAGATGCCGTAACCCGAATCGTTCCAGTATGTGCGGATGTGCTGGTATTGGCCGTGAAACTGCATGTAATCGTTCCTGAATTGGTTCCGCTGGCGCCAGATGAGATCAAGAGCCAGCTATCGCCTGAAGTCACTGTGGCTGTCCAGGGCATAGTTCCGGTTCCGGTGTTGGAAACACTGAACATGGTTGTACCGGCATCTTTTGAAACAACTTGATTAGATGGCGTTACCGACAGCATGAGTTGAACCAGCGTTGGCGCTTGTGTCACCGTTACATCTACCGGACTGCCATCTGCACCTGTTGCGGTTACGCGGATAGTGGCGGTTCGTGCTGAGCTACTGGTGTTCGCCGTGAAGTTGCATGTAATCGTTCCGGAATCTGTGCCGATAGCCCCAAAGCAGAGATCAAGAGCCAGCTATCGCCTGAAGTCACTGTGGCTGTCCAGGGCATGGTGCCAACTCCGGTGTTTGAGACGCTGAACGTGGTTTCGCCTGCATCTTTAGCCACAGCCCGGCTGACTGGGCTCACGGAAATAATCGAATGATCCAATGGCCAATACTGTCCGCCCCGAACGGCCCGCACATAGTAGCCGCCGAGCTCAAAGTGTGGCCGGGGCGGTGCCGAGGCCGAAACCCACGACCCACGCGAAGTAGGTACCGTGCGCGCCGGTAGTACTCGACCAATACCACGACGCGGCCGCATTGGGAAAGTAAGTCGTATTGATCGCTGGATTGTACCGGCTGTAATCCACCAGACTTCGTAATTCCTTGATGGTAGGCAGCCG
>SESB01002253.1_pt1 | contig 11505 bp, 13 predicted proteins | sample 3171441 | NCBI WGS metagenome assembly SESB01 (sample SAMN06051867, study PRJNA518727) | freshwater metagenome | biome: subpolar coniferous forest; feature: holomictic lake; material: water; isolation source: holomictic Lake 227, 6 m depth | place: Canada: near Kenora, Ontario | collected...
AACTTCGCAAGCTGGACGAAGGGGTGCTCAGCTTTCGCGATGCCAGCACCGCCGACAACACCGCCGGGGCCGGGAACGCGGTTTCCGGTGGGTTCGGTGGTGTCGATGCGGGCGGCCGGCGGTGGGGCCTTGGGGTTCGCGATGCGGCCACGGGCCAAGGCGGCGATGCGTTGGTGCGGTGACAGGACGGACTTGATCAGGTCGACCGACTTCGCGGACTTTTCATTCAGGTCGACCAAGCGGGTGGTGAAGGCGCGATCATGCATGCCGCCAGCGGCTTCACCGACTGCGCCACCGACACCAGCGCCAGCGGCACCAGCCACAAGGCCGCCAGCCAGGGCGTTGTACAAGCGCGGCCGAGCCTCAGCACGGCCCATGCCGTGAAGAGCACCAGCACCCGCACCGATGACGCCACGACCTGCAGCCAGGGCGGCCTTGACGGGCCAGGATGCGCCTTGAGCACCAGCGCCACGGATGGCACCCTTGACACCACCAGCCACGCCATGGGCGGCGGCGCCGGCCAGGATAGCGGCCAGCCTGGAAGGGTTCCGGGCAGCAACAGCGGCACCGAGAAGGCCAGCACCGACAGCACCGGCAATCGAGCCCCAAGGACGGCCGCGACGTTGGCCGCGATCCTCCAGCACAACGCCTTTTGGCGTTACAGGTTCATTAGAATTCCCGTGATTACTGCCACTTCCACTATTGCCAGTGTTGACAGGAAGGCTATGAGAACCGGAGTCTGTCCAGCGGCCTGAAGAATCACGCGGCTCATTTTCGACGTTTCCTTTGTTCAAGATGTCATTAAACATCATCGGTTTGCGGGATTGGATTTTGCGAACAATGTTGCGATCAAGATCGGGTTCTTTACCGCGTTTCCACATTGTGATTTCGCACTGTTTATTCGCGGGAGAATCAACTAACGAAATCTCCGACAAGCGAATCTTGCGGATAACTTTTGGATTTTTGTTATCACGAGCAAGAACGCCACCACCAATCGAAAAGGCGCGCAAGACGCCGCTCTTGATCAGCTTCTTGGTGTCTTCGTCGTAAACGCGGCCTTCGATGAATGTTCCCTTGCTATCCTGCTTGGCGTAAACAGTCTTGCCGACTGGATTGGGGCGATGCATTGTCCGGATGGTTGGGAACTTGAGATAATCCGGAAGTGCGGCCTTAACGACTTCGTCAGGGATTATCTCGCCGTCGCTATCCATAGCGCACGTTGATGCATAACCACCAACAAGTAATGATCCATCAGATTGTTCGGAGATTTTGGTAAGTGGGGCGAAGAGCATGGGTTAATCCTCAAGTGTGGCCTTGGCGGCAAGCTGCCGCCCGCGTTCGATGTCTTCGGGATTGGTGTTGACGGTGAAACGATTGCGATGGTCCAGCGACTTGATGTCAAATCCTGGAATAATCAATACATCGGTTGCAGCGTCTCGATTGTGGACAAGTCCAGCAACTCGGCCATTCATGTTGCAGTCTTTAAAGTTTGCATAGATGTACTTATCAAAGCCGAGAAGCTCGCCATAGATGCGAGCGGTGTTTTGTGCGGATTCGATGTATTCCGAAATCTTCTCTTCGACGGCTTCATAAACCACTGCAAGGGTTGCTTGCTTAAGTTGAGCGGCGATCACCGAAACATGATGGTTGGCAATGTTGGATGCGTTCGCGAAGCTGCCGGCGGCATGGCGTGCGCTGATCAGCATCGCTTCGGCGGCTTCGACGGCGGACACCAGCTCGGAACGCTGACCAGCGTCGGCGGTGGGTTGTGGGCCGATGCCGGATGTCGCCCAATCCTTCCAGGCGTCGCCGCTGATCATGTCGAAGTCTGCCAGGGCCATCTTGGCATCGCTGACAGCCTGATCGGCCTTACCGAGCCGCTGGAGCGGCAGAGAAGCGGTTTCGGCAGCATCCATTGCTCGGGCCAGCTCACGGCGAAGAGCGGCGGTGCGGGTGGTGTTGGTGGTGGGCATGTGAACTCCGAAGGTGAAAAATGAAAAACCCCGCACCTTTCGATGCGGGGTTCTTGACCGGCCAGACGGGGCGGTGTGGAAACGGTGCGGACACACGTCTCCGGTCGAAAGGGCTAATCCATTTTCAAGACGAAGTCAACGAAAAATGCGCCATCTATGTCGATTATTTGCAGTCCGATCTGTCATACGCCAATTTGGACTGTGATAACTTCAGGCTCCGTCACGGATGATCATGTTGCATACTTGCTGGTGGGTCCAGAGCTTACCGCGCGCCGTCTTGATACCACGTGAATTCAAAGTCTTAGCGATGGAGTTTGCGCTTGTTACTCCGGAGCCCTGAATCTCTCTAATGATAGGCATCACGTTTGTGGCGAACCTGTCGGCATTCTCGATTGTAGTCTTTATCGCGGACTTTCTCGCCTCTTCGATGTTTGGCCCACCGAGTCTGACGCCGTCCGCCTTTTTGGCAGCCAGGGCGGCTTTGGTTCGAGTTGAAATCATTTCCCGCTCGTGCTGAGCAACAGCGGCAAGAATATGGATCGTCAGTTGGTTGGCTGTTGGAAAGTCTGCAGCGACAAAATCAATCTTGCTTTCCATCAAGCCAGATATGAAATGAACGTTTCTTGCCAAACGATCAAGCTTTGCCACCAGCAATGTGGCTTTGTGCTTCTTACAAGCGGCCATGGCCTTGGCAAGCTCTGGACGATCAGACTTGTTTCCAGATTCGATCTCAACGAATTCAGCCAGGATTTGATGTTTGCCACCGTTCAGGTGGTCGGCGACTGCTTTGCGCTGAGCTTCCAACCCAAGACCCGAGGTGCCTTGCTTCGCTGTGCTGACGCGCAAATACACCACAAAATTGCCATTAGCCATAGTAATTCCCCTTGCAAAGCGCTACATGCAAAATGTTATACGAACGTTCAGCGTTTTGCAATGGCTGTTTCTGGGCGAAATCGCGCACAACGCACATAATGTTACATTGTAACATTTCGAAGAGTCGACAGGCGCGATCAGGGTTGGGCTCTATTTTTTGGGGTTTCCGGCCGTCATGAGGTTTGCCAACGTTGGCGAACCCCAAACGTTAGGTCTCGAACTTACAGCGTCTTGGCTTGATATTCATCCGATGCATCCGGACCTATCTCATATAATGTCTCGTATGTTCCTATATCCTGAACAAATATCCCATTGTGCCAATTATCTATATTAAGAATGCAGTCGTTTAAGTCGTTAGCATCCAGCCACGCGACAACACCACTATCAAAGCTATAATCATGTAATGACATGTAGTCACCCCTTAACATGATCGTTGTGCTTTTCCCTTCGTAGACAATCTCTTTAAACCTTGTCTTGCGGCTATGTGGAGCAATTGTTGTAATACTCTCACTAGGTGGAACACTCCATAAGAACGGCTGATTGCCATCAAGCATATAATCAAGGCATTTGCACAATAAGTTAATGTGCGCCATTTGCTGATATCTGCTAACAACCTTAATTCCACGGTGATAAATATGGTATTTCCCAAATGGTATGTTTGGGACGCGGCCTTCGCTGATATCAATATCAGAAACAAACATATTTTGTCTTTCAGAATCGTTCGACATCAAACTACTGCGGGGGTTGCGGGGGATGCGGGGGTTGTTTCAGCCCTAGAGACAAGTTTGTCCGCAATCCACAACACCAACAAAACCATTAGAACACGAACCTTGCAGACGACGCAGACGTTGCAGACGACATTCTGGCTCTAGGGCCGGATTTGTCCGTAACTCATCCGATTAGGCCAAAAAACCTAATTTAAGATAGTGACGACAAATCCGACCTTGGCGTGAAAATCTCGTCTGCATCGTCTGCCTCGTCTGCAAACATAGAAGTCTAAGTATCCGCGATGACATACTCGTTTGCCCCAACTCGATCAGTACCGCGACGGCTCTTGCGCACCATTAAGCCCTTGAAGGGACGATCTCTTATGCCCTTCAGCCACTCGCCTAACATCCGCGTATCGATGTGTCCGCCCTTGCCAGCGACCACCAAAAGCGCTTCGCGGCAATCCGGTCTGGTGAAGTGAAAATTTACCTGTTCGCATGCGGTGTCCGCAGCAATCCGAGCGGTAAACTCTTTTCCAACGCCAAACATCTGTTGCAAAGCTTCGATTGCGGCCACCGCCTGGGTGCGTTCAGGATCATCTTCCCGAAGGGTTTCGATGCTGTCGGCGGCATCCGCCATGCCCAACCACACCAGCGCAGACCGCACCCGCCGGGACCAATCCTCAAAGCTGGCAAGATCGCGGAGCCTGCCCGGAGAGCCTGCCAGCTCATAGGCACGGACGATGGTCATCGCCGCCGCGATGTACTTCCCACGATCCGCCAGCACCCGCTCAACCGGAGCCACCGGCTGGCGGAACTCGCGAAGCTCTGGACGCTCAACGCCAGCATCGAGAACGCAAAGCACCACCCGACGCGTCATGTCTCCTGTCACCCGGAGATTGTTGCCGGTGGCGAACACTGTGGCCTTGCTCTCGATCTCCACCAACTCAGACTTGCCGAGTGGTCGGATGCGAACCAACGGCCGCTCGATCATCTGGCAGAGCTGATCACCGCCAAGCTCACCGTTGACGTTATCGATGCTGACCAGCGGCATTCCTTCGAGAAGTGCCGCACCGAGCCGCTTCTCATTCTCTTCTGCCGTCTTGCCTGCAGCCAGCACTGGGCAGGGCTTGCCGCTCGCAATCGCGCTGGCAACGTCCAGCAGGTAGCTTTTCCCGCTCCCTGGTGTCGGTGCTCTGACAGCATGCATCGGAACAGTGCGGAGCGCGCCACGGACCACAGGGCTGATCAGCGCCGACACCGCCACCGCGTGGTCGACGTAGCTCACAAAGGGAAACTCGACCAACAGCTCATTGAGTGTCGCTAGGGCTTGCATGGCGTCGTCGCGGGTCGGCTTGATCAGCATCGCCGAAAGATCGATGCTCTTGTCCTTGGTCAGGATCAAACGTGTTGCGGGGTCGTAGCCGTCCTCTGTCAGCACCGAGCCATCCGGCCGGAGTGTCGGCGTCGAGATAACACCAGCGACAACCGGATATTTCCACTCGCCGATGTTGCTCAGCATGAACAGGGCAACGTCCGCAGGGCTATCAGCCAGCACCAGCCCGTTTGCCTTATAGTCCCACCGCGTGAATTCGATGTGCCTGTCCATCAGCAACCGAAGCGACGCGACGTTGTGCTCTGCCAGGGCGGAAGATGTCGTCTTGCGGCCGTTCGATGCCTCAACGGTGGCAGTGTATGGACGCACAAGACGGTTGCCACGCACGAAAACGGGAGCGTTGATCTCCAACAACGCCACCTCGACCTTATCCATGCACTCCGGCTTGTATCCGACAGCAACCTCTATGGAGTGCCGCCGGCCGGTGATGTTGGGCTCAATCTTGCGCTGACGTTCGGGCTCTTCGCGGGGTTTGCGCGTTTTGGCCTTTGGGGGCTCTTCCATGGTCGACCACGGGATCGCCGCGTCGACCTGGGCCTTCACCGCCGCCAGGGCTTCCTCGTAGCTCTTGCCCGCCTTCAGCTCCGCAACGAGCTGATCATTCCAATCCTTGATGCCATCAGGCGGAAAAGCGATCCGGACATCAGCACCACCGACAGAGTGCCACTGGCCAGCTTCCCACGCACGACGCCGACCAGTGGTGTCGTTGTCGCTGGCGATCACCACCAGCGTTCCGGGAGCAACCGGAGCCTTGCCCATGTTCCCAGCTCCGAGCCCAACCCTGACGGTTGCGCCGGATGCTTGCCAGAGCACAATTCCGTCCTCTGGCCCTTCACACTCTAGAACTGTCGGCCCGCCCTCAAACACGGCGGGAACGTCACTAACACCCTTTCCGTATGTCCGCTTGCCGTTGTCTTTCTTCTCGGGGTTAGCTAAGGCCTTGGTGCCGTCCTTAGTCACCGGCACCGCCTGAAGGCGAGCGATCTTACCATCGCGAAATGCAGGAACGATCAGCGACCAGTGATTAACCCAGTTGGGGGCTTCCTTGGTGCCAAGATCATAACCAACTTCCGCCAGCCGCAAGCAACCTGGGAGCGTTCCCTGAATACCACGATTGGCAATGTATTTCGCAACCATCGAACCCGGAGAGATAGGCTTAGCCTTAGCCCAAATCTTTTGCGCCCTGGTCGAGCCCGTGCCGTCGTACATCTTGGCAACCGGCGGCTCCATGCCTGTCCACTGTTCGGCCCACTTCACCGCATCGCTGAAGTTTCCGCCGCGTTCCTTCATGATGAATTCGAACGGGTCCATACCCTTGCCGGTGTCGGCAAAGTCTGTGATGCGGCCACGGTCGGGGCCTGACACCATAACAGCGAGCGATCCGCTGTTTCCGAGCCGAACCTCATCGCCGTTCTGAGTCTGTGGCTCACCGGGGCGGAATGTAAGGATTAGCTTCAGGACATCAGCGCGGAGAGCTGCGTTTAAACGCTCTTGATGCTCCGACTTGGTCGCGACAACGCTAACCTTGGCAGAGCTGGCACGGCCGTCAACCGGCCGCACGATTGCACCGAGAGCGCGCGCGGTCCAGCATGTCGTTGATCTCGGCTTCGGCGACGTACCACCGCGAGCCAATCTGACATCCAGGGAATTTACCGGCGACGATCCATGACCGCAACGTCAGGGGCTTGAACATAACCCCGACAGCGGCCAAGCGCTTCGATGCTTCGTTGATATGGACGAATCCGCTGGGTTGACTTTCAAGCCGAGACGGACTAGGGTCAAGGGGTGTCGGCGACGACATTAATTAATGCTCCTTTTATCGAACCGAACATCGGCGCCTAACCCTGCCAGGGGTTGGGCGCCAAATTCGTTTTGGCGCCCACGGCTTCGATGTCCGAAAAGCATAAAGATTTCTGAAAACTTAGGCAAGATGAAAATTTCATGCTGTCTTGCTGCAGGGCCGAATGAGCGTTTAAACGCACCTCATGACATTTCGGAATGATCAAGCCCGTCATGGGCTATACAAATCAACACTTGGCCTTTTAAAAGAAAAAGCGCCGCATGCCGAAATCAATCGACACTGGCGCCCTAGATGTTGAATCCTAAATGCTAGACTTAGTCGTCACTCAAGCAACGACGCTCGCCTGTTTGCGAGCAATGGAACCGCTCAAGCTCTATGATAGCCTGATCGAGTTCCCAAAGTGCCTCGCGCTCATCCTCAGTCAGCTTTTCCGGTGGGCCTAGGGCATTAAGTGAGTCTGAAAAGTCTGAATATGCCCTGATCGCGCGGCGAACGGCTGATGTGCTATCAATTTGCGTAGTCATGGTCTTTGCCCCTCGAAGACTGTGATTAGGTGGGCGCGGCGATCTGGACCATCGCTGCGCCCACCGACATCATTGACCGGGGCGTATGTGCGTGTCAAAGGTTTCGGAAGGTGTCCACAAGTTTCGAAACGGATGGTGTTGTGCAATGGTGTCAAGCTCCACAGACACGGACACCTCGGACACGTGGTTGACCTACGGCGAAGCGGCCAAGCGCCTGGGGCTGTCGGTCAATGCGGTGAAGCTCCGCGTGTCCCGCGGAAAGCTTCTGGCGTCACGTGGCAATGACGGCCACCCAAGGGTTTTACTCAGGGTGTCCGATGGCGTGTCGAAAGTTTCGGCGGTGTCCACAGACACCATTCCACGACACGACACGACACCGACACCTTTGACACCTGGGGCGATGATACCGGTCGAGCAAGCGCTTGCCATGCTCGAATCGGAACGCACCCGCCAGGAGGCGCAAACGGCCCGCCGGTTGGCAGAAGCGCAAGCTCAGCACCAAGACACCCTTGTGCGGATACTTGCTCAGTCGGCCTCGGAACGGGCATTGCTGGTCGAGCGGGTTGACGCTGCAGAATGCCGGGCTGAACGTGTTGAGGAAAAGCTTGATCAGGTGCTAGAGCGTCTTCTCGACCAGCATCAACCCTGGTGGTCGCGGTGGTTCGGATCGTCGCGCCGTTCCAACCTTAGACACGAGCCATGATCACCGAAGCCGATGTCATCGCGATCCGCCGAGCCTACGCCACCGCCGGCCGGGATGCTGCCCTGGTCGAGCTGCGGCGGCGCTTCATGAACATCTCGGAGACGGCGGCGCCTCTGGGGTGCTGGTCAAGGTGCTGCGCCTACGGGTGGACATGCCCGCGCCCTACAGGGTCCAGGGCGAACCGGTGCTGGACGGTCGACGCAGGGCGATGCGCGGTTGACGATTTCGGTAGCAAATTATATCACTCAGTGATAGGATTGTTCCATGAGAGTTCTCTACAACAAAGCCTTTGCTAAGTTTGTAAAGGATTCTGGAATATCTGAAGCTGATCTTTGTGAAGCTGCAGAAGAGATAGAGAACGGATTGATAGACGCTCGCTTAGGTGGGTTTCTACTAAAGAAGAGGATCGCTAAAGGTAACAAGGGAAAGAGCGGCGGATATCGAACTATTGTCGCACACCGTCAAGGAAACCGGTTATTTTATCTATATGGGTTTGATAAAGGCGATAAGGACAACATCACGAAAAAAGAAAAAGACGCACTTCATGAATTTGGCGATTTATATATGAGCTTTTCGGATTCGAAGATTGACAAGCTGGTAAAAGACACACTTCTAACTGAGGTAAAGTGCCATGAGCAAGATTCTTGAAACTATCCATAGCTCAGTCTCTGAATTGGAAGAGGCCGGCCATGTTGATAAGCTCACAATGCGCAAGTTTGATATGATTTGCGTAAAGAAGCTCCCTAGGTATACCGCAGAAGACGTTAAGCGCATCCGCGAGAAGCTCAACACGAGCCAGACTGTGTTCGCGGCGGTGCTGGGTGTCGGCAATAGTACAGTGTCGCAGTGGGAGCAAGGGCTGAAAAAGCCAAGCCGCTCAGCAGTACGGTTGCTGGACCTTCTCGACAGGCGTGGGCTTGAGCTTTTTGCGTGATTCCGATCTCGAGAAAATCATCTCATCGGTATCGATTTCCCGCTTCGCCTGGTTGGAAGTGCCACCCGCACCGATTGCGCATCAACAGCCTTATGCACATATCCGAACCTCACCAGGGCCTCACTGGTGCGACTTGGGCGGGTCGGTGGTATGGTGGTGGCCGAAACTAAAAAGCCCACCAGCGGCGATCTAGCGGCTTCCTAGGCTATGCCGTAAGCCATTGATATTGCTGCGATATGCTTAGGGCTGGATTGCCGCTGTGGGCGAGCTGATCGGGCCGGAGTGCGGTCGGCGGCAACGAACGAAGCCACAGACGCTATTCGCTTCGAATGCGAACCATCATTTCAGCAACCAGCGCGACAAGCTGATCATGAGGTAGCTTCTCCACAGCCTTCTTCGCCTTTTCGAAGTCCGTGGAAACTTTGATGATGCCAGCCTCGATGGCGGCGGCACGGATCGACTTGAATTCCCCAGCCTCGACACGAGCGGCAATCTCCGGGTGGTCGCGCTTGATCCGGGCGGCGAGACGCTCGATGGACTGCCCACCGCCTGTTAAACGGTGTTCGTTCGACACCGTTTTCTTCCCCCTCCCCGGTCCCAACTTCCCACCCTCAGCCTGGGCCTTCCGGAGATTGTCACCGGTCAGAGTGGGGTTGAGGCGGTAACGCTCATCCGGCCCAACTCAACACCACCCGCTTGCCATGTTACGTAACACATGATATGGCTCCTGTTACGTAACACCGGAGGCTATCATGGTTGGGATGACGAACGCGGAACGGCAAGCACGGTTTCGGGAGCGGCGTAAGGCTGAGCTTGAGGCGTTACGTAACGCGGCGCCAGCCGTAGCTGCTTCAGATGAAGACGACGACTTTAGACCGTCTTCCTCTGTTGCGCTTGTCAGCGCACTAAACAAACGCTCTGGCGAAACGTCAATCGAATGGACTGAAGCAACCATCAATCCATTTGTTGGATGTACACGAGTTTCCGAAGGCTGCAGAAGCTGTTATGCCGAGCGAGACGCACACAGGTTTTCAAATTCGGTTAACGGACCGCCGGCATATGCTGGGACAACAAAAGATCGCAAATGGACAGGCATTATAAATAGAGCAAGCGACGCTTCGTTTTATGAGTCATTAAAAAACAAACGACCGACCGTTTATTTTGTATGCTCAATGTCTGATTTTTGGCATGTGAATGTAAAAGATGAATGGAGGAAAGAGTTTATTGAGATAATGCATAACACGCCACACCACACTTACCAGCTATTAACAAAGCGTCCGGAAAATATATCTAAAATGCTGGCCGCAATCAATATTACAGAGCTTCCATCGAATGTATGGATTGGCGCAACAGTTGAAGATTCGAGGGTTAAATCAAGGATAGACCATATACGAAATATTCCTGCGAAGGTAAGGTTTCTTTCAGTCGAGCCAATGACAGCACCTTTGGGTTCGGTTGATCTCACGGGCATTCATTGGGTGATTACTGGTGGTGAGTCAGGGCCAGGGGCTAGGCCGTGCAAGGTTGAATGGGTTCGCGAAGTGCGCGACCAGTGCAGACAGCAGGGTGTTGCATTTTTTCATAAGCAATGGGGCACGGCCGAATCAAACCCACTTAGCGCGGCTTACCCTGGAAAAGAAGCGTCTGGAATTACTCTAAAGGATTTTATAAAGAGTATTGACCCACACGCGAAGGGAGGCGCTTTTCTTGATGGCCTTCTTTTCCGTGCCATACCTGAATTTGCGCTGTGTCAATGATTCGCCGCAACAATGAGGCTGGAGCCTTGATCATCGCAGAGCTTAAGGCGAGTCCGCCAGAGCCTCGCCTGATAGGCTTCGGCATGATGTCGGCTACGTCCATAGCCAAACCAGAGAGCACGCCTAGAGTGAAGGCACGTCCCCGTCAACCCGTCAGCCACCTTTAACCCATCCTCGTACTTATCGAACACTCCAAGTCCTTCAGCGCCGAGCGCTTTCCGGGTGTTGATCGTCTCGCTGACAACACGCTTGTCGGTTCCGTCGAGAAGTAGGCGTTGACGCACCAGATCAAGCTTGTCCTCTTGAGACAATTCCTTAGGTGCTGAAGGTTCTGGGTTTTGCGACATTTTGTCCTCCGTGGAGGACGAATTGTCGCAATCCTTAGTAGTCGAACGACTAACAGCTTTCTGGGCAGTTTTCCGCTCCCTCTCAGCCACCTTCAGTTCCTCAGCCGTCTTCGCAACCTCCTGCTGAACCTTCGATATCTCCTCAACAACAGCCCCAGCGATGCCGATGGCGTTTGCTAAGTCTGCCTCAGCAGCGGAACGGGCTTCGGGGGTGGGGGCTGTCTCATAGGAAGCTCGCCTGATAGGATTCGACTAGGTGTCCGCTACCAGCATAGCCGCCGCACCAAGACTCACCACCGACGCTCTAATGGCCTTCCAGAGCCTATGCCTGCGCAGGCCGGTCCAAAGCGCCACCCCTGGGTCGTGCGCATGAGTGGAACAGGAAAGTGCAATAAGCGAAACGGGCTTCGCAAATGTCATGTGCAAAACGCCGTTGCGGTAATTTCCGCCCATCCACGGCCTTGCAAATATCCTAAGTTATGCAAAGATG
>SESB01002255.1_pt1 | contig 11503 bp, 7 predicted proteins | sample 3171441 | NCBI WGS metagenome assembly SESB01 (sample SAMN06051867, study PRJNA518727) | freshwater metagenome | biome: subpolar coniferous forest; feature: holomictic lake; material: water; isolation source: holomictic Lake 227, 6 m depth | place: Canada: near Kenora, Ontario | collected 2014-07-08...
TGTCGATCTGGGTGTGGCCGCAAAACGCCATGGTCAGGTCCAGTTCCTTGTGGATGATTTCCAGCGCCTTGTCGACACCGGCTTCCCCCATCGCGCCCAGACCGTATAAAAAGGCCCGGCCAATGTAGGTGCCTTGGGCGCCCAAAGCGCGGGCCTTGAGCACGTCTTGTCCGCTGCGAATACCACCGTCCATGTGCACCTCAATCTGCTTGCCGACCGCGTCCACAATGCCCGGAAGCGCGCGAATCGATGATTCGGCACCATCGAGCTGACGCCCGCCGTGGTTCGACACAATCAGCGCATCAGCGCCCGAGTTGACGGCCAGTCGTGCGTCTTCCACGTCCTGAATACCTTTCAAAATCAGCTTGCCGCCCCAGCGTTTTTTGATCCATTCGACATCGCCCCAGTTCAGGCCGGGGTCGAACTGTTTGGCGGTCCACTCGCTTAACGACCCCATGTTTTCCACACCCTTGACGTGGCCGATGATGTTGCCAAAACCGTGGCGTTTGGTGCCCAGCATGCCGAGGCCCCAGCGCGGTTTGGTCATCATGTTGAGGATGTTGGCAACCGTGAGTTTGGGTGGCGCGCTCAAACCGTTTTTCAGGTCCTTATGGCGTTGTCCCAGAATTTGCAGATCAAGGGTGAGCACCAGCGCAGAGCAATTGGCTGCTTTGGCGCGGTCAATCAGGCGCTCAATGTAGTCGCGGTCTTTCATCACGTAGAGCTGAAACCAGAACGGGTGGCCCCCGGTCTCGGCGGCCACGTCCTCAATTGAGCAAATGCTCATGGTCGAGAGCGTGAACGGAATGCCAAAACGCTTGGCCGCACGCGCGGCCTTGATCTCGCCGTCGGCGTGCTGCATGCCGGTCAGGCCGGTGGGCGCAATCGCCACCGGCATTGCCACAGGCTGGCCAATCATGGTGCTGGCGGTGCTGCGGTTTTCCATATTGACGGCTACGCGCTGGCGCAGCTTGATGCTCTGGAAATCATCCGAGTTGGCGCGGTAAGTGCTCTCGGTCCAGGAACCGGAATCGGCGTAGTCGTAGAACATGCGTGGCACGCGTTTTTGCGCCAAGATGCGCAGGTCTTCGATGGTGGTAATCACGGGCATGGAGGGTTCCTTGTAAGTGGCATGCATGGTAATGGTTGGCCCATGTGGATACTTTGAAATTTGGCGCGGGTTGTTTGAAATTAATTATTGTTTAAAGCTTTTAGCCCTCTAGCCCCCGTCCAGCAAGCGCAAGCAGCTATTTATTTTATAGCGCCACGTTCTTTGTCGTCGGCGTCGTAGGGCTTTTTATTTTGGTGTCATTTCAACCCCGTTGAGATTCAGACGCTGCAGGACTCAGGCCGACGCGGCACTCAGCGCTGTTCGTGTCCCCCGCCCTTCGGGCTCCTCCTGACCTCACTGCGCTGAATGCCGCGCCGTCCTGAGTCGGTCGGTCAACAGGGCTGGCTGACGATGGCAGTGGGGCGAATGCTGCAGCGAAATCAAGGAGGAGCCCGAAGGGCGGGGGACATTCGCGGAAGCATTCGCCCCGCTGTCATCGCCCCCCAACCGATAAGTGCCGCTGCTTGACCCCCATCGCGTAAACTCCGAATTGCCCGGGGTGCGCTGTGTTGGCGCTGAGATGATCGATCAAACCCGCGAACTTGATCCGGTTCATACCGGCGTAAGAAGAGCCAGACTGCCGTCCTTTTTGCCCTTGCCCCATTTCGGGTTTCGAGGGTTATTTGGGCACTATGCCGTCCTCCCTGTTCGTGGTTTTGATTGGCTGTTCCCTGAGGCATTTGACCCACCTTCAGGAGACACCACGATGAACGCCCCCGACAAATTTACCGAATTGATGCGCCTCACACGCGAGCCCTTGCCGGCCTCGCGCAAAATTTATGTGCCCGGCTCGCAAGCCAATATTCAGGTGCCGATGCGTGAAATCATGCAGAGCAATGGCGAGGCGGTGGTGGTGTACGACACCTCCGGCCCCTACACCGACCCGAATGCCCCTATCGATGTGCGCCAGGGCTTGCCCTCGGTGCGCAGCCCCTGGATTGAGTCCCGTGGCGACACCGAGTCGTACACCGGTCGTACCCCGTTTGCGCTGGACGATGGCTTGAAAAATGGCGAGTCCGAGACCTTAGCTTCACTGCGCTTGCAGGCCGCAGGTCTCCAGCGCACGCCACGCCGCGCCAAAGTAGGCGCTAACGTCTCGCAAATGCACTACGCCCGAAAAGGCATCATCACCCCCGAGATGGAATATGTGGCGATCCGCGAAAACCAGAAGCTGGCGTGGATGGAACAGTACCTTGGCAATGCCGAACGCGAAGCCCGTCTAGCCGGTAACAGCTTTGGCGCCAGCATTCCGCGCGTGATGACGCCCGAGTTTGTGCGCGATGAAGTGGCCCGTGGCCGCGCCATTATTCCCGGCAACATCAACCACCCCGAAGTGGAGCCGATGGCGATTGGCCGCAATTTTCTGGTCAAGATCAACGCCAACATTGGCAACTCTGCCGTCACGTCGAGCATCGAAGAAGAGGTCGAAAAACTGGTGTGGTCGATGCGTTGGGGCGCTGACACAGTGATGGACTTGTCCACCGGGCGCAATATTCACACCACACGCGACTGGATTTTGCGCAACTCGCCGGTGCCGATTGGCACCGTGCCGATCTACCAGGCGCTCGAAAAAGTGGGCGGCGTGGCCGAAGACCTGACCTGGGAAATTTTCCGCGACACGCTGGTCGAGCAAGCCGAGCAGGGCGTTGATTACTTCACGGTGCATGCGGGTGTGCGCCTGGCGTTCATTCACCTCACCGCCAACCGCATGACCGGCATCGTGTCGCGTGGTGGTTCGATCATGGCCAAGTGGTGCATTGCGCACCACCAAGAAAATTTTATTTACAGCCACTTTGATGAAATGACCGAAATCCTGAAAGCTTTTGATGTCAGCTACTCGCTGGGCGATGGCTTGCGACCTGGTTCGGGTGCCGACGCCAACGACGAAGCGCAGTTTGCCGAGTTGCGCACGCTGGGCGAACTCACCCAGCAAGCCTGGCAGCAGGATGTGCAGGTGATGATCGAAGGCCCCGGTCATGTGCCGCTGCACATGGTGCAAGCCAATATGACCGAGCAACTCAAGCACTGCCACGAAGCGCCGTTCTACACACTCGGCCCACTGACGACCGACATCGCGCCCGGCTACGACCACATCACCAGCGGCATCGGCGCCGCCATGATCGGTTGGTTTGGCACCGCCATGCTGTGCTACGTGACGCCCAAAGAACATCTGGGTTTGCCGGACCGCGACGATGTGAAGGTCGGCATCATCACCTACAAAATTGCCGCGCATGTGGCCGATGTGGCGAAAGGTCACCCCGGTGTGCGGGCGCGGGATGACGCGTTGTCCAAGGCGCGGTTCGAGTTTCGCTGGATGGACCAGTTCAACCTGTCGCTTGACCCCGACACGGCACGCAACTTCCACGACGAAACGCTGCCCAAGGACTCGTCCAAAGTAGCGCATTTCTGTTCGATGTGTGGCCCTAAGTTCTGCTCGATGAAAATCTCGCAAGAGGTTCGCGACTACGCCAAAACCAAGGGCGTGAGTGACGAGCAGGCGCTGAGCGACGGCATGGAAAACAAGTCGCAGGAATTCAAAAAGGCTGGTGGCGAGATTTATATCCCAATCACGGCGTTGTAACCCAGCAGTCGCTACGTCCTTGATAGCGGCAAGAGTGCTATATGTTCAGGAGCTACTCATGCTTGCTATACAAGGGCTAGAGGGCTAATTGACCAACAATTCTTCCCAGAAAGCAGGCTCAAATTTCCATGCCGGGGCAGCTTCGTGCAGCCCCTTGGCCACCTGGTTTAAAAATTGTTGACGAGTCATTTCGTGCGCACCCAGGGAGGCCAGGTGGCGAGTGTTTTGCTGGCAATCAATCTGCACGATGCCATGGTGGCGACAAAAACAGACCAGTGCGGCCAGCGCAATTTTTGACGCATCGGTGGAGCGGCTGAACATGGACTCGCCAAACACCGCTTTGCCCAGCGCCACGCAGTACAAACCGCCTTCGAGTTGGCCGTTGATCCAGGTTTCAACGCTGTGTGCCAGGCCAGCGCGGTGCAGTTGGGCATAGGCGGCCACCATCTCCGGCACGATCCAGGTGCCCGATTGACCTTCACGCGGACTGCTTGAACAGGCTTGGATGACCAGTTCAAAGCTCGAATCGATGCGAATCTCGCACTGTGCGGAGGTGCGAAATCGATGCAAGGTTTTTTTCAGGGAAGGGTGCAGCCGAAAGTGGTCAACTTCCAGCACCATGCGGGGATCAGGGCTCCACCACAGCGTGGGTTGACCTTCGCTGAACCACGGAAAAACACCCTGGCTGTAGGCGCGACACAAAGTTTCAACAGTGAGCGCGCCGCCCGCCGCCAGTAAACCTGGCGCGGGGTCATGCGGCCCCCAGGCCTTTTCGACATTCGGAAACTCTTGACCCGGCGCAAGCCATGGAAGCGGCGGTGGTTGCGTATTCATGGCCAAAATATAGCCGAAATGCGCGGGCTCCCAAAACAAAAACGGCACCCGAAGGTGCCGTTTTTTGATGCTGACTGCCCCGAGGGGCAGAGGGCAATTAAGCTGTTTTAGTAGCTTTCTTGACAGCGTCAGCAGCTTGAGTAGCAGCAGCAGTGAAGTTGGACTGAGCAGCTTCAACAGCTTTTTTAGCTTGAGCTTGTGCAGTTTCCATCGCGTTTTGACCGGTGGTCAAAGCGTTCTTGAATGCAGCAACAGCGGACTCAGTGCCAGCAGGTGCGTTCTTGGTCATGTTTTCGATCACGCCAGCGAAAGCTTTTTGAGCTTCAGCAGTCTTGGCTTCGAAAGACTTGGTGAAGTCAGCAGTGCTGCCAGTCACGATGGTCTTGACATGCTCAAAGTAAGCAGCAGATTTTTCAGCCAAAGGCTTCATCATGCTGGTTTGCAGAGCAACGAGTTCTTGTGCGTCTTTAGCGCCGAGAACAGCTTGAACGTGGGAGAAAGTCTCGCCCAAAGAAGCTTTGGAAGCGGCCAGGTTCAGTTCAACCAGCTTTTCAACACCAGCAAAAGCTTGAGTCGTTGCGCTTTCGAGAGCTTTCAGGCTGGCTTTGTTGGATTCGATAAATTGTGCGGCGTTGGTGTTCATGTGAGTTTCCTTAAATTAATGGGGTAAAAAGTCTGACTACTCGTTAACTGCGGCTCTTGGCAATTTATGTTGCAGTGCAGCATGGTTTGAATTATAGGGAAAGATTGAGGCAGCGCAAGGTTTATGTTGCAATGCAGCAAATATTAGAGGTGAAGACCTAACCGACCGTGTTAACCAAGTCGCTTCAAGTGACGCGCAATCTGCATCCGCACCTGATTAGGGGCCGTGCCACCCAGAATGTCGCGGGCATTGAGCGAGCCGCGCAGGCTCAGCACTTCATAAACGTCTTTTTCAATCGACGGGTTGAATTCCTGCAAGACCTTCAAAGGCAGCTCTGACAAGTCCACCTGGTGTGCGATGGCAGCTTTGACGGCGTGGGCCACGGTCTCGTGCGCATCGCGGAACGGCAGGCCTTTTTTCACAAGGTAGTCCGCGAGATCGGTGGCGGTGGCGTAGCCACGCAAAGCGGCGCGTTCCATCGCCTCGGGCTTGACGGTGATGCCGCCTTCTTTCTCGCCGGTGGTGGGGTTGAGTTGCCCGCCAACCATCTCGGCAAAAATCCGCAGCGTGTCTTTCAGGGTGTCCACGGTGTCAAACAGCGGCTCTTTGTCTTCCTGGTTGTCTTTGTTGTAGGCCAGAGGTTGGCCTTTCATCAGGGTGATGAGGCCCATCAAATGGCCAACCACGCGGCCAGTCTTGCCGCGTGCCAACTCGGGCACATCGGGGTTTTTCTTCTGCGGCATGATGGAACTGCCGGTGGTGAAGCGGTCGGCAATCTGGATGAAGCCGAAGTTCTGGCTCATCCAAAGAATCAGTTCTTCGCTGAAGCGGCTGATGTGCACCATGCACAGCGAAGCAGCGGCGGTGAATTCGATGGCAAAGTCGCGGTCGCTCACGGCGTCCAGCGAGTTCTGGCAAACCTGCGGCAGGCCTTTGTCGTCAACCATGCCCAAGGTGGTGGCCACGCGCTCGCGGTCCAGCGGGTAGCTGGTGCCGGCCAAGGCGGCAGCACCCAGCGGCAGGCGGTTGGTGCGTCGGCGCACGTCGCTCATGCGCTCGGCGTCGCGGCTGAACATCTCCACATACGCCAGCATGTGGTGGCCAAAGCTGATCGGTTGCGCCACTTGCAGGTGGGTGAAGCCGGGCAGAATCACTTCAACATTTTTCTCGGCCACTTCAATCAGCGCCTTTTGCAGGTCAGTGAGCAGGCCGCCAATCAGGTCGATCTCACTGCGCAGCCACAGGCGCACATCGGTAGCGACCTGGTCATTGCGAGAGCGCCCGGTGTGCAGGCGCTTGCCGGCAATGCCGACCAACTGCGTCAGGCGCGCTTCAATGTTGAGGTGCACGTCTTCGAGATCAAGCTTCCACTCAAACGCGCCGGATTCGATCTCGGCGGCAATCGTGGTCATGCCGCTTTGAATAGCCGTGTGGTCCTCAGTGGTGATGATCTTTTGCGTGCACAGCATCTCGGCGTGCGCCAGTGAGCCGGCAATGTCGGCCTGCCACAAGCGCTTGTCAAAAAACACGCTGGAGGTGTAGCGTTTGACCAGATCGCTCATGGGCTCTGAAAAAAGGGCTGACCAGGCTTCTGATTTTTTGTCGAATTGATTGTGTGGCATGAGTAGTATCAAAATAGGCAGTGCGGCACGCGTGGTGCCTGCGCCTGGGGTTAAAGCGGCAGATCATCAATAATCAGGCGCAAACCAAAATTTTTAATGAAAGATTCCCAAATTTTATCGGTCTTCCAGGAATCGATTCCCGAGTCGTCTGCGCCGGTCGCCGTTCGGGTGCTGGTGTTCGATGCCTGCCATGTGGGCGTGGTGCTGCGGGCCGTGCTGTTTGTCGAGGTGGTGGTGGGCGTGGGCGCCATGTTTGGGGCTGTCACGTTCATGGATTGGCTGACGCGCCTCTCCCTGCTCACCGGGGGCGCTTTGCCAGCGACTCTGGTCTGGCTGATTGCTGCCTGCAGTCTCAAAAAAGTACTGGCGCGCCTGGGGCCAGCGGTGCAACAAGGGGCGGGGGTGGCGCTGGGTGCGGTGGCGGGTGTTTATGGCTGCACAGTGCTGTCGATGGTGGGCCTGCTGGAGGCAGCGCCCTGGCTGGCCAGTGCGTTCAGCGGGGCGCTGTTGTCGGCGGTGTTGGTGGCGGCTTTGGTGTGGCGCGCCAAGGGCAAAACGCCTGCGGCCACCGCGGCCCGACTCAGTGAATTGCAGTCGCGGATTCGTCCACACTTTTTGTTCAACACCCTCAACAGTGCCATTGCCCTGGTACGAGCCGAACCGGCCAAGGCCGAAGCCCTGCTGGAAGATTTGAGTGATCTGTTTCGCCATGCGCTCACCGAGCGGGGTGACTCCGTTTCGCTGGCCGAAGAAATCACCCTGGCCCAGCGCTATCTGGCGATTGAGCAAGTCCGGTTTGGCGAGCGCATTCAGGTGGAATGGGCACTGGACCCGGCCGCCTCCGAGGCTAAATTGCCGCCTTTGCTGTTGCAGCCGCTGGTTGAAAACGCGGTCAAGCACGGGGTGGAGCCCAGCGCTCAGGGTGCTCAGATCAAAATATCAACCCAAAAGCGCGGTTCCACGGTCGTGATCAAGGTCACCAACACCGTGCCATCGGGTCAAGGCGAACCTGGTCATGGGGTGGCGCTGGACAATGTGCGTGATCGATTGGGTCTGTTGCATGATGTGCAAGGCCAGTTTCAGTGTGGTTTGAAAGACGGTGTTTATCAGGTTCGAATCGAAGTGCCTGCATGAATTCAAAAAGGAATCTGCCATGTCATTGAAAGTGTTGATCGTGGACGATGAAGCGCTGGCACGGCTGCGTTTGCGTACCTTGCTGGGCGACTGCACCGCACCCCGCACTCAAGTGGTTGCCGAGGCGGCCAATGCCCCTCAGGCGTTGGAGTTCTTGCAGAGAAATCCGGTCGACGTGGTGCTGCTGGATATCCATATGCCCGGGGCCGATGGTTTGACTTTGTCTCAAGCGCTGCGCGACTTGCCCAACCCGCCGGCCGTGGTGTTTGTGACGGCGCACGCCGAGCACGCCGTGCAGGCCTTTGAGTTGGAAGCGGTGGACTACCTGACCAAACCCGTGCGCTTGGAGCGCTTGCAGGCGGCACTGCAAAAAGTAGAGCGCTTAGCGCAAGCGGGACGGGGGCTAGAGCCCGATTTACCTGAAGAAGTTCTGATCATTCAGGACCGTGGCCGAACCGAGCGGGTGCCGCTGGCCAAAGTGCTTTACCTCAAGGCTGAACTGAAATACATCACGGTGCGCACCGCGTCCAAGCACTACATCCTGGAAGGTTCACTGGGGGAGCTGGAGGAAAAGTACAAGTCCCAGTTCATGCGCGTTCACCGCAACGCCCTGATTGCCCGGCGTGCTGTGCGGGCGCTGGTCAAACACCATGACCCCGAAGAAGGCGAAAGCTGGGCCGTGCGCTTGGACGGCATTGATGAACTGCTGCCGGTGTCGCGCCGACAAGTCGCGGCGGTTCGGGAACTGGTGGTTGGGTAACGATAGCGCTATTAATTGAATAGCTTCTTGCGCTTATTCCACGGGGTCTAGAGGCTTATTTCTTGTTTATTCGCTAGCAGCGGTAACGGGCACCAGAATGTAAAAGGTAGAGCCTTTGCCCAAGGTGGATTGCAGCCCGATGTGGCCGCCCATGTGCTCAATCAATTCCTTGGCCAGTGTCAGCCCCAAGCCAGTGCCTTGCTGGCTGCGGGTCATGAAGGACTCGCTCTGGCGAAATTTCTCAAAAATAATGGCCTGGTCAGCCTCGCTGATGCCCACACCGGTGTCCTGAACCTCAATGCGCACGAGCGCCCCTTCAAGCAGGGCGCGCACTGACACAGTGCCCTGCTCGGTGAACTTCAAGGCATTGCTCAACAGATTTAGCAAAACTTGACGCAGCCGAATGTCATCCGAAAACACCTGAGGCGGCAAGGTGGTTTCTTCCAGTTCAAGGGTGAGATTTTTGGTTTGGGCATGACCGCGCTGCATGGCCACCACTTCGCGGAGCAGGTCAGGTAGAGCGATAGGGGTCAGGTTGAAATCCATCCGACCCGCTTCAATTTTTGCCAGATCCAGAATATCCGTCACCAGTGCCAGCAAGTGCTCGCCGCTGGTACGGATGGTTTGGGCGTATTCCTGCTGTGCCGGGTCGTCAAGTTCGAGTTCGAGTAGTTCGGCAAACCCCAAAATGCCGTTCAGCGGCGTGCGCAGCTCATGGGACATATTGGCCAAAAATTCACTTTTCGCATGGTTGGCGGACTCAGCAGCCTCTTTGGCCTGAGCCAGATTTTCCATGATGAGCGAGCGGTGCGCCTCGCTTGCCGCTAGTGCTTGCTCCGCTTCGTTGCGGGCCGCCAGAAAGCCATTGAAGGCGGCGGCCACGGTACGAATTTCGCTGCTTCCGGCTTCAGTGACGGGTTTGGAAACGACGCCATTTTTCATGCTGGAAGCGCGCTCGCGCATGGCTGCGGCCAAGCGCCCCAGCGGTTGCACCAGCCGGTGAGACAAGACCCACAACAGCGGAATGGCGATCAGCATCAGCAAGACGGTGATCAAGGCCATGCGGCGTTGCAACTCGACGACCGGGCGAAACGCCTCTTCGGTGGGTATGACAGAGGCCAGAATCCAGTCGGTGCTTTTCAGACGTTTGAAGGTGAACAGACCGTGCAAGCCCCGGCTGTTGGTGCCCTCAAGCGTGCCTTCAAAACCCTCCAGTGCTTTGGCAAACGCCGGGTTCTCGGTCGCACTGGGAGCCGGTTGCATGATGCGTGTCCGGTCTGGGTGTGCAATCACCTGTCGGTCTTTGGAGGTCATGTAGAAATAGCCACTGTCACCAATTTTTCGACTTCCCAGTTCGCCGATTAGATTGGGTTTGTACAGGTTCAACACGCCGCCAATGATGGCGACAAGTTCGCCTTTGGCATTGAGTACCGGCGCCGCCACCACCACAATGGGTTGCTTGGTCGCTTTTCCCATAATGGGTTGCGAGATATACGGTTTGAGGGTGTCGCGCACATTCTGGATGTAGTCGCGGCTTGACATATCTAGCTGGCGGCGACCGGGTTTGACCGGCCAGTCCACCAGCAGCACCCCTTTGGCATCGAAGACGTAGAGGTCATCAAACAACATCAACAAGGTGGTTTTGCTTTGCAGGTACTTTTCCAGCGCCACCAGATCGCTTAATTTATCTTGGGGGACGACTTTGGCCGACAGCGTGAGTGCAGAGAGCCGTTCGTCAAACTTGTCATCCAGATGACTTCCAACTTCTGACAGCAACTGGAATTGTTCGTTCTGAATCCGATCAGTCAGGTTGCCACGCAAGGCATAAAACTGCCCGAAAAACTGCACGAGCAAGAGCAGTAAGCCAATAAAGATGGTGCCAAGCGTCAGCTTGAGTTTCAAACTCATGGAATGCCTTTGGTTAATGTCTGGCATTTGCCACAGGCAGAACTTTACCCGGTGTTTCTTAACCCTGCTGCAATGCCGTTGATCGAGATGTGAATGCCGCGTTGCACGCGCTCATCGGTTTGCCCAGCGCGGTAGCGGCGCACCAGTTCCACCTGAAGGTGATGCAAGGGGTCAATGTACGGAAAGCGGTGGCGCATCGAGCGTTGCAGCGCCGCGTTGGTGGCCAGGCGCTGTTTGTCGCCGGTGATCATGGCCAGCGCGCTGGCGGTGCGGTGCCATTCGGCCTCAATCGCGGTGAAGATTTTTTTGCGCAGACGGGTGTCACTCACTAGCTCAGAGTAACGCGAGGCCAGCGCCAGATCGCTCTTGGCCATCACCATGTCCATGTTGGACAACAGCGTTTTGAAAAACGGCCACTGCTTGTACATCTGCTGCAGCATCACGGCTTTGTCTTTGGGGGCGTTTCTGCCGGCAGTTTTAACCGCTGCAGCGTCATCCTGCAGCAAAAAGGCCTCCACCGCCGAGCCAAAACCGTACCAGCCCGGCAGCGTCAGACGGCACTGGCCCCAACTAAAGCCCCAGGGGATGGCGCGCAGGTCTTCAATTTGTTGCGTGGCTTTGCGCGACGCTGGGCGTGAGCCGATGTTCAGTTCTGCGATCTCGCGGATCGGTGTGGAGTCAAAGAAGTATTCGGTGAACCCCGGGGTTTCGTAGACCAGTTTGCGGTAGGCCGCCATGCTGCTTTGCGACAGCTCGGCAGCGGCTTTCAAAAAGGGTTGGGTGGCCGATTTGGTCGGCTGCACCAGCGTGGCCTCCAGCGTGGCAGCCACCAGCGTCTCCAGATTTCGGCGACCAATTTCGGGGTTGGCGTATTTGGAGCCAATGACTTCGCCTTGCTCGGTGAGGCGAA
>SESB01002258.1_pt1 | contig 11488 bp, 11 predicted proteins | sample 3171441 | NCBI WGS metagenome assembly SESB01 (sample SAMN06051867, study PRJNA518727) | freshwater metagenome | biome: subpolar coniferous forest; feature: holomictic lake; material: water; isolation source: holomictic Lake 227, 6 m depth | place: Canada: near Kenora, Ontario | collected...
CTGCGGGCTTGGTTCGAGCGCGTCTTCACCACGTTCACAGGGTTTGCCGCGCTCGACGAGGTGCTCGACGGCCTTCTGGCAATCCGGGAGAAGTTGCTCCGCGTACTCGACCGCCCGGACACGCCCTTGCACACCAACGGCTCGGAAGGCGACATCCGAGCACGGGTCGAAAAGCGCAAGATCAGCGGCTGCACACGTGGCGACGAAGGCCTTCGATGCCGCGATACGTTCGCCTCGATTATCAAGACCCTGCGCAAGCACGGCATCTCCTTCTGGGACTATCTGGGCAGCCGCTTCCATATGCCGGGACTAGCCGTTCCTCCCATCGGGGACATCATCAGAGCAGCTGCTGCCGGTGCAGGATAGAACCCTCGGGGACGCGTCCAGTACGCAGTAACTGCTCCCTATCCAAAGATCGAACAGCTGGTCTCATGCACAACATGAGCCGGATTGCGTCACGCTGCCTTCAACACTTTTCGAGATGTTACGTTATAGGCTTGCTCTCCGGCGCGGGCTTCTAAGCGGTAGCGGTTCATGTCAGGTCTCCGAAGATAGCCGGCCATCTTTTGATGAACTCTTGACGAAGCGGGATCATTATTTCTTTCATTTGCGGATGAGCACTTGAAGCACATCTAAGATTGAATATTAGCCTGAATTCTCTCGGATTTGCTGTAATCACAATCTCAGTCTTGAGAGAGTTGGGGAGGACGCTACGACCTTCTTGTGGGGAACAGCCGGCATTGATGATGTCCATGTAGGCGCTCTCGGCTTCCTCGCAGGCATCCTTCCAACGTAGCCATTCGAGACTACCTTCTTCAAAGAAGAGAGGCTTGATCACCGTAATCTCTGCACCATGTCGGTCCTTATTGTATCCGACATAGCGAGTTGATTCTTGGGAGAACGATGCGATTCTATGACGGACCAGCTCATGTGATATTCCCCGATCACAAATGATCCGTACTGTGATCGAACCATGCTCCAACACAGACTCGTGCTTGCTGTCGATCAGGCGCCGGAGGAACTTGTCTGTGTCGCCCATCTCAGACTTGTAGCAAGTGCGTCCCGCAAGCTCTATGGTCTTCTCAAGGTCAGGCGTGAAGTTTAGGATTTCAAAGTAGGGGGAAATGATTCTCATAACTCAAGCTCCGCCTTCATTTCTTTGAGGAGTTCGATAGTCTTCTCCGAGACACCCTCCGTTTGTAACGACTCGATGAAAAGCTTTTCGATATCAAACTCTTCGTAGGAGACACCTTCGACTTCTTCATCCAAGTCTCGACGACGTTTTGTCGTAATCTGAAGAAAATCAACATCGTCAGGAAGAGTAGCGTCCGGGTCCAGGATAACGCGGACGACACTGTTGCGCGGAACGGTCGCAAGTTCGTCTAACTCCACGGTGTAGTAGTTGGGTTGGCGAGGATCATCGACGATCTCTTCGCCGTGAGCGAAGGGCTGAAGAGAACCAACGACGTTGACGGTCAGGTCGCCGTAGGTTCTGACTTCGGGCTTATGAATGTGACCGGTGAAGGCCACCTTCGTAATCTGCTGCAGCTCCTCGACCGGGATTAGATTGTGCTCCGAGAAGGCAACGTCCCAGTGACCGTAGACGGCTTCGAAAGTCTGACCGACGAAGGGGGCGATCATCTCCTTCGCAGACTTCACGGGAGAGTAGGGGACGTAGAGCCGGTCACCGAGAGCTAGGGGTTCGTCCTTGACGACCCAGACGTTATTCTCAAACGACAGTAGCTCGGCAAGGATGTCAAAGGCTGAGACACCTTCGGCCGTCCGCGTCAGGTCGTGATTACCGGCGATCACAACGATGGTTGTCTTCCCCGAGGCGCTGTCAACGAAGGCGTTGTAGACGTCGAGGATGAGCTTGAGGGGGACGGTCGGACGGTCGAAAAGATCGCCCATCAAAATCGTGAAGCTGGCGGGCTTACTCAACGCTTTTGTGAAATCTTCCCAGATCATTGCCTCTCGATCACCCCTGCGATCAAGAGGAACCCCGGTGACGAAACGTCTCCCGAGGTGCTGATCTCCAATTAGGTTATAGGTCATTCCGTCCCTCCAACGCATCTAAGGTCTTAAACAACTTGTCGATTTGCAGATAGCAATCGACGAGGGCGTTATGAGCGAGGTCGCTCTTCTCGACTTCAACCTTCGGAACCCGGTCAGGCCAAGCCCTCCCTTCGAGGAAGGTATTGATGTCCCTGACTTGTCCGTAGTTGAAGGGGTTCGACACCTCGGCGTCAGTAAAGTAACTTGCAAGGAAGCCACTATCGAAGCCGCTGTTGTGCGCCCAGAAGTATCGGTCACGGGGTTGACGGTTATCCGAGTTCACCCACTGGACGAACTCTAGGATAACTTCCCGCCAGGGCCTGGAACGCCCAATGATGTTAGTAATGATTCCACGAGGCTTCTTCGCCCACCAATCCCGAGTGGATTCCGACCAGAAGCGAGTGGGCGGAATGAACAAGCATTCGTTGAACACGTCCGACTGAAGTGTCCTCGCCTCCAAATCAAACCGTACGGCAGCGATTTGAAGGATTGCATTTCGGTCAGGGGAGACGCCGCTGGTCTCGATATCGATCATGTAGGAGAGTGACATTTACATATTCCAGATACAGGGGGATAGTTCGGCCCAAGTCAGGCTCTTCTTCGTAGTCTCTGAGAGAATTACCTCAGCAGGGACGCGATACCATTGGATAAGCGACGTTGAGAAGATGTAGAACCAGTAACTTCCCTTCCGCGCTGTCGTTGCTCTTCGTGCATGGTTCATCTGACTTGGTCGAATTAAGCTAAATGAAAAACTTGTTGCGTTCTCAGTGCCTTTTACTTCTGCATAATGAAAACCATTATGTGGATGGATCACCAGATAGTCAGCCGGGACAGGGTTCGCTTTCACCTGCGAACCCTTCCCTGAAATACCCCTGAGGTCAGACAAATCGGCGATACGATAAAGGTAGCCGGCTTTGCCTAACCCCTTAAAGTAAGCTTCAAATAGAAGCTCGTATTGAGCACCCTTTTTCACCGGACCCAAAACCTCAAGCGTGGGGGGTTGACGTAAATCAGCATCGTTCTCAGTCGAAAGCGGAACATGACTTCGTAGATGTGGTCATGCGTCAGATGGCGGAGGCTGAAGCCAAATAACGGATGCGGAAAGTACCCTTCAGGAACCTTGAACCATCTAAAACTCAGCATGTTTGATCGCCTCCTGAAGCATGAGGTCGCCCGACATCCGACATGCCGTAGCCTTCGAAACGTAGACCTTCTCCTGATCGTCCCAGACGCAGTAGAAGGGGCCAAAGGTACTTGGGATCGGGGTATCCAGAGGTGCCGAAAGACGACAGAGTGTGAAGCGATCACGCGGCATTTTGTAAGTACTCCACAACTTTGAGGATTTGAGAGGTCGGCAATGCTTTCCCCCAATAGGAGGGATCGATGAAGTCGAACTCAGGGCATTCGTTAAGTTCAACCTGACCAAAGGGGGATGAGTCAGAGTAGGGCTCAAATGTCTTGCCAATGCTTGCAGTAGTGAGGGGCACCGTACGCTTGAACAGCCAAGGATGAGTAACCATCTCACGGTTCATCAGCTCCAGCACTTCAGGGACACAACGATAGTTCGCACTTACGACAATCTCGTCATGGATACTTCCGCAAATGCGGGCGTCTATCCTACGATCCAGCAGCGCGTTTCTGATGCCAACCAAGCTTCTCTTCATGATGCTGGCGCAACTGCCCTGGATCATTGAGTTGACCGCTTGGTTGCCGGCGCGGCGCTGGGTCGTGCGGATGATCTCCTCGACGAAGTTGGTCGCACTGCACGCCAGCTTCCGACGGGTGGTCACCGCCCAATGCGGCGTGGCCTCGTAGCGGACCCGCCTATGCCCATCGGGGAGGGTGACGTATCCAACGCGCTGGGCCTCGGCAATCGTTCCCACCCGCCACCGCTCGGCCTCCGGGTAGGTGGCCCGGAAGACCTCGACGGCTTTCCACATCTCCTCCGAGGTCCAGCCCATCAGCTCGCCGACGGTGGAGAGGGCGCCGGAGTAGGCGTAGGAGAAGTTCGCCCCCTTGCCCAGGGTCGTCCTGGCCCACTTGACGAACTTCTGGGGGCTGAGGACGGTGCCGGCGTTGTCTCTGAACTCGACATCCTTGTAGGAGGTGTCGGTCTTCGGCAGATGCTTGATCGCCAGGAAGTCGGCGAGCGACACGTTGAGCAACCGTGCCGTCGTAATCGAGTGAAGATCGTCGTAGGGGTTCTTGTTGTAGCACTCCAAGTAGGTTGGATCGCCACTGAGTTCCCCGATCAGGACCAGCTCAATTTGCTGATAATCAAGAGAGATTAGGACGTGATCTTCGTTGTCGGGCAGGAAGAACCCCCGGACGAAAACCGAGTTTCCCCGCTTCGCCAACTGCTGCGTGTTGGGGTTCTGCATCGCAATCCGCCGACTGGCGAGCTGCGACGAGGGAACCGGGTACATACGCTTGGTCACGGGATGACAGAGGAGCTTGTACGGCGTGATGTAGAGCTTGAGGTTCTGGTCAGCACTGGCGACCAGCGATAGACCCTTGAGGACCGCGATCTTCGCCCCGTCTGCCTCTTTCTTCTCGATCCGCTGAATGAGTTTTCCCCGAGACGCCGCGTCGGACATCACCTTTCCTTTGACGGTGACCTCCTTCTCTTGCAACAGATCGTAGTAGAGAACGCGAGCGACATAGTAGTGGCCGATGTTGATCTGCTTTGATGTCGTCCCCGCAGCCTTAGCGATGCCGCCGGAGATGTGTTCCAATTCATCAATGCTGTCGGGGAGGTCGGCCCAATCTGCAACAGCCTTCCGCTTGGCTTCGTAGTGCTTGCCGTACCACTCTTCGCGGTCGAGAAGTCCCGCGTGCGGTGGCGTTGGGAAGGGTAGCAGGCAACGGATGTTCCGGCGAAGCTCTTGGAGGTTCACCCTGGCTTCATCAAGCATGAGGAGCCGGCGGGCCTCGACAGCTTCCAGATTGATCCGCCAGCCGTAGAAGTTGATGTCAGCGAAGATCTGGATGGCCGGCAGCTCTTGGCTGAAGTAGGTCGCAATCGCGGCCGGGTTGGACTTCATCATGTATTCGATCAGCTTATTGTAAAGCTGGACGGCGTAGTAGGCATCGTCGGCGCCGTACTCCAACACTTCCTCTCCGGTCAGGCAACCCATATGCGCCCGACCACCAAGAGTATCGGCGAACGACCTCATCTCTACGCCAAGCCACTTCTTCACAGCCTTCTTGAGACCGTAGCCCCAATTCAACTCTTTCGTGATGCCGTTGTAGCTATGAGCGGCGTCCGACTGCTTCCCGGTGATCTTACCGAATAGGTCGGCTTGTTCCGTCGTCATCGCCTTCTCACGGGACCAATTGCCGAAGACGACATTCGCCGACCGGAGGAGGGGCTGCATCGCTGCGAAGTCGTGTCGGACGTAGTCGTCGATATCGTATTCGTCGGGGCCGTATGCAGAGACGGCGAGCTGAAGCGTACAAATTGACTCGTCGATGGGGGGCTCCCAGCCGACAGTGCTGCGAAGCATTACGGATTCGAACGTCCAATTATGGACAACCCAACGCGCTTCATTGCGTTTATGCCGGAGGAGATAAAGTACGGAATCCCATTCCAGACGAGCATCAACGTCGCTATGAGCAAGATTGAAATAGTACCCAAAATCAGAACCGACACAATACAGAGAGAGTCCACACAGGACAGTAGCATGTCGATCAAAGATAAGTTTCGTTGCTTTTGATTTGACTCCATCTTCGTTTACCTTCATGTACTGGTTAAGACCGTCATGTCTATCGTGATCCTGGGTTTCGATGTCAAAACCGATCAGCTCCGCACCCTTAATCTCCGCGATGATTTGGTCTTTCCAATCATCGTAGTTGTTTGCGTCGATAAGGATGGGTTGCATCAAAGCATGAACTCCTTCAAAATCTTGTCAACCTCTTCTGGGCAGTTTTTGCCGACGATAAGATTTTCGTTAATCTGTTGATCTGTGATCTCAAAGAAGCCGGTGATCGTCCACATAGCTTTCAGCTCTTCGAGGTTCGCTGAGACCCACTCGAAAGCTTTGGGGCTAAAGCAGGAAGGGATCGGAAGTCGGCATCCCTCTTCGAACCAGTCGGTCAAGTCTTGGTGGTCGAGGCCGGAGAAAGACTTTGCCCCCAGCCCTTTGACGCCCTTGATGTTGTCCGAAGGATCGCCAACGAGTGTCTTGTAAAGACGAACCAGTTTCGGTTGCATGTGATCCTTCGTCGGGATCGCACTCGTAACATTGGGATACAGCTCAAGCTGCTTCAGGTCGTAGTCGTTGGTGTCTATGAACAGCGAAGTCTTGTCGCTGAAGCTCTTGCAGAACCAAGCGATAACGTCGTCAGCTTCGCGGTAGGGTACCGAACACTGGATCGCCGGAGTAAACCGCAGAAGCTTCTTGAACAGATTGATGAAGCTCCAAATGTTCTCTGCAGCAGGTACCCGGTTTGCCTTGTACAGCGGATATAACTCAGTTCTAGGCTGCTTAGAGCTGAGCCCTTCGAAGCAGAAGATGTGAGTCTCGTTATCGGAGTCGGCGAGAATACGATAATAATAATTCGTCAACGCATTGACGGACATATCGCATTCAAGGGTGCGACGAAGTATCAGTATTCCGTCGATGAGTTTTATGGGCTTCATATTCATTTCCTAAAGAGAAACCTCCCCGGCAGAGCCGGGGAGGGGGGAGATGTTTGGTGATTACTCGTCGAGGTTCCAGGGGCCGACGGCAGTGATCCGCAAGCCGCCCCAGGTGAAGGAAGCGTTCTTCATTTTCTCAGCGGTCAACTTAACGTGGACCGCATCCAACCCCTTCGACTTGACGTCGGCGATGAACGACTGAGCCAGACGCTTCGTGGTCGCGGTCGGCGTGTAGCCGAGGGTGGCACCCTTCGGGACGATCAAATCCAGCTTGGGGAAGTTGATCTCCTTCTGGTTGACGAAGATCAGCTCGACGCTGGGGAAGTCGCCACGGAACTTGGGATCGCTGGCATGAGCCATCTTCAAGATGGCACCCCAACTCTCACCTGTCGTCGCGTGAGTGCCGTTGTAAGTCTTGTAGTACTTCGCCGGGTTACCGTAGCGGATCATGCTGACAGCACGAATTTCGCTGACGATAATCGAAGCATCGATCTCCTCCAGAGCGCCCTTATGGTCGATCTGCAAGTAACCGTTCTTCTCCGGCTGGATGTAGTAATCCGCCGTGTTTCCGCTGGACATGAAGGAGTCCATGGAGGGCACCGCCCCGGTGGGGTACGCCTCGGCGACGGCGGTCCCTGCGCCTTGAACTACGGCGGGGAGGGCAGCGGCGGCGGCTTCGGCGGCACGGAGGGTCTCTGCTACGCTGGTCATGATCTTGATTCCTATTGTTGAGGCAAACCTATAGCGTCCGCTGCCTATAGAAGATACAGCGGCAAAAGACGAAGTGACTCACTCTATCCGAATTTGAAGACTTCCCGCGTGGGGTCCACAACATACGCTTCGCGGGACTTACGCTCGATGATCGCGAGAACTCTCTCTTCAACGGCGCATTTGTACGTCATGAGGTATATGAGTAGTGCTTCCTTACGTTCTCCTCTTATGGCCCTTCTGTAGTTCTGGATAAAATCACTGTCTTGATAGCTCATAGACAGGAAATACATTCTCTCAGTTCGACCCCAATTGAAGCCAACTCCGCCGACAGCGGGACTGACGATCAGAGTGTCGAGTCGGTCGTCAATGTAGTCCTGAGAGATACGAGCCCGTTCTTTGGCCGAGGTAGAGCCGTTCATGACCGCTGCCCGCCGGCCCGTTTTAAAAGCAAGTTTCAACGTGCGCTCTTGCTCCCCGGTGAAGGTCGAGAAAATTACGACAGGTCCAGGTTCCTCAAAGTGGATTGAAAGGTGCTCATCCCGGTTCGCCGGACACTTAGGGTCAAAAATCTCAGGGCAAGCGAGTATCTGTCGGGCTCGGATCGCCCTCGGCCCCGGTAAGTCGGCGTTGATGAAGCTATCCTCAAGCTCGATCAAAGCCTCCTTCTCAAGACGCTCGTAAACCTTAAGCTGTTCCGAAGATAGTTCGATCCGTTCCCGGATGATTACTTTAGCCTCTTTGCCGTAGGCTTCCTCGAAGGAGGTTCTTACAGAATGCTTAGCTAACATCTCCTTGAGACGTTCGCCCTCCTTGTAGCCTAGAACATTGCCGTAGTAGTCAACAATGCAGTGAACTTGTTTAAAATGATCGATGTTGAAGTAATAACGAGGCTCAACGATCTTAATCGTTGGATACAACGTTATGTACTTCCCGGCGACCATCGTCCCTGACATTGCCAGGAAGCGTTCCGTACGGTTCATAATCGCAAAGAGGGCTTGCGTCCGCTGAGAGTTAGGTTGTCCGTAGAGAAGGTGGACTTCGTCAACGATGATCAGACAGGAGAGAAGCTCAGTTACTTTAGGAAGGTGGATTTTTAAAGTATCCGCCGTCATTAAGTAAACATCTTTACCTGGATTGAGGCATCGATCTCGTCGGAGCTTATCACCTTCGACAATGACGATTTGGTCCGCTTTGATATCAGTAAAGCGGATTATCTCATCTTTGTTCTTGGTGATCAGAGATTTCGGTTGAACCCAGATTACCGGGAGTTTGTAAGTCTCGATGGCCCACTGGGTATATAACGCCGCACTGTAGGTCTTACCTGTGCCGGCGTCAGAGCCGTCAATAAATCGTTTGTTCTTGATGAACGCTACGAGGGCGTTCATCTGATATGGTCTCGGGGTCATGGGTTAGGTAATCCCTAAGAATCTTGGTCCCTATCTTCGTAGGGTCCAACTCGGGAGGGGGAGGGGGCTGGTCCTGCCACTGATGGCACTCCAAGTAACTTGGAAGGATGATGTCTTCGTTGCCGACACAGATCAGACGTCGCACACCGAAGTCTGCCATGCCCATTAGGTCTCTAATGTCCCGGCCTGATGTTGGCCGAAAATCATAGAGAACTAACGGAACAAGGTTAGTTATCGACAGTTCGAAAGCTATTTGTTTTAGTGGGAGGTTCCAGGCGGGGAAGACGGTCGGCCGCACAGGACTTCCTAAGCGTAGGAGCCACGTCAGCGAGGGTCGGCCACGAATGAAGGCGATTTTCTGCGACTCGGCCGGAGGGATCGGAAGGAAGAGTCGTGCAGCCTCGCTAAAGTTAGTTGGATCGGCGCTCTCGTCGTAGTCGTCGAGGTTGAATCGGTGAGGGCATTTGGCCCTTGCCTTGAAGGGGGTGACCGTCACCCCCCACTTCATTGTCAGGTGAGGGTGGGTCGCACCCCCGTCCTGACAAAGCACTCTAACACCGTGGCCTAAGTCTACGCAGCCATAGTGAGATACTTCGAGTAGTGTTTCTGTAGCCACGGTGTAGCGACCTCCGGAAATTGTTTGTCACTTAGGAAGGTCCGAAGAGTTCGTTTGCTTGTCTCGCTGCCTCTATTGGCACCGTACAGCAGTAACCAAAGAGGCTTTGCCTCTTCGATGAGGGAATCGCTCAAGAATCATAGTCCTTTCTTTAACGGGTTCCTGTTTATACGCGCTGGTAACGAACTCTGCGGGGTTTAGCCCGAAGTAGTTCGCTATCCTGCTCAGTTCGGTAAAACGCATTTCTTCCTTAAGGGCGAGAAACTTGTTGAACCGAACGAGCGGAATCTTGGTGGCTACGCATACGTCCTTCTTGTCAATTGAGTTGGAAAGCCAACCCAATACGAGCGACAAAAAGAAACCGACTCGGGCAATGTGTGCCAAGTCGGTTGACGTGAACCGCTCTGGGGCGGTAGGAGGTGGATTGAGAGTCTTGGCTTCTTGCCGTTCCTGTTCACTGAACTTGGCAAGTATGTTACAAATTCGACGGTCATTCAGTAAGAACGTTGCTCCAATTTGAGCTGGAGTCCAACCATTTACATGATGCCGGAGGATATCTAAATTTCTCTCCAAGGTCGGTCCCCTTTAGGCTATCAGGTTCACACTTGGATGTAAACCATTGATAACAAAGACTTTTCCGACTGGGTTGTGTAACGGTATGTTACTGCAGGGAAACAATACCAAAGGTTAGGAGACGGCAATGATTCGGTTCGCGATGATGGCGTTGGTGCTGGCGGTGGTGGGCTGCGGGCCGATCTACGAAACCGTCTACTCCTACCAGCCGCCGCGCTCGGGCGAAGGCAAGATGTGCGTCGGCCAGTGCCAGCAGACCAACCGCTACTGCGTGCAGAACTGTCGGCTGACCGAGCAGACCTGCAAGGCCAACGCCGAGCGCGAAGCCTCGTACGACTATGAGCGTTATGTCCGCGAGCAGCGCCGCAATCATCAAGAGATCAAGAAGAGCGTCAGCGACTTCAACCGCGGCTATTGCTCCAGCTCGTCCAGCTGCGAGTCCGAGTGCGGCGGCGACTACCGCATGTGCTACACCAATTGCGGCGGCGCCGTGACCTCCCGTCAGGAATGCACGATGTTCTGCGATCAGCTCAAAGACCAGGGCAAACGCTGACGAGGCCGGCGGCCGGGCTCAGCCCTGGCCGCCGAACCACGCCACCGCGTCGGCCAGTGCCGTTTCAGCCGGCCGATGGCGGTAGCCCAGCGCCCGTTCCGCCTTGGCCGAGGAGAAGAACATCTTCTTCCTCGCCATCCGCACCCCGTCCACCGTCACCATCGGGTCGCTGCCGCCGGTGAGGCGGGCGATGAACTCGGCGACGTAGGCCACCGGCATGATCAGGTCGTGGGGCAGGCTGATCGAAGGCGGCTGGCGGCCGGTGATGCGGGCGATTTCGGTCAGGATGTCCTTGAGGCTGAGATTCTCGCCGCCGAGAATGTAGCGCTCGCCCACCTTGCCTTTGGCGAAGGCCAGCAGATGGCCGGCGGCGACGTCGTCGACATGGACGATGTTGAGGCCGGTATCGACATAGGCCGGCATACGCCCGGCGGCGGCGTCGGCGATCATGCGGCCGGTCGGGGTCGGTTTGATGTCGCGGGGGCCGACCGGAGTCGACGGGTTGACGATCACTGCTGGCAGGCCCTTTTCATCAATCAGTTTTTTCACTTCCGCTTCTGCGAGGTACTTGGAGCGCTTGTAGTGGCCGACCATGTCGTCGAGGCTCACCGGCGTCGCCTCGTCGGCTGGCGAGCCGTCCTTGTTGAGCCCGAGGGTGGCGACGCTGCTGGTGTAGACGATGCGCGTAACCCCGGCTTCGAGGGCCGCCAGCATCAGTTGCCGCGTGCCTTCGACGTTGACGCGGTAGATGGAATCCGGGTCCGGCACCCAGATGCGGTAGTCGGCGGCGACGTGATAGAGCGCGCGGCAGCCGAACAGCGCCGCCTCCAGCGACGAGCGGTCGGTGAGATCGCCCTCGACGACCTCCACCGCGAGGCCGTCAATGTTGCGGCGGTCGTTGTTGCGGCGGGTCAGCACCCGCACCGGCTTGC
>SESB01002259.1_pt1 | contig 11487 bp, 11 predicted proteins | sample 3171441 | NCBI WGS metagenome assembly SESB01 (sample SAMN06051867, study PRJNA518727) | freshwater metagenome | biome: subpolar coniferous forest; feature: holomictic lake; material: water; isolation source: holomictic Lake 227, 6 m depth | place: Canada: near Kenora, Ontario | collected...
CGAGCGGAAATGAAATTTCGCGCAAAGGGACGCAAAGAACGCAAAGAGAAAAACTGAGGGATCTGATGTTCCTCTCTTCAAGGCGATTCAACTTTTTGCGCTCTGTCCTTCCAAGATTCTGTCTTTGCGTCCTTTGCGTCCCCTTGCGCGAGATCTTCTGCCGAATGGTGAATCAGCTATTTGGCTGCTTTTGCCGTGTAAAGCGAGACGATGCCTCCGCTGAGGGGCTGGGCGCTGGGCTCGGCGAATCCGGCGGATTCCAGCAGGGCGCACATGGCTTGCCCGGAGGGGAAGCGCTCGATGGATTCGCCCAGGTATTCGTAGGCTCCGCGCTCGCCGGTGAGCCATCCGGCGAACCGTGGAAGGAGCCGGTGGAGATAGAAGCGGTACAATGCGCGCAAGGGCGGGGGAGGCACGGAGAAGTCGAGGATGAGGACGTGGCCGCCGGGTCGCAGCACGCGGCGCATTTCGCCAAGCGCCCCCGGCCAGGAAGCCATGTTGCGGAGCCCAAAGGCGACAGTTACGGCGTCGAAGCTCTCCGGGGCGAACGGCAGCGCCAACCCGTCGGCGGCCACCACCGGGCCGGAGCCTTTGCGCACGGCCTCGCGCAGCATCGGCACACAGAAGTCTGCTCCCACGATGTGCGCCTGCGGGCAATGGCGGCGCAGTGTCAACGCCACGTCGCCGCTGCCGGTGGCCAGGTCGAGAATGCGCGACGGGTTCCAGCTTCGGACGATCCGCGCCGCGCGCCGCCGCCAGAAGAAATCCAGCCCTCCGCTCAAGAGGTGGTTGGCCAGGTCATACCGGCGCGCAATCGCCCCAAAGAGGTTTTGGACAAAGCGGGGCTCTTGCAAGGGAATCAGTTCTGTCGTTCGGTCCGTTGCGCGCCTTGGATATTGGCGTATTGCATCCGCGATTGCAGCCAGCCCATGAACGTAATGAAGCCTTTGCGTTCGCGGAGCGCGGCGATTTGCGTTGCCTCGTCCTTTTGATACTGGGCTTCGTCAATGGGGTCGCGTTTTTCCAGAAAGACGAGGAGTCCACCGTTGGCGGTAGGGACCCATTCGCTCAATTCGCCATCAGCCAGCGTTACAGCCTTGCTGACGACCTCCTGGGCATTGGGCTGCTCGGCCAGTTTTTGCGCATCGGAGAGGGAAAAAACCGGGAAGTCTTCCACTTTTTGTCCGGCATTTTTCGCGGCATCGGCAAAGGATTTTCCGGCTTTCAGATCGGCGACGATCTTGGCCTGCGTTTCATTGCCCTTGGAGGTGAGGGCGGCGGCGGCGCGCTCGGTTTTGATCTGGTCGATCACCTGGGGCCGGGCTTCCTCCAAGGTGAGTTGGCGGCTGGGGGTCACTTTATCCAAGTGAAGGATGCAATAGCCGTTGCCCACCGGGAGGGCGTCGCTGATGGGCTCTTGTTCGGTGAGCTTGAAGGCTGCGGCTGCGGCCTGCGGGACATTCGCCAAATCCGCCGGAGGCTCGGACTCGCTGAATTCCGGAGCCGTTTTCACCGCTAGTTCGTAGGCCTTGGCGACGGCGTCGAACGAGGCGCCTTCCTTCAAGAGTTCCTGGCCGAAATTGTTCGCCCGGTTGGCGAGATTCTGGCGGGCTTCCATCAGTTTTTGGCCCTTGAGCGCCTTGTCCGCTTCGCTCAAATCGATTTTCACGTAGCGGACCGCCCGTTTTTCCGCTGCGGTGTAGGTTTTTTCGCGTTCGGTGAACACCTTCTTGATTTCCTCCTCCGTGGGGGAGACGGCGGCCTTGAAATCAGCCAGAGCAAACGGCACAACCGCGACGTGCATTTTCTGGTGCGTGAGCACGTATTCGGAACGGAATTCGTTGGGGGTGACCTCTACGGTGGTGCCCAGCAGGGAGACCAGTTTTTGCAGGCGGATTTGATCGCGCACCAAGTCGTGGAGCCGCTCGGCGGTGAATCCCTTGGGGCGGAGCACGTTTTCTTCAAACAAGCGGTATTTTGCAGGGTCAAAGGCATCGTTGGTCTGGAAACGCGGCAGTTTTTCGATGGCGTCGGCCACCTCATTGTCATCCACCGTAATGCCGAGGCGCTTGGCTTCATGCTCCAGCACATAGCTGTTTACGATAAAGTCCGATCCTGCCTGCTCGCCATTGGGGTTGCCCAGCGTCAGGCCGATGACCAGATCCTTCAGCCCCGCATACATGGCCACGCTGAAGTTCAAGCCCCGCCGTTCAATCTCTGCCTGGGTGTAATTGCGTCCGTAAATTTGAACCTTTTGGTCGGGAGCGTTTTTGGAGCGGTTTCCTGGAGTGAAGAACCAGCCAAAGGCGATGATGATGATGACGGTAATAACGATCATCACCGGTTGCTGGTATTTGCGGAGCACATTGATCATGAGAAGCAAAAAATGTTTACGGGTTGCTGTTGATTTAGGGGAGATGATTACCTAACATTAAATTTCGAAAAAATGAAGCGAAGATGCAGTTTTTCCTCCCGGCAATCTCATTTTGCACTCAGTTTCATCGTTTTTTGGCTCTTTTGCCTTACGAACGGAGCGTTTGCGCAAGATCGCTTGACCTATAAGGACGGCAGAACGCAGGACACAAAAATCCTCGGCGTGAGCGGCGCCAACGTACAGATTCAGGTCGGCACAGGGAGCGTGGGGATCCCGCTTGCCTCCCTCGCCTCGGTTGCCATGGCGGCTCCGGCGGATCTCGCTGCGGCAAATGCGGCCTGCCGTGCGGGCGATTATGCACAGGCGCTCCCGCTCGCAAAAGCTGTTGCCGAGAAATACAAAGGGCTTCCGGCCGACTGGGCGCGGCAGGCGATGAGCCTGGTGGGTGACATTTCCGTTGATTTGGGCAAGCTCAAAGAGGCCGAGGCGGTCTACAAGGATTACCAACGCATCTACCCCGGAACCGGAACCCTCCAGACCGACGTGGGCATGGCGCGCATTGCAGTGGCGCGCAAGAGCTACGAGGCAGCCAGGGCGAAGCTGGAGCCGATTGCGGCGGCGGCTTTAAAAGAAAAAACACCCAACCCGGCAGTGGCCCTCGTTTACAGCCAGACTTTTTATCTCCTTGGGCAGATTGCCGAAGCCCAAGCGCAACCGGAAGTTGCTTTGGAAAGTTATTTGCGTACTGTGACGCTCTTCTCTGCTGATCGCGGTGCAGCGGCAGCCGCCCAGGAAAAGGCGAATGCCCTTCGCAAAAAAGATCCCACCCTTATTGTTCCTTAGACTCCCTCAATACCCACATCCCTCCAGGTTCATGAAAACACGCAAACTCCTCCCATTTGCCCTCGGCCTCAGCCTCCTTCTTGCGACCTCTGGTTATGCCCAGGAAGCCGGTGCGCCCCAGCAGGAAACCCTTTTCCAGACCATCAAGAATGGCGGCGCGCTGATCATGACGATCTGGCTTGTCATCATCGGCACCTCCGCCACCATGGTCGCCTTCGTCATCCAAAACTTCTTCACGCTGCGCAAGGCGAAGCTGGCGCCGCCCATGCTGGTCGAATCCCTCGGAGCGCTCATGGCCGCAGGGAACTACCAGGAGGCTTGGGAAACCTGTAGCGCCAATGAAAACTATATCGCCAACGTCCTGAAAGCGGCTCTGACCCGCCTGGGCCGGGGCAAGGAAGCCGTCGAAGACGCATTGGCCGAACACGGCCTGCGCGAAGCCACCATCATCCGCACGCGCAACAGCTACCTCTCCGTCATCGGGGTTGTCTCGCCGATGATCGGCCTGCTCGGCACCGTGATCGGGATGATCGGGGCCTTCTCTGTTCTCGCAGGCTCGGGCATCTCGGATCCGCGCGCGCTTTCCGGGAAGATCGGTGAAGTTTTGATCGCCACGGCGAGCGGTCTGTTCATTGCCATTCCCGCGTTCGTGTTCTACTACATCTTTCGCAACATTGCGCAGATGGCGATTGTTCACGCGGACGACGTGGTCAACAGCCTGGTGCGCGACCTCCCCTACGAGGAGCTGGCGGGCATCAAGATCGGCGAGGAATTCAGCACCGGCACCGCAGGCGCTGTGGAAGGGGCCAGCCAGTCCCGCAAAGTCTCGGTCGCCCTCTCCACCAACTGCCCCATCTGCAACGGCGCGATCAACGCCGGACAAAACCCGTGCCCGCACTGCGGAGCAACCTTGCAGTGGCAGCAATAGCCGCCGCGTTTTCTCACCCCCTCCTTTCCCCTCATGCATCATAAGAGCAAAGGCAAGGCCGCACGCGCTGCGACACGCAATCCCGTGGAGGAAGACCCGGAATTTCAGATCGCGCCGATGATCGACATTCTGCTCGTGCTGCTGGTTTTTTTCATGTCCATCAGCTCCACGGAAGTGCTGCAGAGCAACAGGGACATCGCGCTGGCCGTGGCCAAGGAGGCCAAGCAGCCCAAGAAAAACCCCGGCCAGGTGATCGTGAATGTGAGTTGGGTGCCGCTGAACAATAACGGCTCCATCGAGGTGGACAGCCAGAAATACCCCTCTGCGAGCGACTTGGTTCCGAAGCTCCGGCAGGAACTGGAAAAAAATCCAATGACCCGTGTGCTCGTTCGCGTGGACCGCTCGGCGCGCTGGGGCTTTGAGCGTGAAATTCTCAAGGCGGTGGGCGATTCCGGCATCACCAACGTCACCTTTTCGGTCGTTGATAAACCCGGCTCGGGAAGCGCGGCTCCCTAGAAACCTGCTGCACGGCACAGCCCCAAACCCTCTTTTTTTATGGCATCTATAGGCAGTGAAGATGGCGATATCGGATTCCAGATCGCGCCCATGGTGGACGTGGTTTTTGTGCTCATGCTGTTTTTCATGGCGAGCGCGGGATCGCAAGTGGCCGAGCGCGAATTGAACATCAACCTGCCTGGCAGCAAGACCCCGAGCGGCTCGCAAACCAATGTGCCGCCCGTGCCCATCATGGTGGACATTTCCGCTGAAGGGAAAATCAGCGTGAACAATAAATCTTTCGCCCATGGAAGTTTGACGGACAAAGAGCTGGCCGATTTGCGGGAGTTTTTCAAAACAGCCATTGAAACCGGCAACCAAGACCCGGAGAAGCAAGACCCGGTGATCATTCGTCCCGATCCCGATACGAAACATGAGCGGATCATGGACGTGCTCAATGCCGCCGGAACTGCGGGCGTCAAAAATCTGACGTTTAATTAGCCCATCTTTTCCCGCATCTCGCGCAGCAGCGCGGCGTAGGTTTCCGAGGGGCGGTCGCCAAGGTGATCCTCCACCAGTCGCCCGGTGTCGCGCGTGTAGTCCAGCGAGAGCAGGCCGAAGCGCGGGGTGAAGGTGCCCCATTCGTAGTTGTCAAAGAGGCTCCAGTGCATGTAGCCGATCAGCGGAATGCCGTCGGCGACGATGCGCGCCACCTCGTGGAGGTGCAGGCGCAGGAATTTGCTGCGCGTGAAGCGATCCTGCCGGTCGGTGTGGTGGTTGTCGGGACGGCGGCGCAGCGCCATGCCGTTCTCCGCGATGAGCAGGTCGCGCCCGCCGAAATCCCGCGAGTAATAGGCGCAAAAAAAGTGCAGGCCGCGCGGAAGCACCCGCCAGTCCCACCATTTGCTGACGAGGCTCGCCTCCAGCCACGCGCGGAAGGTTTTGTTCTTGAACTCGTGATCCCACAGCGTCGGAAGCCGGAAAATGTGGGCCATGAAGGGATCGTAATAATCGAGCGCAAGATAGTCCAGAAGCCGGGCGCGCGGGGAGGCCTGGAGGGCGTCCAGCAGCGGGGCGAAATGCTTTGCGGTGAAAAGGCGGCGTCCCGCCTGCTTGAAAAAGTGTTTTACCAGCGTGCCGAGATAATAGGTGACGCCCCGGTACAGGGGGATCTGCGCCGCTTGCAGGGCGGCTTGGAACTCCCCGGCCTTGCGGGTGAGGTAGGCATCGGCATCCGCCCGCGCAATGCCGCGTTCGCGTAGGGCCAGGAGATCCAGCAGCACCTTGTCTGACCAATAGAGATCGCTGCAATAGTTGTTGAGGCTCACGCGGGGCTCGGCCCAGCCGTGCGCTTCGTGCAGGTCGTGGATGATATTGTAGGCTGCGATGTGCGCGATGAGCAGTTGATTGGTGGCGCGGCAGAAATTGGTGAACCCGCGCCGGGCCTCGCCGGGAAATTGGTTGCCGATGTAGGTGTTGATCGCCAGCGTGTTGGGTTCGTTGATGGTGAGGTAGTAGCGCACGGGCTCCAGCCCGTGGATGCGCACCAGCGCGTCGTTGACGTAGCGCACGGTGGTCTCCACAAAAACGGCGAACGGTTTTTGCACGGCCTCCTCCAGCCAGGGATCGCTCCCCAGCCAGGCGGGGTGTACAAAATGGTGGAGCGTGAGCACCGGCTCCATTCCGTTGCGGCGGCACGCGGCGAGGATTTCCACGTAGTGATCCAGCGCCCCGGTGTCAAAGGGGGGAGGGGTGGCGGATTGGGCGTTGCCCGGTTGCACCCGGCTCCATTCGATGCCAAGGCGGAAGGCGTTGAGGCCCATGGTGCAGCAGTGGGCGAAGTCGGCAGGGTAGTTCGTCCAGAAACCCGCCGCGTATCCCGATGCCGCCACATCGCCTCGCGCCTCCGCTTGCGCCCAGTTGTTGTGCGGCTCGCCGGGGCCGTTGTAGCCGCCTTCGGATTGGTAGGCTGAAGTGGCCACGCCCCAGAAAAAGGGGGGGCGAGGGGAGGAGGGAGGATTCGGCATGGAGTTTAGGCAATTTCTCCCGCTGCCGCTTCCGCGATTTTTTCCCGCTTCACGGCGTCGATTTGGAGGGGCGGCAGATCGTCTTCCAGCAAGGTTTGCACGATGAGGGCCGCCGCGTGGGGGCGTCCCATTGCGGACGCGCGCCGCCGCATGGACGCCAACCGCTCAGGGTCGTCCAGAAGCGCGTCGATTTTGTAGGCGATGGTGGTCATCTCGTTGCACTTGATCGCCACACCCTCTTCCAACAGGTGATCGCTGTTGCGTTCCTCCTGGCCGGGGATGGGGCTCATGATGGCCATCGGCAGGCCGCAGGCGAGCGCCTCCGCTGTGGTGAGGCCGCCCGGCTTGCCCAGGTAGAGATCGGAGACCTTCATCAGATCGTGCATCTGCCGGGTGTAGCCGAGGACTTTGAAATGGGGGTTGTCCGCGCCCACGAGGGTTTGCACGCGGGCCAGCAGATCCTCGTTCTTGCCGCAAATGACGATGGTCTGGATGGGGTGGCGCATTTGCTGGAGCTTGGTGACGACAAACTCTGCCGGGCTCACGCCGTAGGCTCCCGCTGAGAAAAGCAGCGTGAAGCGTTCGGGATCGAGCCCCAGCGATTTGCGCAGCTCCGTGCGATCCACCGGCTCCGCGAATACCGGGTCCACGGGGATGCCCGACACGGTGATGCGCTCCTCCGGCAGGCCGAGCGCCAGAAGGTGCGCCTTGGTCTCCTCCAGCGCCACGAAGTAGCGGTGGAACGTGCGCGAAAGCCACATGGCGTGCATATCCATGTCTGTCACCACCACGGAGAGGTGGGTGTCAATGACGCCCTTTTCGATCAAATGGGCGATGATGCCCGTGGGCATGAAATGGGTGCAGATGACGATGTCGGGCCGGAACCGCCGGATGAACTGCACGAGCCTGCGCGCCTGGAGCCGGTCGAGCCGCAAGCGCATGGCGTCGGTTTTCCACGGTTCATCGCTGGCTTTGTAAGCCCATCCGAGCACTTCCGGGGCGGTCTTGACGAGGTTGAGGTAGAGCTTCGAGTAGAAATCGTGGAAAAGCTTGTTGGTGTAATTCAGGGCGTCGAGGTGCTCGACGGCTTCCACTTCCGGCTGCCGGGCAAAGCTCTTGGCCAGCGCATCGGCGGCGCGCACGTGCCCTGTGCCCGCGCTGGCGGAAAGGATGAGGACTCGTTTCTTCATGGTGTTTCGATTCTTTGCTTGGTGACCGCCTCCAGTATTGCCATTCTATCCGCTGCTTACAACCCCGCATTGCGCGCACAATGAACCAGGAAATTGAACGGAAATTCCTCCTTAAAGCGTTGCCGCCCCATTTCGAGCAAATGACGGGCGTGCCGATGCAGCAAGGGTATCTCGCCATCGAGCCGGGCGGCAATCAGGTGCGGCTGCGCAAAATGGGGGAGGCCGCTTTTCTCACGGTCAAGCGCGGGGAGGGGCTGGTGCGCGCCGAGCATGAGATCGAACTCTCTGCCTCGCAATTTGCCGCGCTCTGGCCGCTGACGGACGGGCGGCGCCTGAGCAAACAGCGCTACCAGACGCCTTATGCGGGACGGATCATCGAGATCGACGTTTACGGCGGCAGCAACCACGGGCTCGTGGTGGCGGAGGTGGAGTTTGACGGCGAAGAGGCCGCCCACGCTTTTGTGCCGCCGGATTGGTTCGCCGCAGACGTGAGCGACCGCCCGGAATACAGCAACCGCAACCTCGCCCGCGAATGAATTGAAAGGCATGAGAAGGTTTCGCGCAAAGAAACGCAAAGGACGCAAAGACAGAGTTTGGGATGACAAATTCAAAAAACTTTCTTCCTTGGCGTCCTTTGCGTTTCTTTGCGCGAAATAAAAAATCCACCATAGAATGAAAGCGGCAAAAAAAGCGAAAACGCCCCTCCGGCTGCACAGTGACGAGCCGCTGCCGAAGGGCATCCGGCGCCTCGCGCGCAGCCAGATCGACGCCGCGTGCCGCTTTCTGGAAGGCGGCGGCGAGCCGCACACCGCCGTGCATGAAGCCCGCAAGGCGCTTAAAAAACTCCGCGCCTTGCTCCAACTCATCGCCCCGGAGTTCGGGCGCAAGGCGTTCCGCGCGGAAAAGCAGCGTTTTCAGGATGCCGCGCGGCTTTTGGCACCGCTACGCGATGCCGATGCGCAGGTGCGCGCCCTTGACGGTTTGCTCCAAAGCGGGGGTCTGGCGACGGCAGATTTTGCCGAGATGCGCAAACCCCTCGCCGCTGCCACAGACCGGCTCGCGCGTGCGGCGGGCCGCCCGAAACGCCGCGCGGCGGAGCTGCTCCGGCTGGCGCGCGGGCGCATCCGGCGTTGGCCGCTGGACGATCTGGAATGGAGCCGCCTCGCAAAGGAAATCCGGCGCACCTATCGGAAGGGGCGCAAAGCCTTGGAAATTCATCAGCGCGAACAGACCCTGGAGACGTTTCACGCCTGGCGCAAGCGCGCCAAAGAGCTGTGGTATCATTTGCGGATCGCCCAAGCGTTGTTGCCCGAGGCCGTGGCGGAGCGGATCGCCCTGTGCGGGGAGATCGGGGAAATTGCCGGGAATGCGCGCGATCTCGCCCTGCTGCACACGACGCTTCTCGCGCAAAAAGACGGGGTGGAAAGGGCGCTGCTCATCGGGGAAATCGAAGTGCGCCTGCCGGAACTCCAGCAAGCCGCCCTCGAACGCGGCACCCGCCTCTACGCGGAAAATCCGGGCGCGTTTGCCAAGCGGCTGCTTTAGCCTAAATCCGATAATGAAATCTCGCGCAAAGGGACGCAAAGGACGCAAAGGGAAACACTAGAGCGTTTTCCCTGAATGTCTTTACACATTCCCGTGGCGGCGAGTGGCGTCATGCGCCTCTTCAAACTCCGGGCAGTATCAAAGATACAGCCACTACGTTTGAAAAGCCGCCTGCCACCCCTCGGCGCTCACGGCCTATTGTAAACACCTTCATGGAAAACGCTCTAAAGGCTTTTTGTGCTCCTCACCTCCAAGGCAACCCCGTTTTTTTTGTTCTGTTCTTCCACGATGCTGTCTTTGCGTCCTTTGCGTCCCTTTGCGCGAGTCCTTTCGCCGGTTTTGGGTTTAACGATCCTATTGCAATGAGTTCGCCGAAAATATTACTATGAGTGCTTGGATACACGCCTCAAGCCGCTTCTTCCTCAATAAGTCAATGAAAACCTCGCTTATCCGTCGCCTTTTGATTCCCCTTGTTAGTGTCGTACTCAGCTTTACCTCTCCTCTCTTCGGTGAGGACACGACCGATATGTTGAGCAAGGCTCGCGACCTCGTTCAAAAAGCCAATCCAGCAGGCAATCCGCCAAGCGACGCCCAGCGCATCGAGTCGCTCACCCAAGCTCTGAAATTAGCCCAGGATGCACCGAATCACCACCTCAAGGGGCATCGCGTGAAGATGATCCAGGATATCAGAGCCGCACTTACCGAAATTCGGAAAGGCGACCCGGACCACAAGGCACACGGTTATCTTTGCGATGCCGATTCCGAATTGAGCGCGGCCGTGTCCCTTGCAGGCAAAAACAATGCGCCACAGGTTGCCGCAACGCCAACACCATCCAAATTCCCGATCCAAGAGGCGGCTCATGCGGGTGACTTGAACAAGGTAAAGACGTTGCTCCAGAACGATCCAAATTTGGCGTTCAGCAAAGATAGCTTTGGCGTAACTCCTCTGCTCGCTGCCTCGGATACTGGCCACAAGGATGTGGTGGAACTGCTGCTAGCATATAAAGCCGATGTTAACCCCAAAAACTGTTTTGATTTTACGCCTTTGCACTATGCGGCAAGGGGCGGATACAAGGACTTAGCCGCATTGCTCATTGCCAACAAGGCTGATGTGAATGCTAGGGATGACCAAGGACTAACTCCGTTGCATGACACAGCGTTGTGTGGCCACAAGGACGTTGCTGAGGTGCTGTTGTCCAATGGGGCTGATATCAATGCCATGGCATATCGGAGGGTATGGTCCGGTGCCACGCCCTTATGGATCGCGGCATGCAATGGCCACAAGGATTTGGTGCAAACTCTATTGCTCCACAAAGCTGATGCGACTATTGTAGGTAAAGATGGCCTGACACCTTTGGGCATTGCTCAAGCCAATCATCACGATGACGTAGCCAAGTTGCTGCAACAAAAACCATCGTCGATAACCAATGTGGGCTCGGCTGCTGATAACACCCAGCCGATGGGAGAGCTGGCCCAAGCTGAGCTAAAGGGCAAGTTGTCCGACATAGTCAAGAAGGTCGTGGCTGCGGCAGCCAAAGGGGATGGGAAGATTGTGGTGGGCTTGGTCAGTCAAGAATCTAAGGAAACGCTAGAGGCTCTTTCTAAAAATCTTGAGCCGCATATCAGTATCGATAAATCTGCCTTAGCGGGCTTCGGCTATTACACTATACTCGGAATCGAAAAGGTGATTATCGATCAAGATGTTGCCTTTGTTGAGGCAAAGATAGCATATAGGCCTGATAAGCTCGCCGATATCATTCAGGATGAGAAGGAAGCGGCTGGCACCGAGGAGCAGGGAACCGTTTGGACCAGCTTCGGGGGGACTTCCAGTTCAAATAAATGCGAAGAGGCCGGGACGGGTCTCGCTACTTATTATTTGGTTTTACAGAAGGGAGCATGGAAGGTGCATTTCACTTATTTTTCCCTTAAACCAATGTCGCAAGGAGACTTGAAGACGATCACTGCGAGCATGAAGACCTTGGTCCACAACTAGCGGTTATTCTAGGTTTCCTAGCGTCTCAAAACGCGATCCGCCACCCGGCGCGCGCGGCTTGTTCGGCGGTGTAGGAGATGCCGTGGATTTTG
>SESB01002261.1_pt1 | contig 11464 bp, 10 predicted proteins | sample 3171441 | NCBI WGS metagenome assembly SESB01 (sample SAMN06051867, study PRJNA518727) | freshwater metagenome | biome: subpolar coniferous forest; feature: holomictic lake; material: water; isolation source: holomictic Lake 227, 6 m depth | place: Canada: near Kenora, Ontario | collected...
GGCGCGCACCAGTTGTAACCAGCATGGGCGTTGGATTGATATTGGCATTATTCGTCGGCGCAGTGAATCGACCGCATTTCAAAGTTGGCATCGTTCATCCTGTTTGGGTAAATCCAACTTTTTCAGTTACTGGGCTAATTACATTGGCACTTCCGTTAGCGCTATTAACTTTGACCACTCAATTCGCGCCGGGAATGGCAGTACTCACCAGCGCTGGCTATGAGGCGCCAGTCAATAAATCTTTGGTTACTGGTGGCTTGCTTTCTTTCGTCACCGCTGGCTTTCTGGGCAGTGGCGTGAATTCTGCGGCAATCACCGCTGCAATTGGTTCGGGAGAGCAAGCAGAACCTGATAAGACCAGGCGGTACAGCGCGGGAGTAGTTTGCGGCGTCGCTTACATCATCGTCGGTCTGCTGGGATCAACCATGTTGGGGCTCTTCAGCGTCCTGCCGGCTGCGATGTTGGCCGCCCTGGCAGGGTTGGGGCTATTGCCAGCAATTGCGAATTCCACCCATGAAGCGCTGGCTGATCCGGCATATCGCGAAGCCGCGTTGATTACTTTCCTAGTAACGATTTCCAACATTCACCCTTTGAAATTGGGATCTCCATTCTGGGGGCTGGTTGCCGGTTTCACCGTGCACCACATCGTCGAGTTTCGTTCACGACCATCTAAATAGTAACTCCGAGTAATTGGATTTAGTGCCAGAATAATTTCGCCTTTGAAATACAAGGAAATCGTGGAAGGCGAGGCCGGTAACCTCCCTAAAAAATCCTTCTGCGTTGGAGTCGTCGACGAAAAACGGTCCTGAATTTTCAGGGCCGTTTTTCATTTCCACAGAAAATAGAAATTCACATTTTTCCTAGCCCGTACTCTTTTTGCGATTCAACGAATCCAAACTTTGCTCGCGAGTCGTCGTGGTGTATTGGTTGCATGACAACTTTCACCAAGTTGAAGGAGCGGGTTCGATTCCTGTCGACGACTCGTCTAATTTTGGATGGCGTAACCGATTGCTAAGGAAGTGGCGACGAATAGCCACAATTGATAAGGCAACAACAAATAACCTAGTGATCGTGTAGCGCCCTTGGCAATCAAATATGCCGGCACATTGGTGAAGGCAGCAATCGCCAAGACAATGGCTGACAATGAAAGCTCGTGAGGAACGTAGAAGGTGTACGACCAGAACAAAGCAAAGGCAATGCTGGCGGCCAAGAAGCTTAAGTAAATAATGGTGTGAACCTTGGTTAGCTTGCCTGGCAAGATAACTGCTGCAACAGCCAAGACAATAAAGTTGTAAGACCAAGCAACACCAAATAACCAATCAGGTGGTTGCCATGCAGGCTTGTTAAGTGCGTTGTACCAAGATGTGCCTTGCGAGACATAATGCCCCGAACCCAAGGCGTAGATCAAGACAATGAGTAAACCGACACCAATTAAAACGTTCTTTTGATTCATTGTTTACTCCGAAATCGCAGACGCGAATTGGCTGGCATAAAGGTCGAAATAGAAACCTTTTTGCGCCATCAAAGATTCGTGGGTGCCTTGTTCAATCAATTGACCCTTATCTAAGACCAAGATCATGTCGGCATCGCGAATAGTGGACAGGCGGTGGGCGATAACAAAACTGGTGCGCCCTTTGCGCAGACGAGTCATTGCTTGTTGGACCAAGACCTCGGTGCGCGTATCTACCGAAGAAGTAGCCTCATCCAAAATCAAGATGGCAGGATCGGCCATAAAGGCGCGAGCAATGGTGATCAATTGACGTTCGCCGTTAGAGACGGTGGCATTGTCATCGGTCAGCATCGAGTCATAACCCTGCGGCAATGCGCGCAGCAAGTGGTCGATGTTGGCTGCTGTGGCTGCGGCAACCACGGCTTCGTGGCTGGGGTCTAACGAGCCAAAAGCAATGTTTTCGCGCATCGATCCCGTAAATAGCCAGGTGTCCTGCAAGACCATGCCGAATTGGCGGCGCAGATCATCGCGAGTCATATCGCGGATATCGCGACCATCCAAAGTGATGGTGCCATCCAAAATGTCATAAAAACGCATCAAGAGATTAACCAAGGTGGTCTTGCCCGCGCCGGTAGGACCAACGATGGCGATGGTTTGGCCAGGCGTTACATGCAGTGTGAAATTTTCAATAAGTGGTTGATCGTTTACATAGCGGAACGCCACATTGTCGAAGTTAATGGCGCCTGTTGCGCGACCCATAGGTGCAAGGTCAGCAGCATCGGGAGTTTCTTCTTCGGCATCCAAAAGTTCGAAGAGGCGTTCGGCGGATGCAACACCGGATTGGACCATATTCATCAATCCCGCAATTTGGGCTAGCGGCATTCCGAATTGGCGCGAGTATTGAATGAATGCCTGAACATCGCCCAAGGACATCGAGCCCGTGGCAACCATGTAACCACCTATGACGGTGATCGCAACATAAATGAGGTTAGAGACCAAGGCGGTAACGGGTTGAATAAGGCCGGAAATAAATTGAGCACGGAAGCTGGATTCATAAAGTTTTTCGTTGAGTTCTGAGAATTGCTCAATCGCCTTTTCGCGGTGGCCGAACACTTTTACCAGCGAATGGCCGGTGTGCATCTCTTCAACGTGGCCATTCAACTTGCCAGTCCAATCCCATTGCGCAATAAATTGGCTTTGAGATTTCTTGGCAATTTTGATCGAGAAGAACATCGAAAGCGGAATGGCTATTAGTGATACGAGAGCCAAAATCGGGCTGATCCAGAGCATCATGGCCAGAACTGAAAGGACGGTCAGAATCGAGTTAAGAATCTGCGACAAACCTTGTTGCAAAGAGTTAGAGATATTGTCGACGTCATTAGAAATTCGACTGAGTAAGTCACCTCGAGATTGACCATCAAAGTATTTCAGTGGCAGGCGGCCGATCTTCTCTTCAGACTTTCGGCGCAAACGGAAGACGGTGCGCTGGGTGACGCCGGCCATCAAATAAGCCTGAATCCACATAAACAAGGAAGCGACGACATAAAGAACTATCGCCAAAATGAGTAAACGTGAGATGGCGTTGAAGTCGATGCCTTTGCCCGGCACAACCGAACTCTTGGCCAACATGTCGGCCAAGCGATCTTGATGGGTGGCGCGCAATTGGGCGACAGCTTGGGATTTAGAGATCCCGGATGGCAATTTGCGCCCCAAAAAGCCATAAAAGACGTAGTTAGTGGCTCGGCCCAGAATCTTGGGACCGAAGGAACCAATAACGACCGCAGTCGTGATCAACGACAAGACGGTGATCAAGATGGTGCGTTCGGGCTTTAACTCGGCAAGAAGGCGCTTGAGAGAACCTTTGAAATCTTTAGATTTGGCAGGTGGGCCACCCATCATTCCCGCCATGGGTCCGCGCATGGGACCAGGTGGTCGAGTGGTGTCAGGACGTCGGTTGCTCATGCTGCCTCATCCGGACTTAATTGCGAGAAGACAATCTCTTTATAGATGTCGCAGCTCTTCATTAATTCGTGATGAGTGCCGACGCCGACGATCTTGCCGTAATCCAAAACGATAATTTGATCGGCCTGCAAAATAGTACTGACTCGTTGGGCGACGACAATCGTGGTGGTGGTTTTGTTCTGCTCTTCCAGAGCCGCCCGCAATTTGGCATCGGTGGTGTAATCCAAAGCCGAGAAGCTGTCATCTAGTAGAAAGATCTTGGGCTTGCGAATGATCGCGCGCGCAATCGAAAGGCGTTGGCGCTGGCCACCTGAGAAGTTGGTGCCACCTTGAGCCACACGTGCTTCTAGTTTCTCCGGAAGTTCGTCGATGAAATCATTTGCTTGCGCAGTCTCTAGCGCCGCCCATAATTCTTCATCAGTGGCGTTCTTATCGCCGTAACGCAGGTTGTCGGCAACGGTGCCACCAAAGAGGAAAGCGCGTTGGGGAACCAGACCGATCTCGGACCAGATGCCTTCCAAAGATTGATCGCGGACATCGATGCCATCCATCAAGATGCAACCTTCGGTCACATCAATGAATCGCGGAATTAAATTAAGAAGCGTGGACTTTCCGCTGCCGGTACTGCCCACAATCGCAGTAACTTGCCCGGGCTTTGCGGTGAAGGAAATGTCGGTCAGAACTGGTTGCTCGGCTCCGGGGTAGCGAAATTCAACGCCTTTAAATTCGACTAAACCTAAGCGTTTTTCGGGCACCTTTGGGGTCAAGGTGTCCACGACTGAGGATTCGGTATCCAAAACTTCTTCAATGCGCTCGGCGCTGGCTGCGGCTCTGGGAATCATCAAAGACATCATGATTGCCATCATGACGCTGCCGAGGATCTGCATGATGTATGCCAAGAACGCGGTCAGATTGCCGATGGGCATTGATCCGGTGTCAACTAGCTTTCCGCCAAAGTAGATGACGGCCACGCTGGATAAGTTCATGATCAACATCAACGACGGAAACATAATCGCGAAGGTGCGCGTAACACTGAGCGATGTGTTCATGAGATCGGTATTTGTTTCGGCGAAACGCTCTTCTTCGAATTTTGTTTTTACAAATGCGCGAATGACACGAATACCGCTGATTTGTTCGCGAAGAACTAAGTTGATGCGATCAATCTTGACCTGTAGAACACGAAAGAGCGGAACGATACGGCGCAACAATAAGAAAATCATGACGCCCATAACTGGTACGACGAAGAGCAAGAGTCCAGAAAGTTTTACATTGGTGCGCAGCGCCATGACAACGGCGCCGATTCCAGTAATCGGGGCGGCGACCATCATGGTCAACCCCATAAACAAGACCATCTGAACTTGTTGGACGTCGTTCGTATTTCGAGTGATTAATGAAGGCGCACCGAACTTGTTGAGCTCGCGCGCTGAAAAGCGTTCAACAGCAGCAAAGACACCGCTGCGCAGATCACGTCCAAAAGCCATAGATATCTTGGAAGCCAAATAAGCGATCCAAATGGATGCGGCCATAATCAGTGCGGAGGCGCCTAACATGATGGCACCGATACGCCAGATATATCCAAGATCCCCTTTTGCTACACCATTATTAATTAGGTCCGCGTTGAGGCGGGGAAGGTAAAGGTTGGCGATGGCCTGAATCAGCAACAAGAGGAGAACTAAATAAATAATCCGCTTGTAGGGGCGTAAGAAATCTCGCAATATCCGAACTAGCACCCAGGCGACCTCGCTTTCGCCATAATCCTAGTCGGCTAGGAACTTGGTGCGTTCTCTATTTAGCTAGGCTCTCATCACTGACTTGGGCTTGGAGCAAACTCCAGAATTGGCTTTCACGCTCTGCTAGATCTAAATCGTCAACGATGGCAGGAGCATCTGGTCCAAACAACTCCTGGAATCGCTCTTCTAAGGGAGCGCGTTCGGCGTGATTGAGCCCGCCGTAAATATTGTTGGGCAAACCTTCTTCAACTGCAAAATGAAGGCAAGCAACCTTTACATCGCACTTTGCACAACGCTTCCTCGTCGCTTTGTCTTGAGGCGTATCCCATGGTGTGAAGGAATCGAGTGGATAAAAGAGGTGAGAACTATTTGCCGCATCAGTCCGGCGGTGAATGCGAGCGCGCGTGATATCGCATGCCTCGCCAAACCCATACTTGGCACGCAGCGAGCAAAACTCGCTTAAATCGAACTTTCTTGGATTACTCACAGATCCCCCGTCGTTAAGGGCAAGCGTTCTCCAATAGAAAGTGGGTTACAACAGACTGCAAGTATTTTTGGTGTGAATTACGAGATACGAGCACTAGCACTCATGGCAAATTACAAGTTTTCTAACGCCGCTTTCGCTTCGCCGCTGATCTCCAAATAGACCTTCACGCCCATCTTGGCCAAGGTATTTTGCATCCCGTCGCCCATGTGGCCAGTGGCTACAACTGTTATGCCGTTCTCATTGAGATATCGGACGATCCGTGCGTGGTGGCTGCCTTCGGTACCGGTGTCATGAAGTGCGCCCCAACCCACATCTTCTACCCGCCAGTCGGTGACTTTTCCATCAACAATGTGGGCAATACCGACAGTGTGCGCTCGGCCCCAGCCGCCACCAATGGTTCCATCGGGCAGTAGGGTCACGCAGGCGGTGAAGGAGTTCATATTTCAACCATACTCGCTCTGGCGAACTGGCTGGGATGGGGAAGGTTCCGTGGTGGGCCCCGTCGGGATCGAACCGACGACCCACGGATTAAAAGTCCGTTGCTCTACCTTTTTGAGCCAAAAGGAGCCATGGTTGAGCAATTGAAATCGGCGGAAGGGATAGGGCGGATGAAGAATTTTTTCAAAAGGTATACCCCCATGACTGTAGTTGGTGTGTGTGGCCTCGTGCTGCAGGCATTTCCTAATATTGCTAATACCTTACACATTGGCTCACAAGCACCAAAAACCCTTTTAGCCATAGCCCTTGCTTGGCTAATTGGTGCAACGATTGCTAACAAGATTTCACGCAAAACTTCTGCGCTTACTAAATCAGAGGCGGATTCCAACTCTGATCGTGAAATTTTCGAAGATCTGAAAAAAGCTTTCGATGATCTTCCGCTTATGCAAAAGCTGCCCCAAGCAACAATTGACTATTACAAGGAAAAATCAACTTCTCCTTATAGCTTTTACGCCCCAGATGAAAAGCAGTACCCAATACTCAAAAGAGATGAGTGGATACCTGACCCAGCAAAATTGCCAAACGGTATTTTCCCTACATTAGAACTCAAGCCCGATTTCATTAAGAACGCATCAATCGATTCAGGAGAATTTGGAACAACCTATCTTGACGTTGCCGTTAATACAGGTCAAGTAATAAATGATTTCGATATTTATTCCTTGGAACAAGTAAGTGCTATGAGCCCAGAAGGCGGCGTGGTTCTTGATGTCGCAATGTCAAGCTATAAAAGATTTGTGCTCTCGTCACAAGTGTTAAATCCAGAGTTACTGCTGGCCCTGTTTCATGAGCAAGAGCGAAATAATTCAGGGTCACTTACAATTAAGAAGCGTCCACTTTCGCTTCCACTTCGAAATAAAATTGGGATATTTGAACTTGAAAAATATGTCTGCAAAATTGGACTCAGTGTGTTGACCGTAGAGAGAGATACGAGCGGCGATCACTTCTTCATAATGACCCGCTCGCAGCAACTGGGTATACGGCCACTTGAATACCCAAATGCCACTCACGTTGTCCCGGCTGGAACAGTACAACCACTTATAGACAATTTTCATGACGATGAATCTCTACTAATTAAAACCACGCTGTTTAAAGAGTTCGCAGAGGAGTTTTTTAATAGTAGTCAGGAAAGGTTAGAGAAGTTAAAGCAAGACATTAGTTCTGCTAATAGCGAAGTCAAATTCATTATTACCGGAATGGGAATTGATGCTGCGACACAAAAGTTTGAAATTACTGGGCTACTTATAGTTCCGGAAGGGTACATGACTGGCTTCTCTACCAAGGCAGCTGGCGAAGGCCGAAATGCTGTCGTATCTCGTGAAGAGTTAATTAAATGTGCGGAGGCCGTTGAGAAGATTATCCCGGCAGGAGCAATGGCTATTTTCCAAGGACTCAAATATTTGGATTCAATATCTCGTTAATTCCTCAATAGAAATGGCCACCTCTAGATAATCTAAAGGTGGCCATCTTTTTTTCTAAATAAATTGCCGAGCGTTAATTGCTATTTGAAACTACTTTGATTCTTCGCCGAACTTCTTCGGCCTCATCAGCTTGCCCAAGTAGATCAAGGATTGAAGCAATCTCTTCTTCAATCTCGTAGATCGCATCCCAATCAGTGATGCAGTTGTTTTCGATATTAATACTTTTTGCGGCTTTTAAATCTGATATTGCAGATTCATAATCATGACGCGCCTTATGAACTCTTCCTCTAATCCTTACGGATTCAAACATCCGAGAGTCATCGCCTGAAAGTAGCGCGTAATCAACAGAGAATTTCACCGCCTCTAACCCGGCTTCGTATTCACCAATTGATGCAAAGCAAAATGCGAGTTGTTCATTGCATAAGGCTTCGACAACGGGTGCTGTGATTCGGCTAGCTAACTCCTTTGCGCACGTAAGCATTTCTATCGCTTCATTAAACTGTTCTAGTTTTGTAAGGGCGAAACCGAGGTTGTAATAATCTTTGGCCTGAGTTAACTCCTCATCTTCTAGTTGTGGAATTCTTAAAGCTTTTCGAAATATTTCTGCTGATTCAGCATATTTCTTAGCTTCTTGAAGGAACACACCTAAGTTTCTTAATGCGATACCGGCACGAGGTGAGTTCAACTCTTCAAGCATCTCGTATGCCTGATGCGTTGCTGTTGCGGCTTCGATGTAATTGCTTGCTTTGTAGTAAGCAAAAGCAATACCCATGAGAACTTTGGCCATATCTTCATGATCAAAGTTTTCGGTAGTTGTTTGATAAATTTCTAAAGCTGTTTGGCCATGTGCCAAACTTTCTAACCATTTGTCTTGGTGGACTGCGATGTGTCCTAGTTCAGTGAGGATTTCTGCTTTTTCTATTCCCTGGGCGCTTTGTAACCGCTCCCAGAGTTCTTTTTCGTGATCATCGTGGCCATTCGAATCGTGGATGTGTGTAATAGCGACTCCTTCTTCTCCGGAAATTTTTCACCGTAGCAAGCGCTCCGGTTATTGCCAGAGGCTTATGGAAGGTTTTTCGAAGTGGATTTATTCCCGAATGAAGAAAATATAAAAGTGGGCCCCGTCGGGATCGAACCGACGACCCACGGATTAAAAGTCCGTTGCTCTACCGACTGAGCTAGAGGCCCTTGTTCTGCTTGCGCAGCGCGTAAGTGTAACCTGAGATTGAGCCGAAGAAAGAACCGATCAATTCAGCCAATTTGGCGCTCGGCCAGGTCGAAATTGGGCGAGAGGATGTCCTTGCGCCCGTTGACCCGCAGCTTCTCGTAAATGCGCATGGTCTCGTGACGAATCGTAGATTCGCTATAAGCGAGTTCAAGGGCAATTTCATTATTGGTTGCGCCTTTGCGGATGCGATCCAGGATCTCCCATTGGCGTTTAGTTAATGTCAGAAGTTCGGCAGGTTCGCCTTCAACTTCGACCCCGTTTTCGTGGAGAGACTTGGAAACTTTTGCAAGGTGCATACCTAGGATGGAACCAATGCTCTTAAAGAATAGTTCGAATTGTGCAGTGAGTTGAAACGGTTTCTGAAACATGACGATGACGCCACCGAAACCAGGAATAGGAAAGGAAACGGAGGCGGCAAAACCTTGGGGAAAGAGCGCATCGGCGTTGCTGATATTTGAAAATAAATATTCGTCGAAAGAGCCACAATAATTTACGGTTCCATCACGCAAAGTCTTATTGCCCGGAGTTTCGGTCGAGACCAAACGTTCTGGTGTATTGAGAAAATTCTTGGGGTCATATCCGAAGCCGGCTGGATAAAAAACAGCGCCACTTTCGCGAACGGCTGAGAACCAAATATGGCTGGCATGAAAACCTGTAAGTGAGTGCGTCACCAAGAATTCAACAAGTTGATCCTGAGAAGGCTTATTGATGCGAATGAATTCGGTGAGTTCAAACAATCGTCGGGTCGGGTAAATTAGGTCCTCCATAGAGTCAAGAAAACTAGATCCAATTCCGTGCGTCCCGATACGAATAATGACTTGGACCACTGACATTGTCTAGGTTTTACTCGGCGGCAGCCTTCTTTAATCGATCACGAATCGCTTCAGCCAAGCCCTCGCCGGCCGGTTGCAAAGCCACGATTGTGGTCAGACCTTGGGCATCGCCAGCGCGCAGCGCCGCGTATAGATCGCGGGCATATTGCTCGACCGTCGAAGGTGAAGCCAACCGAATAACTCCCGCAGGGGTTGGAATGGAAGCGGGCGCTATTAATCCATCGCCGCTTTCCGCGAGCGCATCGAGCACAACACGTGCCTTTGGCGAGTAATGAGATTCCAGAGCTCCAGATACTCGAATTTCAGAAGTGGTGTTATCCCCACTTATCTTTAGCCCGGTCGATTCTTCAATCATCTCCGCCGTGATGGCGCCGAAGCGAAGGATGCGCGGGGTCGGACCGGTGCAATCAATGATGGTGGATTCAACGCCCACCAAGGATGGACCGCCATCCAGAATGAGGTCGGTGCTCTTAGCCAAATATTCGCCGATCTCTTCATCAACGGCCTCGGCGGTTGTGGGAGACACAGCACCAAAACGGTTTGCGCTAGGTGCGGCCACACCTTTGCCACCTAGAGAGTGAAAGGACTTCAACAGTGCCAGAGCCAACGGATGAGCCGGCACTCGAACACCTACTGTTTTCTGTCCGCCGGTGATGAAATCTCCAGCAAGGTCAGTTCGTTCCAAAATCAAAGTCATCGGCCCGGGCCAGAAATCACGAGCTAGAGATATTGCATATGACGGAATCTCGGCCGCCCATTCACCTAATAGTTCTATGGAACCAATATGAACGATCAAGGGATGGTTTTCGGGACGCCCTTTCACCGCGTAAATTCGTGCGACAGCCCCCTGGTTAGAGGCATCAGCGCCCAGGCCATAAACAGTTTCAGTGGGAAATGCCACAAGTGCGCCGTTCAATAGTGATTGCGCAGCACTGATTATGGTGTCAGTTGTGCATTGTGAAAGAACGGTCATACTCGGAATTCTCTCATCATTTCCTGTCTCAAATAGCAGGATGAATGTGAGAGAGTAAATCCATGAAACTACGAAATAAATATGCCCTCGCTCTTGTCGCAGCCATCGGACTTGGTTCAACCCTTGTCACCGGTACTGCCGCAAATGCTGCGACCTCCCCGACCCGCTACATCAGCCTTAGCTCTACCGGCACCGTCAAAGTAACCCCCGATGCCGTGAAATTGACCGCCACCGTATCCGTAGTTGGAGCAACCACTAAAGAAGCTCTAGCAACCGCTGGAACATCTTCGTCAGCAGTTCGCGCTGCTCTCGTTGCAGCATCAGTTGCTAGTAAGTACATCAAGACCACTTCCATCACCGTTTATCCTGAATACACCTACCCAGCCAATGGCGGGACTCCCGTTCTCTCTGGCTACCGCGCAACACAGAGCTTTGATGTCACTTTGGTTAATGCCAAGGGCGCCGGAGCAGTTGTTGATTCCGTAGTTGCTGCAGGTGGCGATGCTCTTCAGATCAATGGTGTTTCACCATTTGTTCTCGACAATGCCAAAGCCGGCGATGCTGCCCGTGCCTTGGCGGTTAAAAACGCTCGTACCCGTGCCGCTGCTTACGCAAAGCTCTTGGGCGTAAAGCTCGGAAGCGTCATCTACATGGAAGAAACCGGTACTCCTAACGTCTATCCAGGTCCGGTCTATGCCACAGCCAAGGCAGATTCCTCCGCTACCCAGGTTGATTTGGGCCAGCAGGATGTAACGGTTTCGATCAGCATCCGCTTCTACATCAGCTAAATCCGCTTATAAATCAACGCTTCATGGGCCTCTTATCTCGCGATAAGGGGCCCACTCTCGTTTTAAAAGCAATCAGTTATCGGCTCTCAGAGCCAGT
>SESB01002266.1_pt1 | contig 11451 bp, 6 predicted proteins | sample 3171441 | NCBI WGS metagenome assembly SESB01 (sample SAMN06051867, study PRJNA518727) | freshwater metagenome | biome: subpolar coniferous forest; feature: holomictic lake; material: water; isolation source: holomictic Lake 227, 6 m depth | place: Canada: near Kenora, Ontario | collected 2014-07-08...
CTTGACGCTCGATGCGATGCCCGAGCATGTCTGCGTCATCGACGACAAGGGCGTGATCCTCCGTACCAACGCTTCCTGGCGGTCCTTCTCGGCGGGCAACCAGGGTGCGCTCGACCGGACGGCGGAAGGCGTCAGCTACATTGGCGCGTGCGAGCGGGCGAGCGGTTCGGACGCGGAGGAGGGGCGACGATTCGGGCAGCGGTTGCGAGCATTGCTGGCCGGCGAGATCGAGAGCTTCAGCGTGGAGTACCCCTGCCACTCCCCGACGACCGAGCGCTGGTTCCTGGCGCAGGTCACTCGGTTCCTGGAGCGGGGATGCGCCCGGGCGCTGGTCGTCCACAAGGACCTCACGGAGCAGAGGCGGAGAGAGGAGTTGCTCCGCGAGCGGGAGGCCCGACTCCGGGCCTACTTCGATTCACCTGCGGTCGGGATCGCCGTCACCAGCCCCGAGAAGGGATGGATCGAGGTCAATGACCGGCTCTGTGACATCCTGGGATATCCCCGGGAGGAGCTTGCGCGGCTGACCTGGCAGGACTTGACACACCCTGACGACGTCGCGCTGGAGGTCGGGCAGTTCAACCGCGTGCTTGCCGGCGAGATCGAGCGGTACTCCATCGACAAGCGGTTCGTCCGGAAGGACGGAAGAGTCGTCTGGACCCTCCTCTCGGTGAGTTGCGTGCGGCGGGGTGACCGGAGCGTCGACTACTTCGTCGCCATCCTCAACGACATCCAGGAGCGCAAGGAGATCGAGCGATTGCTCCGGGTCAGCGAGACCCGCTTCCGGAACCTGTTCGAGACCATGCCCGTGGGTGTCGTCTATCAGGACGCGCACGGACGGATCACCTCGGCCAATCCGGCGGCCGAGCGAATCCTGGGCCTGTCCCTCGACCAGATGCAGGGGCGCACCTCCGTTGACCCGCCCTGGAAGGCGGTCCACGACGACGGATCGGACTTCCCAGGACACGAGCACCCCGCGATGGTTGCGCTCCGTTCGGGAGCGGAGGTTCGCGACAAGTTGATGGGCGTCTTCAATCCAGCGCGTGGGAGTTACACATGGGTCAACGTCAACGCGGTGCCGAAGGTTGACTCGAATACCGGCTCCGCCGAGTCGGTCTTCACGACCTTCGAGGACGTCACCGACCGGGTGGAGGCGGATCGAGCGCGGGGCGCCGCGAGTTCGCTGCTCAAGAGGGCCGGCGAGATGGCCCACCTCGGGGGGTGGGAACTCGACGTCGCGACGCAGCACCTGACCTTCTCGCCCGAGGCCGCCCGGATCAACGAAGTGGACCCGCAGGAGCGGCTCTCGCTGGAGGAGGCGCTGGATCGCATCGCCCCCGCGTACCGGCCCTCGTTCCTCGAAGCCGTGCAGGCCGCGATGGAAGACCAGACGCCCTGGGACCTGGAGGTGCCGATTGTCACGGGCAAGGGGAGGCGCATCTGGACGCGGACCCAGGGCGAAGCCGTCGTGGAGAACGGGAAGGTGGTGAAGCTGATCGGCGCCTTCCAGGACGTCTCCGAGCAGCGGGCGCTCCGGGCCCAGTTGACGCAGTCGGCCCACCTGGCGGCCATCGGGACCCTGGTGGCGGGCGTGTCCCACGAGATCAACAATCCTCTCTCCGGTGTCCTCGCGGAGAATGGGCTCGCCATCGAGGAGATCCAGGAGGCACGCCGTCTCTTCACCGAGGGCACTGCCGAGGGTCGCAGCGAACTGGCCCGACTCCTTCACGGCATCGAGGAGTCCCTCCGGGACGCCCAGCACGGAGCGCAGCGCATCGCGCAGATCGTCAAGGACCTCTCGCTCTTCGCACGCCCCGACCCGGAGCGGACCCGGGTGCGGGTCATCGAGGTCATGGACCGGGCCATGCAATGGCTACCCGTATCCGTGGGGTCGGTAGTGACCCTCCGGGTGGAGAATGGCGGAGCGCCCGACATCCTGGCGTCGCCGGGCCAGATCGGGCAGGTACTCGTGAACCTGGTCACGAACGCCGCCAAGGCCATGCCCCGGGGCAGGAAGGGTGACGTCATCATCCGACTCGGGCCGGGTGGCCCGGGCATGTCTCGCATCGAGGTGAGCGACCAAGGAGTGGGCATGTCCCCCGACGTGATGGAGCGGATCTTCGACCCGTTCTTCACGACGCGCCCCGCGGGAGAGGGCACCGGCCTCGGACTTCCCATCTGCCACGCCATCATCACAGCCCACGGCGGTTCCATCACCGTCGAGAGCGAGGAAGGCAAGGGCTCGACCTTCCGGGTGGAGTTGCCTGCTCAAGGCTCGTAGGCGAAGCCCACGCCGTACACCGAGCGGATGAGCTCCCGCTCCGGCAGCGCCTGCGAGAGCTTCCGGCGCAGGTTCTTCATGTGGCTGTCCACGGCCCGCTCGCTCACGTCGAGGTCGTCCTTGTAGACGAGGTCGAGGAGCTGGGCGCGGGAGAGGACGCGCCCGGGGCGGGACGACAGGGCCTGAAGGAGCCGGAGCTCCTTGGGCGTGAGGTCGAGCCGCTGCCCCGAGACCCGGGCGATCCAGTTCTCGGCGTCGATCTCGACGAGCGGAGGCGTGACGGGGGCCCCCGCGCCCGCCGGCTCCGGGCCGGACGAGCGGCGCAGGACGGCCTTCACCCGCGCCAGCACCTCGCGGGGCGAGTAGGGCTTGCAGACGTAGTCGTCGGCGCCCAGGTCGAGGCCGAGGAGCCGGTCGATCTCCTCCACCCGCGCGGTGACGAGGATGATGGGAAGCCGGGATGTCCGGCGCACCTCGCGGAGGATGGTGAGGCCGTCGAGGTCGGGGAGCATGAGGTCGAGGAGCAGGAGGTCGGGCGGCTCCCGCCGGATCCGCTCGAGCGCCCTTGCCCCGTTTCCCTCCACCGAGGCCTCGTACCCGTCGCGAACGAGGTAGTCGGCGAGGACCTGCGCCAGGTCCGGCTCGTCCTCGACCAGCAGGATCCGGGTCTTCTTCATGTCAGGGCTCCAGGGGCAGCTCGATGCGGACGGAGAGGCCGCCCAGGGGGGACGGGGCGGCGGTGATCGTCCCGCCGTGCCGCTGGACGATGCGCCTGCAGATGGCGAGCCCCAGGCCGGACCCGCCGTGCTGCCGGCTGCGGGACGGCTCGGCCCGGAAGAACCGCTCGAAGAGGCGCTGCATGGCCTTCTCCGGCGGTGCGGGTGCGGTGTCGTCGAAGGTGACCAGGAGCGTCCCGCCGCGCGCCGTCGCGGCGACTTCCAGGCGGCCGTCCGGGTCGGTGTAACGGAGCGTGTTCTCGAGCAGGTTCCCGAAGACCTGGGCGAGGCGATCGCCGTCGCCCCGGACGCGCCGGCCCGGTCCCGTTGCAGCCAGGCGGGTCAGGTCGAGCGCGATCCCGGCGCCCTGGAGCCGTTCCCGGAAGCCTTCCGCCGCCTCGCGCAGGATGGGCACCGGGTCGATCGAGGCGAGCTCGAGGTCGGGTTGCGCGTCGTCCCGGTCGAGGGTCTGTCGCAGGTCGTCCACGAGCTTGCCCAGCTGCATGACGTTGCGGTGCAGGCGCGCGAGCGTGGGCTCGTCGGCGGTGCGGACGGCGTCCTGGAGGGCCTCGATCTCGGCGCGCAGCACGGCGATGGGGGTGCGCAGCTCGTGGGAGCTGTCGGCGATCCACTGACGCCTCGACTCCTCCTCCCGGGCCAGCATCGCCGCCATGGCGTTGAAGTCGGCGGCCAGCTCGCCGAGCTCGTCGCTCCCCCGCACCGGGATCCGTTCCGAGAACCGTCCCTGGGCGATGTGGCGTGCACCCTGGGTGAGATCGCGGATCGGGCCCAGGAGCTGACGCGCGATGAGCCAGGCCGCGACCAGGGAGAGGACCAGCGCGGCGAGCCCGGACATCCACAGGCCGCGCGCCTGGGTGTCCAGGAAGGCCAGGTCGAGGGCCTCGCCGGTGGGGGGCGACCGGAGCACGAGCCAGCCCACCGTCGCCCCGCGGTGACGGATGGGGCGGCGGGCCGAGAGCCCGTCGGGTGGCAGTTCGCCGCCCAGGAGCTTGCCCTCGCCGTCGAGGAGCGAGAGGCGAGCCCGGAAGCCCAGGGTGTCGGGAGGGCGACCTCTGCCGGGCGGCCCGGGCGGGGGCGGCCGTCCGTCGGCGGAGGGCGGCGGCGGAGGTTGCCCGGATCCGGGCGGGCCGCGGAAGGGGGGTGGGCGCCCGTCGCCGGGGGGCGGGGACGCTCCCGTCTCGAACGCGCCGAGCGCCTCGTCGGCGCGGTCCCACGGTTCGGAACTGTCCCGGAGGAAGTCCCAGCTTCCGGTCCGGGCGTAGGCCCCCTCGATGCCCGTCACCAGCCAGCCGAGCCGTCCGATCTCGGTCTCGACCACGTAGCGGCGGAAGCCCTTCTCGAGATTCACCCGGTAGAGACCGGTGAGCAGGACGGCCATGGCCGCGGCCAGGGCGAAGGTGGCGAGGAAGGCCTTCCGCTGGATGGTGAGCCGGATCATGGCGTCGAGAACGATGCGGCAGTTCGGGGGGGCACGTCGATCGACCACCCGGGGATCCCATGATCGCCCCGGTTGCCCAGTCCGGCCAGCCCGGCGCGGATCTCCCGGCGACCGGCGATCGACAGGCGGAAACCGACCGGGCCGTCGGTCTCGCTGAGCCGGCCCTCGCTCTCTGCGACGATGTCGCCGCCCAGCGCCCGCAGCCGATGCTCGCCTCGATGGATCCAGAGGCCGGCCCGGCCGTCCCACCTGCGCTCGTAGCGGCTCTCGAGGTTGGTCCCCAGGGGGTGGCGCAGGGCGACCCGGAGGCGCTGCAGGAGGGAGAGCCCCAGGATGTTCACCTCGGGTGAATCCCGCCAGGAGCGGCACCCCTCCGGGAGCGGGGCGAGGCCGAAGGCCAGGGTGAACGCGTCGAGCACCGGATCGGCGGGGCCGGCGCGACGGAAGAGGGAGAAGAGCAGATCGCCCTGGAAGGCCTGCACGCTCCCGCCACGGTCGGAGACCAGCAGGGTCTCGCCGAGGAGCCCGAGCCGGACCGAGAGTCCCCAGGTTGCGCCATCGACGGCGAAGCGCCATTTCCGACCGGGAGGGAGGCCCAGGGCCCCGGCGAGGGACCCGTTCACCGGAGCCTGCTCCACCGCCTCCCCGGCCGCGGGCGTGCCGTCCAGGACGAGCCCCCCGTCGCCGTCGAGGTAGCCGGCCAGGTGGAAGGGTCGGGTGGGCGCACCCAGCCAGCCGCCCTGCTGGACGTGAAGGTGAAGGTGGGGCTGGGTGGATCGTCCGCTGTTGCCGCAGCGGCCGATCGGCGTGCCGGGGACGAGCCACTGACCGGGCGCGACGGCGACGCTCCCCTGGCGCAGGTGCGCGAGCAGGACCGATGGGCCACCTGGAAGCTGGAAGAGCACGTGGTTGCCCCAGTTGTCCCGAAGGTTGATCTCGCCGGGCGGGTTGTCCGGCACGTCGCCGCGACAGGAGAGTACCGTTCCCCAGGCCGGGGAGACCACCGGAAGGTCGAAGGCGTGGAAGTCCTCGAGCCGTTCGCCTCCGCCCAGGAAGCTTCGCCCCTCCTGGGTCCGGACGAAGTCGAGCGCGTATCGCCACGGGCCGCCGTGGGTGAGGGCGCCCCCCATCGGCTGGGAGACCTCCATGGGCGCGAGGAAGGGAGGGCGCAGCCCGATGCTGGAGGGGTCGACGCCCCGCGCCCTCGCCAGCCGCTGGCGGCTCAGGCTCTCCTCGGGCCGCGCAGGCCCTGGGAGCCAGAACCGGGACCAGGCCATGCCATGCTCGGCGCGCAGGGCCGCGCGGACGAGCCATGCCGAGAGCAGGAACGGCGCGGAGAGGGGGGGCAGGCCGAGGGGCCAGAGGGTGGCGAGGAGCCCCGCCGAGAGGGCGGTCGACGCGACCACGCCGGCGGCGACGACCGCCAGGCTGCGCCGGCTGGCGGTGGTGTGCGTGCCGAGGACGAGCGCGGTGAGCGCGCCGTTGAAGGCCGCCAGCATCGGCAGCGAGGAGCCGGCCGGCGCCCCCCCCGCCGCGACGAGGACCCAGGCCAGGCCGCCGCCGCCGAGCGCGAGGAGCCCGAGGACCGGAGAGGCGAGCAGCACCGCGGCGAGGATGGTCGCCCCGGAGACGGGATTGGGGACGTAGAGCAGCGCGCCGACGGTGGAGAGAGCGCCGGTCAGCTGTGGGCCGAGCCAGGCCGGGAAGAGGATGGCCGGGGCCAGGCCTCGCACCGGGATCCCCAGCGCACTCGCGGCGGGGAGCAGCGTCCAGGCGGCGCAGAGGAACGGCGCGCCCAGCAGCGGCAGGTCGTGGGCCCTCCGCAGCACGGGGCCGAGCGCCGATCCGAGGAGCACCACGAGCCCTCCGCCCAGCGATGCCAGGAAGACCAGAGTGGCGTTCGCGGAGTGGAAGGCGCCCAGCACGAGCCCCACGTAGAGCGCGTTCAGAAGATCCGTTTCACCCGCCAGCCCGGGCAGGCGCAGGAGCGCCCGGACCGCCATCGCCGAGAGGGCCGCCGTCAGGCCCAGGAGGCCGACGGCCGGGTCGAGCAGGGTCGCAGCGAGCACGAGCGCGCCGACCGCAGGTGACGATGCCAGGAAGAGCGACCCGCCGGCCGTGAGGAGGGGGCGCACGTCAGCCGACCGCCGGGAAGGGGATGACGTTGTCGGGATGGGCCAGGTGGGCGGGCATCCGCTCGTGGGCGCACATGCTGTCGAGGTCCTCGGCGGTGCGGATGACGCTCACCGCCCGGTCCGGGTGGATCATCACCACGGCGGGCCGGTACTCGATGAACTGCATCCACTGCGTGTTGTTGTAGGCGCCGACCGGGGAGATGACGAGCCGGTCGCCGGGCTGGAGCGGAGGGAGCTGGACCGAGGCGCGCACGACGTCGATGTTCATGCACATCGGCCCGTACAGCACGGTCTCGCGCGGCTCCCCGCGCGGCGGCGAGGCCAGCCGGACGTCGTGGTTGTACCAGAAGGCGGTGAAGAGCAGGTTGATGCCGGCGTCGAGGATCGCCGCCGGGCACCCACCGGGAAGCTGCTTCCGGCCGACCACCGAGGTGACGAGCACCTGGGCGTCGTCGACCACGGCCCGGCCGCTCTCGAAGACGAGCGCCGGCCGCTCGTCGCCCCTCTCGAGGCGGTGAGCGGTTCCCTCCAGGAAGGCGGCGCAGATGGCCTCGGCGAACTCCTCGCGGTCGGGCACCGCCTGTTCGGGCGGCAGGTAGATTCCCTGCAGCGCGTTCCGGGACGGGAAGCCCCCGCCGATGTCGAGGTAGTCGAGGCGGGTGTGGCCGTCGGCCTCGACCTCCTTCATGAGCCCGCACAGGATCCGCACCTGCGCGGCGTAGGCCCGCGGGTCGAGGATGAAGGTGCCGATGTGGCTGTGCAGTCCGACGAGCTCGAGGTGCGGGCTCGACTGGACGGTGGCGATGGCCTCGCGGGCCTGACCCGACTCCAGGTGGAAGCCGAAGCGACTCCAGGGCTCGGAGAACCCGGTGTCGAAGTTCACGCGCAGTGCAACCGGGACCGGCTTGCCGCGGCGTCGGGCGATCTCCTCGATGGTGCGGAGCTCGTCCAGGTGGTCCACGTGCAGGTGGGCGCCCTCGGAGATGGCCCGCTCCAGGATGGCCCGTGGCTTGTGCGGGCCGTTGAAGAGGATGCGGTTCCCGGGGACGCCGAGCCGGCGCGCCTTCTCGTACTCGAAGCGCGAGACCACCTCGGCCCAGGATCCCTCCTGGTGCAGCACGTTGCACACCGCTCCGTTGTAGTTGGTCTTGTAGGACCAGCCGTGGATGACCTTCACCCCGCGCGAGGCGAAGGCCTGGTGGAGCCGGCGGACGTTGCTGCGCAGCCGCTGCTCGGAGGTGACGAAGAGCGGCGAGCCGAAGCGCTCGACCAGCGTGGCCACCGGCACGCCGTCGATGGCCTCCTGGGCGTCGCTCCTGACCCGGCGCTGGCCGAACTTGTTCAGCTGGTGGAACTCCATCGGGGTGATGCGGGGCGCTTCCCATTCGTTCGTGGACATGGCGTGTCTCCGGTGCAGGGGCTCAGGCCGAGAGGCGTGGGCGGGGATCGGGGAGGGTGCGGGGGAGGGTGGAGCCGCTCATGCTCACGCTCACGATCTCCTCCATGGAGACGATGATCTCGCGGGCGTGGCGGATGAAGGTGACGCCGGGGCGGGGCGGGGAGAGCGGCAGGTCCTCCCGGCGAACCCCCTGCTGGAGGGCCAGCAGCGCCGCCGGGAGGTTCCGGCCCACGGCGTGGGAGAGGTAGATCCAGGCCGGGAAGCGCGGATTGATCTCGATGACGTGGAGCGTCCCCGAGTCATCGCGAAGCATCTCCAGTTCGAGCGGACCGTTCCACCGGAGGGCCTGCATGATCCGCTCCCCGGCGGAGAGCAGGTCTCCGTCGTCGATGGCCACGCCCGCCCAGGCCTTGCCCTTCTCGGTGAGGGCCTGCTTGCGCATCATCACCGGCCCCACCAGCGCGCCGGTGCCGTCGCCGAGTGCGGTCAGGTTGACCTCCTCGCCGGCGACGTGGGCCTGGACCAGCACCGGGTAGCCCCAGGCGCGGGCGATCTGGCCGAAGCGGTAGGCGGCCTCGGCCGGGTCGTGGACCACGTAGGCGTCGTAGAGGACACCTTTCACGACGAGTGGATAGCTCCAGGCGCCCTCCTCCTCGGCGGTGCAGCGCTCGAAGAACCCGGGGTCGCTCACCGGGCGGACCCGCGGCGTGGCCACACCGGCCCGCGCGCAGAGGGCCGGCAGCCGGTCCTTGTCGCGGCTGCGGAGCTGCTCGCGCCCGGGGAGTACCGTGCGCACCCCGCGCCGGGCCAGCTCCGGCTGGAGCGCGATGAAGTTGGGGAGCTCGGCGTCGAGGCTGGGGATGATGGCGTCGAGGGGCTCCACGGCCAGGATCTCCTCCAGACGCTCCATGAGGGCGTCGGCGCCGGCGGCCGGGTAGGGGAGGAGGTGACCTCCTGCGGCGTCGTCCGGGTGGTAGAGGCCGGGGTCGAGCGTCCCGTAGCCGAGCCCGACGATGCGGCCCCGGAATCCGACGGACTCGCTCAGGCAGCGCGCCACCGCGCAGCCGGGGCCGGGGTTGTCCGGGCGCGCGTTCACGCCGGTGAGGCCGACCGTCCACTGCGTCCAGGGGCGCCGAAGCCGGCGGGCGGTCATGGCAGGTACCTCCGCAGCTGGTCCACGAAGGCCTCGGTTGCAGCAGCGACCACCGCCGTTCGCTGGGCGAAGTGCGCGGCGAGCCGGCCGACGACCTCGTCCTCCGGCAAGCCCTCCTGCAGGAGCCGCAGCGCGATCTCCCCGCTCGGGTTCAGCCGGTAGGTCCGGCCGGTCTTGGTGTCGAAGGCGGCCCCGTCCTTGCTCAGCACCAGGTCCTTCGTGCGCTTCACGTCGATGGCTGCTCTTTCCATGGTCTCTCCCGTCGGATTCCCTTCCTGGACGGGGAATCTGCCGGACGACCTAGGCGCCACGATGGAGGGATGGTGGAGGAATCGAGGAGGCGGCCAAAGCCCAGGTGGGGCTGGTTCCTGGCCCCCCGTCACGGCCCCGTCGTCACCGTCACCGTCCCACCCGCCGGGCCGTGGAGGAGGAGCCATCCGAGCCCCGGCTGCGAGACTGCCGGGAAGGTGAAGGTGCCGTCGCCGTTCAGACCTTCCAGCATCTCGAACGCGCTCCCGTAGGTCCGCCAGGCGCGCGCCCCGGTGACGGTCACCGGCATCGCCGAGCCGCCCAGCGGTACCGAGCGCCACTCGGCCCATCCCTCCGGGCCCATCGGGACGGAGGTGGTCGCTCCGACCGGCAGCCGAGGCACGGTCTCGAGCGGGCGGTTCACGTAGCCGCCCGATCTCGTCCACTCCTCGCCCTGGCGCACGAGGATCTCCAGGTCCTCGAGGTTGCGGCCATGGTTTCCGGGGATGACGAGCATCATGGCCGCCCGGTCGTCGCTCCAGGTGGGGTTCACCACCTGTGGACTCCGGCCGGTGCCGAGCGGCGGCGTCGCGATGACGAGGCCGGGGAGCTCCGGGACCGTCGTCACCGTGAGGCGAGGGCTCTTCCCGAAGCGGAGCATGAGCGAGTCGGGGGACTCGTTCACGACGAGCCAGCTCCTGCCCACCCGTGTGCGCCATGCGGCGGAGAGGGGCGCCGCGATCCCCTCCATCCGCTGTCCGTGCGCCGCCTGGTCGAGGAAGGCGCCGGTCGAGGACGGCTCCCGCAATGCGAGGTAGCGCGACGCCCCCTCGCCCACCACGCGGAAGGCCCGGAGCGGGGACGCGTCGGAGGCGAGCCAGCCATCCGTCCGGTAGCGCAGCCCTTCGTCACGGGTCGTGAACGTGCCGTCCTCCTCGAGCGACAAGATGGAGAAGCTCGTGGACCCGGCCGGGCCCTGGACGAGGCGAAGGATCTCGAAGGTGGAGGCGTAGGTTCCGGTCGCATACGCGGCGAAGCCCGGCGGGGGCTCGACCGGAGGCGGAGCCACGGGGGGAAGCGGGGCCGGAAAGGCGACGATCGTGCCCAGGTCCTGGAGTGCGCGGAGCATCACCCGGTGCGCGACCGCGAGGGCGTTGAAGTTCCGCCCGGTGGGGCCCATCACCACGACGGCGAGCCCCTGCGACGGCGCGACGAGGAGCTGCGCCTGGTAGTAGAACGAGCCCCCGTTCTTTCCCCAGCCGAGAACCCCCACCTGGCCGAGCGCCGGGTCGGCCACCGTGTCCCAGCCGAGCCCGTAGGTCTCGGCGGCCGATGGGACCGGGTCGAAGGTGCCCGTCGTCCGGTCGACCGCCATCGTCGTCACCGAGAGCGGGGAGAGGACCGCCCCGCTTCCTGCTGCCCCCGCGCCCAGGAAGAGGCGGGCGAACGCGGCGAGGTCGTCGGGCGTCGAGTACAGGCCGCCCGCGCCGTAGGTCACGAACTCCTGGGGCATCGGGACTCCGCCGACGTGGTACGCCGCGAAGGACCCGGCCGGGAACGAGGTGAGCGGGAAGGCCGAATGGCGCATCCCGAGCGGCACCAGGATGCTCCGACGGACGTATTCGACGAAGGGCATGCCCGAGACCGCCTCGATGACCTTCTCGGAGAGCGTGAATCCGTCGTTGCAGTAGGTGCCCTCGTACCCCGGAGCGGCCCGGAGCCGTTCGTTCCCGAACGTGGCGAGGGCCTCGTCCGCATAGCTCGCGACGGTTGCCGTCTGGAAGCCGTCGCGGAAGACCGTTCCCGGAAGGCCCGAGGTGTGGTCGAGGAGCATGCCGACGGTGATGTCCCGGTACCGCGGGTCGATCATGTGGAACGTGGGGAGGTGGCGGACGACCGGATCCTCGAGCCGGAGCCTCCCCTGCTCCACGAGTTGCATCACGGCCGCGGCGGCGAACATCTTCGACACCGAGCCGATGCCGAACCGGGTGGCCGGACCGACGGGGATGCCGCGCGCCACGTCGGCCATGCCGAAGCTCTGCGACCAGACCGTCTCACCGGA
>SESB01002269.1_pt1 | contig 11442 bp, 13 predicted proteins | sample 3171441 | NCBI WGS metagenome assembly SESB01 (sample SAMN06051867, study PRJNA518727) | freshwater metagenome | biome: subpolar coniferous forest; feature: holomictic lake; material: water; isolation source: holomictic Lake 227, 6 m depth | place: Canada: near Kenora, Ontario | collected...
AATTGGCCTTGCCGACCAGTCTAACTTGTTGGATCACAATTTTTGACTTAGGTACATCAGTATATGGCCCTGCGTTACCAGTAGGAGCAGATGCAATTTCACGTACTACATCCATTCCTTTAAGAACTCGACCAAATACGCAGTAACCGATTAGTTCTGGGTCAGGGCTTTGGTAATTCAAAAATTGGTTATTTTCTAAGTTAATAAAGAATTGCGCCGTAGCAGAGTTAGGATTTGCAGTTCTTGCCATTGCTAAGGTGCCCACATCATTGAGCAAGCCATTACCTGCCTCGTTGATAATAGGTGCACGCGTTTCTTTTTCAACCATGTCTGCAGTAAAGCCGCCACCTTGAATCATAAAACGATTAATTACGCGATGGAATATGGTGTCTTTATAAAAGCCTGCATTAACATAGCTGATAAAGTTGGCAACAGTTTTAGGCGCTTTTTCTGGATACAGTTCAACCACAAAATCACCGCGATTGGTTTCAAATACTAGTTGTGGGTTGGCTGCAAATGCTGTGTTGCTAAATAGTAAAGTGCTACTTAAAAGTAAGCTTGTTAAAAAAGAATAAAGTTGACGCATATTTTCCCTTAGTTAATTCCAGTTTTAATTAGTTGCTATTTGTATGTGGCGACTTCGTAAACTATTTTCTAGTATCCAATCCTGTCATATTTGCATTATTAGCTGGAGCAATGCTGTTAAAATCAAGGCTAGTCTTGTCCGAATGGCAGTGAGCAGCGCAATAAAATTATTCATTGTGCTATACTTTTTTGATTATTGCATCGAATGCGTAATTCTATCAATAGCCTAGGTAACCTCCAACAAATCATTTCGGTTTTAGGTTATATATTTCGCGTGAACGCTCAATTTCAAGCTTATTTATACTGGCTTGGAAATAACGACAACTTCAATATCACCCATAAATTATATTATGTTAAAAATTTACAATACCCTAGCGCGTGAAAAACAAGTATTTACGCCAATTATTGCTGGCAAAGTCAGTATGTATGTCTGCGGCATGACTGTATATGACTACTGTCATTTAGGCCATGCAAGGGTAATGGTGGCATTTGATATGGTGAATCGTTGGTTACGTGCATCAGGATATGCAGTGACATATGTGCGCAATATTACTGATATCGATGACAAAATAATTAAACGTGCGCAAGAAAATAATGAAACCATTGCGCAATTAACGCAGCGTTTTATTGATGCCATGGATGAAGATTCTGCAAAATTGGGTGTGGTGCGTCCAACACTTGAACCAAGAGCAACGGACTTTGTTGACGGCATGATTACCATGATTAGCCGTTTAATTGATAAAGGGTTTGCTTATGCCGCAAGTAATGGAGATGTTTTTTATGCGGTGAATAATTTTGCAGATTATGGAAAGTTATCCGGGAAATCTTTAGTGGATTTGCGTGCCGGTGAGCGCGTTGAAGTTGATTTACATAAAAAAGATGCCATGGATTTTGTTTTGTGGAAATCAGCAAAGTTGGGTGAACCGAGTTGGGATTCTCCTTGGGGCAAGGGTCGTCCAGGCTGGCATATTGAATGTTCTGCCATGAGTGCTCACTATTTAGGGCAGCATTTTGATATACATGGTGGCGGCCAGGATTTGCAGTTTCCGCATCATGAAAATGAAATTGCACAATCTGAGGCGGCGCATAGTCATGATGGCGAGCCATGCCAGATGGTTAACTACTGGATGCATAATGGTTTTGTGCGCGTCGATGATGAAAAAATGTCAAAGTCTTTGGGCAATTTTTTTACCATTCGGACGGTGCTAGAGCAATATGATGCTGAGGTTGTGCGTTTCTTCATATTGCGCGCGCATTATCGCAGTCCGCTTAATTATTCTGATCAGCATTTAGACGATGCCAAGTTGGCGCTAACTCGCCTATATACGGCTTTACGTGGAGTAGAAACGACGGATGAGGTCGTTGATTGGCAATTAGCGCCAGCGACAAGTTTTAAAGCTGCCATGGATGATGATTTTAATACCCCCTTAGCATTCGCCGTATTGTTTGATTTAGCCAGTGAACTGAATAAGACCAAATCTGTAGTCACAGGGTCATTGCTTAAAAACTTGGCGGCAGTTGTTGGCTTGCTTCAACGAGATCCAGATACTTTCTTACAAGGTGAGCTTGAGCAAGTTGGTCAGCCATTGGATGTGGATGCTTTGATTGTTCAGCGCAACCATGCCAAGCAATCCAAAAATTTCACCGAAGCCGATAGCATACGCAAAACCTTAGCCGAAGCCGGTATCGTACTGGAAGACTCACCGCAGGGAACAACATGGCGACGTGCTTAGCAACAAGCCTAATATTTTTTGTAATATCTACCCATATTAAAGCCTGTAAAAGGAACTTGCATGCCCGTTAATTTGAACACCCCTGCAGCTAACAGCTTATTGCCTATCAATGGCGTCATGCTAGGTTTTGCCGAAGCACACATACGAAAAGCTAATCGTAAAGATTTATTGGTGATTTCGCTTGCAGAAGGTAGTCATGTCTCTGGTGTGTTTACGCAAAACCAATTCTGTGCGGCGCCGGTATTGCTCTGTAAAAATCACTTGGCCAGCGATCAGCCGATACGTGCGCTACTTGTGAATACCGGTTGTGCAAATGCTGGTACTGGGGATGATGGTTTGTACCGTGCAAAATTAACCACAGAGGCTTTAGCTCTTGCCTTGAATATTCAGCCACAACAAGTGTTGCCATTTTCAACAGGGGTGATTTTAGAGTCATTGCCAGCAGAGAAGGTAATCGCTGGATTACCAGCAGCCATTGCCAACTTAAAGCAAGACAATTGGCTTAATGCAGCGGAAGCAATTATGACCACGGATATTGTGGCCAAAGGGACGTCTCGTCGTATTGTGTTAGATGGTAAGCCGGTGACCATTACTGGTATAAGTAAAGGTTCTGGCATGATCCATCCCAATATGGCGACTATGCTTGGCTATATTGCCACCGATGCTGTCATGAGTGCTACGGCCTTGGATAGTATTATCCGGTTCGCTGTGAACAAGTCATTTAATTGTATTACTGTCGATGGCGACACTTCAACCAATGACAGTTTGATTCTGATTGCGAGCAATCAAGCTGGTAATGTTGAAGTTACTGAAAATAGTGCAGAATTCACGGTGTTGCGTGATGCCTTAACCGACGTGGCCATTGAATTGGCGCAAGCCATCGTCCGTGATGGCGAAGGGGCTACTAAATTTATGACGGTGACAGTTGAAGGTGGTCGTGACGAGGCTGAGTGCCGCAAAGTCGCTTATGCCATTGCCCATTCACCTTTAATTAAAACTGCTTTTTTTGCATCAGATCCTAATCTAGGACGTATTTTAGCAGCCATAGGCTACGCTGGAGTTGAACAGTTGGATATCAATGCGCTGAAACTGTATTTGGGCGAAGTGTTGGTGGCCGAAAAGGGTGGTCGTGCCGTGGCGTACGAAGAAGCACAGGGCGTTGCCGTGATGCAGCAACCAGAAATTCTAGTACGCGTAGACTTAGCGCGCGGTAATGCCAGTAGCACAGTTTGGACCTGCGATTTCTCATATGACTACGTCAGAATCAATGCGGACTATCGATCTTAATCTAAACCTAAACCTGCATAAGCAGTTTTGGCATCATGACCGCTTCCGTAGCTTCTAGCTCATCAGCAACTTCTAATGTTGTTGAGGCTGCAGTTGGCGTCATTCAACATAAAAATGGCTTGGTGCTATTGGCGGAACGCCCGGCGGGAAAACCTTGGGCTGGATATTGGGAGTTTCCCGGCGGTAAGGTTGAGGTCAATGAAACGCCCGAGCTAGCGCTTAAAAGGGAGTTGCAAGAGGAACTAGGAATCACGGTCACTTTGTGCTATCCATGGCTAACCCGAACTTTCGACTACCCCGCAAAATATGATGCCAGTGGCAACTTAGAATCTCTAGCTAAAACCGTTAAGCTACATTTTTTTGTAGTGGTGGATTGGCTGGGTGAGCCGAATGGCTTGGAAAAACAAGTCTTAAGTTGGCAAAATCCAAAAAAAATAAGCGTCCATCCCATTTTGCCAGCAAATGCACCTATTTTCGGGGGGTTGGGATTAGCGCCTCTTTATGCCATTACTAATTTAAGTGAGCTGGGAGAAACGCAGTTCTTTAAATACCTAGCGCATGCCTTACAAAACGGTTTAATGATGATACAAGTGCGCGAAAAGCAACTTTCAGCTGAGGTTTATCAGGAATTTGCACAGCGTGTGATTGAGATGGCGCTTCCTTACCATGCTAAAGTTTTCTTGAACTCTAGCTGTGTGAAAGAAAATTTGAATTTAGTATCGCAACTTAACGCGAGTGGTGTGCATTTTGCCGGTGAAGATTTGATGCTGTTACAACAGAGGCCTGCCGACATGTTATGTGGCGCTTCGTGTCATGGTGCCCAGCAGTTGATACATGCTGCTAAGCTGGGTTTAGATTATGTGATGCTGTCACCAGTGATGGCAACACGGAGTCATGACGATGTCATGCCCTTAGGATGGGATGGGTTTGCTGACCTCATTGAAGGCTATTCCTTGCCGGCATATGCGCTTGGTGGCATGCAAGTTTCGGATTTACATCATGCCAGAATGCAGGGGGCGCATGGTCTAGCTATGCAGCGTGCGATTTGGGTATAGGCTAAACTAGGTTAGTGTTGGTGCTCTGTTTCAGTGCGAACTAGGGCTTTAATATTTTGCTTAAATTCAACCTTGTTCTTGGCTTTGAAATAAAGCACAAAATTGACTGATTCACCTGCAGTGAGTGCCTTTTTCAAATCAAATAACATGAAATGAAAACCGCCAGGTTCTAGCTTATAAGGTTTCCCCGCAACTAATGGCAGGTTATCAAGCATGCGCATTTTCATCACGCCATTTTGCATCGTCATACTGTGAATTTCTATACTATCGCTCACATCACTTTCAACACGAACAAGGGCGACATCTTGCATGCTGGTTAACGTCATGTAAGCGGCACCTACATCCTGACCTGGGTGACTTGGACGTACCCAAGCGTCTTTTATGCTGATGGCGTTCTTAATAGTGCTGTTATCCGAATCCAACGCATAAGCATTAGAAAAGTAAGCTGAAGCAATAGAGGTCAGTATGATAAAGCTGAAGCGAGAATTTTGAAGAAAATTGGCCATGTTAATTCCTAGGTGTAAGGGCTAAACGGGAATGTGATGTAAATGCGAATGAGTTTATGGTTTAAAACTTTCGTCTGAAAATTCGTCGTACATTTCATCCATCTTAATTGCTTCAGGAATAGCATACTGTTCGCTTGCCCATAGTCCTAAATCAATCAGTTTGCAACGTTCGCTACAAAATGGTCTAAAGGCATTGGTTGGTGAAAACTCTGATAAATTGCCACAATTAGGGCAGGCAACTAAACGCTTTTTAATGGGGGTCATATCCGTGAGTCTTAAACGTAATTTACTAGGGGTCTTGCTCAACTGTAATGCAAAACTATAGGTTACATAAAGTTAAACTAAATTTAACATCTATTTCGTATTTTTGTGGTTTTTGCCCACTTTCAAGGGTACTAAAGCGTATATTAATGGCATATTTATTGGCGCTTACCTCGGGAAAACAGGTTATGTTATCGGCTAAGACAACACGCAACATCTGCGCTGGTTTGGCGCCACCTAGCATTTGTTGATAAGAACCATTACTCGCGATTAAGTGGGTGGTAGCGCCACTGCCGCGCAAGATATGTAAGATAATTCCAATCGCTTTGTGCATCGGCAATAAAGGTTTTAGCCATGAATCAAAATCCTGTCTGCGTCGAGTTTCGCCAAGACCTAGCCAGTAATGATAAGAGGGCAAATCAAACTCACACACGCCCCCCGGAATTCCTGCACGCTGTTTAATGCTCATTAGCCATTCATTGGATCGTAGGGTTTGACCCAATTTAGTGGTTTCAGCACGCAAGGCATCAGAAGCCATGTCAATGTCGGCCAATATGGTTTCTAGTGTTTTTGCCGAAATGTCTGGGTTGCCGCGAAGAGCGGTCATTGCCGTTCTTTGCCGATCAAGTTCTTGTAATAGATCAAGTTTGAGTTCGGCTCTATCAATGACATCTAAGATTTGCAATAACGATAGCAGGGCACAGTGGTGCTGATATTCATTACCCGCTTCTACGTTGTACAAAACTTTGGCGAACAAATCCTCTACGCGTAGTAATGTGCGTATGCGCTCGTTAAAGGGGTAATCGTAGCTAGGCATTATTCATTACATAGTTAACCAAGAAGTACTATTTTAGTAGCAGATTTATACTTGAGAACAATTATTAAATTTATTTGCTAACTATGCAAGAGTTAATGAACTTTTTATGTATTTCAGTAATTTTTTCTTCCAAATCTGCCAGAGTGCCGTTGTTGTCAATGACGACATCAGCGCGACTTATCCTATTGATTCTTGGTAGTTGTGCCGCCATCATGGCTCTTACATCAGGTGCGCTTAGTTGACTGCGCTCCATGGCGCGCTCCACCTGTAAATGTTCATCACAATCAATGGCTATACTTTGATTAATAAGCGACTGGTAGCGGTCATTTTCGAATAGTAAAGGCACTACTAAAATTTGATAAGGCGGGTTTAATTGATCTGCATTTGTATGGAGTTGCTGTAAAGCCAAATCGTATATCGCTGGGTGCATCAGGGCTTCAAGTTTTAAGCGCTCTTCTTTATGCCCAAAGATGTGGTTGCGGAGCTTAGTGCGGTCTAGTTTGCCTTCGGCTGTGAAAAATTCCGCACCAAAGGTACGGAGAATTTTAGGCAGTAAGGGGCTGTTATCAGCGGTTAAGGTGCGTGAAATTTCATCTGTATCAACTACAGGCACGCCAAGCTTGGCAAATTGTTTGGCCGCTTCACTTTTGCCGGATCCTATGCCGCCGGTCAGTGCAATCACTGGTGTATGTATTAAAGTCATTAGAATTGTTCGCACTTAAGCTCAGTAAGAGAGGGCGATTTGCGTGCCGAAAAATAGTGCGGCAATGCCGCCGATTGCTAAAAATGGTCCAAATGGCATGGGAGTTTCACGGCCGCGCTTCATTAGAAAAATTAGGCCTACGCCAACGGCTGCGCCTAATAATGAAGACAGCAAAATAACAGCTGGCAATAATTGCCAGCCAAACCATGCGCCGATAGCGGCCAGTAACTTGAAATCCCCATAGCCCATACCTTCTTTGTCGGTCACAAATTTAAATAGCCAGTAAATACACCATAGCGCTAAATAGCCAGCCACTGCGCCCACGACTGCTGATTTAATATCAGTAAAGCCCGTATTTAGATTAAACATTAAACCCAACCATAGTAATGGTAAGGTAATGTCATCAGGTAATAGTTGCGTGTCAAAATCAATAAAAGTAAGTGCAATAAGTGCGGAAGTAAATATAGCTGCAAATAATGCATTATTGCTGTAGCCAAACCTCCAGCTAATGAAACCAAAAAGTATTCCGGTGAGTGCCTCAACCAAAAGGTATTGGGGGTTTATAGGCGCCTTGCAGATGCGGCATTGACCCTTTAATATTACATAGCTAATGACCGGTATGTTCTCTAAAGCAGAAATCATATGCCCGCAGTGTGGGCAAGCTGATCTGGGTCTTACGAGGCTGTATTGCTTAAGATCAGTGATGGGCTGACCCTGTAGTTCTAGGCAGTTGTTTTGCCATTCGCGTTGCATCATTTTCGGTAGACGGTAAGTTACTACATTTAAGAAACTGCCGATTACTAGACCCAACACAACTGATAGACTTATAAATACTGTATTATTTTCCTGAAGCAATGTTGAGATTTTAATCAGGCTATCTATCATAAACATCCTTGTATTGTGGGCTGGGAATAAGCCCGCTATCAATTAAACGCATCATCGCACCGATAATTGCTTGTAGCAACTGCTAGTTGGGTAAGGGGCAGTGAGTTTTGGAGGCAATTTTTTACTATTTTTATATTAAGGCTCTTGAAATATTGCATGTACAGCACAAACATAGCGCTAACTATTGAAGATCAATAATATAATGAAGCGATGTGCAACAAGGAGGTAATATGACGCCAGTGACGAGTTCAAAAAATACTATAGAAATTAGCCATCCACAATGGGATGAGCCAATTATCTGCCGAGTTGAGGTTGACCTGCCGCAATGGTTGTCTCAGTTAGCCGGGGGTCGTGAGTGGGAAGTTTATGCCGAAGCAGAAGAAGAGAACTGCGTCAGTTTTGCGATGCGACAAGGCTCTAAGCAAGCTCCAAAGCTTGCTGAAGTTACCTTGTACCATAATGGCTACGCAATAGTTGACGTTGAAGGTCAGTCTTTATTTGACGGTTCGCTTACCGCAGGCACCAGTGATTGCGCACACCTAACGTATTACCATGCCGACAGCGGTGAGAAGATTATGCTAAATTAAGCATAGCGGCCTTAGCAACTCAAGTAACTGCAGGCCGATTGCTATTGTAATTAAGTTGCGTTTTAATTTTTTAATTTAATAAGTTCGGTTAACTGAAAATTCAGCCAAGGCAAGTAGTGCAGTCTTATAAGCTGAGTCGCTAAAGTGGGCAATGGCAGCACTAGCTAAGGCGCATTCACTTGCGGCAATGTCGCGAACATGATCTAGCGCTCCAGTTCGTTCAACCGCATTAAGTACGCTAGCCAAATCTTCCAATCCACCATGTTCAATTGCGTGCTTAATTGTTTTAGATTCTTCAGCGTTGCCGTTACGCATCGCGTAAAGAAGAGGCAGGGTAGGCTTGCCTTCGCTTAAATCGTCCCCCAGATTTTTACCGATAGCCAGAGCGTTACCGCTTAAATCTAACACATCATCAATGAGTTGAAATGCCGTGCCTATATGCATGCCGTACAGGCTTAATGCCAGCTCATCTTCAGGGCTAGCCTTACTAACAATAGCGCCCAGGCGAGTTGCCGCCTCAAATAGTTTAGCTGTTTTGTAATGAATCACTTGCAGATAGTCGGCATCGGTAATGTCAGCGTTATGCACATTTAACAGTTGTAAGACTTCACCTTCGGCAATCACATTGGTGGCGTTACTTAGCACTTCCATTACCCGCATATTTTGCACTGCAACCATCATCTGGAAGGCGCGAGAGTAAACAAAGTCACCAACCAATACGCTGGCGGCATTACCAAATAGTGCATTAGCAGTATTTTGACCGCGACGCTTTTCAGATTCGTCCACCACATCATCATGCAACAAGGTAGCCGTATGGATTAACTCAACGACTGCAGCGAGCTGATGGTGCTGAGGGGTGACTTTGCCAAACAGACCCGCGGCAAGTAATACTAAGATAGGGCGCAAGCGTTTGCCACCACTATTAATAATGTAATGCGCCACTTGATTTACTAAAGCAACTTCGGAGTGAAGTGACTCCTCTATAACGACATTGACTGCCTGAATATCGTTGACGATAATGAATTGGATGCTGTCTAATGGCGAAGTGCTTTGCGTCACGATAATAAACCTAAAAAAGTAGCATTTATTTTAACACAAGCCACTTTCATCACTTGAATCTAGATGAATATGGGTCGGCAAAAGGTGCGATAATTGCGGCTTAAACAGTGTGCCATGAATTTTTGGGGGTAAGCCGAGATTATGGTTTGCTTTGCACAACAATATGCGTATAATGCGCGATTCTTCTGAAGTATGAGTTAAAGGCATAATCATGTATGCAGTAATCAAAACTGGTGGCAAACAATATCGCGTTATTCCTGGCGAAAGATTAAAAGTTGAAAAATTAGAGGTTGAAGTCGGCGGTACTGTTACGCTTGATCAAATTCTAATGGTTTCTGATGGTACAAAAACAACAATCGGCTCACCTATTATTAAAGGTGCAACTGTTAAAGCAACTGTACTTTCACATGGTCGTGGCGATAAGGTAATGATTTTTAAATTCCGTCGTCGTAAACATTATCGTAAAACACAAGGCCATCGCCAAAGTTTTACTGAAATTAAAATTGAAACAATCGCTGCTAAATAGTTGAAAAGCTAATAGTAGTTAATCAAGTTTAAGGATTAGAGAAAATGGCACACAAAAAAGCAGGTGGTAGTTCACGTAACGGGCGCGATTCACACGCACAACGATTAGGTGTTAAAGCTTTTGGCGAAACAGTAGTTACAGCAGGTAGCATTATCGTGCGTCAGCGCGGTACAAAAATGCACGCTGGTGAAAATGTAGGTATGGGTAAAGACCATACGCTGTATGCTAAAGCAGACGGCAAAGTATTTTTTGCTATTAAAGGTGCTTTAAAGCGTCATACAGTAAGCATTATTGTTGCAGCTTAAGTTAATTTGACTTTATTAAAGCCTCATCGTTTGATGGGGCTTTTTTATTTGGTAAACTCTGAATATGAAATTTATAGACGAAGCAACGATTAAGGTTTATGCGGGCGATGGTGGCAACGGTGTTGCTACTTTTCGTCGCGAAAAGTATGAGCCTATGGGCGGCCCTAGTGGCGGTGACGGCGGTCGTGGCGGTTCTATTACCATCATTGCTGATCGTAATATCAATACGCTAGTAGACTATCGCTATACGCGTACATTCAGAGCGCAGCGTGGCGAGAATGGCCGTAGTGCAGAATGCTATGGTGCCAAGGGCGATGACATGGTTTTACGTGTGCCCGTCGGAACGGTAATATCAGATAAAGCCACAGAGCAGATGTTGGTTGACTTGAGTGAGCATGGGCAAAGTGCGCAAATGGCTGCAGGCGGCAAGGGTGGCTTGGGTAATGTGCATTTTAAATCAAGCTTAAATCGTGCACCACGCCAATGTACTAAGGGTGACCCAGGTGAGGAGTTTGAGCTTTATTTAGAGCTTAAAGTTTTAGCCGATGTTGGCTTGCTAGGTATGCCGAATGCTGGAAAATCTACATTTATCCGTTCAGTTTCTGCAGCAAAACCAAAGGTAGCTGACTATCCATTTACAACTCTGCACCCAAACTTGGGTGTAGTGCGTGTTGATACTGAGCGTAGCTTTGTGATCGCTGATATTCCTGGCATTATTGAAGGCGCAGCAGAAGGGGCTGGACTTGGTCATCAGTTCTTACGCCATCTTCAGCGAACTTCACTATTGTTGCATTTGGTAGATATTGCGCCATTTGATGAATCGGTTGATCCCGTGCATGAAGCGAAGGCAATCGTGGAGGAGCTTAGAAAGTATGATGAAGCACTCTATGAAAAACCACGCTGGTTAGTACTTAATAAGATCGACATGCTGGCAGATTCAGAGCAGGTGGTAAAACAGTTTGTTAAAGATTATGGCTGGAAAGGTCGTGTATTCCCGATTTCAGCGATTAGTGGGATAGGCTGTAAAGAGCTTACTTACGCTATCATGCAGCATATTGATGAAAATAAACAGTTGATGGAAAATTTTTTAAAGGATAGTGGCTTGATTAATGAAAGCGCTAGCGATAAGCCTT
>SESB01002271.1_pt1 | contig 11436 bp, 13 predicted proteins | sample 3171441 | NCBI WGS metagenome assembly SESB01 (sample SAMN06051867, study PRJNA518727) | freshwater metagenome | biome: subpolar coniferous forest; feature: holomictic lake; material: water; isolation source: holomictic Lake 227, 6 m depth | place: Canada: near Kenora, Ontario | collected...
GTACGGTTAATGTGTTGGGGCAAAAGCAATATGCCGTCGCCGAGCATTTTGGTCGTTCAGCCAACGATAAAATGACCGGCTTCCAATGGCAAACAGATAAAACAGGTGCGCCGATTTTATCGGAAAGTCTGGCTTATTTTGATTGTCAGGTTAGTCATTACACCGATGCCGGTGATCATAAAATCGCAATTTGCAAAGTCGTTTCGGCGGCCAGACTTAATGAAGGGTATCCGTTGTTGTATAACCAGACGGGTGCTATGGATGGGAGTAGTGAGTTATACGGATAGCTTGGCTTGTTGTGGGCTTTGACTTGGATAATCTGATGCTATAGCCGATTATATCATTTTAATGTCTTATTAATTAATAAGTTACAATTTGATTGCCCTGTTTTCTCGAGGGCATTATCAATGATGGACAGCGTTTTGAGTGATGAAAGTTACAAATCCTAATCGGCTTTGTGGCATAAAAAAAGCCACCTCGGATGAGATGGCTTTAGTTTTGGGTCACCGTGATGCGAGGGCTGTCATGATGTCATGCGAGTTTGGATGAAATTATGCTTGAGCTTTTTTACGTAAAGCGCCTAAACCCAACAAGCCCGATGCAAATAGCCAGACTGCGCCGGGTACTGGAACTGCAGATACATTTCCCACGGCAACATTGGTAATACCAGCAAAATTAGGATTCGCGTTGTCGGCAACTATTTTAAATCCAGTAAAATATTCTCCGGGCGAAGTAACGATGAAACCTTTGTAATCTAGGAAGCCAGCCGCTGAGTTGGCAATAGTCAAACCTGGATAAAGGTAACTGCTCACGTTAGTATCAACAGTTATACTGATAGGAGTGCTACCGTAAGTTCCAATATTGAAACCAAACATATTATACCCCGCTTCTATGTCACCGGTGATCAGGGTAGTAGGAATATCAGAGTTACCGCCAATGAGTCTCTCGGTTATTGTATATCCGCTAGCAGATCCCCATGTAAAATTTTCAGCTGAAGTGTAAGTTACGTCGCCTTTGGTATAAGGGGTGCCAGGATAAATGAAACCTGTTCCTGGGAACTCTTTGAAATCGTTGAAATTCGAATCAAAGGTAATGAAACCTTGGGACTTAAAAGCCACTCGATCAGTATATGTGCTAACTGATGCAGAACTTTGTGAGGGCAACGAAAAAACACCCAATATTGCCACCAATAGTACAGATTTCCGCATGGCTTTCGATTCATTAAATCCAACTATCAATTTATTTTTCATTTTTTTACCATTAAATTTTAGGTTTATTCTTAAAATTACAATCCAACCAACTGTTTAAAAAGTCCGGTGATTTTCCGTCCTTATTTCACACTAAGTTTGGCCTTATCATTTCTTTAATCATGCAAACTTATCCAAGCGTAACATGCGCTTTAAAATTGAACACTTCACTGTTAGGTTTCAATTTTTCTAATGGTCTTTAAAACGATTGTGTTCTATTAAGCCTGAAAATATATCTACCCACAGTGCCATTTCACGTTATTATTTATATTTTCATATTAAATAATAAGGTGTTAGCTTTAAAGTATGAAGCGTTAAACTGAAGCAATTAGAGTTTAGTTGTTAGTTTTAAAATTACAATTAAAATGAAAAAATTATATTATTTGGTTATTTTTTTATTGGAGTTGTAGGTTACAGGCTTTACAGTGATGGCTTTACAGGCTTTACAGGCTTTACAGGCTTGACACAGCGAGGCTACTGGCTCGTTTAAATATGCAATTTATGCAGGTGAAATTGAATCCTGTGAGCGGGTATTTGATATTTTGGCAAAATTCAAGACATTGCAAAAACAGTCAATATTGTGAAGTAATATTATCTTAATAATAGAATTATTATCCCAATGTCTGGTATTGAAGGTATTGAAGGTATTGAGGAATAACCGCTTCCTGTTTTTTTTAAGTCAAAATAACAAGCAAGTTATTTTAGCTTGCAAGGCATGATAGAGTCATAGTTAGTGATTGTTCCAACAGACTGGCGGTATTTGTTGTACAAATAAAAACAACACATGCTTTAATTAATTTTATGAAAAAAATGGAGATCGGCGAATGAAATTTCTGGATGGGCTTGATAGCGATCTGAAAGTCGCGTTACTGGCCCAGTTGCGTGATTTGTGGACATATACCAGCACAGCATTGGAAGGTAATCCCCTGACCTTGGGTGAAACGGCATTTGTATTGGCGGAAGGTTTAACCATATTAGGCAAACCATTAAAAGATCACAGTGAAGTTATCGGTCATGCCCGCGCCATTGAATTACTCTATCGCTTGCTTGATCGCAATGATCTGGTTACCCAGGATGATTTGTTTTTGTTGCACCGTGCCGTACAAACAGCGATTGTCGTCGATATTTATCAGCCGATTGGGGCATGGAAACGGGAATCGAACGGCAACAATGCTTTGAAACTTGAGGGTAAACAGACGTTTATTGATTACGCATCGCCAGTGGACGTACCTGTATTGATGACGGAATGGCTGGCTATGTTGAACGACGCATTAAACGCTTCCCTAAACTAAGAGGACGCTTTAACGGCTTGTGCCCGCCTGCATCAAGCCTTTGTACGTATTCATCCCTTTGCCGATGGTAATGGCACGACTGGTAGCGAACTTGCCGGTTTTAAAATTGGGTTATCCGCCTAATCTAATTGATCTAACCCGGCGACGCGATTATTTGCACTGCCTTTCGGCTTATGATCTTCAAGTCGGCCCCGCCCAAGCAGGTAAGGCATTATTACCAGAATCCGCGTTACGGGACACTTTTCAAAAGATCTGTCAGGGCTGTTGGCAAGCTTCGCTGGATTTGGTCGCTGAGATGAAAGAGCGACAACAAGTCCGCAGCAATGAGCGCAGGTAATAATTTTACCAGAGACTTCTGGTGGAATGAAGGGGTTGAAAGAAGAAGCAGGAAGCTTCGCTAATAATTCTGTCCAGAGTTATTAGAGAAGCCTCCTGCTTTCTGTGCTTTGCATTGCGATGGTATTTGTTTTTATCTTCAAAGACATGCGCCTTATTAAACTGGCGTGCGAACTTGGCAACCGGGTTTTGAATGGGTGCATAATCTATTTTGTCAGGATTGTTACGTTGTTTCATGGTTTACCTCTTATAATAGTCAAAAGTACGTCTAACTGAACGTGCATTAATATAGCGACTCTGAGTAAAAAAAGCTTGTGAAATTCAAAAAAGATTTTGACGTGATTGTGGTGGGCGGAGGTCATGCCGGTACCGAAGCCGCTTTGGCGGCCGCTCGCTGTGGGGCGAAAACATTATTGTTGACGCAAAACATAGAGACCTTGGGGCAAATGAGCTGTAATCCCGCGATTGGCGGGATAGGCAAAGGCCATCTGGTTAAAGAGATTGATGCCTTGGGCGGGATTATGGCGAAGGCCATTGATCTTGGCGGCATTCAGTTTCGTACATTAAATGCCAGCAAAGGCCCGGCGGTCAGGGCGACCCGCGCTCAGGCGGATCGTATGCTGTATAAGCAGGCGGTCAGAAGCACACTGGAAAACCAGCCTAATCTGGCATTATTCCAGCAAACGGTCGCCGATTTGATTGTGGTCGGCAATAAAGTGGTCGGTGTTAAAACCCAAATGGGCTTAAATTTCATGGCGAAAGCCGTGGTGTTGACAACCGGCACGTTTTTGGGCGGAAAAATCCATATCGGCCTGGAAAATTATAGCGGTGGCCGCGCCGGAGACCCGGCCTCTATTGCGTTGGCTGACCGGTTACGTGAATTACCGTTTCGCATTGACCGTTTAAAAACCGGAACGCCGCCACGTATTGATGGACGGACTATCGATTTTAGCAAGTTGGAAGAACAGCACGGCGATAGTCCTGTCCCCGTATTTTCTTTTATGGGCAGGCGTGAACAGCATCCCAGACAAATACCTTGTCATATCACTCGCACCAACAATCAAACCCACGATATTATCCGTGCCGGTCTGGATAGATCCCCACTTTATTCGGGTATTATTGAGGGCATTGGGCCGCGATATTGTCCGTCGATTGAAGATAAAGTTGTCCGTTTTGCCGACCGGGAGTCGCACCAGATTTTTGTCGAACCGGAAGGCCTGGATACCAATGAGATTTATCCAAACGGCATTTCTACCAGTTTGCCGTTTGATGTTCAATATGAATTTGTGCGCTCCATGTCGGGTTTTGAAAATGCCGAAATCATCCGTCCTGGCTATGCCATTGAATATGACTTTTTTGATCCTCGGGATTTAAAAATGTCGCTGGAAACCAAACACATGGATGCCTTGTTTTTTGCAGGGCAAGTGAATGGCACCACAGGTTATGAAGAAGCCGCCGCGCAAGGTTTGATTGCGGGACTCAACGCAGCGCGTTTGGTTATGGGTTTGGAAAGCTGGTGTCCTGGTCGTGATGAAGCTTATATCGGCGTAATGATTGATGATCTGATTACCCGTGGTACGCAAGAACCGTATCGTATGTTTACCAGTCGTGCCGAATACCGTTTATTGTTACGGGAAGATAATGCCGATTTGCGCTTAACCGAAAAAGGCCGTGAATTAGGCTTGGTTGATGATGAGCGCTGGCAAGCTTTTGAGATTAAACGTGCTGCCATTTCCGGCTTGCAGGATGACTTAAAAAAGAAATGGGTCAGGGCAGACACTGAAGAAGCTTTGCAGGTTGCAGAAATCTGGGGTAAGCCGTTGCTAAAAGAAGCTAATTTGATGGAATTACTGCGACGACCCGAAGTGGATGTAGAGCGCTTGCTGTCATTTTTGGAAGGCGGCGAGGCGATTACCGAGCAGGTCGGTGAGCAAGTTGAAATTCAGGCTAAATATGCAGGCTATATCGTCAGGCAGCAAACTGACATTGACAAGGCGCTGCGTTACGATCATTTACGACTCCCGGATGCCCTTGATTATACGGGTGTACCCGGATTGTCCAACGAAGTGAGCCAAAAACTTAAAGCGCAGCGCCCGGAAACGTTAGGCCAAGCGTCACGGATCCCGGGCATGACTCCCGCAGCCATTTCCCTGTTGTTGGTTTATTTAAAAAAGAAAAGCGCCTAATGGAAACGTGTCGAAAAATTTTGGTTTTCGGTCTTGAATCGCTTAATCTGTCGATTGATGAAGACAAGGTAGAGCAACTGCTGGGCTTTATAAAACTGCTTGAAAAATGGAATAAAGCTTATAATCTGACCGCCATAAGAGACAGGGAAGCTATGGTGCGCCTGCATTTACTGGATAGTCTGGCAATTGTGCCCTTTATTGAAGGCAAACGGGTGATTGATATAGGTACGGGCGCTGGCTTGCCGGGTATTCCGCTGGCGATTTACTTACCTGATATCGAGTTTATCTTATTGGATAGTAATGCCAAGAAAACGCGCTTTGTACAGCAGGCAATAATCGATTTAAAGCTTGGTAATGTAAGTGTCTGTCATAAGCGTGTGGAACAATATCACCCTGAAAAAGGTTTTGATACGGCCATTACCCGGGCGTTTGCCGGTTTATCTGATATAGTGCAATTAACCGCGCACTTGCTTAACAAGGATGGCGTGTTGTTGGCAATGAAAGGACAAGCACCTGATGTCCCGGAACTGGAATCAGCCTTAACAACGCTGATCCCTGTCAACGTTCCAGGAATAACCGCAGAAAGATGTCTGGTTAGAATACAATTGTTATAACTGCTCAATAGTTATAGCAATAGAACACAGATGACACGGATTTAACTGATGAGCACTGATAAAATGGAGCTTCTTCATGAAGATATTACAGATAAGCTTATTAAAGCATTTTATAAAGTGTATAACGAGCTTGGTTTCGGCTTTTTAGAGAAAGTTTATCAAAATGCCTTGTTTCTGGAATTAATCGCAATGGGTTTCTATTGTAAAAAACAGAAACAGATAAAAGTATTTTATAACGGGCAAATTATTGGTGAATATTTTGCAGACTTAATAGTAAATAATCGTGTAATTATTGAATTGAAAGCCTCAGAAACATTAGCGAAAGAACATGAGTTGCAATTGATCAATTATCTCAAGGCAACTTGAAATCGAGGTTGGATTACTTTTTAATTTCGGTAAAAAGCCGCAATTCAAGAGAAAATTATTTACGAATGACAGAAAGAACATAAAATCCGTTTAAATCTGTCTAATCAGTGTCATCCGTGTTCTATTATAAAGTCAGCATGCTGCTGAGTAGTTACAATTGATTAAAGAATCCGAGGTAAGTTAGTGGGAAAAATAATAGCCATATCCAACCAAAAAGGTGGCGTAGGAAAAACGACAACCTGTGTGAATTTGGCGGCATCTTTAGCGGCTGCCAAGCGTCGGGTGTTGTTGGTTGATCTTGATCCGCAAGGCAATGCAGCAATGGGCTGTGGCGTAGATAAACAGGACGTTAAATATTCCAGTTATGATTTGTTAATGGAAGATGTGCCTGCGGCAGAAGCTGTTATTTATGTGCCAACCATCGGCTTTTCGGTGATCCCCGGTAATGCAGACCTGACGGCCGCCGAGGTAAAATTAATTCATGCCGATCGCAAAGAACTGCGACTTGCCGATGCGTTAAAGCCGATAAAATCAGATTACGATTACATTCTGATAGATTGTCCGCCGTCTTTAAACATGCTGACTTTAAATGCAATGGTGGCAGCAGACAGTTTGTTGATTCCGATGCAATGCGAGTACTACGCACTGGAAGGCTTGTCGGCACTGATGAGTACGCTGCACAACATTCAAAATTCCGTCAATCCGGATTTACATCTGGAAGGTATTTTAAGAACCATGTATGACGATAGAAACCGTCTGACCAAAGACGTTTCCGAGCAACTGATCCGGTATTTTGGGGATAAGGTATTTAGAACCTGTATTCCAAGAAATATTCGTTTAGCGGAAGCGCCAAGTCATGGTTTACCCGCGCTAATGTATGATAAATCATCACGGGGAACTATCGCCTATATTGCTTTGGCGGGTGAAATGATCAGAAAAGATAAGGCATGAGTATAAAAAAACGTGGACTGGGTCGGGGGCTTGAAGCTTTGTTGGATAATGCTTCTTCTCCGGAAGAAAAACAACCATTGCCGATTAAAACCCTTCAGAAGAGTAGTCATCTGTCATCCGTTGCTACAGATGCGGATGAATTACAGGTAGTAGCCTCTGTTGTAACAATGCCGGATACCTTTGAGTTTGTTGTCGCGCAAAAAATTGCCGAAAACAACGCCGAGATTATCGCTATTGAAGACAGTTGGCATGCAGGACGGTTAGCGGGTTTACAAGAACTGCCTGCGGTTCTTAAAGAAAGGGATGAGCGAGAAGCACTAGCGATTGCGCTAATCGAAACCCTTCAACAAGAAAACCTTAATCTGGTACAAGAAGCTGAAGATTTAAAAAAATTGATTGATGAATTTGAAGCGATGGTTCGCCGACTTTGAATTAAGCTGATTTGTTTAAAACAATAAATAACTTCCAATAAAATATAGCGGGGCTTTGCGCTATTTTCCTCGCAGGTTAATTAATTAAAGAGAAAAAATGTCTTCAAACAAACGCGGATTAGGTCGGGGTCTTGATGCCTTATTGGGCGATGTTTCTGCTAAAGAGGAAAAGCATCATCTGCAAACGCTGCACATAGAATATTTGCAGCGGGGCAAGTATCAACCGCGCCAGGATATCAATCCTGAAAAATTACAGGAACTGGCGGATTCCATCAAGGCGCAAGGCATCATTCAGCCTATCGTGGTGCGCCTGATTGCCTATGAAAAATACGAAATAGTGGCAGGAGAGCGTCGCTGGCGAGCCGCACAGATGGCAGGGCTTACCGAAGTGCCGGTAGTCATTAAAGAAATCGATGACCGGGCAGCCATGGCTATCGCGCTGATTGAAAATATTCAACGCGAAGACCTTAACCCATTGGAAGAAGCCGAAGCGTTGAAACGCTTGCTTGATGAGTTTGAAATGACGCATCAGCATATAGCCGAAGCTATTGGCAAGTCTCGAACAACCGTTACCAATTTATTGCGCCTAATGGACTTACATCCTGATGTAAAAAAATTACTGCTGACCAATCAATTGGAAATGGGGCATGCAAGAGCACTGTTATCCTTGGACGGACTTAAGCAAGTAGCCCTGGCCAATAAAGTGGTTAAAGAGGGTCTAACGGTAAGAACGACGGAACGATTGGTTAAAGAAAGCCACGCCGAGCCAAAAATCCACAAAGTTAAGGTCGTTGATAATGATACCTTGCGTTTGCAGGATGATTTAACGGCAAAGTTGGGCGCTAAAGTTACCATCGATCATAAAGAAAACGGCTCAGGAAAATTAGTCATTGCCTATTCCAGCCTGGACGAACTGGACGGAATTATCGAGCAGCTAAAAGCACGTCAATAAACAGGATTTTCCAAGCCTGTTTAACGACCCTGCTTTGTTATTTCCCTGTTAGCTAAACTTACCTGACAAGCGCAGTTAAGTTAAACCTAAAAGTCACTTACAACACTGCGTTTAAATTCTCGTCATCATAAAGCCGTGTTTTTTTCCAGCCAACAAATTTGTCATCAAAAAATTCAATATCGTTATCAATTGAAACTTCATAACAAATTCTGAACAGCTTGGCGGTGCGAAACGCATGCAGTTCATCATCAGCAGTGACTTTCTCTACATTGCCCACCTGAAAAGTTTTATTTCTGGATTTACCGTTGCAAACCCAAAAAACCGTATAACACAGATAATTTTTATCTTTTCTATGGTCATATTTGATGGTTCTGGAGACGCCGGTAACGCCGGTAGTCGTTTTATTTTTGGGCGGTTTGAGAAAGCGGGTCTTACTGCCTTTTAAAACGATCAACATCTGGTCTCGCCAGGTAATGGCCGCATTTAAGGACTTGTTTTTGTTGCCCCACAATTTATGGGAGAAATAACGGCTGCTTTCTTTGCCGCGTCTTACGATACGTACCTGAAAACCAAATATATCCGGTTCAGTTATATGCTTGTTTTTTGCCACAGAAAACCTCCTCGACAAGATCTATATTTTATATGAAGCTGACAGCAAGACTTTACCATCCAACTTTAAAGTAATCCTGGAAATCCAAAGTAGCCATAATTTGTAATCCATTGATTACAAATTATGGCTAAAGTTGACAGAAAAGCAAGTTAAAAACAACATTTATTATAACAGCACTGGACAATTACCAACTAATTCAGTGTAGAATATGCACTTGGCACTGAAGCAGTGGCTAATAAAAAATTCCATAACCTTTTGCTTTTTCAATATTTTTGGAGACAATCTATGAGCGTATTAGTAGGAAAACAAGCACCTGATTTTACAGTTCCTGCCGTACTGGGCGATGGTCAACTAGTTGATTCATTCAGTTTTTCTGAAACAACTAGCGGTAAATACGCCATCGTATTTTTCTATCCGTTAGATTTTACGTTTGTTTGCCCAAGCGAACTGATCGCGTTAGATCATCGTATCGATGAATTTAAAAGCCGTGGCGTTGAAGTGATTGCAGTATCTATAGACTCTCATTTTACCCACAATGCATGGCGCAACACACCCATTAATAAAGGCGGTATTGGTCCGGTTCGTTACACAATGGCTGCCGATTTAACTCACTCTATTGTAAAAGATTATGATGTTGAAGTGGCTGGTGCCGGCGTTGCGTACCGTGGCTCTTTTCTGATTGATCGTAGTGGCGTCGTTCGTCATCAAGTAGTTAACGATCTGCCTTTAGGTCGTAATATTGATGAATTAATTCGTGTGGTTGATGCGTTACAATTCCACGAAGAGCATGGCGAAGTATGTCCGGCTGGCTGGAACAAAGGCGATAAAGGCATGAATGCAAGCCCTGCCGGCGTTGCAGAATACCTGGATAAAAATGCAGATAAACTGTAATTAAGCTTTAGGGATCAAGGTTCAATGTTAATAATTTAACACTTGAACCTTGAACCTTGAACCTTGAGCCTTTTGACTTAGCCCTGATTATTTTTTTCAGCGACATCAGCCAGCAATTTCTTTCTGACAAAAAAAGCGACTGTAATGGCACAAAGAACGGGGATCTGATTAATCATAACGGCCATTAGGCTACCTTTGGCAACGAGTCCTGAAAAAACCAGCATAAGCTTGACGCCTCCCCAGGCAAGCCAATAACCGATTAATCCTACGATAGCCCAATTAAAACGATGTTCACCCTTTTCTTTTGCGGTTAAATAAAACCAAACCAGTACAGCAATTCCGGCAAATATAGCTAAAAACGACATCTTTCCACCCCTTTTTAATTATTATGTTCATTGATTCCGGCTAGAATTTAACTAGCAACAGTGTTGCATGATATTCCATAATAGCCAATCATTACACTTTTTTAAAATCAGGAAAGCATTGTGGTAAAACCCGTTAAAATTATATTATCCGTTATTGCAGCCATAGCCTTTCTGCTGGTTATCACGATTTTGACCTTGCCCTTTTACGTTGATCCGAATAACTTTAAACCTGAGATTGCCGCCGCTGTTAAAGACAAAACAGGCAGGGAGCTGACAGTAACAGGCGAATTAAAACTCTCAATCTTCCCTTGGCCAGGCATTACTACCGGCCCAATGGCTTTGGGCAATGCCTCAGGCTTTCAGGAGCACCCTTTTGCAACCCTAGAAGAAAGCGATATTAAGGTTAAGTTATTACCGTTGCTAGCAAAAAAAATTGAAATCAGCCGTATTGTCGTCAAAGGCCTGGTTTTAAATCTTGCAAAAAACCCGCAAGGCCTCAGTAATTGGGCTGATTTAATCACATCGGATACGACAAAAGCCACGCCATCGCTGACTGTAAACAATAACGACAAGCAGGACGAAAGCAATGTGCCGGCGGTTTCAGCTATCGGTGGCATTGTTATAGAAACTGCTACGATCAACTGGGATGATCAGCGTTCAGGAAAGCACCTGCTTATAAAAGACGTTAACCTTAATGCCGATAAATTTAGCTATGATCAGCCTGTTGCCGTTGACGTTTCTCTGGTTTTTTTAAATCCCGAAACAAAATTTACAGCCGCTATCATACTAACTACCGAACTCACGGTTAATGAGAAATTGGATACCTTTGCATTAAGCCGTACAGATTTGCAAACTACCACGGAAGGAGCAAACAGTCTTGGAAAATCGCTAACGGCTGCGCTTACCGTTACCGATGCTGCACTGGACAGAATCCAACAAACGCTTAAAGTGTCCGGATTACAGCTTAAGTCACAAGAGCTGACGCTTTCTGCCGAATTTACCGGCAATCGAATTAACGACACGCTTTCTTTTCAGGGTCCCGTTACCCTTGCACCCTTCAGTCCGGTCAAGATATTAAAGCAACTGGAAATCGCTGTTCCAGTTATGCAGGACACCAATGCTCTAAGTAAGGCTGAAGCAACTTTTACCCTGCTGGCAACAGAAAACTCGCTTGATTTACAAAATCTGGCAATAA
>SESB01002278.1_pt1 | contig 11418 bp, 9 predicted proteins | sample 3171441 | NCBI WGS metagenome assembly SESB01 (sample SAMN06051867, study PRJNA518727) | freshwater metagenome | biome: subpolar coniferous forest; feature: holomictic lake; material: water; isolation source: holomictic Lake 227, 6 m depth | place: Canada: near Kenora, Ontario | collected 2014-07-08...
TAACTATCTAAATGCAATGAAATTATTAAATCGGCACTGGTTTCATTGGCGAACACCAAACGTTGCCCTTCCGAAGGGGAGTTGTTCCCACCGCGTGTCAGGAAAACGCTCACACCTAAGGCTAAAAGCCTGCCTTCTAAGCGTTGTGCGACATCGTAGACAACCTCTGCCTCATTAATCCCATGACCGACGTAACCCTGATCACTACCGCCACAACTAGGATCTAAAACAATCACCTTATTGGCCAGCGCTGGTCCGCGATTCTTTTGCATTGCACTTTCTCTCAGAATGGCAGGGGCACCTCCAGAAACAGTTCGTGATAAGCGCATAAGAGCAGTAATTGTGGCGGGACCACATTTTCCATCAACGGAAACACCTGCCGATTTTTGGAATTCCCTAACAGCGCTTTCGGATCGTTCTCCGAAAACACCATCGACTCTTCCGCAATCGAATCCCATTTCAGTCAGTCGTGCCTGAAGTGTGGCGACATCATCGCCGCGCATAAGTGGAGAAGGTTGAAGATATAAGGAGCGATCACCCAATTTCCAACGGGCTTCCTCGAGTGAGCGAAGAGTTACTGCATCAACAAAACCAGTAACAACCAATCCTCGAGATTGTTGAAATGCTCTGACGGAATCGGCGACTGCAGAATCAAAAGAATCATGAACGAAAGACAACAAACCTAAACGATGCAAAATATTGATGACATGAGTCACCACATCGTTTCGATCTGTTAATTTAAGCGGTAATTCGTCCATCAGCTTCTATTTAAAGAAATGATTCGAGTTCTTTCAAGAGCGCAGGCTTTGGTTTTGCGCCGATGATTGATTTAACTACCTCGCCATTAACAAAAACGTTAAGGGTTGGAATTGAAGTAATTCCATATTTAATCGCGATCGCAGATTCTTCATCGGTATTAAGTTTTACAATCTTGATCTTTCCGCCATGTTCTTTAGATATTTCCTCAAGAATGGGTGCCACTGCTCGACAAGGTCCACACCATTCAGCCCAAAAATCCACCAAAACCGGTGTAGTGCTTTTCAAAACCGACTCATCAAAAGTGGAAGTGGTTACATGCTCTAGTGCGCTCATCGACTGCTCCTTTTTGGGTTTTCTAACGGCTTACTTTACAGGTGGGATAAAAATCTTTCGGCATCTAAGGCTGCCTGGCATCCTGAGCCTGCCGCTGTTATTGCTTGGCGGTAAGTGTGGTCCACTAAATCCCCACATGCGAAGACGCCGTTGATATTAGTTTGGGAGGTTCGCCCCACAACCTTTACATAGCCTTCAGAGTCGCAATCGATATGACCAGTGACGAGCTCACTTCTTGGAGTATGGCCAATTGCAACAAAGAGCCCAGTAAATGCCCGGGTAGATTCTTCGCCAGTCAAAGTATCTCGCAACTGCAAAGCTTCTGTCTTTTGTTCCCCTAAAACATCTACAACTTCATGGTTCCATAAAAATTCAATCTTCGGATTTGCGAAGGCGCGATCCACCATAATTTTAGATGCTCGCAAAGTGTCGCGACGATGAATGAGAACAACTTTGCTAGCAAACCTAGTAAGGAAAGTTGCCTCCTCAATTGCTGAATCACCGCCACCTACTACGGCAATTTCTTGATCTCTAAAGAAGAATCCGTCGCACGTGGCGCACCATGAGACACCTCTTCCAGAGAGGCGTTTTTCGTTGGGAAGTCCTATCTCTTTAAAAGCCGACCCCATTGCAAGAATGACAGACTTAGCGCGAATTACATTTCCCGATCCATCCTTTAGGGTCTTAACGGGACCCTCGAGATCCATTTCTACAATGTCATCAGTGATCAAATTTGTTCCAAAACGTGCTGCCTGTTTTCTCATTGATTCCATAAGGTCAGGCCCTATAACACCATCTGTAAACCCGGGGAAATTTTCTACCTCCGTGGTATTCATGAGAGCGCCACCGGCGGTTACTGAACCTTCATAAAGAACAGGGGAAAGTTGAGCCCTCGCCGCATAAATCGCGGCCGTGTAGCCAGCTGGACCGGACCCGACAATAACTACTTGATGGATATCAGTTTCTGTTGTCATAGCATCACCATAACCGAATCTTAGGGTTACTTATTCCCCAACTTTAGGAGTGGACTTGCGAATCTTAGCCGTGGCGCGCGCAAATTGAATCTTAATCAATTCACTTGTTATCGATATCTCCTCAACAGCTAAGGCCTTTGCAACAAAGAAATACACCACCGGGCTCACAGACATTACAAGCATCAATTGACCAATGTGATCCAATTTACTTGAATTACCATTTACCCAATGTTGGGTCGTTGAAAGAAGAAAGAAAGGAGCCATAGCAATAAAGGAAGCTAGGTAGAGGCGAAAATGTTGACCAGCAAAATGACTAAATCGAATAGAACCCGTATGGCGTTTGAGCAAGGCCAAAGTAACAAAGAGACCCGCTATATAACTCACTGAAAACGCTCCACCTAGACCAACGGTAATCCATCGGGTGTGTAAGGTGTTTAGGAAAAGGTAAGACAAACTTACGGCAATGATATTAATAAGTAAGATAGATAAAACCTGAGTTCGAGTATCTTCGAAAGCATTGAATCCGCGAATTAAAATCAAGTTAATACTAAAGAAAACAAGCCCTATTCCAAGGGCTGACAAAACGTAACCGATGTATGTCGAATCATCTTTCCCAATTCCAAAGTAGAGAACCTTTGTGATCATAGGGCCAAAAAATACAAAGGCGACACTACTCGGAATAGTGATTACGCCAACCATCTTGATGGCCTTAATTAACTGAATCCGAACTTCCTCTCGCTTTCCATCGATCGCAAGTTTGGACATATGTGGCAAAAGCGCTGTAATGATTGAAATAGTCACAATTGAATAAGGCAACATCATTATTAAATAAGCGTTACTAAAGGGTGTATAACCAACACCGGTCTTGATTCCTTCATTGGCGCTACGCACAGCCGCACTGGTTGAAATATTGACGGTAACGAGATAGCCCAACTGTGAAATTAAAACATAAACAAGAGTCCAGCCAGCTAAGGAAAACGATTTTCCTAAACCCTGCCAACCCAATTTTGGACGAATGTGAATCCCTGATCGCTTCACCACTGGAATCAAAATAAGGGCCTGCACAACCACACCGAGAGTTGTTCCCCACCCAAGTATCTGCGTCTGGGTTGAGGTAATAGTCGAGCTTGCCAAATGCGGTGCCTGTGTTAGGACACCAATAAAGACAGCGATCACTACTAAATTGTTCGCAATTGGTGCCCACATGAGTGGAGCGAAGGACCCACGAGCATTTGCCACTTGACCGAACATTGTAAATATTCCAAGAAAGAATATTTGAGGAAGACAGTAACGAGTAAATGCCACTGCTAAACGGAATTCATTTTCAAAACCTGGGTTAGTAAATTCCGGGGCATAGATTCGAACAAGTAGTGGCGCTAATACAGTTCCGACAATAACCAAACCCAACAAGATAGCGCTAATAGATGTAACTAACCGAGAAGCAAAAGCGTGACCCCCATCTTCGTCTTCAAAAGAACGAACAAGTTGGGGCACAAAAATTGCAGTAAGGGCGCCACCTACTAGCAAGTTGTATAAGATAAATGGAAGCGTATTGGCGACGTTGTAAGTATCAGCCAATAAAGCAGTTCCCAACACTGCAACAGCAAGGATTCCTCGAATGAAACCAGTAATGCGAGAAAGAATTGTCCCAAGAGCCATCACGCTGGATGCATGAAAGAGTTCTGTAGGTTTCATTTACGAGACCTCCTCACCCTTCGAACACTTTGAGTGATCGCAGCCAAGAAAAGAATAATGGCGGCCCCGGTTGTAAACCAAGCAACTGCAGGGCTAATAACAGAACTGTTAATCGTTAATATTGAAACATCGTTGATGGTTTTCCCTGAATTATTTCGGTACTCGGCTAAAACAGTGGTTGTTCCTGAGGCGATAACTGTGATTTGCAAGAAAACTTGAGTTTTGGATTTCGCGGGCAAAGTAACCTGCCCTATTTTCGCGACCTTTATACGAGAATTTTGAACCCCAAGGTGCACATTTACTATTACTGGCGCATCAAATTCATTGACCAATGTAACTGGAACTTTTTCATGCAATGAAGTCAAACGATAGTTACCACCAACGATTCGCAACCGATGTCGTTCCTCAGTAAGTGCTTGGTCTGCACTGGAGGCGAGAGAACTTTGCCTGGAGGGACTAATTCCAGCGGAAAGCAGTACTGCCAATTTTGATCGTATGGGATCTAGCTGTTCAACAGGAATTACAGTACTCATCAAAACCAATGCTCGACGGTTGTATGTATATGACAGAGCAGCCTCAGAAGTTACTTTGGCATACCCAGAACTCCACAGGGCTGATTTATCTATCGCAACATCCACTCCCAAAAACTTTTGTAATTGCTTTTTGCTGTAGTCAAAATAGTAATTCAACTCATTAGGAGCTAAACGCTTCATCATCGAAAGATCTGGATGTGCGTAAGGAACAGCAAGTACTGGGTCCAGGCTTGAGGCGCTCTTAAGTTGTACCAACCAATTTTGCGCATCTACATTTTTAAGGGCTAACGTCTGAACGTCATCTATAAGAGCAGGGTCAATTAGCCATGTGCGGGGTCGCGCCACGGGAGTAAACACTTTCACTCCGAGGGCACCCGTAGGAAGCAATGAACTCGCAAAATCGTCAGCAAAGAAATTTCCTTGAAAATCTCTATGAGGTAGATCGACAAGGACAATGTTTTGATTAGGTTCCGCTACCGCGTTAGGAGCATTTGTAATTATCGGCGCAATAATTAAGAAGAGTGCGAGAAGCCAACGGGAAGTTTTCATATAGCTAATTCACCGCTTCGCCCGATGAGTTTCTTTTCATCGGGGTAGGCGAGCCGCTCGATAATTTCAGTCAGCGGGAACCAGGCGACTTCATCCACTTCACTTACTTGAGGAGCTAAGAGGCCACCGGTTTCGCGAAAGAGATAGTGATGAACGGTCTTATGGATTCGCTTTCCACCCGCCATAAACCAAAAATCTATAACTCCCAATTCACGTTCTATGGCACTTTCAATCCCAGTCTCTTCCATAACTTCTCGAATTGCTGCTTGTTCAGGAGTTTCCCCGGGTTCAATGTGGCCTTTTGGTAGCGACCATAACAATCTTGTTTTATTGGCGTCCTTTTGATCGATCCGACCAATGAGCAAACCATGGCTCCCTGAGGTGCTAATCACGAGCCCGCCGGCGCTGACTTCATCCACGCGTTTTGTGTAGGGGCGATTGGGCTTATTTTCGGTTTTAGGCGCGACTTTTTGAGCGGGAGGTGAAGTCGGATCTTGTGGGGCGCGATTGGCGGGCCGTCTGCGCCGCCGCTTCTTCTTGGTACCTTCGCTGCCCGCACCGGGTGCAGGGGTCATGAAGCAAGGGTACTGCTCTAGCCTTACTCATTGTGACGAGTGCATTAGGAGCCGCGGGAGAACTTGCGATTCGCTCCCTCATTGAACGGGCGCCTTTGGCGAGCTCACTTGCTGAGGCCTTTAAAAAGGCTGGATACCGTCTGGCGCTCGTTGGCGGACCAGTGCGGGATGCAATTCTGGGGCGCCTTGGAAATGATTTAGATTTCACAACGGATGCACGCCCAGAGGCAACAAAAAAAATCTTGAAAAATTGGGCTGAAAATGTCTGGGATACCGGAATCGCATTTGGAACAGTTGCGGCAAAACGTGGAGACACAACGGTTGAAGTAACAACATATCGGACAGAAGTATATGAAATTGATAGCCGGAAACCAGAAGTTGAATTCGGTGATCACATCGAAGGAGATTTATCGCGAAGAGACTTCACCGTCAATGCAATGGCTTTAGAACTTACACAAGGCACACCAATCTTTATCGATCCTTTTAATGGTTTACATGATTTAGCAAATAAAATATTGCGGACACCCACTAGCGCAACAAATTCCTTTTCAGATGACCCATTAAGAATGATGAGAGCTGCTCGGTTTGCCAGTCAATTGAATTTCGAAGTCGCACCAGATGTTGTTGAAGCCATGAAGAGTATGGCTAGCAGGATTTCCATTATTTCTGCTGAGAGAGTGCGAGATGAATTAGTTAAATTGCTCATGTCACAAAATCCTCGCGTGGGTATAACAATGTTGGTCGATGTAGGTCTAGCGGAGATCGTGCTGCCAGAAATTCCAAAGTTACAACTTGAGATCGACGAGCACCACCACCATAAAGATGTTTATGAGCATTCACTCACGGTTTTAGAACAAGCGATTGCGCTAGAAGGCCGACTAGGTGGGCCAAACCTCATTATACGTTTGGCTGCACTGCTACATGACATTGGCAAACCTAAGACACGTAGCCTGATTGCGGGCGGTGGCGTTTCTTTTCACCACCACGAAGTTGTTGGTGGAAGATTAACTAAAGAACGACTGAAGGCTTTGCGCTTTAGTTCAGAGACAATAGAAGAAGTCTCAACATTAGTTTCACTTCACCTGAGATTTCACGGTTACGGCGAGGGTGAGTGGACAGATTCTGCGGTACGCAGATACGTTCGCGACGCAGGTAGCTTGCTAGAACATTTACATGTCTTAACGCGGGCAGATTGCACCACACGCAATAAAAGAAAAGCTGATGCCCTTGCCGCAACTTACCAAAGCTTGGAAGATCGCATTAAAGTATTGATGGAGCAAGAAGAGTTATCTAAGATTCGTCCGGATTTAGATGGCGGACAGGTAATGCGCTTGCTTAACGTCAAACCATCTAGCGCAGTGGGCGATGCTCTGGATTTTCTTCTTGAATTACGGCTCGAGAACGGTCCATTGGGAGCCGAAAGAGCAGAAGAGGAATTGATGAAATGGTGGGCAACTAGAGCGAAAAACTAAAACGCCCTGGGCGCAACAGCCGCGCCGCTGTTAGAAAATATACAAAGGAAATCAGAATTGGAACAAGCACAGATTTACCTGATGCTGGCAACAACAGTGCGGCAATAACCGCTCCGGAAACAATGGCGCCATTGACTAACACATCGTAAACGGCAAAAACTCTGCCTCGGAAATAGTCATCAATTTTGGATTGAACAAGGGCATCATTGGTGACTTTCACACTTTGTCCGCAAAGGCTCGTGACGAATGCAGCAATAAAGAGTGGAATCGGAGTCTCTGAAAGGGCCACGAGTAAAGGTGAAAGTGCGCTACCGATCATCATGATTCGAATCCATCTGTGACGCCCGTATTTCTCAACACCATAAGGCGCAATAAGCGCTCCAAGTGCGAGTCCGAAACCTGCAAGCGTTAGTGCCACAGCCAACCCGGAGAGCCCAGCCTGAGGTCGTGAGGAAGAATGAAAAGTATTTCGTTCTAGCAAGATTGCGATAATTAAGAGAGCGTTCAAGCCACCGCGTTGAATGGCGGTCGCGCAGATCCCACGAGCAACATCAGAATGTTGTGCCAGAAACGCAAATCCTTCACGCATTTCGTTAATGCCGTGAGTGAAACTGGCACTGGCTTTCTCGTGATCCAGTGGACCTATTTCCTTCTTTCCTATACGAAGAATTAATAATGAAGTAAGAAAATACCCAATCGTCGCAATCAAAATCATCGAGGCATCGGAATGATTTGCGTTGTGGAAAGAGTCAAAAATCTTTCGAAGTCCGAGTCCTAAACCGCCACCAATAACAACAAAGATGGAACCGCCTGTCACTGCCATCGCATTTGCAGAGATCAATGAATGATTTTCCACGATAAGCGGAAGCCCTGCAGAAAGTGCTGCCAAGATCAGTCTGTTTAACCCAAAAGCAAGAAGAACAACAAAGGTGAGTTCAACGCCGGTGTGACCTTGCGAAATGAAGAGAGCGATGACGAGCAAACTTCCAGCTCGAGCCAGGTTTGCGATTAGCACAGCGCGCTGCCTGGAAACTCGATCGAGAATTGTTCCAACAAAAGGGCCAATTAAGGAGTACGGCAGCAACACGACAGCGAAGGCCAAAGCCGCTCCAAGGGCGTTGGCTTTTCTTTCAGGACTAAAGAGAACGAATGAGGCGAGAGCGCTTTGAAAGATTCCATCCGTTGCCTGCCCCAACCAGCGAGCCGCGAAAAGCCTGGAGAGTCTGGGATGTTTTAGTAACTCAAGAAATCCCAAACTAGGCATAAGGCACAGAGTAGTTTCTTTACGCGCTCTCGTCTTGTTATTCTTGCGCCCATGAATTCTTTACGGGGTTATATCGACTACACCCTGGATAAACGCGCAACACTTAAGGCGCTATTCAAAGGACGAGTTGATGCATGCGATGCCGACCCTTATTTGTTGCTCGCTGCAAAATTTCACGGAGTCAAAGTGGAACGGCCGTGCCCGGTATGCAAAAAAGCGCTGGTTGAATTGCGATACACATTTGGTGATCAACTTGGACAATTTTCCGGAAGAATAAAATCGATTAAAGAACTCACTGAAATGGAGAAGGAATACGGAGAATTTCGTGTCTATGTTGTCGAAATTTGCCGAGATTGTTCTTGGAACCACCTGAGCGCCTCGTTCATTCTGGGTGATGGCACCGAGCGCAAAGCGCCACGACGCCAGCGGACCTTGGAAGATGACGATTGGGTAAAGCGGTAACCTTCACACGTGATCCGAAAAATACTCTTTCGCTCCGCCATATTCATTGGCGGCACTGGCTTTATCATCGGATCTGCACTTTTTGCTTACGCTTATTTCACGGTCAATATCCCTACGGTTAATGCCTTCGTCAACAGCCAAGCAACAATTATTGAATACTCCAACGGGACTGAGATCGGCAGAATGGGTTCAGAGAACCGAACCATTGTCCCATTGGCCAGAATCCCACTTAATGTTCGCCGAGCTGTTCTTGCCGCAGAGGATCGCAATTTCTATTCCGAGCGCGCATTTAGCCCCACAGGAATCTTGCGAGCTATTGTAAATAATTTACGCGGTGGAGCGCTCCAAGGTGGTTCAACTATCACCCAGCAATATGCGAAAACTGCTTTCTTAACTCCAGAGCGAAATATTCAACGCAAAATTAAAGAACTCGTTATCGCCATCAAATTAGAGAACCAGTTGTCAAAAGATCAAATTTTAGAAAATTATCTCAACACCATCTACTTTGGTCGAGGTTCTTACGGCGTTCAAACTGCCGCCCAACAATATTTTAATCGAAGCGTCAATCAATTGAATCTTTCCCAAGCAGCTGTCCTGGCAAGTATCTTGCGATCACCCGGTTATTACGATCCTTCTTACTCTGATGCAAATGCGAAAAGATTATCTGCTCGTTTTGACTATGTGATCAAAGGAATGCTCGGAGCAAAATGGATCACTCCAGCAGAGGCCGCGAAAGCAAAGATGCCAACCGTTCGCGCTCGGGTAACTTCCGGCTCTCTCTCTGGTCCTAAAGGCCACATTTTGGCGTTGGCACAGAAAGAATTAAATGCTCTGGGATTTACGGATGAACAATTATTAGTCGGTGGCCTCGTTGTAAAAACAACATTGGATCAAGTCTCACAACAAGCCGCAGTAGACGCTGTAGAAAAAGGTTGGCCAAAGAAGTCACCACCTAATCTTCACATTGGTTTAGTTGCAGTTCGGCCAGGTACTGGCGAAATCGTGGCCCTTTATGGCGGCAAAGATTTCTTAGTCCGACAACTCAGTGATGCAACTCAGTCGATTGCCCTAGCGGGATCAACATTTAAACCTTTCGCCCTAATAGCAGCGCAGAAACAAGGAATTCCTGTATGGAATGGTAATTCCCCACAACTATTCGATGATGCAGGAAAGCCCTATGTAGTTTCCAACTACGGAAATGAACAGTGGGGACAAATTGATCTTCTCAAAGCAACAGCAGATTCTGTCAACACGATCTATGTGCCACTCGGAATAAAAGTCGGGCCAGATAAAGTTGTAGACGTTGCTCGGCGTGCTGGTATTCCAACAAGCGTTGCCCTTATGCCAACTCCATCAGTTGTTCTCGGAGTTGCAAGTCCTCACGTAGTTGATGTAGCCGGTGCCTATGCCACTTTCGCAGCACAAGGTATATATGCCAAACCATTTTTAGTGAGTGAAGTACAAGGCTCTAATAAGGGCCTTTTATACCAAGCAAAACCTCAAGGGCAAGAAGCTTTCACTAAAGATGTGATGGCTGATTTGACGTACGCACTCTCTGAAGTTGTGCGAAGTGGCACCGCTAGTTATGGAACTGCGGGATTAGGTCGACCTGCAGCAGGTAAAACCGGCACAAGTGAGCAGAATGCTTCAGCATGGTTTAGTGGGTACACACCACAGCTTGCTGCATCAGTTGCCTTCTTTAGGGATAGCGCCTCAGAAACACTCAACGGCATTGGTGGGTTAACTTCAGTAACCGGTGGAACGTTCCCCGCGAAAGTGTGGACAGCATTTATGAAGGCTGCACTCAAAGGGCAACCAAAACTTGATTTCCCAGCACCCGTGCACATTGGTGGTGAATTACCTACAGTGATGAGCTCTCCTTCTCCGACTCCAGGCGGCCCTGCTGACTCGGCAGCAACAAACGGTAAGTAATACTCCAACGATATGCGCACCTCCATTATGTGGAGTTCGGCCACCAAATTACTTCTTTTACTTTCACTGCTCGCCGGTGTTTTATCTTTTGTAAAATTTGATCACTGCATAAATTCAAACTGGGCTACACCAGATGTTGATATCCACGCATGTTATTCAGATATTCCATCTCTCTTTACAGACCGTGGACTTAACACGCACCAATGGGCCTATAGCAATGGCGATAAGGCGATCGAATACCCCGTTGTCATGGGCGCGATTATGTGGGCAACAACATGGTTAACACCGGCGGCCGGAAATGAAATCCGAAACTATTTCTATATCAATGCGTTACTACTCTTGTTGCTTTTTGTAGGAGTCGTTCTACTCATCGGCAAGATGCGACCGAAATTTGCTTACCTACTTCCAGTAGCTCCTGCAGTTATTGGCTCTCTCTTTATTAATTGGGATATGTGGGGAATCATCACAATGATTCTTGCTATTTACTATTTTGATAGACACCACTATTCGGCGAGCGCTATTGCACTGGCAGTTTCCATCGCGACGAAATTCTTTCCCGTTTTATTGCTCCTTCCGATTCTCTTTATCTTCTGGAAAGGCCGGCGAGTGCGCGAGGCAAGCCACTACCTCTTGATGACAGTTTTTGTATGGTTTGCAATTAACGCTCCAGTATTTCTTACAACACCCAAAGGATGGTGGCGTTTCTACGATCTTAATTTGAACCGCGATGCCGATTGGGGATCTATTTGGTATGCGCTCTCTTTGCTCGGAATCAATATGAACCACCTGAATTACTTCAGCATTCTTTCTGTTGTTGTGATCCTTCTTCTCTTCCTTCTCTTCCTTGCCGACTTCGACGCCCCACTCCCG
>SESB01002279.1_pt1 | contig 11417 bp, 10 predicted proteins | sample 3171441 | NCBI WGS metagenome assembly SESB01 (sample SAMN06051867, study PRJNA518727) | freshwater metagenome | biome: subpolar coniferous forest; feature: holomictic lake; material: water; isolation source: holomictic Lake 227, 6 m depth | place: Canada: near Kenora, Ontario | collected...
GAAGGGCGCTGATGGCCTGATCGCGGTGGCGGCCGGCGCCGGCGGCCATGCAGGTGTCAAGAGCCCGTTTGCCTTGATTCAGGAAATTCGCCAGTGGTTCGATGGCCCGTTGGCGCTCAGTGGTTCCATCTCCACCGGCGACGCGGTGTTGGCGGCGCAGGCGGCTGGTGCCGACTTTGCCTACATCGGCTCGGCTTTCATCGCCACCCAGGAAGCGCGGGCATCGGAGGCCTACAAGCAGGCGATTGTGGAGTCTGACTCTGACGACATCGTTTACAGCAACCTCTTTACCGGCGTGCATGGCAACTACCTCGCGCCGAGCATCCGCAATGCCGGTCTCGACCCTGAGAACCTGCCCGAAAGCGACCCGAGCAAGATGAACTTCGGCGGCGACAAGACCAAGGCCTGGAAGGATATCTGGGGCTGCGGTCAGGGCATTGGTGCCGTGACGCAAATTCAGAGTACGGCAGAGTACGTAGCGCAACTCAAGCGCGAATACGCAGCGGCGCGCCAGCGTTTGCTGGCAATGAATTACGTCTGATTTTTCGGCGCGCCAGAGAGTCGCGCCGGGCTTAGTGCCTGACTACTCAGGCCTTGCGCCGCGATGTGCGCTGGCAGCGGCAGATCGCGCACCAGCGCGGCGCAGGCCTCGCCCATGGCGGGCGATGACATGATGCCCGAACCGCCCTGTGCCGCAACCCAGAAGAAGCCCGGTGTTTTCGCGTCAAAGCCACCGACATGGTCGCTGTCCGCCACAAACGAGCGCAGTCCGGCCCAGGTGCGGGTCGGGCGCCGGATCTTGAGCGTGGTCATCTCCTCGATCTGGTAAATGCCCTGCGCGATGTCGAGTTCCTCAGGCTGGACATCCTGCGGCGCCACCGGGTCGGCATTGGAGGGCGAACCGAGCAGCATGCCGGCGTCGGGTTTGAGGTACCAGTCGTCTCCAATCCCGAACACCATCGGCCAGTGGGTCGTGGCCAAGCCTTCGGGTGGCGCAAAAATGAAGGCTGAGCGGCGTCGTGGCTCGATCGCGATGGGCTCGATGCCCGCCAGTTCTGCCACCTGATCGGCCCAGGCGCCAGCAGCATTGATCAAGACTTGGGCCTCATAGCGGATGCCGCCCGCCTGCACCTGCCAGGTGTTTCCTGAGCGCGAGATCGCTGTGACCTCCGCATCGCAGTGCAGCTTGCCACCGGCACGCCGCAGGCCTCGCAGATAGCCTTGATGCAGGGCGTCTACGTCGATGTCAAACGCATCGGGGTCGAAGATGGCGCCGAGCACCTTGTCTGCGTGCAGCACGGGCAGCATGGCGCAGGTGCTGGCGCGATCAAGCAATCGTGCCGCTGGTGTGATGTTGTGAATCGACTCCCAGTGTTCGGCCAACTCGGTCTTCTGACCGGGGCTGGCCACGATCAGGGCGCCGCGCGGTGACAGCAGGGCGTGCTCGCAAAAGCCCGCCGGCGGCTGTTGCAGAAAATCCCGACTCGCCTTGCTCAGGGCACAAACCTGCGGCGTGCCATAACTCTGCATGAAGATCGCCGCCGAGCGGCCGGTTGCGTGGTAGCCCGGCTGTGACTCGCGCTCGAGCAGCGTGACGCGGCCGTGCGGCGCCAGCCAATAACCGATCGAGGCGCCGGCAATGCCAGCGCCGATGATGAGAAAGTCGGTTTCTTCAATCATTTTGGTTCTTGATGTTCACGGATTCTCTGCGGCCGCACCGTCAGCCTTAGACGACGTTGATTTCCAGCAGGGGCTTGTTTTCCAGTACCCGGTTCCAGCCAAAGGCGCGCAGGTCCAGGCTGCGGTACGCGCCATAAGCCACCAGTTCCGAGAGCGCGCGCCCGACGGCGGGCGACTGCTGCATGCCGTGGCCGCTGAAGCCGTTGGCGAACAGCAGGTTGTCCAACTCGGGGTGGGCGCCCAGGATGACGTTGCAATCGAAGGTGTTCATGTCGTAGTGGCCGGCCCAGGCGTTTTGCAATCGCACCGCTTCAAAACCCGGCACGCGCGCCGCCAGCAGCGGCCACAGCACATCGTCAAACAAGCTGTGCTGCACGTCGAAGTCGACGCACTCGGGGTCCTGTTCGGCCGGTGGCGAGATGCCGCAGATAAAGCCCTTGCCCTCGGGGCGGAAATAGGCGCCGCTTGGGTCGATCACCATCGGGCAGTTGCTGACCTGGGCCGAGGATGTGAAGTGAAAGACGCAACGCTTGCGTGACTGCACCGGCAGGTCAAGGCCGGCACTGTGGGCCAGCGCGTGCGCGCCGGTGCCCGCAGCGTTGATCAGCACCGCGCACTCGATGCTGGAGCCGTCGGACAGCGTGACCGACTGAACTTTTCGGCCCTGCCGCTTCACGCCCACCACCTGTGCCTGTTGGTACTGCACGCCCAGTGAAATCGCCTTGCGCCGAAATCCATGCATCAGACCGTAGGCGTCGAGCCAGCCTTCGCCCGACAGACCGAGCGAGCCTGCGCTCAGATCCTCGGTATTGAGCCAGGGATAGCGCGTCTGCAATTGTGCCGGTGTCAGCAGGCTGACATCGGCGCCCAGACTGCGTTGCACGCGGTGATTGGACTCCAGGATCGATTGCCCGGCGGGCGTTGCCAGGAACAAATAACCCTTTTCGTGAAAGCCCACATCAGGCGCCTCGCCGTTGACCGCGAGATGCTCTCCGATGTGCTTGATGAACTCGGTGCCGAATTGCGACATCTGGATGTTGCCAGGGGTCGAAAACTGGTGCCGTATCGACGCTGCCGACAGCGTGGTGGCACATTTCTCATAGCTGAAGTCCTTCTCCACAACCAGCACGGAGCCGTGGAAGTCGGGGTTTGAGGCCAGGAAATATGCGGCGGAACTCCCGATGGCAGCGCCCCCGGCGATGACGACGTCGACTCGTTTCATAAAAACAAATTAATTTTGAAATTGATGGAAGTTTCCATTATCTATCAATATAATTCCTTTACGAAACTTTTTTCCCAAAAGAGAGCAAGACAAAATGTCACTGGCCAACGCACTCCTTCCGCAACTGATGCAAAACCTCGGGCTCGCAGTGTCGGCCTATGCCGGCGGCACGCTGGCGGTGCACTCGCCCATCGACGGCAGTCAATTGGCGCTGGTGCCAACCCATAGCCCGCAGGAGGTAACGGCGATCATCGGCAAGGCGCACGAGTCTTTTCTGTCCTGGCGCCAGACGCCAGCGCCGCGGCGCGGCGAACTCATCCGTTTGCTGGGTGAAGAGTTGCGCGCATCGAAGACCGATCTGGGCAAACTGGTGTCGCTCGAAGCCGGCAAGATCCTTTCCGAGGGCCTGGGCGAAGTGCAGGAGATGATCGATATCTGCGATTTCGCCGTTGGCCTGTCGCGCCAGCTCTACGGTCTGACCATTGCTTCCGAGCGCCCCGGGCACCGAATGATGGAAACCTGGCACCCGTTGGGTGTGGTGGGGGTGATCAGTGCCTTCAATTTCCCGGTGGCGGTCTGGTCCTGGAACACGGCGCTGGCCATCGTTTGCGGCGATTCGGTGGTCTGGAAGCCATCGGAAAAAACACCGCTGACCGCCTTGGCCTGCCAGGCATTGTTTGAGCGCGCCGCCAAACGCTTTGGCGATGCACCGCAGGCTTTGTCGCAGGTGGTCATCGGCGCACGCGATGTTGGCGAAGCGCTGGTGAACGACACCCGCGTGGCGCTGGTGTCCGCCACCGGCAGCACCCGCATGGGACGCGAGGTGGGGCCCAATGTGGCAAAGCGCTTTGGCCGCAGCCTGCTCGAACTCGGTGGCAACAACGCTGTCATCGTGACGCCGTCGGCTGACCTGGATCTGGCGGTGCGCGGCATTCTGTTTGCAGCGGTCGGTACCGCCGGGCAGCGTTGCACCACGACGCGTCGCATCATTGCGCACCACAGCGTGCGCGAAACACTGATCGAGCGCCTGAAGAAGGCTTATCTGGCATTGCCGATTGGCAACCCGACTGCCCCCGGCACGCTGGTGGGTCCGTTGATCGACCAAGCCTCGTTTGAAGCCATGCAGCAGGCGCTGAGCCAGGCCCGCCAGGACGGTGCAAGCGTGTTCGGCGGCGAACGTGTGTTGCAGGACCAGTTCCCGCTGGCCTATTACGTCAAGCCCGCGATTGTCGAGATGCCATCGCAAACCGCCATCGTGTGCCATGAAACCTTCGCGCCCATTCTGTACGTGATGGGTTACGCCGACTTCAAGGACGCCATCGCGATGCAAAACGATGTGCCGCAAGGTCTGTCCTCGGCCGTGTTCAGCAATGACTTGCGCGAGGCGGAAACCTTCCTCAGCGTAAGCGGCTCGGATTGCGGCATCGCCAACGTCAACATTGGAACTTCCGGTGCCGAAATTGGCGGCGCTTTCGGTGGCGAGAAAGAAACCGGGGGCGGGCGCGAGTCGGGCTCGGATGCCTGGCGCAATTACATGCGTCGCGCCACCAATACGGTTAATTATTCGAAGGAACTGCCGCTCGCGCAGGGCGTTCGTTTTGATGTGTAGGGCCATCCGGCCTTTTTAGTTGATCGCCTTATCGCTCACCGGCACTGAGCACTTAACATAAATTGGAGATTAAGAAAATGGGATATTCTTTGATCAAAAAATGGCTGACCGTATCGGTGGCCGCGACCAGTTTGCTCGGAGCGACGGCAGCCTTGGCGCAGTCGACCTACAAGATTGCGGTGGCCGGTCCGTTGACCGGCGCCGCCGCGTCCTACGGCGAGGAAATGCGCCGCGGCGCGCAACAGGCAGCCGATGACATCAATGCCGCCGGCGGCATCAACGGCAAGAAGATTGAACTGGTGTTTGGCGACGACGCGTGCGAACCCAAGCAGGCGGTTTCGGTCGCTTCACGGCTGATTGAAAAAGACAAGGTGCATGCGGTGGTTGGACACTTCTGTTCTTCAAGCACCATTCCCGCGTCTGAAGCCTACGCCGAAGCCGATATTCTGATGGTTACGCCAGCCTCGACCAACCCCAAGGTGACGGATCGCAACCTGGCCAATGTGTTGCGCACCTGCGGCCGTGATGACCAGCAGGGCGTCGTGGCGGGCAACTACATCGCCGATGTACTCAAGTCCAAGCGCGTGGTGCTGATCCATGACAAGGACACCTACGGCCAGGGCGTGGCGGACGCCACCCGGGGCCAACTGGCCAAGCGCGGTATCAAGGACATCATGTATGAAGGTCTGACGCGGGGTGAAAAAGACTACAACGCGCTGGTCACCAAGATCAAGTCCGTCAACGCCGACCTGATCTATTTCGCCGGTTTGTCGGCTGAAGCCGGTACGCTCTTGCGTCAGGTGCGCGAGCAGGGCCTCAAGACCCAGTTCATGTCGACCGACGGCGCGGTTGAGGAAAGCTTTGCCACCACTGCTGGCGGCAAGGCCGTGCTCAAGGGTGTGCTCATCACTTTTGGTGAAGATCCGCGCCTGATCCCGGACGGCAAGTCGGTGGTGGAGAAACTGCGCAAGAGTGGTTTCGAGCCCGCTGGCTTTACGCTCTACACCTACGCTGGCGTGCAGGTTGTTGCTGCCGCGTTGAAAAATTCCAAAGCAACTTCGGGCGCAGCGCTTGGAAAATGGCTCAGAGCCAACACCGTCCCCACCATTCTGGGCAAAAAGGCCTGGGACGCCAAGGGCGATCTGACATCGGCTGCCTATGTGGTGAGCGAATACAAGGATGACGGTAGCTACGTGCGGGTCTCGAAGTAACAGAGCTTCTTTCGCAAAGCCGACCGGAATCACGCCATGGATGGACATATCTTTGCCCAGCAACTGGTCAACGGCCTGGTGCTGGGCATGATTTACGGTTTGATTGCTGTCGGCTACAGCATGGTCTATGGCGTCATCGGCATGATCAATTTTGCCCATGGCGATGTCTACATGGTGTCGGCCTATATGACCGGCATCGCCCTGAGTGTGCTGGCATTTTTTGGTGTGCAAATGGTGCTGGCCACCTTGCTCATTGCGCTGCTGTTTGTCATGACGGTGACTGCTGTCTACGGCTGGGTGATCGAGCGCGTTGCCTACCGGCCCTTGCGTGGCGCACCGCAATTGACACCCCTGATTTCCGCCATCGGCGTCTCACTTTTTCTGCAGGCCTTTGTGCAATTGGCGCAGGGTCCGAACCCGCAGGGCATCAAACCGATGCTCAGTGGTGCCTTCCGCTTCTGGTTTGGTAGCGGTGAGGAGCAGTTTTTTCAAATCACCTATATCCAGACCTTGATTGTTCTGGTCGCGTTGTCGAGCATGGCGGCGCTGGCCTACCTGATTGGCTACACCAGCCTCGGGCGTTCCTGCCGCGCCACGCAGCAGGACCCGAAAATGGCGACCCTGCTTGGCATCGATACCAATCGCATCATTTCCACCGTGTTCGTGATCGGCGCCATCTCGGCCAGCATCGCGGGCTTTCTGGTGACGCTCAACTACGGCTCATTTGATTTCTATATCGGCTTTGTGGTTGGCGTCAAAGCCTTTACCGCAGCGGTTCTGGGTGGCATCGGTTCATTGCCGGGCGCCTTGCTCGGCGGGGTGTTGCTGGGGCTGTTGGAGTCGCTGTTCTCAGGCTACATCAGCACCGATTACAAAGACGCTTTTTCTTTTTCGGTGCTGATCATCGTGCTGATCTTCAAACCCAGCGGACTGCTGGGTCGTCCAGCGGTGGAGAAGGTATGAGCGAGCGCCTTGGAATTGTTCAGGAAAGCGCTGCCGCAAAAATGCCGCAGTGGCGCGTGCTGCTGCGCGACGCCGTCTTCACTTTTATTCTGGCCTGCGTTGTTTTTGGCCCGATCACGGGCCTGCAACTCTCCGGTCTCGACTTCATTGCCAACTGGCAGCGCCCGTTGCTGCTGGCGTCCTTCGTCACGCTGGGTCGGATGCTGTTTTTGGGCGCGCTCAACACCAAGTGGCTGAGCCGGCGGCTTCAGCAATCGGCCTCCAGGAAAGCCCAGGCTGCCAGCGTACAAACGCCGCAGGAGTGGCGCAAGTGGTTGATCATCAGCGGCGTGACGGCCGTGGTCGCCTTTGTCCTGCCCTTTGTCTTTGTCGACAACAGCTATGTGATCAAGTCGCTGCTGCTGGCCATGATCTACGTGCTGCTCGGGCTGGGTTTGAACATTGTGGTCGGTCTGGCTGGTTTGCTGGACCTGGGCTTTGTGGCCTTCTACGCGGTGGGCGCCTATTTTCTGGCGCTGGGTGGACAGTACTGGGGGCTGGGCTTTTGGGGTGCGCTGGCACTGTCGCCCTTGCTGGCAGCGGCCTTGGGTGGTCTGCTCGGCTTTACCGTGTTGCGAACACACGGTGACTACCTTGCCATCGTGACGCTGGGCTTTGGCGAGATCATCCGTCTGGTGCTCACCAACTGGTTGTCGCTGACGGGTGGCCCCAACGGCTTGCCGGCACCGGCACCGACCTTGTTTGGTCTGGAGTTTTCGCGCATCTCCAAATTCGGCGGCACGCCGTTCCATGAATTCATGGGTTGGAACTACAACCCGAACATGAAATTCCTGTTCCTCTATACGGTTCTGTTTCTGGTGGTGGTGCTCATGATCGCCTGGGTCTACCGCCTGCGCCTGATGCCCATGGGGCGCGCCTGGGAGGCGCTGCGCGAAGACGAGGTTGCCTGCCGTTCCCTTGGTATCAACCCGGTGGTGGTGAAGCTCTCGGCCTTCATGATGGGGGCCATGACCGGCGGCCTGGCCGGCGTCTTCTTTGCCAGTTACCAGGGTTTTGTCAACCCGACTTCGTTCACCTTCTTCGAGTCGGCGCTGATCCTGGCGATTGTGGTGCTGGGCGGGCTGGGCTCGATTGTCGGCGTGATCGTTGCCGCCTTTGTGCTGACCTTGTTGCCCGAGTTGCTGCGCGAGTTTGCCGACTATCGAATCCTGGCCTTTGGCATCCTGATGGTGCTGATGATGATCTGGCGGCCACGTGGCTTGATCCGCACGCGCCGCCCGGTCTTTACCATTCCTGAGGGCAAGCTGTGAACACGCCCTCCCATTTGCTGAGCGTGCGCGACCTGGGTATGCGCTTTGGCGGCATTCAGGCTTTGTCCAAGGTCAGCTTTGGCGTCGCAGAGGGCTCAATTTCGGCGCTGATCGGCCCCAATGGCGCGGGCAAGACGACCGTCTTCAATTGCGTGACCGGCTTCTACCTGCCCAGCACCGGCAGCATGGAACTCCGTGTCGATGGCAAGGCGCAGGATCTTGGTGCACTGCTGGCATCGCAGTTCTTCGGTGGCTCGCATCGCATCGCGCGCGTTGGCATTGCCCGCACCTTTCAGAACATCCGTTTGTTTCGCGACATGACAGTACTGGAGAACCTGCTGGTGGCCCAGCACCACAGCCTGAACCACAACCTGCTGGCGGGTTTCTTTCGCACCGCTTCCTACCGCCGTGCCGAGCAGGCGGCAATCGACAATGCCATTGCCTGGCTGAAGGTGGTCGGGCTGCGTGAAAGCGCCAACCGACTGGCCGGAACCTTGCCTTACGGACACCAGCGGCGCCTGGAGATTGCGCGTGCCATGTGCACGCATCCGCGCCTGATCTGCCTGGATGAACCGGCTGCCGGGCTGAACCCGCGCGAGACACAGGAACTGGCCGCTTTGATCCGGGAGTTGCGCCAGGACTACAAGGCAACCGTGCTGCTGATCGAGCATGACATGAGTCTGGTGATGGGCATCAGCGACCACATTGTGGTGCTGGACCAGGGCAAGGTGATTGCGGCAGGAACGCCGCAAGTTGTGGCGAACTCGCCCGAAGTGATTCATGCCTACCTCGGCGTCGAGGACAAGCAAACTGATACGGTGGTGAGCGCATGACGCCGATTCTTCAAGTACAAAACGTCGACGCGCACTACGGGCCGATCCAGGCTTTGCGCGATGTCTCGATTGAGGTCAACGAGGGCGAGATCGTGACCCTGATCGGTGCCAACGGCGCCGGCAAATCGACCCTGCTCATGAGCATTTTTGGACAACCCCGGGTCAGCAAGGGCTGCATCCGGTTCGCCGGCGAGGACATCACCGGTGTCCAGCCGCATCGCATTGCCAAGCGCGGCCTGGCCCAGGTGCCCGAAGGACGCCACATTTTCCCGGCGATGACTGTGGAAGAAAATCTTTTGATGGGCACCGTGCCGGTAGGTCCTGAGTTTGTCGAGATCGATCGGCAGGCGGTGTTCACGCTGTTTCCGAGGTTGCAGGAGCGTCGCAACCAGCGCGCCGGCACCATGTCCGGCGGTGAGCAGCAAATGCTGGCCATTGGCCGCGCCCTGATGAGCCGCCCGCGAATGATCCTGCTCGACGAGCCCTCACTGGGACTGGCGCCCAAGGTCATCGCCGCCGTATTCGATGCGCTCAAGCAGATCGCTGCCAGCGGCAAGACCATCTTTCTTGTGGAACAAAATGCCAACCAGGCGTTGGCGCTGGCGCACCGTGGCTACGTGCTGGTCAACGGCGCAGTGAGAATGCAGGGGACCGGGGCTGAGTTGTTGGCCAACCCGGATGTGCGGCAGGCTTACCTTGGAGGTCATTGAGCATGGGTGAACCATCCGAATCCAACAGCAAACAGAACCTGTTGGGCAAACGGCTGCGCTTGCTGCGCAAGCAGTTGAACTGGACGCTTGAGCAGACCAGCCAGGCAACCAGCCTGGCGCGGTCGACCTTGTCCAAGATCGAGAACGGCCTGATGTCGCCCACGCACGACGCGCTGATCAAACTCGCCAGTGGCTTGGGCATTGACATCAGCGAGTTGTTTGAACCGCACGAGAATGTTTCCGGCACTGGCCGGCGCAGCATCTGTCGCAAGGATACGGGGCAGAATCACCACACGCCGCACTATGAGCACACCTTGCTCTGCAACGACTTGACGAACAAGGACATGATCCCGTTCCGGTCGCGCATCGCGGCGCGTTCCTTCGATGACTTCGAGGATTGGGCGCGTCATGTGGGGGAAGAGTTTGTCTACGTACTGACAGGCGAGATCGAACTCTTCACCGAGTTCTACGAGTCCGTGCGCCTGGGCCCGGGGGATTCCTGGTATATCGACAGTCGCATGGGACACCGCGTCATCAGTGTCAGCCCGCAGGACGCGCAAGTGCTCTGGGTCAGCACGACCAACCCGCGCACCACACGCAACATTCCGACCTGAGCGTGCCTCGGGTCTCTTCCTTCCCTACCGACATACCATGCAGTTCATCACCCAAGAAGAAGTGGCGCGTCGCTCGCCTTACGCCGCGCTGATCGATGCGCTTGCCAGCGGACTGCGTGAACCGATCGAGTCGCCACCGCGGATTCATTTCAATCCGAATCACGATCCCAGCACGGTGCTGATCATGCCGGCCTGGCGACCCAATCGCACCATGGGCACCAAGATCATTTCGATCTGGCCGCAGAACAATGCCAAGGGCAAGTCCGCTGTTTCCGCCGTCTATGTCCTCACTTCATGCGACGACGGCGCAACGCTGGCTGTCATCGACGGCACCGAGTTGACACTGCGGCGCACCGCAGCCACCGCCGCCCTGGCAGCACGGCTGCTGGCGCGTCCCGCTAGCCGCAAGTTAGCCGTGCTGGGCACGGGTGCGCTGTCGGCGCACATGGCGATGGCGCACCACGCCGTCTTTGGCTTGACCGAGACGACGATCTGGGGCCGCGAACCGGGCAAGGCACAAGCTGTGGTTGATGCACTGGCTCGGGTGGGCATTGCGGCGCGCGCCAGCACCGACCTGCAACGTACGCTGGCGCAGACCGATCTGGTGGCGGCAGCCACCACCGCAACCCAGCCCTTTATCCGCGACGAATGGGTCAAGCCCGGCACGCACCTGGGCCTGATTGGCGCCTTCACGGCCAGCATGGCCGAAGCGGAACCGGCGCTGCTCTGCAGAGTCAGCCTCTTTGCCGACACACGCGATGGCGTGCTGGAAAAAGGCGGTGAAGTCTGGCAGGCCGTGCATTCAGGCCTGATCAAGGCCAGTGACGTGCGTGCGGAACTCGCTGAGCTGGTCGCCCTCGCACCCCAAGTGACAGGTCGCAGTTCGGAGCAGGAGATTACCGTTTTCAAATCGGTCGGCTTTGCCGCGCTCGACCTGATCGCCGCTGAGCATTTGATGCAAAGCGATAACTGATTCCGGCTTCAGGTTGGCCAGCTTGAGCCGTGTTCCGGCACCATGGCACGCCAGCCAAGGTCGTGCTGGATGCGCTTGCGCAGTTCGTCGGCGGCGGCCAGTTCGCCGTGCACCACATAGACCTGATCCGGTGCCTGGGGCAGGGTGCGCAACCAGGCCAGCAGTTGATTGGCATCGGCGTGGGCTGATGCCGATTGCAGTTGCACCACCTCGGCATTGAGTTCAACGTCGCGGCCATGGATGCGCACCGACCGGGCACCGCTGGCCAGCGTGGCACCGCGTGTTCCCGGCG
>SESB01002283.1_pt1 | contig 11403 bp, 9 predicted proteins | sample 3171441 | NCBI WGS metagenome assembly SESB01 (sample SAMN06051867, study PRJNA518727) | freshwater metagenome | biome: subpolar coniferous forest; feature: holomictic lake; material: water; isolation source: holomictic Lake 227, 6 m depth | place: Canada: near Kenora, Ontario | collected 2014-07-08...
CGCCAGCAGCTCGAGGGTGAACGGGAGCACCAGACGCAGCGGGTTGTTCTGAACTTTGGTGAGAAAGCCGGAAAAGAGGCTCAGCCGGGAGGCGTCGAGCGCTTCGGCGATGGCCCGCCGGTCGTCGGCGAGGCCCGGAGCCGCCCCGTCTTCCTTCAGCTGTCGCAGAAAGGCGGGGGTGGCAAGGGCGTGCATAACCAGCGCCTGCACCAATGCGCGGTTCATGCCGTCACCTCCCGCAGGCGGGCGAGGTGAGCCCCTACCTGTCCCGACCGGATAGAGGCGGGCCAGTTGAGTTCGAACGTGACCGCCGTCGGCCGCGCCCGGCGCAGCAGGCGGGCCAGAAGCTCATACTCGATGTCGGGAGGCAGCCGCGCATGATCATCCCACAGGATGCCGTTCTGCCGCCTCACCCCGGACAGGTGGACCTCGCGCACCCTTTCCAGCGGCAACTGTTCCAGCAGCGCCTCCGGATCGGCGCCAGTGTTGCCGGCAGTGATGACGAGATGGGCGAGGTCGAGCAGCAGCCCATCGGAAACGCGGCCGTCGAGTGCGCACAGGAACTCGATCTGCGTCATGGTACTGCCGGGGAGGGAAAAATATACTGGCGGGTTCTCAACCAGCACCGGCACCTTCAGGCGCTCGCGGGCTTGTGTCACCGCCGTCGTCACTGCCTCCAGCGCGGCGTCGCCGAGTTGCGGGCCAACGGTGAAGCCGACATCGACGCAGATGTCGCCATCGCCGAGGGACGGGGCGGTAATGAAGGCCAGATGCTCACCGAGCCAGGGGGTTCGGGTTCGCTCCACCCAGCCGGCGATGGCCGCCACCGTCTTCGCATCCGGCGGCACGGTACCGGCGAGCGACAGCGAGGCGCAATGCAGGATCACCGGAACTCCGGGAAAGAGATCGAGGAGATCGGGCGAGGCCTGCAATTGCTCGTAGGAGACTTCAACGAAATCGAACCCGTCCGGAATGTCGTCGAAGACTCTCCGGGTGGCGGGGCCGTTGGTGAGACCGACCAGAATCGCCCCTGACGTCGATCCCCGGTCCAGCCAGGAGTCATGAGTGCCGGTCATCCGATCTGCTCCCGCAGCAGGCCTTTGCCGAACAGGCTTTCCAGCCAATGGAGGGTGATGGCGGTCGGAACGCCATGGCGATAGAAAGAGACCAGGGCGATGGCGTCGGCCCCGGAGACGCCGTCCACCACCATCTGGCCCAGTTCGCGCAGATATGCGCTTGTCGGGTTGGCGGGATCGGCGTTGGTGTAGCGGATTTCGGCCCACTTGGAGGCTAATTTGAAGCCGCCCGCCAGCGGTGCGAACGTTATCGAGTCGTTGAAGGCGACCACGGGCAATTCGGCAACCGACTGCCGCATCTGATCGTCGATCATCGACTGCACGGCGCCCAGCAGGGTATCGACATCGGCAAAGCCGGCCTCCACCCACAAGCGATAGCCGAGGGGCCAGCGCTCGGAGGCCGGGCAGGGGCTGATCAGCTTCACGGTGCGCTCGACCATGTTGATGAGAAAGCCGGAAACGCAGGCGATGGTCACCGCTAGGTCTTGAGCCCTCGATGGCGCTTTCCGCGCCCGGGCTTTCCCGCTCCGATTACGTGCGCGCCCCACCGGCGCCAGCATCACCCGCGATTCGGGGTTCTGGGGCACGCATTCCACCAGGATCAACTCCTCGGCGCTAAAGGCGGCATGCACCTTGTCGAGCTGAGCCGTGCTGAGGACGGAAAAGCGGTTGATCGCGCCCTGCCTCTCTTCGGCAAGGTGCAGCAGGCGGCGGGTGCGCTCGACGTCGCGCAAGGCCAGAGCGGTGGTGAACTGAGGAAAGACCCCCAGAACGTCATGGAAATCGCAACAGAACTTTTCATAGTCGGGGTTGTCGAGCGGATCGGTGGCCCAATAGCAGAAGCCATGCCTCACGCCCGGCCCGAGGGTTCGACGCAAGCCAGCCAGCAACTCCCGCCAGGCACGTCCGGTCTCCTCGGTGTAGGGATGGACGCCTGACAGCCGGGGCGCAGCCAAGCCGCAGAACCAGCACCCACCCGAGCACCCCTGGCTCAGCTCGATCGACACATTGGAGTGGACGATGGCGTCGACCGCCCCCGGTCCCAACTCCAGCTCCGCCCGCGCCATCTGGCGCCGACGCCAAGTGGCGTATCGGGGGGTGACGTCACCGCAGGTCTCCCGCATCCCGTCGCGGTAGGCCAAACGCCCCGCCAACATGCCCTGATATTCCCGGGTCAGGGGTGAGGCAGCGCCTTCGCCGTTGGCAACGGCATACTCGATGTCCCAGACCGCCTGGAACTCCTTGGGATCGAGGACCACGCCCGCTTCGGCGGCCACGACAGCCGGCTCGAGACGCGCTCGCTCGATCAACACCGGTTGAGCGAGGCAGCGTTCGAGGAACCTCTTCATCTGCGGGCATGCCGGCCCACCCAGCATGGCCTCGCGCGACCAAGTGCCGGAGATGGGCCGGTCGCTTGCCGTTGATATGCGCTCTAGTTTGGTATCCACGGCGGGTCAACCCCCGAAGTGAGCGTTTCCCAGACCGGCCGCCGACGGTCGGGGGCGCGGCTCGGATCGCTCGCGTGAACAATCCGGGCCGCATCCTCCGGTACCGCAGGCGCCCCGGAGTCATCAATCGACGACGACGGCGACGACCGGAGTCGGCTGAATGGTGACATAGATGTTCTGGCAGGCCACGTCCGCGACGACGACGGCGACCAAGGCCGCCCCAATGCTTTGGGGCTCCACGCCGATCTTCGCGGAGGAGACGTCGACCTCGCCGGCCGCCTTCGGATTCACCGGCAACACCAGATAGAGTTGGTCTGGCGTCTCCTGCAAAACGGATACTTTAACGTTATCAGGAAGGGTGGCGCCGTCCTTGAGCTTGCCCAGCTCTTCGGAAATTGCACCCTTCGGATCCTTGAGCAGGCGCTCATGATAAGCGGGATCGTTGAAAGCCTTGTTGATGATCTGGGTTTCAAATTCAAACCGGTTCATGTGACTCTCCCCCTTCTCGCGATGGCTTGAGCTGGCAACCTCGACGGTCAGCCCTCGACGCATGCGGCAATGATGGGAATGTTCCGTAAATAAGTATGCAACCTTATTTCCCCATCATGCGGCACACACTCTACATGAAAAGCTGCTATCATAGTCTTCTATGATAAGAAACGGCTATTTTTTTTGACAGAAGATCAATAATTCATACATATGAAGGATAAGCTTGTAACGCTATAAAAATACAGGGCTTTGATGAGCAGCAGCTCTGAGACCGTGACCGCCATCTTTGGCGGCAATCGTGCGAGCGACAAGGTCAGGGAACGGATTTTGCCATAATTTTCACCTTATGGTTTTGCTGTCCCACATTAATTCATAAAAAAGTCAGCGACTCCGAGTCGATGTTAGAAAAGATTAATTTTTTCAAAAAGAAGCACATGGGCTAATATTCATATATCTCCGTCGAATGATGCAACTACATAGTACATATGCATGAAAATCCCGCGTCATCAAAACAGTTTTCCGATTGATCTAACAGCCATACTCTGATAATGGATTTATGTCTGTAGAGTTACTGACATAAATCACACATTCGCATGATTTTTGCTTGATGCAAATGCATGACTTGCACGTGAGGACGTTCTAACGCCGCGGCACTGCGGAAGGCCACGCCTACAGACGGCAGGAGGGGGCGAATGCTGGAGAGCTCAAAGGGATCGGAAGCTTTCGGGTCGCCTGCGACCCGGTGGGACGCCGACTCCCCGGCCCAAAAGCATCGGTCCGCCGCCGCCGTCGATATGGTGTTCGTGTGCATGCCGTACGCAGCCGTCGAGCGGCCATCGCTGGCTCTCGGAACCCTGACGGCAGCGCTGGAGCGGGAGGGGTTCTCTTGCCGTTCGGTTCACGCCAACCTGGATTTTGCCGCTTCCGTCGGCCGTTTGATCTACGAAACGGTGAACAATTCCGACATCACCCTGCAGATCGGCGAATGGAGTTTTTCCCCGGCGGTATTTGGGCAACACGGCGACGTCGACGGTTTCCTCGAGGGACTGATCCGCTACGGCTTTTCCGAGACCGGTCTCCGGGACCTCATGCTCGACCTGCGTGCTCAAGCGGCGGCCTTCGTCGAGACCCTGGCACGGCAGATTCTGGAGCTGAAGCCGGCGATCGTCGGTTGCAGTTCCGTCTTCCAGCAGCATTGCGCGTCGCTTGCCCTGCTCCGCCGTATCCGGGAACTGGACCCCGCAGTGGTGACCATGCTTGGGGGCGCGAATTGCGAGGCTGAGATGGGGGCCTCAACTCACCGCCTCTACCCCTGGGTGGACTTCGTCGTTTCCGGCGAGGCCGACGCCCTGTTGCCCGACCTGTGCCGACGCATCTTTGCCCATGGGCGAGAGATGGCGGTCCCCTTGCTGCCCTCTGGCGTTTTCGGTCCAGCCTTGCGCCGCCACACCGCCGCGCCGCCGACCGGGGCCGAGAGGAGGCTGACCGCCGACCTCGACTCGCTGCCGATGCCGAATTTCGACGACTACTTCGAGCAACTGGCAGCGTCACCGCTGCGTGATCACGTCATCACTGGCCTACCGATCGAGACATCGCGCGGCTGCTGGTGGGGCAGCAAGCACCATTGCTCCTTCTGCGGCTTGAACGGAACCGGCATCGTCTTCCGCTCCAAGTCGCAGCGCCGCGCTCAAGACGAGATCCGGTATCTGGCCGACCGGTACCGGATCAAGAAATTCATGGCGACCGACAACATCATCGACAATAAATACTTTTCCAGTGTCCTGCCCTTTCTGGCCGACTCTGGCGACATGTTGTGGTTTTATGAAACCAAGGCAAATCTCAACCGTGCGCAAGTAGAGATGCTGTCCCAGGCCGGTGTTCGATGGATACAGCCCGGAATCGAAGCCCTGGACGACCGGCTGCTGAACCTCCTCAACAAGGGATGCTCGACCGTCATCAATGTCCAGCTCTTGAAGTGGGCCTATAATTACGGCATCTGGGTGATGTGGAATCACCTGTACGGCGTGCCGGGCGAGAATCCGGACTGGTACGAGCAAATCGCCGATTGGGTACCGCTGATCGTCCATTTGCAGCCGCCTTCGGGCGGCGGGATGACACGGGTCCGCTTCGACCGCTTTAGCCCCTACTTCGACAATCAGGCACGCTTCGGCCTCAATCTCAAACCCTGCTGGGGGTACGGGCAGGCTTACCCGATGCCGCCCGAGGAACTGGGGCAACTGGCCTATTTCTTCCGCGACGAAAATCAGGCCAAGCCGTCGCCGCGGCTGGCGGTGCTGCTGAAGGGCTGGGCCGCCGGCTATTATGCCCGAACCACCACTCCGATCACCCTGCCGCGACGAGCCGAGGACGCGCCGGTGCTGGCACTGGTCGCCGAAGCATCCCGCCTGACAGTTCGCGACACCCGGCCCTGCGCCGTGGCGCCGCGGCACGAGTTGAGCGAGTTGGAGGCGCAACTCTGCCTAAGCCTTGACAGCGCGCTGGGGGCGGAAGCCCTGGTGGCAGCCTTGCGCCGGGCCGGATGTACGGCCTCGGGCGAGGAGATTTCCCGGGCTCGCCAGCGGCTGGTCGATCTGAAGATCGTCGCCGACTTCGGTGGCAGGTTCCTCTGCCTCGCCACCGATGAAAACCCGATTCCCTACCGCTCCTTTGCCGATTTTGCCGGCGGCATGTTCTGCGTCTCAACTCCACAGCCGCCACCCGAATCCCAGACGCCCTGGGATATTTCGTTGAACGAGTTGTTTGCCTCCTATCCGGTTGTAGCACCAGCTGCAGCCGCCCTCTAAAGATGAAGGATAACCACAATGACCACCACACCGACACAAACACCCCGTAAACCGCTGACCAGGCGCGAACTCGAGGCCCTCATCATCGCCAAGGCCTGGCGGAATCCGGCCTACAAGAAGCGCCTGAGCGAGAACCCCAAGGCCGTTCTACAGGAGGAGCTGAAGGCCATCGATCCGTCGATCAAGCTGCCTGACTCCCTGCAGGTCCAGGTCCATGAGGAAGACCCCGACCTGTTCCACCTCGTCGTGCCGCGCAACCCTGCCGACATCTCGCTCGGCGAAGTGGTGGGCGACAACCTCGAGGCGGTGGCGCCCCAGACCGTCGCCGTCGTCGTCGTCGTCGCGGCCGGCGCGGTGGTGGCGGCCGGCACGGTCGCCGTAGTCACCCATCTGGGGGCTGCCAATGTCGTCGGCGCCGCCAACGCAACGGTCACCGCCAACGCCGTGGCCAACTACAACACTGTGGCCTGAGAAGGACGGGGGCGCCGCCCCCGCCTTTTCCTCCTCTTTTTTCCTTGTCTTCCCTACAGCGGAGTCCAGCAATGACCACCCCTGCCCCTCCTGCTCCCGCCCCTCGGAAGCCGGTGACCCGCCGTCAGCTCGAAGCCCAGATCATCGCCAAGGCGTGGCGGGATCCAGCCTACAAGGAGCGTCTCGTCAATGATCCCAAGGGGGTCTTGCAGAGCGAATTGAAAGCCATCGATCCGTCGATCAAGCTGCCCGATACTCTGAAAGTCCAGACGCACGAGGAGAATCCGGATCTCTTCCACCTCGTGCTGCCGCGCAACCCCGCCGAGATCTCCGTGGGCGAAATGGTGGGTGACAACCTCGAGGCGGTGGCGCCCCAGACCATCGCCGTCGTCGTCGTCCTCGCGGCCGCCGCCGCCGTGGCCGTCACTGCCGCCGCCGCCGCCAACGTTGGTGCCGCCGCCAACGCCGGCGTGACCGCCAATGCCGCGGTCAACTTCAACGCCGTCGCCTGAAGAGAGCCGCATCGGCGTACCCGGACGTCCTGGGGGAGGGAAGCGACGCTCCCCCAGGACGGGCCGGTCGACGACGCGAGATGGTGGGGGTTCGCCGCCACACCGCCCTTCCGTCCGGAGAACAAGAGACATGACCACTGCCCCTTCGCCGCCCGCGCAGCCGGCCAGCCGGCGTGACCTGGAAGCCCGGATCATCGCCAAGGCGTGGCGGGATCCGGCCTACAAGGCCCGCCTGCTGAGCGATCCCAAGAGCGTGCTCCAGGAAGAACTCAAGGCCATCGACCCCTCGATCGAACTTCCCAACTCCCTGCAGATCAAGGTGCAGGAGGAAAAGGCCGACCGTTTCCATCTGGTGCTGCCGGTCGCTCCCCAGGGCGTCTCGACGGAACCGGTCGCCCCCGGCGAGACCCCGCCCCCGACGCCCTCGGCGATGGCCGCGGTGTTGGTGAGCAATGCCGCCGCCCAACTGGTCGGAACGTCGATACTTCAGGCCGTCGTCCAGACCGGCCCCACCAGCAACTCCACCCTGATCAGCGGCTGTTGAGCCCATTCCCGGAAAGCAAAGCATCGACATGACCCACCAGGAAGAGACGAGCATGACCAACGCGCAACCTGACACGGTGTCTCCTTCGCCCTGGCCGGCGCTGACCATCGGGCAAGCCAAGCGCGTGCTGGAATGGTGGTCGGCGTCGGCGGCGTTCCGCGATCTGGTGGCCACCGACCCGGAACGCGCCGGGCAGGAGTACGATCTCGGTTTCAACCCCGCTCTGGTCCGCCCCCTGTGGGACCACGCTTATCATCTGGACCCGGCCAACAAGGAACGGCCGCAACATCCGGTGGTGGCAGAGTACCGCGCCTACTACAACAAAAAAACCCGGTGGCGCGACGAAATCAAGGCGGAATGCGCCTCGGACGATCCGCGCTTCAAGACTTGGCGGGCCCGCCAGATCGCTCGCAATTCCATGGAGAACGGACATTACGACAGCGGCATCATCCACGCTCCCCTGGCGATCGAGTTGAGCGACGGCTGCTCGGTCGGCTGCTGGTTCTGCGGGGTCGGCGCCACCCGACTGAAGGAAAACTGGCCCTATTCGGCCGAAAACGCGACGCTGTGGCGAGGGGCACTGACGGTTCTGCGCCGTAAGATCGGGGCCGGGAGCAAGTGGGGCTTCTGCTATTGGGCCACCGATCCCCTTGACAATCCCGACTATGAACGCTTCGCCGGCGATTTCGCCGATATTACCGGCATGTATCCCCAAACCACCACGGCCCAGGCGCACAAGGACCCCGAGCGGGTCCGCGCCCTGCTGGCGGTGTCGGAAGCGGGCGGCTGCGAGGTCAACCGTTTCTCGGTGGTATCTGAAGCGCTGCTGCGGCGCATCCACGGCGAATACACCGCCGACGAGATGACCAAGGTTGAGGTCGTCACGCAGATGCAGGACGCCACCGTGCCCAAGGCCAATGCCGGCTCTTTCCGGGCAAAGGCCAAGACCCGGGAGGCGGTGGCCGATCTGGAAAAGGAAAAGCTGAAACAGGTGATGGCGGCCGCACGCACCGACTGCGCCCAGCCGGCGGCGCAGGAGCCGACGATGCTGCCGCCGGGGACCATCGCCTGCGTCTCCGGCTTCCTGATGAACATGATCAAGCGCACCGTCAAACTGATCAGCCCCTGCCGGGCCTCGGAAACCTGGCCGCTCGGCTACATCGTCTTCGACGAGCGGACCTTCTCCGACGCCGCGGATCTGGAGCGGGTGATTGAGGACATGATGGCTACCCACATGCCGCTCGGCATCTCCGCGGACGATCCGGTTCGCCTCCACCCCGGCTTCCGGCTGGAGCCGGTCCGCAACGGCTTCCGCGTCGTCTCCGATATGAACGGCCTGGAGTTCACCCGCCCGGAACTGGCCGACTATATCGGTTCGATCGGTGACCTGGTCTGCTCGGGAGACCGCTCGGCAGGCCAGATCGCGCTGTCGGGACTGTTCCGCTACGGCGTGCCGGAATTGAACACCCTCGGTACCCTCGGCGCCATGTTCGAGATGGGATTGCTGGTCGACGCCATGGGCCGCATCGGCGGCGGATCGTCCCATGGGGAGGCGCTATGACCCCACAGTTCTCCGCCGCCGCCGACGGCCTACGCGCCTACCTCGATCGGGTCGGCTTTCGCGCCATCTACAAATATCTCGCGGCGGCAAACCTTTACGCCGTGACCCCCTCCCTGGTCACCCGCCGCACCGTGTCCGACGTCCATCGCTTCTTTGACACGGTGCTGGGCGGAGCGGCCGAACTGGTCCTGCTGCAATGCCTGATCACCGGGCGTTCGGCCGCCCTTGCCGATCTGCCGGACGCCGACCGGAGGCTGGCCGATGCGCTGGTGGAAACCGGTCTGCTGCGCGCCAGCGGCGACGGACGGGAGATCGAGGGTGCCGACCGGCAGTTGGTCTCGGCCTTCGGGGTCGATCTCCTGATCGACCGGCGCATCCATTTCGGCGGCGACGTCCACGAGGTCTACATCGGCCCCGACAGCTACTCGATGCTGTACTATGTGGATACCGCCGGCATTCGCCGCTCCCATCGCGCCGTCGACCTGTGCACCGGCAGCGGTATAGCCGCGCTCTATCTGTCGCTGTTCTCCGACCATGTGCTGGCCACCGACATCGGCGAGGTGCCGCTCGAACTGGTGGCGTTGAATCGCCGCCTCAACCGGCGCGAAACGACGGTGGAGATCCGGCGCGAGGCTCTCCACGACACGCTGAACGGCCGGGAGCGCTTCGATCTCCTCACCTGCAATCCTCCCTTCGTCGCCTTTCCGCCCGGTTATCAGGGCACGCTCTATGCCCACGGACCCGGCGTCGACGGCCTCGGCTACATGCGCGACATCATCGCCCGCTTGCCCGAGGTGCTGACGCCGGGCGGATCGGCCTATCTCGTGGCCGATCTCTGCGGCGACGCCCACGGGCCGCATTTCCTGACCGAACTGGATCGCGTCGTCACCACCGATCGCCTGCGGATCGACGCCTTCATCGACCACGTCCTGCCGGCTTCGGCCCAAGTGGCCCCGATCGCGAGCTTCCTCCGGAGGGCGACGGGGTTGGCCGACGAGGCCGGTATCGCCGCCGACATGGAGGCATTCCAGCGCGACACCCTGCGGGCCGACTACTATTATCTGACGACCCTCCACCTGCAAACCGCGGCGCCAAATCCTGGCCTGCGGATAATGCGCCGCTGGCTCCCACCGGAACGCAAGTCGGAAAGCCAATGGCCGGCCCTGCTTCTCGCCTCGTGACCCCCGCCGATGGGACGGGCGCCGGACTGGCCGATGCCGTTCCTCCGCCGTCACCCTCCCTTCTGAGCACTGACCCGAGGGCCGCGGCGGCGGGGGTGAGCGAGGCTCTCCTCCGGCACTGGCGGGACACGCTGGGAACGGAAGGGCTTGAGCGCCGCCTGGCCTGGGCAGAGGTGGAAACCTCCCGTCCCACCGCGATGCCCGCCGGCGGAGAGGCGCTGCTGGCGGCGGCGTTGGCTGCACGCGACGCCTCGGCACGGCCCGGTTGCCTTGATCCGGCGGCGCCCGTCCCCTTCGAAGAGCTTCTTGTCCCCTTCCTCGCCGCCGCTTGCGGCGAACTGGAACAGACGGCCGGTTCCGCCTCGCGGCTGTTCGCGCCCGCGGCTCTGGCGGGGCTGGAGCGCGGCCTGCTCCTGTTGCTCTCCCATCTGGCCCTGCCGGTTTTCGCCAGTGAGTTCGGATTGCGACGGGCGCTGTCCGGACGCCTGACGTGGCTCGAGCGGGGCGGTGCCACCAGCGACTACCGCAGCTTCATCGCCGCCATGCGGGCGGAAGGTTATCCCGCTCTGCTGGCGGACTATCCAGGCCTGGCCGGGATGCTGACGACCGCCGCCCGCTCCTGGGCTGCCGCCCATGGCCGACTCATGCTGCGCTTCGACAGCGACCGGCTGCATTTGCGCACCTGCGGGCTGGTCGACGGCGACGGCCGGGTGGAGGGACTCGTCACCCACTGCTCCGATCCCCACGACGGCGGCCAAAGCGTGGCTATTCTGAGCCTGGAGGGCGGCCGGGCGCTGGTTTACAAGCCGAGGCCTGTCGACATGGAGGACGGGCTCCTCCAGATGCTGGCGTGGGCGAACCGTGCCGGCTTCCCCTGGCCCTACCGGCTGACCGGTCTGCAGCCCCGGTCGGGCTATGGCTGGATGGAACATGTCGCCGCCGCTCCCTGCCGGGACGAAAACGCCGTCGAACACTTCTACGCCCGGTCGGGAGGGTTGTTCTGCCTGTGGTGGCTCCTCCAGGGCACCGACATGCACCACGAGAACCTGATCGCCAGCGGCGAGCATCCGGTGATCGTCGACGCCGAAACCCTCCTGCATCCCCGGCCCTCCGCGCAGTTCATCCGCTCCCTCGGCCCCGGCGCCTATCACGGCGACGAGCGTGAAGAAGAGTTCGCGCGTGCGCTGCGGGAGAGCGGCTTTCTCCCCACGGGCATGGACGTCGACCTCTCCTGCTGGGGAATAGGCGGCACCATCGCGACACCGTTTGCGGTTTCGAAGTGTCACGGAATCAATTCGGACGCCATGACGGTGGAAG
>SESB01002284.1_pt1 | contig 11400 bp, 11 predicted proteins | sample 3171441 | NCBI WGS metagenome assembly SESB01 (sample SAMN06051867, study PRJNA518727) | freshwater metagenome | biome: subpolar coniferous forest; feature: holomictic lake; material: water; isolation source: holomictic Lake 227, 6 m depth | place: Canada: near Kenora, Ontario | collected...
CCTACGGGTCTGGGGCGACGAACACGTTTACGTCGGCGAGGGTGATCTATGACGGGCGCTCTGGCGGGTCCAGCACGACAGGATTGTGCCTCGCCATTGCAAACAGCACAGGTCAGCTTGCGGTCGTCGCGAACAACACCACCACCTATTCGGTTTCGACGATAACACTGAACCAGTGGCATCATGTCGCCATGGCCCGCAGTGGATCGACGATAACGGTCTACCTCGACGGCACCTCAGTAATGACCGTTAGCAATGGGGCCAATCAGACGGACGGCTACTGCCAGATCGGCATCGACACCACGTCAAGTTCGTCCTATGCATTCCAGGGTTACATAGACTGTTTCCGTATCGTAAACGGCTCTCCAGTCTATACTTCAGGTTTCATCCCCAGCACCACCGCCCTTACCGCCATCACCAATACCAGCCTGTTGTTGCAGTTCGACGGCTCACTGACCGACAGCAGCACCAACGCCCTGACGATCACCAACTCCGGCACTGCGTTGACTCCGGTGCCGAAGATTGGGACGGGGTGTGCGCGGTTTGATGGTAGCACAAGCGGGCTGACTGCCCCTGGTGCGGTAGGTGCATTCGGCACGGGAAGTTTCACCGTTGAAGGGTGGATTTATCCAACAAGTCTATCAACAAACCCAAGCATATTTGATAGTCGTGCGACTGGTGGTTCGGCGGCTGGTGCTAGCTTTTCGCTCGATACTTCCGGTCATTTAGTTCTGTATACGAACGCTGGCTACCTTATAACAACAGCAACAACGGTGGCAGTAAACACTTGGACGCATGTTGCTCTTGTTCGCAATGTTACGGCCGTTGCTATATACATTAACGGCGTATCGGCTGGCACTGCAACACTACCCGCCAACCTAACCGACGCTTACTGCGTATTCGGGAAGATTGCTTATTCTGGAAGCGGCTACTTCCCTGGAGCAATGGACGAAATGCGGGTCAGTAATACCGCCCGCTACACCACCAACTTCACTCCCATCACCTCGGCTTTCTCCAGTGACGCCAACACCCTCCTGCTTCTCCACTTCGACAGCCTCAATAACGACGTTGGAAACAACGCTGTCCCGGTGTCGTTCTATGGTGCCCCATTTGCCAATCCAGTGTTTGGCACGGCCTGTGCTCGGTTCAACGGCTCGTCATCGGTAACTGGTCCGACCAACAACGCCAACTACAAGTTCGCGGGCGACTTCACGATTGAAGCGTGGGTGATGCCACTAAACTATTCAACACACGAATGGTTTTTCTGTAATGATAGTGCTGCCGGCGGTTCATTAGGATGTGGGCTTCGCGCAAATGCAGGAACTGGCGTTCTATGTTTTGATAGAAATGGTGGAACACTCTCTAGTTCGGCAGTCGTTCCGATTGGCAAGTGGTCCCACGTCGCTGTATCCAGAAATTCAAACGTGATTACCCTGTACCTAAACGGGGTATCTGTCGCGTCAGAAACCCTTTCCACCAACTTTAGCGTTGGCAACTGCAATATCGGATACTCCGGTATGGCCACACAATACTTCACCGGCTATATTGATTGCCTCCGCATCAACAACACCACCGGGCTTTATCCGACTGGTTTCACCGTTCCATCGTCTGCCCTCACGGCGGTCAGCGGCACGACCCTCTTGCTCCAGTTCGACGGCAGCTTCGTTGATACCGGCCTGAATGTCCAGACCATGACCAACAACGGAGCGGTCTGCGTTGCGCCGAAGTTCGGCACGGGGGCGATGTTCTTTGATGGTAGCACCAATTATGCGAAGGGGCTGACTGGACCTTGGTGCCAGTTTTCAGCGAACTTTACGATTGACTTCTGGGCGTGTGTGAATGTGCTTCCGACAAGCGGCACATACACCACTATGCTCGACACAGGAATTACGACGAACCCAGCAACTGGATTGACTATCCAGCTTTACAATCAGGCAGGAACGCAGAAGTTCAATGTATTTTCCAGTAGTGACATTATCATAGTCACAAATTCAGTAGTTACAGCAGGAAGTTGGCACCACTATGCGCTCGTGCGCAATGGCTCAACACTTACGTTATATGTGGATGGGGTATCGGTTGGAACAGCGACTACATCTCAGAACTTCTCCGACGGTGGTCTAACTATTGGGGCCTTGCATACTCCCATCCAATATTTCAACGGCTTCATAGACGAACCGAGAATTTTGGTAGGCACCGCAGCCTGGACCTCCAATTTCTCCGGCAGTCTTCCTTCAGCCCCCTACTAACCTAACCTTTGGAGCATAACATGAAAGCCATTGTTAAAGACGGCGTCATCCTCGACAGCTCCATTGCTTGGGGGTCTGAGTTCGTCTCGCAGGTTGTGAAGGACTTCACCGGCCTCTCGACGAGTCAGCCGGTCATCGAGCCTGCCGAAGTCGTAGACCTCGGCGAAGGCTACCTGTTGGTCCCCTACTTCAACACTCCGCAACCGTCTGAGGACCTCACAGTCTCTAGTGTAGTCTTCGACGGCTCCAGCGTTCGTCAGGTTTGGAGTGCAGCGTAATGACTGACGGCGTCGTCCAACTAGCGCCCAACTCTACCGGGGCGAAAATCGACACCTCCGAGTTGACGGTCAACGGCAATACCGTCGAACGTCAGCGGGTCGTCCTCGCCGATCCGACGACAGCTTCGGCGATTGCCTCGGTCAAGAGCCCCGGCGTTCCCGCTACCGGCGCTGACTCCGCCCTCGTCGTCGCGATCCGAGACATCCTGCCGACATCCGTCAGCGACGACGGCTTCCTTGACCTCGCCGCCCAAGACTTGGGCGACGGCGACGGCGCCGGCCCTGGCCTGATCACTCCGGCCGGCTGGCCCGCTTCTGGTAATGAACCGGCCCTCGTCGTTGCCCTTTCGCCTAACTCGCCGATGCCGATTGATCCCGGTGTTCCTCTTCCGGCCGGAGGTCGTACCCCTCAGGGTGGTTTGACGATCCAGGCACTCGGCGCCGACGGCGGCACCCGGTTGACTGACGCTCCTGCTCCCGTCTGGGGGCAGGCCGGCTCCGTCACCGCCGTCACCGGCTGGATTGACACAACTGGTTACCAGTCCATCGTCGTAACTTTCACCGGCCCCGCTGCGACAGCAACGGCGACGTTTCAGTCTACGAACGATCCGTCGATTCCTCTGATCGCCGGCAACGCAGCAGGTTGGCCCGTCGCTGGCGCCGCTGCCCCTGCAGTTACCTTGGCGAACCCAACGGCGGGAGCGACGTGGACCTTCCCGGTAACAGGGAAGTTCTTCCGGGTCTATTGCTCCGCCTGGACCTCCGGCGTCCTCGGCGCCGTCGTTCAGCTCCGGGCTGCTGCCTGTCCTTTCATCCCCTCGACCCCCCTCGTCAACGTCGGACAGATCGGCGGCACGAATACCGTCGCCGCTGCTGGTGTCGCCGGCCTGCTGGCTGTCGGCGGCAACATCGCCGCAGGTGTCGCCCCCACCGCCGGCCCGGTCTACGTCGCCGGTCTCGATACCGGCGGCAAGACCCGGCCGATCCTGACCGACCCTGCCGGTAACCCCCAGACTGTCGGCACTGTCGCCGCTGGCGTCGTCGTCAACACGGCGGCGATCACGACGGGAACGACGATCCCTCCGGCGGCGGGTTCTCCCGTCGTTACCGGCGGCGTTGATTCCGGCCTCGTTGTCCGTCGAGTTCTCGTAGATCAGACGGGGGCGCCGGTCGTTGCAATGCAGGGCTCGACGCCGGCAACACAGTCGGTCCCTGAGTTGCTGACACAAATTCTTGGGATGTTGAGAGTAATCGCTCACTACGAATACGACAACCCCTTGATGATCGCCATGGCGTTAAACGGGACGCCTATGAATCCTCGAAGTTCAGGTGAGGAACCCGACGCGCTGCTGGGATACTTGATCAATCCAGCGAATACTTTCCAAAACACCGTAAACTAGGAGTTACGTTATGCCCTTGATCCAGTCGCAGGCCAACAGTCTCCCGAATGCTCGTCAGACCTCCGGCCAGCCCAATAACCCCGGCGGCACTTTCGGCGAAGCTCTCTTCTCCGAACTCAGCCCGGTCTACTACAACCTGCTGAAGGCCGGCAAGGCTTACTCGCTCAGCATTGCTGGCGCCAACCCCTCTGCCTTCGTCGGCGGCGCGGCGGGCACTCCGCTGCTGGGCCTCTACAACCCGGCCAACTCCGGTGTTGATCTCGTGCTCGTGCAGGCCCGGCTTGCCATTCGCACTACCGGCTCCGCTGCCGTCGCCACCGACATGAACTTCTGGGGTGTTGCCCAGGGCGGCGTTGCCATCACCGGCACCCAGACTCTCGCCCGCAACCTGTACTCGCAGGCGACGTCGGGCTCGGCGGCTTACGGTATGGCGAACGTCGCCAACACCGCTGCCCTGGCCTCCAACCTGATCGCTCCGTCGTTCTCGATTGGCCTGACTGCGGCGACCGCCGTCACCAACGTCCAGAACCTCGTGGACGACCTCAAGGGCATCATCACCGTTGCTCCCGGCTCGTATCTCGCTTGGGGTGCGTCGGTGGCTCCGACGGCAGCTTCGCTCGATGCGGCGCTGATCTGGGTCGAACTCCCGGCCTAAGCTAATAGGGGAGGTGAGAGCAATCTCATCTCCCCGCTAGCTATGTTGAGGGGTCTAAATTCAAACGAGGTTGGCGATGCTTCTAATTTTCCGCAACCTCCTTGAAGACCAAAGTCTCACCAGTCCGTTCTCGACTGCGTTCTCTCCCGGCTACCAAGGCGGGAAGACGTTTTATAATGCGTTCTCGACGGGCTTCAGCAAAGGCTTCGACGTCACCGAGTTCCCCGGCGTATCTTTCGATAGCGCCGTAGCTCCCGTCTCCGTTGGCTCTACTCTTCCGATCATAAACACAGCCTCAGCCGGCTACGTCCTCGCTCCCGTTTTCGGAGCGCCGATTCCTAACCTGACGAACGTTCCCTCAGGTTACAGCGTCACTATTAACACCTTTGACCTTTCGCCTAATTTCAGCGTCCCCGCGCTGGGCTACCCTGGCACGGTCTCGGCGGGCTCAGCTTCGCCATCTCAAAACCTAATTCCCTCTGGGACAAGTTTCAGCACCGGATTTAGCAAGGGCTTTCAGAATTTCGCACCGTCATTCCTGTTCGGCGCTGCAACAATCTCCCCGTCAATGGGATTCCAGGGCGTCACCGTCACAGTCTCTCCGGGGACAGTGGGGACGCTCTCGACAATCATTCCGATGGGCGTCACCGTCTCTGTCGCAGCGGGCTCTCTCGCTCCAGAGGTTATTCCGTACACGTTGGGGGCTACCCTTACAGCCGCTCAAAGCCTTGGACAAATACAGTACTCGATAGCGACGAACGCTCTATCGCTGACAGCGTCAGCGGGAACGGTAACGCCTAAGCTGACGGCGGTCCCTGCAGGCTATTCGTTGTCGGCGTCGGTTAGTTCGCTCTCAACAACTCTCATACTATCTCCCGGAAGCAACAGCTTCAGCACCGGCTTCGGCGCCGGCTTCCGCGCCGGCAATCCTACCTTCAAGTTCGGGACCTATGCGATCATTCCGACGCTGTTCCCGATGGGGCTTTACGTCTACAAAAACTTCGGGGATGCGACCCCGAACCAGACGTATCCGATCTCAGGCGCCAACCTATCGGCAGCACCGGGCGGTGGGCTGAATACAAATCTGAGTACGGTCGCTCTCATCGGCGGCTCCGGCTTCTCCGCCGGCTTCGGCACCGGTTTCGTCAACAAGTCCCCGTACTTCCAAGTTGGTTCTCCGACGATCCCGGTCGGTATCCTTGGGCTCTCAGTCCCGGTAAACACCGCCTCTCTCGCGCCCTCGCTGGTCTTGACGCCGACCGGTGTTACGCTGTCCGCTACGGCCGGCACCCTTGCTGCCGCTAGCGTGCTCAACCCCAACGGCGTCCTCATCGTCTCTCAGTGGACGCAGCTTCAGGCGAACCGGACGATCCTGGCGACGGGGCCGGCACCGACGGCGCTTATAACTGACTTGAATGTCGGTCAGTTTATTGCTCCACAGGGAACGACGGCGACCTTCACAGCGGGTTCGCTGTATACGTCGCGTCCGATGTATGGGACGGGGACGACGGCGACCTTCAACTTCGGTAATGACCTGATACCGAATAGAGAGTTCGTCCCTCAAGGTGTCACCGTCAACATTGCAGTCGGCACCGATACTCCGAAAGAGATTGAGCCTGCTGACGGCTTCCTTCTCAACGTTCTCGTCGGCACGGTTACTCCGGCGCAGACGACAGTTCAGACTGGTGTTGCTTCTCCGGTCGCTATTGGCCTAGAGGCTCCGAACCGGACGATAATCCCTCAGGGGATTAACTTCGCTCCCGCCCTCGCCATCATCGGCCTCGGAACGAACGTCGCCCCCGTCGGCATCAATCCCTTCGTCAATGTCGGCGAACCAATCATCGTTCTTCCGAACGGCACTACCTCGATTGTCTTGCCGGGTACGACGATGTTCAAGCCGTCGCCGGCTCTCGTCTCCCTTGGTATTTCAATGCCCTATATATGGACGATATCTAGCTCTGCCCCTTGGGGGTGCTCAATCCAAGACCTTCCCGGAGGGTAATCTAATGTCTTATAGTATCGGACAAACCGTACGACTTAAAGGTTCGTTTAAAGACTTCACTCTTTCGACGCCGACGGTATGCGATCCGACGACGGTGTCTGTTGAAGTCGTTGACCCTGCCGGTACGGCACATGTCTTCATCTACCCCACCGATATCGTTCGTGCCTCGACCGGAGTCTACTACTACGACTTCTTAACGACTCTCGACGGCGAACATTCTTGGAAGATGTTTAGCACCGGCTTACGAACGGCGGCGGCTCAAAGCGTCTTCGACGTCGATTCATTCCCCTGATAACGAGAAAGGGGAGGTTCCGAAGAACCTCCCCCTTTTCTACGCGGTCAGCACTTCTTGCCGCCGCCCATACCCTTCTTCGGAGCCGCCATGAGATTCACCCCCTCTCGACGGTAACGCCAGCCTCTTCGAACATTTGAGAGGCAACCTCGAAGTGTTCATCAGGCATCACTGTCGTACCGCCGCCGTAAACGACGTGCTTGACGCCTGCGTTGATCAGTAGTGCCGCACATTGAGCGCAGCAGTGGTGGGTGACGTAGACCGTAGTGTCCTGCAAAGATGGCCGGGCGGCATGAGCGACGAGGTTCGCTTCCGCGTGCAGACACCAAAGTAACTTCTTCGGGTTCACTGAGCTGGGCAGGCCAACCCGATCTAAGTTGTCCTCGACTCCACGAGGAGGACCGTTATAGCCCGTAGCCAGGATTTGTTGACAATTGCCGACGGCAATAGCGCCGACCTTCGTCGAGTCCTTGCTCCAGGCTGCGACGACGTGAGCAAGGTCGAGGAACCGTTTGGACCACTTCATGACAGTACACACCAGATGGCGATGACGAGAGAGACAGTGCCGGCGAAGGACCACAACAGTCTCACGAAGAGTTGATCCTCTTCATTCATCGCCGTCTCCACCCATCAAGTTGCTTTGAGATACGAGCTACCAACTTCATTGCCGGAGCGGTAGACCGTAGTGTCGTCCCCTCAAGCTGCTTCTGAGCAATGATTACTCTCTGGATATTCCGACGAAGGGCTCGGGGTTGAATACCTTTAGGTCTCTTGGGAACATCCTTTGCAAGGATGGTTCGGCAAAGATGAGGGTCTCGACGCCAACCTTCGCCTTCAACGAAGTATTGGCCCAAGTAGCTCTTAAAGCTCATGGGAACTCCTATGGGAGAGGTGCCGGGTTTTCTTGGCGACCACCCGGCAGGTCGCGGCAGCGTGGGGAGGAACACGCCCAAGCGGAAAGAAGTTAGAACTTCTCGATAACGCCTTCGACGAACTCGACGACTTCTTTCTTGACTTCCTCAGCGAACTCGACGATTTCGTCAACGATGCTGCGGGCCTCTTCGATGTCCGCAACGATTGCGGTTTCGACTTTGACGTAGGGGTCGGTGGTTACGATATCGACGGTGCCAACAGAGACACCAACTGCGTTATCTTCAGACATGCCGGACCCTCCGAGGTGAACGGTCTCCAACTAGGTTGGAGACCGTTGTGGATCAGGCTGCGAGGGCAACCGGCTCGACCACGGGGGCCGGGGCCGGGTACAGTTTCGCCAGTTCGGCGTTGAAGCCGTTCTCGACTTCCACCGAAATCGCCGCCAGCTTGTCGTCCAGGGTCTCCAGGCGGGTAATCAGAGTCGTCCGCTCGTGCAGCAGCTTCTCGGAACGCTTGTCGGCTTCGTCGCCGAGGCCGAGGAAAGCCTTGATCACGCCGTCGCGCTGGTCGGCGCTTTCGAGCACGAACACGACTTCGTCGAGGTCGATGATGGTCTTGCCGGGGACGCCGGGGATGGTCACGGCGACCTTCTTCTCGATGCTACGGGTGATGTTGGTCGCCAGGGCGGCGCTGAAGTCCTCGCCCGAGAGGTGGGTCACGACGAACTTGCCCTGCAGGGTGTCGCGATTGAGGGGGGTGGAGTCATTGACTTTGTACGGCATCGTAGATGGCTTTCAGGCTGGCATAGTAGTCTTCAAGACTACCACTGTTGAGAACATCAAAATCGACGTCCAGGGAATTGATGTAGCTTTCGCTGGCATGGGGGGGCGCGTCACTGAGCTTAATCGATGGACGATTTACTCTAATAACAACGCCCCCCTTACTCCTGACTGCTGCACACTCATTCGGGAACCGCAAGTCGCCAATCACAATGTTTTGACCCTGACGGATCTTGTGCAGCGTAGCGTTTACCCAAATGTCAGGATAGAAGCTCCTCAGAGCATCCGTCCCAATCGTCTGCCATAGCTTCCTCGGGGACTCATATGGGTAGAAAGAAACAGGTTCTTCCTTAGGAAGTCCCTGTAACGACCCAAACAAGTCATCAACAACTTTCTTCAGCGGTTCAGCGAAGTTAAGATGGCGAAAGCCATACTCTGTTTCGAAGAAAGCTGCTCCTGTTGTCTTACCGGAGTAGGCAATGCCTGTGAGTGCGATCAGCGTCATGAAGAGAGACTACATGATCTTTTAGGCTTGATCTACGATCCTAAAAGCCGGAGTGACTCACTCACTGCATATTTATTTGGGCATCCCCGGAGACATTACGGTGAGAGACGATGACCATCTGACCGACTAAATGCTTCAGGCTCGAAAGACCTTCGAGGATCGCTTCCGCCCGCTCGTCGGTGCAGCTTGCATCGATCTCGTCACCGAGGATGCAGGGGAAGACACGCGACGTCAGGACGAGCCCGAGGCCCAACCGTAGCGACAATGAGACGAGGGTACGCTCAGAGCCGGAGAGGGTATGCAGACCCTGACCGTCAACGACGACCTCCATCTCGTCAGAGATTTCGACGGAGGAGAAGCGGCCCTCCGACATCGTCGAGAGAAGACTGGACGCCGCTCTCCGTAGTGACGGCAACAGGTGGCTCTTGACCTTGACCTTCAGCGACTGGAGGGCGGTCTTGGCCCGGCCCCAATCGGCCGCTTCGTCAGAGGCGACCTGTACCCTCTCAGCCGTCTCGTCGAACGCTGCCTTGGCCCTCGTGTACAGGTCCCGGTCCCGTTCATAGTCACGGGACTGCTGCAGGGCCGGCTCGACCTCGGCCAGCATCGCCGGCACCCCCTTCAGCTCGGCGAGCCGCTCGGCCTTGACGTCCCGCTCAGCGGTCCACTTGACGTAGCGGGCGACACTGGCTTCCCAATCCCGGTGCTTCTGGTCAAACTCCCGGCGGAGGGTCAGCAGTTGCGCCCGGTCGTCGGGGATGACGATGCCAGCAAGCTCTTGCTGGAGGGCAAGGCGTTCCTCAGCCCGCGCCTGCGCGGCTTCCTGATCGCGTAAGGTGGCCTCGGTGACGGGCGGGGCGGGGACGTTGTCAGCTATGTCGGCGTAGCGGAGGCGGATCGCTGCTGTCGAGTCCCAGACCTCAACGACAGCCGCTTCCTTCCGTATCTGAGCCATCGAAAGCTCCGGCGGGGAGGTTTCGACGACTTCACCCAACGACGTAAGTTCCGCCTGGTTCTTAGGCCAAGCGTGGTCGCACATCGGACACGTATGGTTGCCGTCATTCATCAGCTCCTGAAACTTCGTCCAGGCGTGGTAGGCTTCCCATTGTTTCGTGAAAGCATCAAGCTCCTCCGAAGTGAAACGGGGAGGGGTAATTCCAGAGACTGCCTTCCGCTTCTCAAGAGAGACGTAGTAGAGGGACCAAGCGTCTCTCCACTTCTGGATTTCTTGAGCTGTCATCTTCCACATTGGGATGAGGTTGATCTTCGCGTCAAGCATGTGCGCCTTTAGCTGAATATCCTTGCGGTCCTGCTGGTAGCGAACAAGCTCCTCTGAAGTCTGATCGATCAGAGGTAGGGGCTCTTCCTCCGGGCTCGACGGTGCAGAAAGCATCCAACCCAACAGTTGCTGGCGCTCATCCTCCTCCTTACGCAGTCCAGAGAGGAGGGCGCTGAGGTCGCTCGAAGGGGCATAAGCTTCCGGCTTTACCGGCGCCTCTACCGGCTTCAGGGTCGAGGAGAGGATCATCGCTTCCTTAGCGAATCCCTTCGACCGGTCGGCAGAGGCGGCGATCAGAGCGTCAATCTGGTTAAGACCAATCGACTGATCAACCAGCTTCTTACGTTCCGCAGGGCGCATACGAATGAAGGCTTCGATGTCGCCCTGTTCAATGTAGTTGGAGACCCTGAAGACGTCGAAGTTGTAGCCGAACAGCGTGCGAATTTCCGCGTTGACAGCCTTCGTACCCGATGCCAGTGTCTCGCCCGCTGAAGAGGTCAGGGTCGCTACGTTTCCCTTTCGGCTGACGGTGTAGGTCTTTTCACGGACCTTGAACACCGTTTGCATTGAAAGTGACTTGTAGTCCTCGGCCTTCTGGCGGAATGCAATGGTGCCGAAGAGGTTGGCCGTTATCGTCTCAAGGAAGGTTGACTTCCCGGCACCATTGCTACCCGAAATGACGGTGATGCCCTGGCCGAGAGCATAGCTGGCTTTGAGCGTCTTCTCGTTCCGGAAGGTGATCTCGTAGGCGTGAGCGATGATCATGGCTGTTGCTCCAGGCGAATGAGGACGTCGTGCAGTTCCTGTAGACGACGCTTGAGAAGGGTCTCGACGAGGCCCTTAAGCGTCATCTCAGCAATCGTCACCGACTGAGCCTTAGGGAAGGTGGTCGTGATCTCCGCTTTGAAGCGTTCGGCGTCTTCGCGGGAGCTGCTGACTGAGAATAGCTCGAAGTCAGGGACGGAGCCGTCGAAGTAGAATACACAAAAGAAGGTGTGCATCTAATTTCCCTCTTTGAATAGATCGTCAGCCGTAAAGTCGTCAGCAGTATGACCGTTAAGTTGATCAACAAGCATCCCACCGACGGCGGC
>SESB01002285.1_pt1 | contig 11398 bp, 9 predicted proteins | sample 3171441 | NCBI WGS metagenome assembly SESB01 (sample SAMN06051867, study PRJNA518727) | freshwater metagenome | biome: subpolar coniferous forest; feature: holomictic lake; material: water; isolation source: holomictic Lake 227, 6 m depth | place: Canada: near Kenora, Ontario | collected 2014-07-08...
ATGGGCAAAAACTTCGACCACGATCATGGCCTGGGCGCCCGCGTCATTGAGCTGGTGCTGCAACTCGCGCGGCGTATACATCGGGTTCACGTTGACCACCACATAGCCGGCGCGCAGCAGGCCGAACAGGCAGACCGGGTATTGCAGCAGATTGGGCATCATCAGCGCCACACGCGTGCCCGGCGGCAGCTTCAGCACCGATTGAAAGTAAGCGGCGAGCGCTCGCGTCAGCTTGTCGAGTTGGCGGTAGGTGATGGCAACGCCGGTTGAGCCGCTGACGAAGGCGCGCCTTTCGCCATACAGTTTGACGGCGTCGTCAAAGTAGCTGGCAATCGAGCCCAGCGCGTCGACGTCAATCTCGGCCGGAACACCCGCCGAATAACTCTGGATCCAGATTTTTTCCATGGTCTGTCGTCGGTTCCCTGTTCTCAATACACAAGTGTACTGTTGAACGCAACCCGCCGTATCAGTGAATACCCGAATGAACGACTCGCGCCTCAGCGCAGAAAGTAGCGGTGCACGCCGTCGTCGGCCAGTGCGCGCTGGACTTCGCCTCGGTTCATCAGGTGGTTCAGGCAGGCGCGTGTCTCGCCCGTGGCCATGTGCAGCAGCGGGATGTTCTCTTCCCCGATGGCGCGGCCAAACAGGGCCTCGGACAATTCCACCAGACGGCGCGGCTGCTGCAGCACGCGCTTGAGGCGGCCAAAGGTGCGCTCCTGGTCGGCGCCGAGTTGGTCCAGCCGCGCGTGCAGACCGCGAAACGGTTCGTTGTGCGAAGGCAGCACCAACACGTCGTCGGGCACTTCACGCTTGAGCTTTTGCAAGGAGTCGAGCCAGTCACGCATCGGGTCGGCATCGGGCTCACTGGGGTGCACCGAGATGTTGGACGAAATCCGGGGCAGCACCTGATCTCCCGAGATCAGAACCCGCAGTTCCGGGCAATACAGGCAGGCGTGTTCCGGCGAATGACCACTGCCGACGACAACGCGCCAGTTATGCGGACCGATGCGCAGTTCCTCGCCGTCCTGGATGCGCCGGTAGCTGTCGGGCAGGGCGTGAATGTATTTGCCAAAAACGCCAAAGGCCTTGTGGTAGGTCTCGACGGCGGCGACCGACCAGCCCGACTCCAGGTAGAAGCTGAGCACATCGCTTGCCGCTTCACGCCCGTTCTCTGCCACCAGCGCGCGGCAGTTCAGGTATTCCAGGCGTGTCATCCACAGGCGGATGCGGAACTTGCGCGTGAGCCAGCCGGCCATGCCAACGTGGTCTGGGTGCATGTGCGTGACGAAGACGCGCGTGATCGAGCGCGCATCGGTGGAAAGGGCAAAGAGTTCGCGCCAGACGCGCGTGTTGTCGTCGCTGCTGGTGCCGGTATCGACCACGGCCCAGCCCACGCCGTCATCGAGCGCCCACAGGTTGATGTGATCGAGCCGGAACGGCAGCGGCATGCGGATCCAGTGCACGCCGGGTGCGACTTCGCAGGTCTGGCCGCGCGCCGGGATCTCGAATGGGTAGCTCAGCGCCGCTGCCGGCTTCTCTTGGTTCATGCCATCGTCCTGTGTGCTTTTCAACGATTCTGACACGCCAGCCTGGAGCGGTCTTGCGGCAACTGGTTAGCAAGATAACGCAAGACCGGCGCTTGGTTGCGCACCTAAGATGAATCACTCCAACCCTGAAGCCATCGAAAGAAATCCATGTCCGACAAAGTCGTTATCACTTGCGCGCTCACCGGTAGCCTGACCGATCCGGTGCAGCACCACGTGCCGGTCACGCCCGAGCAAATGGCCAGGCAAGCGCGCGCCGCCTACGACGAGGGCGCCACCGTGATGCACTGCCACTTTCGCCAGCAGGAGAGCGGCAAGGGGCATCTGCCAAGCTGGGATCCGCAGGTATCCAAAGACATCCAGCAGGCGATCCGCGAAGCCTGCCCCGGCGTCATCATCAACCACACCACCGGCGTGGTTGGCCCGACCTATCTGGACGCGCTGCGCTGCGTGCGTGAGACCCGCCCCGAAATGGCGGCCTGCAACGCCGGCTCGCTCAACTACCTCAAGGTCAAGGCCAACGGCACCTGGGCCTGGCCGCCGATGCTGTTCGACAACGCACCGGCCAAGGTCAAGGAGTTCATCGACGTGATGGCCGAGGTCAACTGCCTGCCCGAGTTCGAGTGCTTCGATGTCGGCATCGTGCGCTGCGTCGAGATGTACCAGCGCGTGGGCATGTACACCGGGCCGCTCGAATACAACTTTGTCATGGGCGTTGAATCCGGCATGCCGGCGGACCCGGAACTGCTGCCGATCCTGACCCGGCTCATCGTGCCGGGATCGAACTGGCAGGTCACCGCCATCGGGCGCAAGGAGATCTGGCCGCTGCACCGGCGCTGCGCCGAACTCGGCGGCTTTCTGCGCAGCGGTTTGGAAGACACCTTCTACCTGCCCGACGGCACCAAGGCGACCTCGAACGGCCAGTTGATCGCGCAACTTGCGCAGTACGCGCGTGGAGCCGGACGCTCAATTGCCACACCCACTGAAGCGCGCGCCCTGCTGCATCTGGGCCAGAACAACGCCTGAACGAGCAACCGCGCCAGATCAGCGCCGCAGCGCGGCCAGCAGCGCATCAAACGGGAATTGCGCCGCCACCGCTGCCGCCTGCGGCGAATCAAGGCGCGGGATTCGGGCCAGACAGGGCGCCTGCAATTGCTGGCCGAGTGCATCCATATGCTGCTGCGCCTGCGTCGGGTCCGCATCCATGATGTTGGCAACCCAGCCCGCCAGCTCCAGGCCGCGCGCACGCAGTGCTTGCGCGGTCAGCAGGGCGCGCTCGATACAGCCGCTTGTGATGCCGACCACCAGAATCACCGGCAGGTCCAATGCGCGCGCCAGATCTGCGGTGTCGAAGTCAGCACCCAAGGGGTCCAGAAAGTCGCGGTCGGCGTCGACCACGATAACGTCGGCCCAGGTCGCCAACACATCAAAGGCATCAACCATTTCCTCGATGCGCATCTGCACACCGGCCATTTGCGCCGCCTCTTGCGGCGCCGATTCCTGCGCGAAGATGTAGGGTGAAAGCACACGCCCCGGAAACGCAAATGAACCCTCTTTGGCCAGTTGCTCCAGATCGGATTGGCGCCAACGGCCCTGCTCGAGCGTGGCGCCGGTTGCTACCGGCTTCATGCCCACTGTGTGCACGCCGTGGTTGCGCAAGCGGTTCACCAGCGCACTGGCAACCAGCGTCTTGCCGACAGCGACATCCGTACCCGTGACAAAGCAGGAGCGGATCATCGGCTGCCCTGTTTGCACACCGGAGTTCACACGCAGCGGATCTATCTTGTGCCCGGCGAAGACGGTGCCGCCGGCGCGTGGCTGTAGACCGCGAGCTTGCGCGAGCCGGCGAAGATGTCGCTCGGTTTCAAGCCAAACACCTTGCGGATCGAGTGGCTGAAGTGGGTGGAATCGGGATAGCCGGTATCGAGCGCCACATAAGCCAGGTTGGCACTGCGGTTGACGTAGTGCAACAGGTTGCGCGCACGCTTCCAGGTTCTGAAACTGCGAAACGGTGCGCCCACTTCCTGCTTGAACAGGTGCAGGAAACGCGAGAACGACAAATGCGCTGACGCGGCATACTCTTCGGCGATACCCTGTGCCGAAGGATCCTGTTTGATGCGTGTCAGCACATCGGCGATCCGACTGTCCATGCGCCGCAGCGCCAGTTCGGCGCCGAAAAAGGTCTGGTCGAAGTTCAGCGACATCAGATCCACGGCATGACCGCCTTCGGACAACTCGCGCTGGCGTTGCTGCACCAGGCGCACAAAGGCCGGCGCATCGACCGCGCCGCGGCCTTTGAGCGCGCCCGGCAGCGCGTCGCCGTCAACCGTTTCCGCCTCAATCTGGATGACGTTGACCAAGCGCCCTTCAACCGACACCTGGTGCGGCTCGTAAGGCGGCACCACCGCCATCTCGGAAGTCTGCCAGGGGCCATCGCCCAGGCGAATGCGCAGCGTGCCGGTAACGGCCACATAGACGGTGTAGGTGCCCATGGTTCGCACCGATGGCACGCCGAGCAGGCCGAGATAGAAAATCCGGTCGGGCGTGATCCACATCAATCGATTGGAGCGCTCCGGGCTTGCGCCAGCACTATTGAACGGCATGACTGTCTCCTGTCATTATTGGACTTGTATGAACAGCGAGATTAAAGGCCAGCGACCGCCCGGTCTTGTGTCAGCATGCTGCGCCGGCTACCGAAATGCCACAAAACGCTAGGCGTTTACCCTAGGCACACTGGTATTTCCTGAGTTCGAGTTTGCCGATCTGGTTGCGGTGCACCTCGTCCGGGCCGTCGGCCAGGCGCAGCACGCGCGACATGGCGTAGGCGTGGGCCAGGCCGAAGTCGTTGCTGGTGCCGCCGCCGCCGTGCGCCTGGATCGCCCAGTCGATCACCTTGGTCGCCATGTTCGGCACCGCCACCTTGATCATGGCGATCTCGGTGCGCGCCAGCTTGTTGCCCACCGTGTCCATGCGGTGCGCGGCGTTGAGCGTAAGCAAGCGTGCCTGCTCGATCATGATGCGCGACTCGGCGATGCGCTCGACCGTCACGCCCTGCTGCGCCACCGGTTTGCCAAAGGCCACGCGCGACAGGCTGCGCCGGCACATGCGCTCCAGCGCACGCTCGGCCAGCCCGATCAGACGCATGCAGTGATGGATGCGCCCCGGCCCCAGGCGCCCCTGCGCGATCTCAAAACCACGGTCCTCACCGAGCAGCAGATTGCTGAGCGGCACCCGGACATTTTTGAACATCACTTCGGAAGCACGATCGGGCATGCCGTAGTAGCCAAAGACCGGCAGCGGCCGCAGCACAGTAACACCCGGGGCATCCATCGGAATCAGGATCATCGACTGCTGACGGTGACGGTCCGGGTTGTCCGGGTTGCTCTTGCCCATGAAGATGGCCACGCGGCAGCGCGGGTCGGTGGCGTTGGTGGTGTACCACTTGCGCCCGTTGACCAGATAGTGATCGCCGTCGCGCTGAATCAGGGACTCGATGTTGGTGGCGTCGCTCGATGCCACGCCGGGCTCCGTCATGGCAAAGCAGGAACGGATCTCGCCCGCCAGCAAGGGCGTCAACCACTGCGCCTGTTGCTCGGGTGTGCCGTAGCGCGCCAGCACCTCCATGTTGCCGGTGTCGGGCGCCGAGCAGTTGAAGACCTCGGGCGCCAGAAAAGAGCGGCCCATGATCTCGCACAGCGGCGCGTATTCCAGATTGGTCAGGCCAGCGCCATGCGGCGACTCGGGCAGGAACAGGTTCCACAGGCCGGCGGCGCGTGCTTTGGGCTTGAGCTCGTCCATGATCGGATGCACCTTCCAGGGCCCCAGTGCCTCGGCCTCGTCAACGTGACGCTGCTCGTTCGGATAAATGTGCTCGTCCATGAAGGCATTGAGCCTTTTCTGCAGGTCCATCACCTTGGGGGAGGGATCGAATGGCATGGGAATCCTTTCTGGGCGTGTCTGGATTTGTCGGAAAAGAAAACCGCACGCAGTTTGATGCACTGCATCGTAGGCAAAGCGGCCCGTGGCAGCCGCCGGTTTCAAGCCACCTCGAACAACCCGGCTGCGCCCATGCCGCCACCGATGCACATGGTGATGACGACGTACTTGACACCGCGGCGTTTGCCTTCGATCAGCGCATGGCCGACCAGGCGCGCGCCGGTCATGCCGTAGGGGTGTCCGATCGAGATGCCGCCACCGTTGACGTTGTAGATTTCCGGGTCGATGCCGAGGTGGTCGCGGCAATACAAGGCCTGGCAGGCAAAGGCTTCGTTGAGTTCCCACAAGCCGATGTCGGCAACCTTCAAGCCGTTGAGCTTGAGCAACTTGGGAATGGCGTAAACCGGGCCGATGCCCATTTCTTCCGGCGCGCAACCGGCCACCGCCATGCCACGGTAAATGCCCAGCGGTTGCAGGCCACGGCGCTGCGCCAGGCCGGCCTCCATCACGACGCAGGAGGAAGCGCCGTCCGACAACTGGCTGGCGTTGCCGGCCGTGATGCAGCCACCCTCGATCACCGGCTTCAAGGCCTGCAGGCTCTCCAGCGTGGTCTCAGGCCGGTTGCCCTCGTCGCGCGCCAGTGTGACTTGCTGGTAGCTGACTTCTTTCGTGAGTTTGTCGACCACGGCCATGCTGCTGGTGAGCGGCACGATCTCGGCGTCAAAACGCCCGGCGGCCTGTGCCGCGGCAGTGCGCCGTTGCGACTCGAACGCGTAGCGGTCCTGCGCGTCGCGCGAGATGCCGTATTTTTTGGCGACGAACTCTGCCGTCTGCAGCATCGGCATGTAGGTATGCGCCGCCTTGGCGACCACGGCCGGGTCCTGGTCGCGCGCGACCCACGCCATGTAGGGCGTCTGCACGGCAGAGATGTTGTCCTGGCCGCCGGCGACGACGACCTCCATGCCGTCGACCATCACCTGCTTGGCTGCCGTGGCAATTGCCATCAGACCCGACGAGCACTGGCGGTCCATGGTCTGTCCCGACACCGTCAACGGCAAGCCGGCAGCGATGCTGGCATTGCGTGCCAGGTTCATGCCGGCGGTGCCGCCCGTGAGCACGCAGCCCATCACCACATCGTCAACCTCGGCACCGTCAACGCCAGCGCGGCGCACCGCGTGTTCGATCGTGTGTCCCAGCAGCGTGGGCGACTTGATGTTGTTGAAAGCACCCTTAAAGGCACGCCCGATCGGGGTGCGGGCAGTGGAAACAATGACGGCTTCTCTCATGATGGTTGACTCCGGTGAAGTTGAAAAGGTTGAAATTTCTGAAACGTGAGGTTACTGCGCCGCCTGGATTGCGGGTCGGGGCCCGAATTGACACCCGGACGCTGTCATGCCGGACTCGATCCGGCATCCAGTGGTTCAAGCTGCATGGATTGCCGCGTCGCTGCGCTCCTCGCAATGATGGCGGTGTGTGTCATGACGCAGCATGGTCACTCAGGCGCTGGCCCTGTGCCGCCAGGGTCTTGAGCAGGTCGCTGACAGTCCAATAGCCAAACGCGTCGCTGCGCTCGCTGGCGTAAACGTCCATGCGCTGGGCGACGGTCGCAAGGCCAATCTCATCGGCCATGAACAGCGGGCCGCCACGGTGGTCCGGGAAGCCGTAGCCGGCAACCCACACCATGTCGATGTCAGCGCCGCGGTAGGCAATGCCTTCAGACAGGATCAGCGCGCCTTCGTTGATCAACGGGTAGAGCAGGCGCTCGACGATCTCCTGGTCTGTGATGTCGCTGCGCCGCTGGATGCCGTATTGCGCTGCCAGCGCAACGCAGATCTCGGTGAGCGCCGGGTCCGGCAGCGGCGTGCGGCCCTCGTAGCGGTAGTAGCCCGCGAGCGTCTTCTGACCAAAGCGCCCGAGTTCGAACAGCTTGCGCACCAGCACGCGGTAGCTCGGGTCCGCTGGCAGGCCGCCGGCCTTGTCGCGCTCGATGACGGTCTTGGCGCCGACGTCGATGCCAGCCATGTCGAGCATGCGGCAGGGGCCCATCGCCATGCCCAGCGCTTCGACGGCACGGTCGATTTGCTGCGGCTGCGCGCCTTCGAGCAGCAGGAACTCGGCCTCGCGCATGTAGACCTCGGCCATGCGGTTGCCGATAAAGCCGTAGCAAACGCCTGACACCACCGCCACTTTGCCGATGCTGCCGGCCAGCTTCATCACCGTTGCCAGCACCTCGGGCGCAGTCTGGGCACCGCGCACCACTTCAAGCAATCGCATGACGTTGGCCGGGCTGAAGAAATGCATGCCGACCACATCCATCGGCCGCCCGGTGGCCGCTGCCAGTTCATCGACATCGAGCGTCGAGGTGTTGGTCGCGATGATGGCGCCGGCCTTGCAGATCTGGCCCAGTCTGGCGCAGATCTGGCGCTTGAGATCCATGTTCTCGAAGACCGCCTCGATCACCAGATCGCAACCAGCCAGATCGGCGTAGTCGAGCGAGCCGGTCAACATCGACAGGCGCTGCGCCAGTTGCTCTGCGCTGAGCTTGCCCTTGGCGGCGCTGGCTTCGTAGTTCTTGCGCACCAGCGCCAGGCCGCGCTGCAGCGCTTCATCGGTGGCCTCAACGATGACAACCGGGATGCCGGCGTTGGCGAAGTTCATCGCGATGCCGCCGCCCATGGTGCCGGCACCGACGACACCAACCGATGCAATCTTGCGCAACGCCACATCCTTGGCCAGACCCGGAATCTTGCTGACCTGGCGCTCGGCGAAAAACAAATGGCGCAGTGCGCGCGAAGTGGCCGACGGACGCAATAGCTCAAACTCACGTGCCTCGACCTGCTCGCCCTGTGCAAACGGCAATTCGGCGGCCGCCTGCACGCACCAGACGGCAGCGGCCAGCGCCGGATAGGCCGGCTTCTTTTGCGCGGCCATCAGCGCTGCGGCAAAAAAGTCGGGCGCGATGCCAACCTGCGACACCGGCAGTTCGCTGGTGCGCCGGGCCGGCGCATGGGCCGCTGCCAGCGACTCAGCGTAGGCCAGGCCGAGCGCCAGCGCCTCGCCTTCGGTCACGACATCGACAATGCCAGCCTTGAGGGCGGCATGGGCGTCAAGCATGCGTCCGGACTGGATCATGTTCAGCGCCAGCGCCACACCGGCCAGACGCGCCAGACGCTGTGTGCCCAGCGACCCCGGTATCAGGCCAAGCTTTATTTCGGGCAGGCCAACGCGCGTGCCCGGCAAGGCCAGCCGGTAGTGGCAGGCCATGGCCAGTTCCAGACCACCGCCCAGCACCGTGCCGTGCAGAGCGGCCAAGACCGGGCGCACGGACTGCTCCAGGCGCGCCAGAAAGTTGTTGAACGGCGCGATGCGGAAATCGGTCAAATCAAAGGAACTGATGTCGCCACCGGCAACAAAGGTGCGGCCTTCGCAGTGCAGCAGCAGCGCCTGCAGCGAAGCGTCGGCCTCGAACGCGGCAAAGCCCGCAATCAGTCCGGCCACCGCCGCTGGCGAGAGCGCATTGACCGGTGGGTTATTGATGCGCAGCACGCCGATGCGGCGGTGTGTTTCAAAAGTGACGGGGTTGCTCATGAAGGGTTCTCGTGGTTCGGCTGTACTGAAGGATACAAAGCCACCCGGCGCAGGTCTTGCGCGAACTGGCTGACGCGCCTCAGGTTCGGGCGCGGTGCTTGGTCGCAGCGTTGGCCGGCAGGCCGTGCAGCTTGAGCTTGCGGCTGCCGGCGAACACATCCTTGGGCGAGAGGCCAAAGACGTCGCGGATCGAATGGCTGAAATGCGATGAATCGGGGTAGCCGGTGATCTGGGCGATGTCGGCCAGATTCGCGTCCTGCGTCACGTAGTCGAGCATGCTGCGCGCGCGCTTCCACATGCGCAGCGTGCGCAGCGGCACGCCGACCTGCTCCTTGAACAAATGGACAAAACGCGAGAACGACAGCCCGGCATTGGCCGCGTACTGCGCGGCGCTGGTATCGCCGGCAGGGTTCTGAGTGATGTCGGCCAGCACCTGGGCGATGCGCGGGTCCAAGTTAGCGCGGGGCAGCGTCGCGCCAAAGAAAAACAGGTCAAAAGCGGCATCGTCCAGGGGCATGGCCTCGCAGCGCAGATGCCACTGCGCCAGCACGTGGCGCACCCGCGCCACGAATGCCGGCGCCGTCACCACACCTGGCTGCTCACGCAGAAAAGAGGGCAGCAGGCCTTGCTGCACGGTCTCGGGCTCGATGATCAGGTCGATGATGAAACGCGTCTGGCTGGCAATGCGGTGCGGAACAAAAGGCGGCACGACGACCAGTTCACCCTCTTGCCAGCTAGCGCCATCGAAGCTGACACGAATCGGCTGCTGCTTGGCCACATAGATGATGATGCCGCCGATCTTGCGCAGCGAGGGGCGCCCGAGCAGGCCGGCATAAAAAACACGTCCGGGCGTGATCCACATCAGGGGCTTGTTCGCGCCGTTGGAAGTCTGCCCGCTGGCGTTCTCATCCGTCTCTGAAACACGCTTCAAGAAAATCTCCCACGTGGACCGCCACGCCGCGCCGATCCATTTTATAGTGCAGCCAATAAACGCAAGACCCTGGACAAGGCGCACGCTAAGCTGGATCACCGTAGCCGTACTGGCGCGACACAGCGGCCTGTGCCATTCACAACCGGGATGCCCATTCACCATGCTTGACTTTCAACCCCTGCCCCACTATTTCTCGCCCGAACACGAGCAGTTCCGCAGCACGCTGCGCGAGTTCGTCGCACGCGAGATCACGCCCTTCGTCAACGAGTGGGACGAAGCCGGCACCTTCCCGCGCTCGCTCTACAAGCGCGCCGCCGAACTCGGCATCGCGGGCCTGGGTTACCCGGAGGAATTCGGCGGCACGCCGGTCGATGTCTTCTACCACCTGGTGGCAGCCGAAGAGTTTGCGCGCAGCGGCGGTGGCGGCGTCGCGGCCTCGCTCAATTCGCACACCATCGGCCTGCCACCGATCCTGAACCACGGCTCGGCCGAACTCAAGCAGCGCGTCATCCCCAGCGTGCTGTGCGGGGACAAAATTGCTGCCCTCGCCGTCACCGAGCCCTCGGGCGGCTCCGACGTGGCCGCCCTGCGGACCACTGCGGTGCGCGACGGCGATCACTACATCGTCAACGGCGAGAAGACCTTCATCACCTCCGGCATGCGCGCCGATTTCTTCACCGTGGCGGTACGCACCGACCCCGCCAACAAGGGCGCTGGCGGCATCTCGGCCCTGCTGATCGAGGGCGACACGCCGGGTCTGTCGCGCACCGAACTAAAAAAAATGGGCTGGTGGTCGTCCGACACCGCGCACCTGCATTTCGACAACTGCCGCGTGCCGGCAAGCAACCTGATCGGCATTGAAAACAAGGGCTTCAAAACCTTCATGAGCAACTTCAACTCCGAGCGCCTGGGTATGGCGGCTTCGGCCTGCGGCTACGCCCAGGTTTGCCTGGAAGAAGCGCTGGACTGGGCACGCCAGCGCCACACCTTCGGCCAGGCGTTGTCCGAGCGCCAGGTGATGCGCCACAAGCTGATGGACATGGTCTTGCGCATCGATGCGGCGCGCTGCCTGGTCTACGAACTGGCCTACCGCATCAAGCACCAGGCGGGCGATCCGAATCAACTGGTGGCGCGCATCTGCATGGCCAAGGTGCTGGCAACGCAGGCGATGCAGTTTTGCGCCGACCAGTCGCTTCAAATCCTGGGCGGCATGGGCTATATGCGCGGCACCCGAAGCGAGCGCATCTACCGCGAGGTTAAAGTGATGATGATTGGCGGCGGCTCCGAGGAAATCCTGAAGGACCTGGCCGCGCGCCAACTCGGAATTTAAGAAGGTAACACCATGCAAGACACTTGCCGCGAACTGCTTGAGGAATACCAGGCACTGGCCGATTTTTGT
>SESB01002286.1_pt1 | contig 11397 bp, 8 predicted proteins | sample 3171441 | NCBI WGS metagenome assembly SESB01 (sample SAMN06051867, study PRJNA518727) | freshwater metagenome | biome: subpolar coniferous forest; feature: holomictic lake; material: water; isolation source: holomictic Lake 227, 6 m depth | place: Canada: near Kenora, Ontario | collected 2014-07-08...
AATGTTACGCGGAAAAGCTTTACAGGGAGTTCACCGAGCAACAGGGCAGTCCCGTTCTGGAGGTGGTTTTTCAGACTCTTCGCGGCACTCCTGAGACACCTGCGGGGTCATCTTTCCCGGACAGCTTTAACCGGCCATTCAGCTTACAGCCTGATCTACCCGGCAAAGCGCCTGCACCAGTTTGGCCAAACAGCAGCCCCGAAACACCGGGCAGCGCAGCATTGCCATTCAGCATCCCTGATGCTCCTGCGGAACCATACTATTTTCTGCGTGAACCACAACAGCCGATCCATCAGGCAGAAGGGTTTGATGTTGCCACCATTCGAAAGGACTTTCCGGTGCTGCGCCAGTTGGTTCACGGCAAACCGCTTGCCTGGTTCGACAACGCCGCCACAACACAAAAGCCTCTGAGTGTCATCAACGCAGTCGCGCAGTTCTACGCCACGGACAATTCGAATATCCATCGCGGGGCTCACACCCTTGCCGCCCGCGCCACCGATGCTTATGAAGGAGCGCGCGAAAAAATCCGTCAATTTATAGGTGCCGGATCCACATCAGAGATTATCTACGTCCGGGGCACCACCGAGGGCATCAACCTTGTAGCACAAACCTGGGGAAGAAAATTTCTCCAACCGGGAGATGAAATTATCCTCTCGATTCTTGAGCATCATGCCAACATTGTTCCCTGGCAGATGGTTGCCCAGGAAAAAGGGGCTCGCATCAGGGTGGTACCGGTCAACGACCGGGGCGAAATCATGCTTGAAGAGTATACCAAACTGCTCGGGCCCAAAACACGGCTTGTTTCACTGACACAAGCCTCAAATGGCCTTGGCACCATTCTTCCGATTAAGGAGATGATTCAACTGGCCAAACGCTATGACGCCAGAGTGCTGGTTGATGGTGCCCAGTCGGTTGCCCATATACCAGTCAACGTGCAGGATCTTGATGCCGACTTCTTCGTTTTTTCAGGCCATAAAATTTTTGCTCCGACAGGGATCGGTGTCGTCTATGGCAAAAAAGAGCTGCTGGAGGTGATGCCTCCATGGCAGGGCGGCGGAAACATGATCAAGGATGTGCGCTTCGAAGAGACCATCTACAACGAAGCGCCAGCCAAATTTGAGGCTGGAACACCCTCAATCGGTGATGCCATCGGACTTGGCGCAGCACTCGACTACGTCCGAAAAATCGGACTTGAAAACATTGCCCAATACGAGCACGAACTCACCGAATACGGTACAGAAAAGCTGATTCGCATTCCCGGCCTGCGTCTGATTGGTACAGCAAGAAACAAGGTGGGCGTACTCTCTTTTGTGCTGAACAATCTGCCGAATGAAGAGGTTGGCAAGCTGCTCGACCGCGAAGGCATTGCCGTCCGGACCGGGCACCACTGCACTCAGCCATCGTTGCGCCGGTTCGGAGTTGAGGGAACCGTGCGGCCGTCGCTGGCCTTCTATAACACGAAGGATGAGATAGACCGGCTTGCCGATGTCATTAACCATATTCAGCGGCGATAACCATGTACTTTTCAAAACGCAACGTTGATCATGAAAATGTTGTGTTTTGAAAAGAAAGAGAAAAATAACGGTTATCTTTTCCTGATTTTTTTCTGAAAGCAAAAACGATTTCATGCACTTTGAAACTCTCGCCATCCATGACGGACAAGCGCCTGACCCCCATACCGGCTCTGTAACCGTTCCTGTATACCAGACTTCCACTTTCGGACGTGACAGCCTCGACCATCGCAGTGAGTTCTTCTATTCGAGAATCGGCAACCCTACAAGACAAGCGCTTGAAGCCGCCCTTGCCCTGCTCGAAAACGGCAAGTATGCTCTTGCCTTTGCCTCCGGAGTGGCGGCAACCATGGCGGCGCTGCAGGTGCTGAAACCCGGCGACCACATTGTCGCAGGCAACGACATTTACGGCGGAAGCTACCGCATTTTTGAGCAGCTTCTGAGGCCGTGGGGCGTCACCACCAGCTATACCGAATGCGAATCAACAGAGAGTTATGCGGCCTGCATCACCCCGGCAACGAAGCTGATCTGGATTGAAACGCCAAGCAATCCGCTGCTTCAGCTCTCCGACATCCGGGCCCTTGCCTCGCTTGCCAAAGAGCGTGGCATCCTTCTCGCCGTGGACAACACCTTTGCCAGTCCCTATTTCCAGCGCCCGCTTGAGCTTGGCGCCGACATTGTCGTACACAGCACCACCAAATATCTTGGTGGCCACAGCGATGTTATCGGCGGCGCCGTGGTGACGTCAGACACAGCGATACACACCGCCATCAAAAACTATCAGGGTGCAGCGGGAGCCGTGCCCGGCCCCTGGGACTGCTGGCTGATTCTGCGCGGTTTGAAGACGCTGAAAATTCGCATGAAGGAGCATGAAGCGAGCGCCATGCACCTTGCTACAATGCTTGAACAACATCCGGCGGTGGAACGGGTCTTTTACCCTGGCCTCACGTCACACCCGCAGCATGAACTGGCAAAAGAGCAGATGAGCGGGTTCGGCGGCATGGTGACCTTTGCCTTGAATGATGGCCTTCCGGCAGTCGAGCGGTTGATTGCAAAAATTAAGCTTTTTGTGCTGGCCGACAGCCTTGGCGGCGTCGAGTCGCTCATCTCCTCGCCGGCAAAAATGACGCTCTGGGCGCTCTCACAGGCAGAGCGGGAGCGGAGAAAGTGCACCGACAACCTGGTGCGGCTCTCGATCGGGCTTGAAAATGCAGAGGATCTTGAGGCTGATCTGCTGAATGCGCTTGAGGGTTAAATGGATAAAAGAAATAGTAAAGAAATGTCACAAATGATTACTATTGAGCTGAACGGACAACAACAACCTCTTCCGCCCGGTTCAACGGTCAATGACCTTCTCGCAAGGGTGGGCTCAGACGGTAAAAGCGTGGCTGTGGTGGTCAATGATCGTATCATTCGACCCGAAAACCGATCTGCCCATCTGCTTGAAGAGGGTGATCGCGTAGAACTGCTTATTTTCGCAGGGGGAGGCTAACAGATTATTTTAACTATGGATTTATTGCAGATCGGCTCGTATACCTTCTCCTCACGCCTGATTCTTGGAACAGGAAAATTCAGCAACTCGACGGTGATGCTTGATGCCGTGCGTGCTTCAGGCGCACAACTCGTGACCGTCGCATTACGGCGGTTCAACCGTGAACAGGCCGAAGATGACCTCTTCGGCCCCCTCTCGGCCATTGAGGGAATTACTCTTATGCCAAATACGTCGGGCGCATCAACCGCTGCGGAGGCTGTCCGTGCAGCTCATATTGCCCGAGAGCTTTCAGGAAGCCCCTTCATCAAGGTGGAAATTCATCCGAACCCGCAACATCTGATGCCCGACCCGATTGAAACATTCGAGGCCTCCCGGATTCTGGCAAAAGAGGGGTTTCTGGTGATGCCCTATATTGCAGCAGACCCGGTACTGGCCAAGCGGCTTGAGGAAGTTGGCTGCGCTTCGGTCATGCCGCTCGGCTCTGCTATCGGCAGCGGGCAGGGGCTCGCCACCTCCGAAATGCTCAACATTATCATCCGCGAAAGCGGTATTCCGGTCATTGTTGATGCCGGACTGCGCTCCCCTTCCGAGGCGGCCCACGCCATGGAGATGGGATGTGAAGCGGTACTGGTGAACAGCGCGGTGGCCGCCGCAGGCAACCCGTCAGAAATGGCAGAGGCTTTTGCAGAAGCTGTTGCTGCGGGAAGAAAAGCCTTCAGGGCCGGGCTTATGCAGAAAAGTGGTTCCGCCGTGGCAACAAGTCCTCTCACCTCTTTTCTGGGAACATTCTGATGACTGCCCTACCGGAATGGCTTTCCGACAATCGTGAAACGGCGTCCCTTGCCGCCATGCTGTCGCCTGCCTCATCACAATCCCTTGAAACACTTGCCGCCGAATCGAGAGCAATTACCTTGCGCCGTTTCGGACGAACCATAACCCTCTACGCTCCTCTCTACCTCTCAAACTACTGCTCAAGCGGCTGTGCCTACTGCGGCTTTGCCTCCGACAGGAAGACGCCGCGCCACCGTCTTGAACCGGATGAGATCCGTCGCGAACTGGCCGCCATGAAAAAACTTGGCATCAGCGATATTCTCCTGCTTACCGGCGAACGCACTGCCGCGGCAGATTTCGACTATCTTCAGCGAAGTGTCGCCATCGCCGCAGAAGAGATGCAGCGCGTCTCGGTTGAAGCATTCCCGATGAGCGTCAGCGAATATCGGGCACTTGCCGACTGCGGCTGCACCGGTATCACGATCTACCAGGAGACCTACAACCGCGAACGCTATGAAGCGCTGCACCGCTGGGGCCCGAAAAAAGATTTCATCGCACGCCTTGAAACTCCGGCCCGCGCACTTGAAGGAGGAATAAAATCGGTCGGGCTCGGTGTACTGCTCGGCCTTTCCGATCCAGTTGAAGATGCACTGAGCCTCTATCGCCATGTTCGACACCTCGGACGGACGTACTGGCGTGCGGGCATGTCCGTATCGTTTCCACGCATGAGACCACAGACCGGCGGGTATGAGCCCCCCTTCCCGGTTGACGATCACCTTCTCGCCCGAATCATCTTTGCCTTCCGCATCGCTCTTCCCGATACAGAACTGGTGCTCTCAACGAGGGAGAGCGCAACCTTCCGTGATGGCATGGCAGGACTTGGAATTACCAGAATGAGCATTGAGAGCAGGACTACTGTGGGAGGATATTATGAGAGTGAGAATGAAGAAAGGAGAGAGAAGGGGCAATTTGAAATATCTGACGACCGCACCGCAAGAGAGTTCTGTGCTGCCCTGCGTCGTCAGAACATTGAGCCGGTCTTTAAAAACTGGGAACCATCCTATAACGGCCCTTCATCCAGCATAACACTGGCAATGCAATCCGAAAAAGAACAACCATGCCACTGAACGACACACTGAATGAACGCCAGCGCGAACGATACGCCCGCCACATCTCCCTGCAGGAGATTGGTGAAAAGGGACAGGTGAAGCTGCTCAAGGCAAAAGTACTGGTCATCGGCGCTGGCGGGCTCGGTTCCCCGGTCGCCTTTTATCTCGCTGCAGCAGGGATAGGTACCATCGGGCTCATGGATGGTGACAAGGTTGATCTCAGCAACCTCCAGCGCCAGATTCTGCACACCACCGACTCCATCGGAGTTGACAAGGTCACCTCTGCGGAACAACGGCTTCTTGACCTTGATCCAGACCTCAAACTCACCCTCTACCCGTTCCGGCTCACCGCTGACAACGCCCCGAAGATCCTTGCTCCGTACGACTTCGTCATCGACGCCACCGATAATTTCGATTCAAAATTCCTGATCTCCAGAGCCTGCCACAACGCAGCAAAAGCTTACTCCCACGCAGGGATAAGAGAGTTCTATGGTCAAACCATGACCGTCCACCCCGGCACTACCGCCTGCTACCACTGCCTCTTCCACGAAGAGGGAGTTCCGGCTGCCACTATACCAAAAGGGCCACTCGGTGCAGTACCCGGCATCATCGGCTCCATCCAGGCCACCGAAGCGATCAAGCACATCCTTTCCATCGGCACACCCCTTACCAACACACTCCTCACCTGCGACACCCTCACCATGACCATCCGCAAAATCCCCCTGCTCCGCAACCCAACCTGCCCTCTCTGCTCTTTGCTCTCAGGGAACGCCTCTGATTATTTATTCACCTGATTTTCGTTAAATCCTTCGTAATAACCGTTGTTATTTATTATACTTCATGTTGCTTAACAGTTGTTAAGATCCAGTACCTGCAAACAAGTGGTTCAATAGATGACTAACACCCTTTCTTTTATATACATCGTTACTTTGTATCTATAAACCGGTTAAAAGACAAGCACGTCACACCATGATGCATCAGTATAGCAGCAGTTCCTATCTCTCCGGGGGAAATGCCCCTTACATCGAAGATCTTTATGAAGCTTATCTCGACAATCCTGGCTCTGTTTCTGAAACATGGCGTGCTTACTTTGATGCCATGCAGAATATGCCGGGAACGAACGGCACGGATGCCCGCGATATTGCGCACTCACCGGTCCAGGCATCGTTTGCTGAGAGAGCACGCCTTGGCCCTATTCACCGTGTCGTAGCAAATCCTGATGCCGAATTGGGGCGTAAACGGGTGTCGGTACAGAAGCTGATTGCCGCCTACCGCAACATTGGTTCACGCTGGGCAGATCTTGATCCCCTCAAACGTCAGGAACGACCTGAACTTCCCGATCTTGAGCCCTCCTTTTACGGGTTCACGGATACCGACATGGATATTGTCTTTAACACAAGCAATACCTATTTCGGCAAGGAAAGTATGCCGCTGCGCGAAGTACTGCAGAATCTGCGCGAGACCTACTGCGGTACACTCGGCATTGAGTTCATGTACATTACCGATCAAACGGAAAAACGGTGGTGGCAGGCCAAGTTTGAAACAATACGATCGAAACCTGATTTCACTAAGGAGAAGAAAAAACATATTCTTGAACGGCTGACTGCTGCTGAAGGATTTGAGCGTTATCTGCATACTCGTTTTATCGGCCAGAAACGCTTCTCTCTTGAAGGAGGTGAAAGCTTTATTGCCTCCATGGATGAACTGATCCAGCGGGCTGGCAAAGCCGGAGTGCAGGAGATTGTCATCGGAATGGCCCACAGAGGACGACTGAATGTGCTTGTCAATATCATGGGAAAAAATCCGCTGGACCTTTTCGCGGAATTTGAGGGCAAACATGCTGCGGACCTTCCCTCCGGCGACGTAAAATATCATCAGGGCTTTACCAGCGACATTGCCACTCCCGGCGGACCAATCAATCTCTCTCTTGCGTTCAACCCGTCTCACCTTGAAATTGTCAATCCGGTTGTTGAGGGTGCTGTAAAAGCCCGCCAGGTACGCCGGAGCGACCGGGATGGCTCACAGGTGCTGCCGATTCTGGTTCACGGTGATGCGGCCTTTGCGGGACAGGGCGTAATCATGGAGACGCTCAATCTTGCGCTGACAAGGGGATACGGCACAGGAGGCACGGTTCATATTGTTATCAACAACCAGATCGGCTTCACCACCTCCGATCCTCGCGACAGCCGTTCAACAACCTATTGTACCGATGTTGTCAAGATGATTGAGGCTCCGGTGCTGCACGTCAATGGCGACGATCCTGAATCGGTCGTACTGGCAACACAGATGGCTCTTGATTACCGGCAGGCGTTCAAACGCGATGTGGTTATTGATATTATCTGTTTCCGCAAGCTCGGCCATAACGAGCAGGATACACCGGCCATGACCCAGCCGCTGATGTACAAGAAGATAGACAAGCACCCCGGCACCCGGAAACTCTTTGCAGAAAGACTTGAATCGCAGGGTGTCATTAACGAAGAGTATGCCACAAAGCTGAGTCAGCAGTTCCGCAAAGATCTTGATGAAGGAAAGTACACCGCCAATCCGGTACTGGTCAATAAAACCATCTTTACAGCGGAACCGGCGACAGGTCGTGATGAACTCTCCGAAACCGGCGTTCCCCTTGCCGAACTCAAACGACTCTCGGAGATGATCACCAAAATCCCTGAAGGGTTCAAGCTTCACCCACTGGTTGAAAAGGTGGTCAATGACCGTGCCCGCATGGGTCGAGGAGAACAGCTTCTCGACTGGGGTATGGGCGAACATCTTGCATTCGCATCACTTGTTGCAGGCGGGTACCCGATACGTATTACCGGTCAGGACAGCGGCAGGGCAACATTTTCGCACCGTCATTCCGTCCTGCATGATCAGAAGCGTGAAAAATGGGATTCGGGCATCTACATACCGCTTCAGAATGTTGCCAGCAACCAGGCGGCCTTTACGGTTATCGACTCCGTTCTTTCTGAAGAGGCGGTTCTTGGTTTTGAATACGGCTACTCCATCTCTGCTCCCGATACTCTGGTGATATGGGAAGCCCAGTTTGGCGACTTTGCCAATGGCGCACAGGTCTTGATTGATCAGTTCATCACCTCCGGAGAGGTGAAGTGGGGGCTTGCATCCGGCCTTACCCTCATGCTGCCTCACGGCTATGAAGGACAGGGACCGGAACACTCTTCAGCCCGACCGGAACGCTTCCTGCAGCTCTGCGCAGAGAACAACATCCAGGTTTGTCAACCGACGAACCCTGCCCAGATTTTCCACCTGCTTCGACGGCAGATGACCTCCATGATCCGCAAACCGCTGGTGATTCTCACTCCTAAATCATTGCTCCGCAACAAGGAGGCGGTCTCTGGGCTTGGCGAACTCTCCACCGGAAATTTTCTGAACATTATCAGTGATACGACCGCAAATCCTGAAAAAGTACGGAGACTGATTGCCTGTTCCGGGAAGGTTTATTATGATCTTGTTAACCGCAGACGGGAGAACACCGTTGAAGATGTCGCCATTATCCGTATCGAACAGCTCTATCCATTCCCACTTGAGGAGTTTGGCGCTGAGCTTGCGCTTTATCCTCAACTGAAGGATATTGTCTGGTGTCAGGATGAACCAAAAAATCAGGGGTATTGGCGTTTTCTCCAGCACTATATCATGAAAGCAATGACGCCGGGCCAGCAGTTCGGCTATGCAGGAAGACTCGCATCAGCCTCTACTGCATGCGGCTACGCCGCAACACATGCCCTTCAGCAAAAAGCGTTGCTTGATCAGGCATTCGGTGAGTTCAGTGTTTTTTTCAACAAATAATATCCACGAATGGCAATCATTGATGTCACCATATCCCAGTTGTCGGAATCCGTTGCTGAAGCAACACTACTGAACTGGAAAAAAGCTCCAGGAGATGCTGTTGCTGTAGACGAAATTCTCTTTGAAATCGAAACCGACAAAGTTGTTTTTGATGTACCATCTCCCTCCGCAGGCATTCTCTTTGAAATTCTTGTCGGTGACGGTGGTACGGTAGTTCCCAATCAGGTTCTGGCACGCATCGACAGCGAAGGCAAAACGGCAGCAACAACGTCAGTAGCCTCTGTTCCTGATCAGCAAAAGGTTGAAACTGCTCAGCAAACGGCTGTTCCAAAATCTGACGGAGGAGTTGCCATGCCTGCCGCAGCAAAACTGATGGCTGAAACCGGCCTGAATCTGTCACAAGTTGAGGGCACCGGCCGGCATGGAAGAGTTACCAAAGGCGATGTCCTGCAAGCCATTGCCGCAGGAGCGGAACCGGCGGCCACGCCCGCACCGTCAGTTCCCTCAGTACAAAAGCTGAAACCTGCAGAAGTAGTCACTGACCCTTCTCTGCTGACCGACCGGCCGGAACAACGCGTACCCATGACCCGTCTCAGGGCGCGCATCGCTGAAAGGCTTCTTCAGTCCCAGGCAACCAATGCCATTCTGACGACTTTCAATGAGGTCGACATGCATGCGGTCATTGAGCTGCGCAACCGCTACAAGGTTGCCTTTGAAAAAGAACACGGGGTCAAACTCGGCTTCATGTCTTTCTTTGTCAAGGCTGCAGTACACGCCCTGCGCAAATATCCAGTTCTGAACGCTTCAGTTGACGGCAAGGATATCATCTATCATGGTTATTTCGATATCGGTATTGCCGTCAGCTCACCGAGAGGACTGGTTGTTCCTGTCCTGCGTAATGTCGACCAGATGACTATTGCCGACATTGAAAGCAAAATTGCCGACTATTCCACTAAAGCAAAACTGGGGACACTCTCCCTTGAAGAGCTGACCGGCGGCACCTTCTCGATTTCAAACGGAGGCGTTTTCGGTTCAATGCTTTCAACACCGATCATCAATCCGCCGCAGTCAGCAATTCTTGGCATCCACGCCACGAAAGAGAGGCCTGTTGTGGAAAACGGGCAGATCGTCATACGACCGATGAACTATCTGGCCATCTCTTATGACCATCGAATTATCGACGGCAAAGAAGCGGTACTTGGTCTTGTTGCAATCAAGGATGCGCTGGAAGATCCGGCACGTCTCTTACTTGATCTTTAAAAAGAAACTCTACCATGAACAAACAATTTGATGTTCTTGTTATCGGTGCAGGCCCCGGCGGATATATTGCCGCTATCCGTGCCGCACAGCTTGGTTTTTCAGTTGCCTGCTGCGAGTTCAGCGCTTACGATGATCCTGCAGGAGAACCCCGTCTTGGCGGCACCTGTCTCAACGCCGGGTGTATTCCTCTGAAAGCGCTTGTTGCCTCATCGGAAGCCTATGAAAAAGCAGTGCTTCACCTCCCTGAACATGGCATCACTGCTACCGGAATAAGCATTGATGTTTCCATGATGCAGAAACGCAAGGAGGCTATTGTCACCAAAATGACGGCTGGAGTAAAATTCCTCTTCCGTAAAAACAAGATCACTTTTCTTAAGGGGCGCGGCTCTTTTGCAGGGAAAACTGATGCCGGATATCGGATCACCATCAGCGGACAGGATGGAGATGAGGAGGTTCTGGCACAGAAGGTGATTATCGCCACTGGTTCAAAAGCACGCCATATCCCTAACGTCAAGGTCGATAACGTAACGATTTGCGATAATGAAGGTGCTCTGAAATTCACTGATGCACCCAAAAAACTGGGGGTCATCGGTGCGGGCGTCATAGGCCTTGAAGTAGGTTCGGTCTGGCGCAGACTCGGCGCAGAGGTCACCATTCTTGAGGTGATGCCCTCGTTTCTTGGCGCCGCCGATGAGAGCGTTTCACGAGAAGCATCAAAGCTCTTTTTGAAGCAGGGACTGCACATCAAGCTCGGGGTGAGAATCGGACAGGCTAAACTAACGAAAGATGGCGTCAGTATTGCCTATACCGACGATCAGGGTTCGGAACATACCCTTGAGTGCGACAAACTGATTGTCTCCGTTGGCCGTACTCCAAACACTGAAAAACTCAACCTTGAGGCTGTCGGCCTTCAGACTGATGAACGGGGATTTATTCCCGTCAACGACCATTGCGCTACCGCTGCTCCCGGTGTTTACGCTATCGGAGATGTGGTACGCGGCCCGATGCTTGCCCACAAGGCTGAAGACGAGGGCGTCATGGTGGCTGAACTGCTGGCAGGTCAGAAGCCTCATCTCGACTATAACAGTATGCCCTGGGTTATCTACACCACCCCGGAAATCGCCTGGGTTGGAAAAACCGAGCAACAGCTCCGCTCTGAAGGACGCGACTACAAAACAGGACAATTTCCCTTTGCAGCCAACGGACGGGCACTGGGTCTTGGCGATGCAGACGGATTTATCAAAATGCTTGCCGATGCGAAAACCGATGAAATTCTCGGCGTACACATTATTGGAGCAAGCGCCTCTGATCTGATAGCTGAAGCCGCACTTGCCATGGAGTTCCATGCATCATCCGAGGATGTGGCCCGAACCTGCCACCCTCATCCAAGCCTTTCGGAGGTGATGCGCGAAGCTGCTCTCGCCATTGAAAAACGGGCGCTGAACATGTAATG
>SESB01002297.1_pt1 | contig 11370 bp, 13 predicted proteins | sample 3171441 | NCBI WGS metagenome assembly SESB01 (sample SAMN06051867, study PRJNA518727) | freshwater metagenome | biome: subpolar coniferous forest; feature: holomictic lake; material: water; isolation source: holomictic Lake 227, 6 m depth | place: Canada: near Kenora, Ontario | collected...
AGAATTCCGAGTGAGCCAGCTTCTTTCGCTAAGGCTTTGGTAAAGCCAATAACGCCAGCTTTAGCAGCTGAATAATGAGTAAACCCAACCCCACCAACTCTACCAGATATAGTCCACTGTAAAACAATCTTTATTACCTGTTTTTGGTGCACTCGGAGGAATGATTATGCCTGCTATTATTTTTTTCTTTATTAATAAGGGAACAGAAAATATTCGAGGATGGGCAATTCCAACTGCTACTGATATTGCATTTACATTGGGAGTGGCTTCGTTACTTGGAAAGAGAATTCCAACTGGTTTAAAAGTTTTTCTTACTGCATTAGCTATTATAGATGATTTAGGCGCCATCGTAGTTATAGCCATTTTTTATGGCGGCGATTTACAATTAGTATATTTATTTGGAACGATTGTTTTAATTGGGATTATTTATTTTTTAAATCACAAAAAAGTCCCATTTGGTATTTTGCAATTTCTTTGTGGTATTGCATTATGGTATTGCATGTTCAATTCAGGAATTCATGCAACTGTGGCAGGTGTAATATTTGCTTTCCTGGTTCCAACCGAATTGCTTAAAAAATTCGAAACCAAAATTCATATACCAGTTTATTTTATCATCATCCCCATATTTGCTTTAGCTAATACTGCAATTCCTTTGCCAAGCGGTAGTTTAGCTGCATTGAATACAAAATTAAGTTGGGGTATTAAATTGGGATTATGTCTTGGCAAACCCATTGGAATTACTGCCTTTAGTTACTACCTCGTGAAAAGGAAATGGGCTGAATTACCTGAAGGTGTTAATTTATACAAACTAATTGGAGCTGGTATCTTAGCGGGAATTGGATTTACGATGAGCATCTTTATTTCCACACTTGCTTTTGATGATGTGCCTACACAGAATGCCGCCAAAGTATCTGTTTTGGTTGCTTCTATTTCAGCCATTATAATTGGTTACTTATGGTTCAGATTCGAAAAAAAGCCTAGAATAATATCTGTTTAAATTTTATTTATCTTCTTTTTCAGACATCAAATAAGCTTTGATAAAACCGTCGAGTTCTCCATCCATAATTGGACCAACATTTCCTACTTCATAATCAGTTCTATGGTCTTTAATCATTTTGTAAGGATGGAAAACATAACTGCGGATCTGACTACCCCACTCTATTTTTTTCTTACCTGCATTAGTAGTATTTAAAGCTTCTTGTCTTTTTCGAAGTTCCTCTTCATATAATCTACTCTTCAACATCTTCATAGCTAATTCTCTATTTTCACCCTGTGTTCTGGCTTGCTGACATTCTATTATAAAACCACTTGGTCCGTGTTTTAATCGAACTGCTGTTTCTACTTTATTTACATTCTGTCCACCACTTCCTCCACTTCGATAGAAAGCCCATTCTACATCAGCTGGATTAACTTCAATTTCAATGCTATCATCTATTAATGGATACACATAGACAGAAGCAAATGAAGTATGTCTTCTTGCATTGCTATCAAAAGGAGAAATTCTTACTAAACGATGCACACCGCTTTCGGCTTTTAAAAAACCATAGGCAAAATCACCATCAAATTGAAGTGTAGCACTTTTGATGCCAGCACCATCACCATCTTGATAATCCAATTCTGTTACTTTCCATCCCTGCTTTTCGCCATACATGCGATACATGCGCAACAGCATTTCAGCCCAATCACAACTTTCAGTACCACCAGCACCTGCATTTATTTGCAATACTGCCGGCAATTCATCTTCGGGTTTGTTTAAAGTACTTTTGAATTCGGCTTCTTCGATATAACCAATGGCCTGTTCGTAAGCATCTTTTGCTTCCAATTCAGAGGCATCACCTGCTTTCCAGAAATCGAATAATACCGCAAAATCTTCAACAGCGGTATCCACCGTCTGATACATTTTAAGCCAGTATTCGTTTACCTTAATTTCTTTCATGATTGCCGTGGCCCTTTGATTATCATCCCAAAAACCGGGTGATAATGAAAGTTGGCGATCTGTATCTACTTTATATGTGCGGTTCTCGACGTCAAAGAAACCTCCTCAAAACCAAAACGCGGTCTCTCATATCTTTAATCTGCTCCTGTGTCATGCAGCAAATGTAAGTGATTGCTTTTTTAAAATACTACAAACCTCGTAAGCCGGATTCTGTTTCTAAACTATCATTTATCTGGCCCTGCAATTACTTGCAGGATCTAGCTGCCTACCCTGGAACTCAAGCGAGCCGCTTTCAAACGTTCCTATACGTGGCATTACAACACCCAAGGTTTACCCGCCCTTCAAGTTACCTTGAAGAACCGTGCGCTTTTACCGCACTTTTTCACCTTTTCCGCTGATTGCTCAGAGGTAGTTATTTTCTGTGGCACTATCTCTACCCGATAAACGGGTGCCGGCCATTAACCGGTGGGTTGCTCTGTGCTGTCCGGACTTTCCTCCCCAATTTACATTGAAGCGATAGCTCGAGTTTGTAGCGTTGCAAATATACTTAGTTATAATAAGTAGGACCCATTTTATAAAATCAACTAGAACTGAAAGAAGATTTCAGTAGCTCCGTATCCAAATCTTGGGTCGTATTTGTTGAAGAAATTTTTGACTTCTCTTTTTGCTTTGAGTATCTCATGAATTTCATCTTTCAATTTCCCAACACCCACACCATGAATCATAATAATGGATGGTTGATAATGGGCAATAGCTAAATCCATTTGCTTTTCAAATTCATTTAATTGAATCGTCATTATTTCAAAATTGCTTAAATGTTTCCAATCGTTCGATAGTTTTTCAATATGCAAATCCACTACCGATCTTGCCGGGGGCAAATTTTGTCTGCCTTTTGATGCATCGTATATTTTAAAACCCTTTGCAGCCAATGAACTCAACTCAAATTTATCTTCTTCTAATTTATCGGGATAGTGTTCAAAAAGCAAATAGGGAATAGTAGGAAGGTTTGTGTCTTTTAAAGCTTCAATCTTTTGAAATATTTGTTTGGGTTTAATTTTCAGTGAAGTCTCAAAATGAACAGCTTTCTTTTTTTCTGGATTCAACAAAGAAAAGTCTACTGAAAAAGATGGACTGTCATTAACAGCTGCAAAATCAATATCGTGAATATAGAAATCATGAAAGGGTTGAATCTCAGATACGATTTGAAAATTAGTATTCCCTAAAAATTGTTGTTCATAGGTAAAATGATACGCTTTTTCCGTATGATTCATTAAATACACTTTCAATAATTCTACTACTTCATCATTAAAATCATCAATAGCAAATTTTGGGAGAAAGCTTAACCAAACACCATCTGCAATTCGAACTTTTGCAGGTTGTGGTTTTTCTTTTGGGACCTGATCTATAAAAAGTTTTGGTGGTGCTTTTTTTTCTGCAGCTTTCTTTTCTGTAAATCTTTTGAAATAAGGAAAATCGATTTGATCCATATAGGCGGGAAATTTCACACCTCTTACTTCAATTAAAACCACTTTATCGTCAATGATTTCAATAACCTTGCCTTCTTCATTACTTAACAACACCAATATATCGTCGCCAACTTGATACTTCATCCTTCTTTCACTTTTATAAGCGGCAAATTTACGTTAGTTGATTTTAGTAGGCCAACTTATCTGCAACTATGCTTTAGCGAGTTTACTCCTACTCCTGCCATATGCCAGGTAAATGCTTAATCCCATTGCCATCCAGCCAAAGAAAACCATCCAGCTTTTACCAGGAATTTCAATCATCAGGTATAAACAACAGAGTACCCCGGCAACAGGAATTACTGAATATTTTCTAATAAAACTGAGTATTGCAATTACCACAGCAGCCATTACAAAAATTAAAAACAATATTTCCTGGTATGCTTCTGAAGCAATGTTCGAAAAGTCTGAAACAATCCTCTCTCTGAATAAAATGGCAAATAAAGCAACAATTGCGGGTATAATAAATTGACCATTGATATGCGGCAATTGAAACTTGCCTTGTTCTTTTGCTAATCTTGGCAATACCAAAACACCACCACAAACTAATACAAAAGCAAACAGTGTTCCGATACTAGTTAAATCAGTCATCAATTTATCATCCACAAACAGAACTGGAATGCCTACTAAAAAACCAGTCATGATGGTTGCAAATCCTGGCGTCTTGTATCGCTTGCTTAACTTACTGAATTTTTTAGGTAATAAACCATCCCTACTCATGCTCATCCAAATTCTAGGCTGGCCAATTTGAAATACTAGCAATACACTTGTAGAAGCGATAACGGCACTCACAGAAATGATGAAGCCGATTTTTTGCATATGAATTTTATCAAACACATAAGCAAGTGGATCGGCTACTCCTTCAAATTCTTTGAAGTTAACCATGCCGGTAATCACCAATGTGGTAATCACATAAATCACAGTACAGATCAAAAGTGAATACATCATTCCTCTAGGTAAATCGCGTTTGGGATTGGCACATTCTTCTGCAGTTGTTGAAATTGCATCAAACCCAATGTAGGCGAAGAATACGGATGACACTCCTTTCAATACCCCAGTCATTCCGTTAGGTAAAAATGGTGTCCAATTTCCGGTTGTGCCTTCTGAAAAAATATACCAGAATCCAATGATGGCGATAAAAAAGAGTACCACAATTTTAAGGCCTACCATGAAATTAGCACTCTTCTTACTTTCACTAATTCCGATATACGCCAAAATGGTTATTAACCCTACAATGATAAATGCAGGAAGGTTGATAATGAATTTCATTCCGAAAATTTCCGGAGCATTTGTATATACTAAATCAGAAACAGGTTTGCCATTTGCAATCGCGTCATGGTATGCCATGGAAGCTGTTTGGTGACCAATAGCAAGCCATGCTGGCAAATCAATATTTATTGCTTTCAATAAATTATTAAAATAAGCACTCCAAGAAATTGCCACCACTACATTTCCAATAGCATATTCTAAGATCAATGCCCATCCAATAATCCATGCAATCACTTCTCCAAAGCTCACATAAGAATAAGTATAAGCACTTCCAGACACTGGCACCCGAGAAGCAAATTCAGCATAACACAATGCAGTGAATCCACATGTAACAGCAGTAATTAAAAAAAGGAAAATCACTCCAGGTCCGCCATTAAAAGCAGCGGTTCCAATTGTAGAAAAAATACCAGCACCAATAACTGCTGCAACCCCCATGAATGTGAGGTCTTTAACACGCAACACTTTTTTCATGTCATTCCCATGTCCATCCAATAAACCGGCATCATAATCTCTTTGAATGGTCTCTAATGACTTCTTACGGAATAAAGAATTCGACATGCATAGTATTTTTGTGAGCCTCAAATTAAAGGATATTCAGCAAAGAACAAGGGCAAAGAAAAATCTGTTTAATAGTCGCGTTGAATTAAAAATTCAGCAAGCTCTATTAATGGTTTTTTTCGGGAGGATACTACAGCAATATCTTCCAGGTGCTGCAAAGCAGTTTGTAAATATTTTTCTTTTAATGATTTCGCCCATGCATCAACATTGCATGCTTTGAAAATAGCCAATACTTTTTCTACTTTATTCGCAGGATTATCTTGCATCATTTGTAATAAGGCAGCTTTCTGTTCCACACTTGCTACTTCTAAAGCATGTAGTAATAAAAATGTTTTTTTATTTTGGCGAATATCTCCCCCCACATCTTTCCCGAATTTTTCAGGGTCTCCAAATGCATCTAAATAATCGTCCTGAATCTGAAAGGCTATCCCAAGATTCTTTCCAAATGCATATAAATGATCTCTATTGCCAGCGCTGGCTCCACCTAATATTGCTCCCATTTCTAAACTTGCAGCGAGTAGTACTGAAGTTTTGAGGCTGATCATTTCAATATAATTTTCTAAGGAAACATTTGCCTGCTTTTCAAAATCCATATCCAATTGCTGCCCTTCACAAACCTCTTTAGCAGTGCGGTTAAATAATTGTAATATAGAATGAATATTATTCCCTTGAATTTTGTTAAGGTATTCATATGATTGAATCATCATCACATCGCCCGTTAATAATGCTGTGCTTTCGCCAAACTTTTTATGTACCGTTTCCATTCCTCTTCTCAAAGGAGCTGCATCCATAATATCATCATGTATTAAAGTAAAATTGTGAAATAACTCAATTGCATTTGCTACATGATAGGCATCAGAATGAATCTCGTCGAAAAGTTCATTGCCCATTAAACACATAATTGGGCGCACCCGCTTACCGCCTAATGCTAAAAAATATTCACCTGGGTCATATAAAGTAGCCGGGCTAGCAGGAAAATGGCGATGAGCAAAATTTGCTGAAAAAACGCTGATCAACTCTTTGAATGAATGCATACCACAAACCTAAATAATAAAGCAAATGCATGGGAATAAAATATTAACTATTCTATACAGTCATCGAATTTATTTTTGGCACGATTTTTTGATACTATATAAAAACAGATTCATGAAAAAACTATTATTATTCAGCTGCGTGTTGATAGCAGCATTTACAGTTAAGGCTCAAGAGCAAAATAATGGAACGAGTTACACAACAGCTGTAGGCCTAAAAATGTATCCCGGTGCTTTAAGTGTAAAACATTTTATTGCTTCCAATAGAGCTGTAGAAGGACTAGCATTCGTTTCTCAAGATGGATTCAGACTTACTGGCTTATATGAAATTCACAATGATCTTGGTTCTGTAGAAGGATTGCAATGGTATGTTGGAGGTGGTGCACATTTGGGCATCTGGAGCGATCGTTGGAAAACCCAGTTTCCTGATAGAAACGCAGGCATGAGCATTGGTGTAGATGGTGTACTAGGATTGGATTACAAAATAAAAGGTGCTCCATTGAACCTAAGTTTCGACTGGCAGCCATCTTTCAATTTTATTGGTTACAATTATTTTGAAAGTGCTTGGGGGGGATTAGGGATTAGGTACACTTTTTAAATCAAAAGTAAAAAGTAAAAAAGGAATTTATTAACCCCAGCTTTCAAGCTGGGGATTGTTCTGAATATGAATGAACTGGGCTTTAGCCCCAATGCTATGTCAAATCCTCTTTTATACCCTATCTCAAATTATATGAGTGGAGCTTCTGGGCTAAAACCCAATATCAACAAGCATTTCAGGCCCTAGGCTGAAGCCTAGTGTTAACACAAACCTGTTTAAAATTTAGTCCACTAATTTAAATAAACTATCTACAAATTCATCTTTATCAAACAAAATTAAGTCCTCAATTTTTTCCCCAACGCCGATGTATTTTACTGGAATTTTAAATTGGTCTGCTATGGCAAGAACAACTCCGCCTTTTGCAGTACCATCTAGTTTTGTGATGGATAAAGCAGTTACTTCTGTAGCAGCAGTAAACTGGCGTGCTTGTTCTACAGCATTTTGTCCTGTTGACCCATCTAAAACTAACATCACTTCATGAGGGGCATCAGGAATAATTTTTTGGATCACTCTTTTGATTTTACTCAACTCTTCCATCAAGTGAATTTTGTTGTGCAATCTTCCAGCAGTATCTATTAATACAATATCCGCATTTTTTGAAACGGCACTCGCCACAGTATCATATGCCACAGCACTGGGATCTGAGCCCATGGCCTGTTTCACAATAGGTACTCCAACTCTTTCACTCCAAATAGTTAATTGATCTACTGCTGCAGCTCTGAAAGTATCGGCAGCGCCTAATACCACATTCATTCCAGCAGCTTTATAATGATAGGCCAATTTTCCAATGGTAGTAGTCTTTCCAACCCCATTTACACCCACCACCAGAATTACATATGGTTTCTTTCCAGGAGGGGCCGTAAAACTTTTATAAGAATCTTCAGGTGCATCTACTAATACCCCTTTAATTTCTTCTTGTAAAATTGTATTAAGCTCCGAAGTACCTACGTATTTATTATCTTTTGCACGCTTTTCAATGCGTTCTATTATTTTAATAGTAGTTTCTATTCCAACATCAGCACCAACCAAAGCCTCTTCCAAATTATCCAATACCTCTTCATCGATGGTTGTTTTACCTGCGATTGCTTTGGTGATTTTTGCAAGAAATCCTTCTTTGGTTTTTTGTAAACCCTGATCCAGACTTTCCTTTTCTTTTTTTCCGAATAGCTTTCCTAAAAAACTCATATTAACTACTTTATGTAAGCGAAGTAAAATACTGTTTAAACCGATTCATGACTAAATACAAAAAGCCTTCCCGTAAAAAGGGAAAGCTTTTCAATATATTTTTGTAGGTCCGATTATTTTTCAGCTAAAAAATCCTTCACCTTATCCTTGTGTATAATTGCCTCCTTGAAGGTATATGCACCAGTCTTAGGGCTACGAACAGCCTTAATAACTTTTGTCCAGTTTTTTGCCTCAGCAGATGCTTTTAAATCTTTTACTTTAGCGTTTTTAGAAGCTGATTTTGCCATGACTATTTAATTTCTTTATGAACGGTTACTTTTTTCAGAATTGGGTTGTACTTCTTCAATTCAATACGCTCAGGCGTATTTTTCTTGTTCTTCTTAGTGATATAACGGCTAGTACCCGCCATTCCACTTGTTTTGTGCTCTGTGCATTCCAGGATTACTTGAACCCTGTTACCTTTCTTTGCCATTGTATTAGGTAGTTTTCTTTGTTAATAGTTAGATCTTAGATCCTTTCAATCTCAATTCCTTGATCACTGTGGAAAGACCATTCTTATTGATCGTTCTTAAAGCATCAGTAGATACTTTCAATGTTACCCAACGATCTTCTTCTGCGAAGAAAAAACGCTTGGTTTGTAAATTGGGTAGAAAACGACGCTTGGTCTTGATGTTTGAGTGAGAAACACTATTACCAGTTTGTGGCTTTTTACCTGTAACCTGACATACTCTTGCCATGACTCTTATTTTTTCGGGACGGCAAAGGTAAGGAAATGCTCCAAACTACCAATACCATTTCCCATTTTTTTATTTAATTTTTGCACAGAACGGGGGAAAATCTCTTCATAACCCATTTCTGCAACTGTTTTTCCACAATTGAAACGCGAAATTAGGTCAAATTAACCGTATTAGCTATACAATTCGCCCCTCAATTCTTTTACTCTTGCATCTTCCATATATTCATCGAAGGTCATTAGGCGATCAATAATCCCTTTTGGAGTTAGTTCAATGATACGATTTGCCACTGTTTGTAAGAATGTATGGTCATGTGAGGTAATCAAAACAACGCCTGGAAATGTCTGACAGCCTTCATTAAAACTTTGAATGCTCTCCAAGTCAAGGTGATTGGTTGGTTGATCTAGTATCACTACGTTAGGATTCTGCAACATCATTCTACTAACCATGCAGCGTACTTTTTCTCCTCCGCTTAATACATTTGTCTTTTTTGCAATATCGTCTCCGCTAAACAACATTTTTCCCAAGAACCCACGAATAAAGGGCTCATCGGCATCTGTTACATGAGCAGGAACATATTGTCTTAACCAATCCATTAAACTTAACCCATTGGTAAAGAATTCATTATTTTCAACTGGCAGGTAGGCTTTAGTAATAGTGGTACCCCATTCATATTTACCTGTTTCGGGTTCCTGAAGACCATTAATAGTTTCGAAAAAGCTAGTTACGGCCAAAGGATCCTTACTCAAGAAAGCAACTTTTTCGCCTTTATTAATACTAAAAATTACTTTATCGTATAATTTTCTACCGTCAACCGACTTACTCAGGTTCTCTACATTTAAGATTTGGTTTCCCACTTCACGCAATGGCTGGAAGATGATGCCCGGATATTTTCTATTGGAAGGTTCAATTTCCTCAATCGTTAATTTTTCCAACGCTTTTTTACGAGATGTTGCTTGCTTACTTTTTGAAGCATTGGCAGAGAAACGAGCGATAAAATCGAGCAAAGCCTGGCGCTTCTCTTCGTTCTTTTTATTCTTATCATTTATCTGGCGGCTCATCAATTGAGATGATTCATACCAGAAAGTATAGTTACCTGTGAATACTTTGATTTTACTTCGATCCACGTCAGCTACGTGAGTACAGACAGTATCCAAAAAGTGACGATCGTGACTTACCACTAAAACAATATTCTCGTAATCGGCAAGGAAATTTTCTAACCAGCCAATTGTTTCAATATCCAATCCGTTTGTAGGCTCATCCAATAATAATATATCAGGATTTCCAAATAATGCCTGCGCTAATAATACCCTTACTTTAAAGTTACTAGGGATATCTTTCATCAAGCTTTGTTGCAAATTTTCAGTCACACCCAAACTGCTCAAAAGTGTACCAGCATTGCTTTCTGCCTCGTATCCTCCCATCTCACCAAAATCAGCTTCCAGCTCCCCGGCTTTCATACCATCTTCTTCTGTAAAATCATCTTTAGCATAAATAGCATCACGCTCATGCATCACATCCCACAAATGTTTGTGGCCCATTAAAACGGTATTCAAAACGGTACAATCGTCAAATTCAAATTGATTCTGTTTCAAGAAGGACATACGTTCTCCTTTTGAAATTTCCACTACCCCTTTATTGGGTTCGATTTCCCCGCTTAATATTTTTAAAAAAGTAGATTTACCAGCGCCATTGGCACCAATAACACCATAACAATTTCCCTTTTGGAAACTGATATTTACTTCATCAAACAATACCCGCTTACCATAAGCCAGGGTGACATTTCTTGCACTAATCATTGATTGTAACAGTTTTTCAGGCGGCAAAAGTACTATTTAGTAACCGGATAAAATACACTAAGTTTCAATTCACCACCTAGTCCATCTTTAACAATACGCAATAGAGTTGAAAGGCGTATATCACTAGCATCGTTTTCAATTCTTGAGATATATGATTTTGTTGTGCTGCATCTAGATGCTAATTGCTTTTGAGTTAAATTTTGCTTTTCTCTTAAATCGTGTATCAGTATCCCTAATTTAAAAGCCTCAAACCCTTGATCAAACTTATTTCTAATTTCCGTGCCTTCTTTTCCATATTCACTATCAAGATGGTCACTGAGAGATGTAAGATTTTTATTTTGCTTTTTCATAGAAATACTTTTTTCTAATTATATCTGCTTTTTCAATTTCGCTATTAGGTGTTTTCCGGGTCTTTTTTTGAAAAGCATTCGCCACAATAATCAAGTTCCCTTTATCAAAAAAAGCAAAAGCTCTAAAAATATTAGATCCTACCTCCACCCTGATTTCAAACAACCCGTGACTTCCTTCCATATTTTGAAAGTATTTTCTTGGGATATTTTGAACAGTCGCAATAAGTTGCAAAGTCCAGTCGAATTTCTTTTTTACATCATCAGTCTGATTTTTATAAAAATCTACAAAATGATTTTTATAAAAAAATATCTGCCTGATGAATTGAGATTCATCCATACAAAGTTAGCTGATTAGACAACTTTTGCAAAGATATTTTTAATTAACGC
>SESB01002299.1_pt1 | contig 11364 bp, 12 predicted proteins | sample 3171441 | NCBI WGS metagenome assembly SESB01 (sample SAMN06051867, study PRJNA518727) | freshwater metagenome | biome: subpolar coniferous forest; feature: holomictic lake; material: water; isolation source: holomictic Lake 227, 6 m depth | place: Canada: near Kenora, Ontario | collected...
GTTATTCCGTCTAAACCAATTAACATCATTGGTTTTTTAGCATTACTAATCAACTTATCAAACTCTGTGTAATTAAAGGGTTTAATAACTAGCGCAATACCTTGGTGATTAGCACTTCCGGTTAGATCATCAAGTGCTCTACGTGGTAACTCTTTAATCGGTAAATCTGAATTCTTCGCAAGGCGAATAGCTTCAGATATTTTCTCATCGATCTCAACCTTGATTGCAACAACTAACTCTTTAGCTGGAACCTTTGCGCGTAATGCTTCAACCACACTATTCTTGCCAGCAACTGCATCTTGGGCTGATTGGCGACGATCAAATCTTTTTTCAGGACGATCGCCTCTTCTATCTTCTCGTTTCATTTCACGATCATTAACTCTTACTGGTTTTTTAAATACTATTCGATCATCACGCTTTTCAGGTCGACGGTCAGTACGTTTTTCCGGGCGACGATCGGTACGTTTTTCCGGGCGACGATCGGTACGTTTTTCAGGTCGCCGATCATCACGTCGATCATCTTTTTTCCCAGGACGAGCAGTTAAAGATCGCTCTACTTTTTTACCGCCACCACGTGAAAAGGATTTAGGTCCCTTTGGACGATCTTTGCGTGCTTTACCTGGTTTCATTAGTAACTCCACCTTGGACCATTGGATGTATCTTCAACTGTAATGCCTAAGGCTGCAATCTGATCACGTATTTGATCAGCGGATGCAAAATCTTTTCGCACTCTTGCGGCCTCACGTTGTTCTAATGCAAGTTTTATCAGTCCATCCATCGCTAAATCATTTGATTTACTACTTGCAAAGGCTGCATCCTTTGGATCACAACCTAGGATTGAAAGCGCACCCCTTATTTCACCAGCTGTTTTAGCTAATACTTTCTTATCTTCTCCTGCAGAATTTCCAATTCGCATGCTCTCTGAGATAAAAGCTAGACCTAGCGGGACAGCTAAATCATCATTCATCGCTGCAGCAAACTCATCAGCGATTAATACTTCTGGTGCTTTTCCTAAAATACTCTCTGCTCTACTTAAAAAAGCTTCAATTCGTTTAAAAGCAGTTGCTGATTCAGCTAAAGCCTCAAATGAAAACTCAAGCATGCTTCGATAATGCGCACTGCCTAAATACCAACGTAATTCAATACCGCGCACCTTCTTTAAAATCTCAACTACTTGTAGTGAATTGCCAAGTGATTTACTCATCTTCTCACCACTTGTTGTCACCCAAGCATTGTGCATCCAGGTATTTGCAAACTTATATCCAGCAGCCGTTGATTGCGCAATCTCATTTTCATGGTGAGGGAAAATTAAATCTAACCCGCCACCATGAATATCAAATGCTTCACCTAAATATGCATGTGCCATAGCAGAGCACTCAAGATGCCAACCAGGCCTGCCATTCCCCCAAGGGGTAGGCCAAGACGGTTCACCTTTCTTAGCCGCTTTCCATAACGCAAAATCTCGTGGATCTTTTTTCTGTTTTGAATCTGAATCTTCACTTGATAATAAATCATCTAATTTTTGATTAGAAAGTGTTAAATACTCTTTTAATTTTCTCACCTCAAGATAAACATCACCATTGCCAGGCACGTATGCTGATCCGTTATCAATTAACTTTTGCATTAACTCAATCATTTGCGTGATGTGGCCAGTTGCTCTTGGCTCATAACTTGGCGGCAAAACATTTAATGCGCTGTAGGCATCGGTAAATGCCCGCTCATACTTCATTGCTACCTGCCACCATGGAATCTCCTCATGGATAGCTTTATGTAAAATCTTGTCATCAATATCTGTCACATTTCTAACAAAGGTGACATTAAAGCCAGATGCAATTAACCAGCGGCGCAAAATATCAAAGTTAACACCACTTCTAATGTGACCAATATGTGGAGGTGCCTGCACGGTTGCACCACAAAGATAAATACCAACCTCACCCTTTTTTATTGGCTTAAAGGCTGCGACAGTTCTGCTCTTGGTGTCATAAAGATTAAAAGCGCTCATTGTTTAATTTTACCTTTATGCACTAACTAACAATGAAGTAGCAATCGCAGATAAGCCTTTACCTTCGCCGGTAAAGCCCAGACCATCAGTAGATGTGGCCGAGACGGAAACTTTCGCGCCACCTAGTGCGGTAGATATGGCCGTGATTGCTTCAGCCCGACGAGGAGCAATCTTTGGTTTATTGCCAACAATCTGTACTGAAACATTTTCAATTACAAACCCAGCGGCTTTAATCTTTGCCAATGTTTCGCTAAGCATTTGAGTTCCAGAAGCGCCAGCATATTTCGCATCTGATATACCAAAATTACTGCCTAAATCACCAAGGGATGCAGCTGATAAAAGTGCATCACAGATTGCATGGGCTGCCACATCAGCATCTGAGTGTCCATCTAAACCAATCTCACCATCCCAAATAAGTCCAGCTAAAGATAGTTTTCGATTTTTGTCACTACTAAAGGCATGAGCATCAGTTCCAATCCCAACTCCTATCTGTTTTTGAGTATTTGGCAAAATAATTCCGGTTGCAGTAGCTAAATCTGATTTATTAGTAATCTTAAGAGCACGCTCTTCACCTGCAATTACTTTCACTGCCACACCTAATGCTTCAACTAATGCCGCATCATCTGTTGCATCCTCTGATGCCTCATGAGCTCTTGCTAATACTGATCTTGTAAAACCTTGTGGTGTTTGAACAGCGCGCAATGAGGCGCGATTTAAAGTGTTTCTAACATAACCACTTGCATCAATCTCTTTAACAGTGTCAATAACATCAAGTGCTGGAATTACCGCCTGCTCACCCTTAATCAGTTGCTCAACCACAGATTTAGCAAGTGTGGTGGTGGCAAGTGATCTTGCTGCATCATGAACTAATACATACTCATAATTGTTAGGAATTTGGGCAAGTGCTAATCGAATACTGTCACTTCTTAATATGCCACCAGTAATAACAGTTACTTGATCCCCTAGTACTTTACGAAACTCATCTTCATAACCACTGGGTGCGGTAACAATTAATAATTGGGCAACGGGAGCAAGGGATGAAACAGCATGTTCGACTAAAGTTTTATCAACTAATTTAACAAGTGCTTTAGGAAGGTTTGCACCTAATCTATTTCCAGCACCTGCTCCTGCAATTATTGCGGCAGTTTTATTAATCATGACAGTTAGTTACTGCCAATTAAGAGGCGAGTACCTCATCTAGCAATGTTGCAGCCTTCTCTTCATCTGTTCGCTCAGCAAGTGCTAACTCTGAAACTAAAATCTGCTTTGCTTTTGACAACATTCGCTTCTCACCAGCAGAAAGTCCACGATCTAAATCACGGCGGTATAAATCTCTTACAACTTCAGCAACTCTAATTACATCTCCTGATGCCAGTTTTTCAACATTTGCCTTGTAACGACGTGACCAGTTTGTTGGCTCCTCGGTGTATGGCTGACGTAAAACATTAAATACTCGGTCAAGGCCGGCGCTATCAACAACATCTCTAACACCAACTAAATCAATGTTTTCAGCTGGAACGCGGACGGTTAGATCGCCTTGGGCAACCTTTAAAACTAGATATATCTTCTCTTCACCTTTGATGATTCGCTTTTCGATCGCTTCGATTTGTGCTGCTCCATGATGTGGATAAACAACGGTTTCGCCGACTTTAAATGTCATCTGGGAAAAGGCCTTTCGATAGGGACCAATAATACCAGCATTTTGCGACCCAATTCACCCCCTTAAATTGGCCTTAATTTTCAGGTTATTTACCGCCTATGGATAACCTTTAGCCATGGCCAATACCTTTAAAAAATTAACTGCGATATTAATAATTGCAACAACAATTACTGGTTGTGGTTCTGGCCAAACTGCAGTTACTAGAACAATTAAACAAATTACAGATGGTGTTGAAGCTGAAAGTAATGGCATTAAGTTACGTAATCTTTTAATAGTTAAAACTGCCAACTCTGAAGGTGTTTTAGTCGCAACAATTGTTAATACTGGCGAAGAAGCGGATGGAATTGCAAGCATAAGTATTGGCGGAGTAATTTCAACACTTTCGGCTGGTAATCTAAATTTAGTAAAAAATAAGCCAATTATTTTTGCTGGTGATAGCGCAAATGCTGATGCGTTTGTTGGCGGACTTTCAAAAGCTGCTGGAGATCGAGCTGATGTAACAGTTAATTTTGTAAGAGCAGCCCCGGTTACGGTTAGTGCATTGGTTGTAAATAGTGAGGGTGTTTATAAGGATTTAGTAAGAAGTGTGCCAGCTATTTCTCCAGCAGCAACACCAGCTCCTTAATTTTCGAACTTATACCCAAGCCCGCGAATAGTCTGAATAAAGAGTGGATTTGCTGGATCTTTTTCAATCTTTGCTCTTAATCTTTTAACATGAACATCTAAGGTTTTAGTATCGCCAAAGTAATCAGAACCCCAAACTCGATCAATCAATTGTGATCTAGTAAGTACACGACCACTGTTACGAACTAAAAACTCTAATAACTCAAACTCTTTCAAAGGCAATGAAACCAATTGATCATTGATATTAACTTGATGGCGTTCAACATCAATGCGCACTGGACCTGCAGTTATTACACCCTCTGCAGTATTTGTAACATCACCTTGTCTTCTTAATACGGCACGGATACGGGCGATTAACTCAGCTTTTGAATAGGGTTTTGTAACATAATCATCCGCACCAAGTTCTAGTCCAACTACTTTATCTACCTCTGTATCTTTCGCAGTCAACATAATAATTGGCACATCAGAGCGAGATCTAAGTTGTTTGCAAACCTCTGTGCCAGAAAGCCCTGGCAACATAAGATCAAGTAAAACTAGATCAGCACCCCCTTTATCAAAGGCAGCAATTGCGCCATCACCAGTGTCTGCAACAGTAACTTCAAAGCCTTCTTTGCCAAGTACATAAGAGAGTGCATCTGAAAAAGATGCTTCATCTTCAACAACTAATATCTTGGTCATTGATCACCTTTCAGATTTTGCTTATCAATTGTTAATGTATTTGAGATTAATGGGAATCTGATCGTAAAGGTGCTGCCCGCACCTTCAACTGACCAAAGTGAGACATCACCGCCATGATTTGTCGCAATGTGTTTAACAATTGAAAGTCCTAAGCCAGTTCCACCGGTAAGTCGTGACCTGGCTGGATCAACTCGATAAAAACGTTCAAAGATTCGCTCTAAATCTTTTTCTGGAATACCAATACCTTGATCTGAAACTGAGATCTCAGCAATTCCATCAACTACTTTTAAAGTTATTGCGACCCTGGTTGCATCTGGGCTGTAATTGATTGCATTCTCTATTAAATTATGAATAGCCATTGTTACCTGGTTTCTATCACCATTTATAACAGCATCATCAATCTCTTCATGCACTAAGGTAATTTTGCGCTTCTCCGCATTTAATCTTGATTGATCAACAGCTTCCGCAATTACTTCAGCGATATCCACTGGCTTACCATTTTTAAGCGGATCATCATCTTGTAATCTGGAAAGATTTATAATTTCTTGCACAAGATCAGATAACCGCTTTGCCTCAGATTGCATACGGGATGCAAACTTTGCAATCGCCTCTGGATCATTACTAGCATCTAAAACCGCTTCACTTAGAATTGAAAGTGCGCCAATCGGGGTCTTAAGTTCATGTGAAATATTTGCCACAAAGTCCCGGCGAATTGAATCTAACCTTCTCATCTCACTGTCATCAAAAATTAGGATTGCAATCAGGCCGGCATCACCAATTGAGGTAACTCGCACAAGGAGATCATGGGTACCAGCGCCAATTGGACCTCTTGGTAGTTCAATGGTTGCATCTTGTTGAATGCCAGATCTGCGTACAGCTCGTACTAAGTTAGTTAATTCCTTATTTTGAATTCGTTCATCTTTAATTAAATTAAATGTAGAAATGCCATCTGAATAATAAATAACTTGATCATTTGAGGTCAAAACAATTGACTCAGCATCAATTGCACGAAGTAGATCAAAACTTTGAGTTGATAGATCGGTTTCAATTTTTGCACTGGTCTCAGATGTGCCAGGCTTTTGATTAAATTTCCATATCACCCCCTTATCGTATGAGTAGGGGGCACTTCCTGTTAACCAAATGTTGGGGATAGCGGTGGATATCCTTGCAGTTAACCATTTATTAAAGACCTGTTCACTCACCTCCCCGCACAAGCGGTGGATTCCTACTACCGTTAGCCCATGCGTGAGCAATTTCAAGAAGAGTTAGATGGCGTTAGCACCACCTTGGTGCAGATGGCTGGGCTGGTTCGGGTTGCAATGGATAACGCCACCACAGCATTATTAACCGCTGATTTAACTTTGGCTGAAAAAGTTATTGCCGATGACACAATCATTGATGAAATTCAACATGAATTAGATGCTCGCACGATTAATTTAATTGCTCGCCAAAGTCCAGTAGCAAGTGATTTAAGAACACTAGTTACCTCACTTCGTATGAGTGCTGACCTTGAGCGAATGGGAGATCTTGCGCATCACATCGCAAAATCTGCTCGGATGCGATATCCCGCAACTGCAGTACCACCTGAACTTTCATTAACAATTGAAGAGATGGGCCGGGTATGTTCTAAAATTATTGAAAAAGTATCAGTGGTTCTTGAAAAAAGAGATGCTGACCGAGCGCTTGAAATTGAAAAAGATGATGATGAAATTGATGCACTACACCGCAAAATTATTCAAACCTTGTTAGACCCAAATTGGAAGCATGGAGTTGAGACCGCAATTGATATGACCTTACTTGGCCGCTACTACGAACGTTGTGCAGACCATGCTGTATCTATTGCCCGCCGGGTATATTTCTTAGTTACCGGCTCTTACGCAACTGATAACTCTTAAAACTTACTTCTTTCCCTGATTAGCAACCGCTGCAATCGCAGCTTTTGCAGCCTCTGGATCTAAATACCTACCGCCCTTAGTAATTGGTTCAAATTTGTCATTTAACTCATATAACAGTGGGATACCAGTTGGAATATTAACCCCAGCAATATCAGTATCAGAGATTGCATCTAAGTACTTAACAATTGCTCTAATTGAGTTGCCATGAGCGGTGATTAAAACGGTTTTGCCACTCTTCAAATCTTCAGTTATTTCACCAGTTAGGTATGGCACAACCCGCGCCACGACATCTTTTAAGCACTCTGTCTTTGGTAGCAGCTCACCGAGACCTGCGTACTTTGGCTCATTTTTTTGTGAGTACTGATCACCGTCGGCAATCGCAGGTGGTGGCACATCAAATGATCTGCGCCATAATTGAAACTGTTCTTCGCCATACTCTTTTAAAGTCGCGGCCTTATCTTTACCTTGTAGTGCACCGTAGTGGCGCTCATTTAATCGCCAAGATCTTTTAGTTGGAATTCCCATGCGACCGCAGTTTTTCAAGGCAATTTCTGCTGTATCTATTGCTCGCTTTAAAAGGGAGGTGTGTAGAACATCTGGCAAAAGATTTGCCTCTTTTAGTAATTGACCACCACGGGCTGCTTCTAATAATCCTTTTTCAGATAGTTCAACATCAACCCAGCCGGTAAAGAGATTCTTGGCATTCCAAACACTCTCACCATGACGAAGTAAGATTAATTTGTAACTCACAGTAGTTATCCTTCCACAAAATTAAATTAGATGCTCAAAAGCTTTTAGATTAGCTAAGGATTCACCACGGGAAACTCGCCAAGCCCACTCACGCCGGATCGCAGATGAAAAGCCCAACTCAAGTAATGGATTAAAGGATGAGTCGGCATACTGCAGCACAGCTCCAAGAATCCGATCAATCTCCTGCTCTGTAACCGCCTTAAGTGGCAGCCTGCCTACTAAATAAATATCACCTAACTCATTAACAGCAAAAGCAACTGAATACATTGATGCGTTTTTGGTTAGAAGATACTCATAAACCTTCTCTTTATTCTCATCTGGTTTTCTAATTACAAAGGCGTTAATACTCAAAGAGTGATCACCAATAATCAATGCGCAGTGGGTTTGTTGTTTGGCCTCCCCTGGCAGGGTAATTAGATAGGTATTTTCAGTATTTTGATCGTAATCTAAATCATGTGATTGCAAAAAATCATCAATTACTGCAGCTGGATCAAGCATCCTCTGCCAAACGTAGTTTTGGATTACTTTGCTTTGTAAGCGCCCAGTCATAAACATCTAATGTTTTACGCGCCGTATTCTCCCAACCAAAGTGGCTAGCGTGCTCTACTGCGCCCATTGATAAGAGCAACCTGCGTTGAGGCTCTGCTATTAATCTAGAAATTACCGCAGACCAAGCTTTTGGATCATGACCGTCAACTAAAGAACCAGAGATTCCATCTGATACTGCAGTGCGCAGCCCACCAATTGCAGTTGCAACCACTGGTGTGCCACAAGCTTGAGCTTCAAGTGCTACCAATCCAAATGACTCTGAGTAACTTGGCACGCATACTAAATCACTTGCGCGATACCAATTAGGTAACTCCTGCCTTGATACTGGATCAACAAAGTGTGTGACATCTTCAATCTTTAAAAACTTAGCTAATACTTTTAACTTCTCTAACTCATTAACTCCACTACCAGAGGCACCACCCATAATTACAACGGCAAGCTTTGCCCGCAGATGTGGTGAGTGGGTAACCATCTCAGCCGCAGCCCTTAGCAACACATCAGGGCCCTTGTGAGGCTGAATGCGGCCGACGAAGGTAAGCATGATGGCATCGGGTGCAATATTTAATTTAACTCTTGCTGCAGCTTTTCCAATACCGGGTGAGAATCTTTGCAAGTCAACGCCAGGAGCAACTACAAAAACATTATCTGGGCAGGCATCATAAAGAGATACCAAAGATGCAGCTTCAGCATCTGTGTTAGCAATTAAGCCAGTGGATGCTTTAACAACCTGCTCTTCACCGATTGCTCTAGTTTGCGGCTCTGGTTTTTCATTTTCGGCTAAATTTAAATTCTTAACCTTTGCTGTTGTGTGCATAGTGTGAATTAATGGAATACCTGTTCGCTCGCTAACCATCCAACCTAATTGGCCTGAGATCCAGTAGTGAGAGTGCAACAGTGAGTAATAATCACTTGGTAATTGTTTTTGGTAATTCATAAAAACGCTAGTTAATGCACCCAACTGGCTTGGTAACTCCTCTTTAGATAATCCTTCAAAGGGGCCGGCAACTAAATGTTTAACTGTTACACCCTCTGCGATCTCAACTGACTCTGGCAGATCTGGATGATTAGCTCTGGTGAAAATATCAACTGATACGCCAGCTTGGGCCATCTTCTTGGCACTTTCAACCACATAAACATACATGCCACCAGCATCGCCAATACCTGCTTGATCAAGTGGGGATGTGTGCACCATCAAGGTAGCAATCTTTGATCTCTTATTTGCTGGCATAGGGTAATTCTAACTTAACTTTCACAAACTAAATCTTCGCGATTACCTCACCGATTACGCTGCCTCCCCCATATATCTTCACGCTCTCATCCGGCATCGAAACACCCCAGCGTTTAAAAACTTCCATAATGATTGGCGCAACTGGTCGCCATGAGCCATCAATAATCTTTATCGCAATCACTCTGCCATCACTTAATGCGCAAACCTCAATACCCTCTGCCCCCTCTTTCATAAACAAACCAGGAACAGCTTTCATCATTCGAGTTGTTAACCTGCCCTCACCTGCAACTAACTCTGGATACTCAGTACATGCAGTAACAATTTGTTTGTAGATAGCTTCATTTGATTTAACTACGGTTGAAATAGCTCTAGCTAATCCAGTTAAAGAGATTGCAAATAACGGCGCCCCACATCCATCAAAGGTTGAGGCACTCACTTTTTCTCCTGCTAGTAATTCAATCTCATTTTTGATTGCAATCTGAAGTGGATGATTCATCTCTAAGTAGGTATCCAAGTCCCAGCCATTTTGTTGGCAGGTGATTAACATTCCCGCATGTTTGCCGCTGCAGTTTTGGGTTAATTGCGTACCAGGCTTATCACCCCAAGAGATTTTCTCTTTTTCACCAAGTGGTTTATCGGTGGCATTTTTTAACGCTGATAGTGGAATATTTCTTTTCTCTAACATCTTTGTTACTAAATCCATATGGATTTGATTACCAGAGTGAGAGGCGCAAATTATTGCTAACTCTTCATCACTGACAGTAAGCCCTGCCTTAAGCATCCCGGATGCTTGTAGTGATTTAACAGCTGATCTTGGATAAAAAGCTAACTCTGGGCTTCCCTTAGAAAGATAGGTACTGCCATCTGAGTTTAAAACAATTAGATGTCCTAGATGCAGTGATTCAACAATGCCACCGCGAGTAACTTCAGCTAATACCTCGCCTGCAAACTTATTAATTACTCTGCCTGTCTTTCTAATGATGACCAAAGATGTGCTTGAAGTGTTTGACCTTGGGCTGCCATGTCATAAGAGGTAAATAATTCACCCTCAACTAATCCATAAAGACGAGAGCCAGCGGTAACAATCTTTGCAGAAGGTGCGGAATATCCTTGATCCATTGCAAGTTGAATCTTTGCTCCTTGTACTAAGCCAACCCAACCTTCAGCAATGCCGGTGTTGTGAGCAAGTATTACCTCTAAAACATTATTTTCTTTTATTCGCCAAAAGCCAACCTCAGATGCAGCCGGGCGCACAATCTCATCATTTTCATCAATGATCCAAGAGCGTGAGAAGTAATTTAAAAAAGGGCGTCCATCATGATTAAAGGAAACCTCTTGGGCGTATTGAAAGCCCGGCACATTTGGATACTCACCACGTCCTTTTCCGCGCCAGGTGCCAACTAACCAAGCAAGTGGCATTAAATCAGGATGTAAATTCTCTGGAATAGTAAATGCCATTATTTTTTACCCTCATTAATGTTTTTAACTACTCCGGTAACACCCTTATAAATTAAAAAGAAGGAGAGGGTGAAGGAGGCAAGAATTAATAAGATGGTGGTTAGGGTCTCCATTAGATAAGCCTAACTCCTCTAGCGAAGTGCTAACTCCTCCTGTGTTGCTGCAACACCATCTGCGATTAATACCGCATCCAGTGAGAGATTTCGTTTAACTACTGCAAGTGCAATTGGCCCTAACTCATAATGACGGGCCATCGTGCCGATATAACCAACCTCTTTATCTTCAAAAAATAGCTTAGCCCCATGCTCTGGCATCGCCACCATCGAACCATCTAGGTGTAATAAAACTAATCTTCTAGGTGGTTGTCCTAAGTTAAAAACCTTAGCCACTGTCTCTTGTCCGCGATAACAACCCTTATTCATATGTACTGCATTATTTAAAAAGCCCAACTCATTTGGAATAGATTTATGATCGGTTTCAAATTGCAACCTGGCACGGCCTGCTGCAACTCGTTCAGCTT
>SESB01002304.1_pt1 | contig 11350 bp, 8 predicted proteins | sample 3171441 | NCBI WGS metagenome assembly SESB01 (sample SAMN06051867, study PRJNA518727) | freshwater metagenome | biome: subpolar coniferous forest; feature: holomictic lake; material: water; isolation source: holomictic Lake 227, 6 m depth | place: Canada: near Kenora, Ontario | collected 2014-07-08...
GCGACGTAAACAATTATTTTATGTGAATCATGTGGTATTTACCATTCATTTATACTGTGGCACATTCATACTTATATTAGCAACCTTGTTGTTAGGATCGATATTTCAAGTAATTCATATTAATCTTGCAGCATATGCTGTATTTGCCTACCTCTTTATTTTATTTTATTGGTATAAATCGTTTCGTAATTTTTATAGTCAGTCAAGAAAGAAAACAATTTTTAAGTTTATGATATTGTTCTTTTTGACCATGATTATGATGTCATTTTTATTTGGATTGTTTTTTGTTTTTTCTGCATTCTTAATTTAATTTTTTAAAATGGATCCTTTATCAAATAGTTTTTTAGCCCTGGTTAAGATCATGGATGAATTGCGGGAGCAATGTCCCTGGGATAAAAAGCAAACCATCGATACGCTTCGCCCACTAACTATTGAAGAGACCTATGAATTAGCCGATGCCATCACCGATCATGATTGGAAAGGAATAAAAGAGGAGCTTGGTGATATACTATTGCATCTATTATTTTATGCCAAAATAGGATCCGAGCAAAATCAGTTTACTCTGCAAGAAGTGATTGAGGCAATTAGTGCCAAACTGGTGCACCGCCATCCACATATTTATGGGGATGTGAAAGTAGCGGATGAGGAAGATGTGAAACGGAACTGGGAGAAATTGAAGTTGAAAGAAGGAAAAAAATCTGTTTTAAGTGGGGTGCCTCCTTCATTGCCGGCCATCGTTAAAGCCACAAGGATTCAGGAAAAAGCAAAACAGGTAGGCTTTGAATGGGATAAAAAAGAAGATGTGTGGAAGAAAGTGGAAGAGGAGTTGGGTGAGCTGCAAGAGGCTGTAGCTGGGGGTAAACAGGCAGAAATAGAAGATGAATTTGGAGATGTTTTGTTCAGTTTGGCAAATTATGCACGGTTTTTGCATATAGACGCAGAAGGTTCGTTGGAGAAGACCAATAAGAAGTTTATCCGGCGTTTTCAGGAAATGGAAACCGTGGCAATTGCATCTGGCAAAGCGTTATCAGCAATGACACTTGAAGAGATGGATGCCATTTGGAACCAGGTAAAAATTCAAATGAGAAATTCTTGATACAAACTATACGACAAGGAGTATTTAAACATGGGTATCTGATCATTACAGCTGCATGGCTTTATACATTGTCGTTTATATTCATCAATTATTGGAGCTATAATTCCTCACCACAGAAGGTGAAAAGTAAACTGGAACAAAAAATAGCCAGGAGCGAAAATGAATTCAAACAGGTTATAAGGAATACAGCTTTTTTTAATGAAGTATTAAAAGATACTGTTGCAGATCAAAAACGATTAATCGCTACAAAACCACTGGGTATTTTTCTGTATCAATTAGACGAATTAACTGGTGCTACTCTAAGCTATTGGAATAACAATACCATTTACGTTACGCCTCAGGAATTGCTTAAACCAGAAGGGTCTTATTTTATCAGTCACCAGAACGGCGATTTTGAAATGCTCGTTCACAAGATCCAGTTTCAAAGCAAGAATTTTTTATTGGTGGGAATGATTCCTATTAGATGGGATTATTTTATAGAAAATAAGTATTTGAAATCCGGTTTTGATGGATTCCCTGATTTAAACAAGCAATACGAAATGGGGAATACTCGTAAAGCAATTCCGGTTTTGAATGGTCTTGGTTTGGAATTGTTCAGAATTCAACCTATTGAAGGGAAATCTTTTATTGGTTATGATGCCTTCACGCTTTTTTTAAGAACTATTGCCATTATTCTATTATTGTTATTTATACAAGCAATAGCTGAAGAACTGATTAGGTCAAATGGTTTTATTGAAGGGGTCGGATTTTTATTTGCTGTTGTTTTTTTATTGCGTTTGTTGAGTTATAATTTTGCTATCCCATTTGATTTTGATAAGATTTCACTATTCGACCCTTCAATTTATGCATCTAATTTTCTGCATCGATCATTAGGTGATCTTTTAATCAATGCAGTCTTATTTTATTGGCTTGCAAGATTCTATCAGCACAACAGTTCCAAAACCAGTAGCATATTTAAATTCATTCCAGAGCAAGTTCGATTTGATATATCTAATGTGATATTAACTATTGCTGGGCTTTTGATTGGTAATATTATCAAGAGCTTAGTTAAAGATTCGAAAATATCTTTTGATTTCATTATTTTATGCTTTCTTGTTTTATGTTTTTATCATATATCTCAATTACTATTAAAGCCGCAGATCGAAAAGGGGAATAGTGTTTATAGGCAATTGCTAGTTTCTGCCATTGCAGGGGTAATTTATTTTTTCTTGTTCGTACAACCGCAAGATACCATTATCAATATGTGTATGCTGTTATGGGTATTTGGCTATCTGGTATTATTGAATTTTAGGAAAGCTGATTTAAGTATTCCATTGCTTCGATCTTCTTTCTTTATTTTTTGGGTGATGCTATTTGCCATGTCGGTTGCGGCAATAGTGATGTACGAGAATCGGATTGTAGAGCACGATCAACGCAAAAGAAAGGCTGAACAGCTTGCTATACAAACAGATCCATCAGGTGAGAATCTTCTGAATATTGCTGCTACTAATTTTGATGATGCATTTCTTAAATACAACTTTAGTCGTTTTCAAAGTGAATATTCAAATAAGTTTATTAAAGACAGTTTGATCAGTGAAAATTTTTCGGGATACCTAACAAAATATGATACTAGGATCTATACTTTCGATGAAGGCTTTCATCCGCTTTACAATGAGGATAGCACTACTTATGCCACTATTAAGACCATCATTTTAAATAAGGCAAAGCCCACATTAGTTCCTGGATTTTTTAGTTACGAAAAAAATTCTGACGGGTTCAGTTTTTTGTATCAAAAAGTGATTAAAGAAGGTGATTCCACTATGGGATACCTGTTTGTAATAATAAATTCCAAACGATATAAGAGTGAAGCTTTATATCCAGAACTCTTTAATCTGACCCAGGATTTGTCTTCTGATCAAAATACCAACTATGCCTATGCTGTATATAGCGGTGGCAAAATGATCAATCACGTAAATAATTATAATTTTCCTTCTACATTAGATATTAAAAAGTTTCCAGGCTTTGAATATACCTATAAACAAGTTGGAGACTTTAATGAACTCTGGTATAATAGTGGAACAGGGAAACTTGTATTGGTAGTCAAAAGAAGTGCTTGGATGATTGAATCAGTAACCCTTTTTGCCTATTTATTTGTTTCATTTCTGATCATCATCTTTCTTTTTCAAGGTGGTAGTTATTTACTTACTCATCGCTTTCAATGGTCCATTATTAAATCATCTTTCCGATTTAATATTCGAACCCAAATTCAAGCCACCATTATATTTTTGAGTGTATTTTCATTCATAGTAATTGCTATCGCCACTATCTCTTTTTTTATTATCAGGTACAATCGCAATAACGAGGAAAGATTATCGAAATCAATACAAGTGATGGCTAACGAGATTGACGTTCGTATTCGATCTCAATTGGTTTTTGATGATGTGCTTACAGTAAATAGTATTGGTTCGTTGGATAATTTGGAGAAAAGAATATCTGAGATCTCCGATTCGCATAATGTTGATATCAATTTTTATGATACTAATGGGAATTTAAAAATTTCTACACAACCTTATATATATAATAAGCATTTGGTGAGTGAAAAAATCAATCCAAAAGCCTATTTCGAATTGCACGGTAATAATAGCATTCGCTATTTTCAAAGTGAGGAAATTGGAAGTTTTTCATATTTAAGTCTTTATGTTCCTTTAACAAATGAAGCTGGATCAGTTTATGCATATCTGAATATACCGTACCTCAATTCTCAATTTGAATTGACACAGGAGATCTCAGGATTCTTAGCCACACTGATTAATTTGAATGCGTTTATATTTTTAGTAGCAGGTGGTATTGCTTTTTTTCTGACGAATAGGATCACCAACAGTTTTAGTTTGATTGGTCAAAAAATGCAACAGGTTAATCTCGAAAAGGTAAATGAAGAGATAGAGTGGAGTAGAAATGATGAGATCGGCATTTTGGTTTCTGAATACAATAAGATGGTGAACAAGCTCGAAACAAGTGCTATGGCTATAGCAAAGAGCGAGCGTGAAGGTGCGTGGAGAGAAATGGCTAGGCAAGTAGCACACGAAATCAAGAACCCTTTAACGCCCATGAAACTGAGCATTCAATATTTGCAAAAAGCGATTGAATCCGGCTCTCCCAATATTAAAGAACTTTCGCAGAAGATGGCTGTAACACTAATCGAGCAGATAGATCAGCTAACAAAAATTGCCGGTGATTTTTCACAGTTTGCCAATATTGGTAATACTACAAATGAACGATTTGATATTCATGAAGTAATCTTATCGCTTGTAAATCTGTATAAAGCTTATCCCAATGTATCAATAGACGCATTGGTTTTTAAAGAATCCTGTTTTATTTTTTCAGATAAGCTGCAATTCAATCGCTTGTTGACTAATTTAATTAAGAATGCAATTGAAGCAGGGGAGAGTGGTGAAAGTGCTGTTTCGATTCAGGTTAAAACAAAAAAAGAAATGGGTACTGTTTTAATTGAGGTACTAGACTATTCAGGCGGTATCCCTGAATCGCTTACTGAGGAGTTATTCAAACCTAATTTCACCACCAAAACTTCTGGAACGGGACTTGGCTTAGCTATCTGTAAGGGTATCGTGGAAAAAGCAAACGGTACTATTTGGTTTGAATCAAGAATGGGTGAGGGCACAAGCTTTTTTATCCGTCTTCCTTTGGCGACTTAATTTCTTTTCTGATGCTGTTCCATTAGAAATTCCTCGAAATCTGCTAATGAATAACTACTCAGGTTTTGATATTTGGTTAAACCCGCTTTTTGTGCCACCAGTACTCCATATTTACAATCATCGAATCCCTGAATAGAATGGGCATCAGGGTTAATGGAGATGAGTACTCCTTTATCAATAGCCTCTTTGATCCACCTCCAGTCTATATCCAATCTTCTTGGATGGGCATTTAGTTCAATCACCACATTATTGGCCACACAGGCATCTATTATCCTCTTGTGATCTACGGGGTATCCGTTACGACTAAGAAGTAAGCGGCCAGTCATATGCCCTAAGATGGAAGTAAAAGGGTTCTCAATTGCATTTATCAAGCGCATCATAGCTTTTTCTTCTGTCATCTTTAAGTTAGAGTGAATACTGGCAATCACGATGTCAAAGCTTTCTAATACATCGTCAGAATAATCTAAACCCCCATCATTTAAAATATCGCTTTCAATGCTTTTAAAGATTCTAAACGGATGTAATTTTTTATTGAGTTCATCTATTTGCTGGTGTTGAGAAACAATACGTTCTACTCTTAATCCATTTGCATAAAAAGCAGATTGAGAATGATCACTGATTACCAGGTATTCATATCCTTTTTCTTTAGCAGTACTTGCCATATTTTCTAAAGGTTCTGCACCGTCGCTCCAGTTACTATGACTATGAATGATCGATTTAATATCATTCACTTGAATTACTGGCTTTAATTTTTTTTGAATCGCATCCTGAATAATGGAAGCATTTTCTCTTTGGTAAACAGGAATAAATGGAATGTTATTGGATTCGAAAATGGCGTTATCTGAACTGAAACTTTTTGAATCATTCCAGTTTGTTTGTTCTTTCCATGCATTTAAAAAAGTATCACTACAAGAATGTTCAAACACGCAATTATAAAACAGATCATCAGTTGTTTTTATGAAATGAATTGGCAGTTTTAAACTGTTAACAACTTGTAAATTATTGTCAGTAAATAATTTTATTTCGAAGCCCTGAAGGGTAAAAAAATCTTCTAAAATAGGGATAGGAGTAGTAGTTATGACGCAAAGTTCACTGATAATTTCGTTATGTAAAGCGAAAGATCCGGCAATTGAAAAGCGAAAATCAGAGAATTTTTTTTCTAAATTATCTTGCAAATGAATTGTAAAATTTTCTATCTCTTGATATAAATAACTACCCTGACTGCCTAAATAAAAACTGATTGCTTCTTTAATATTTTGTTGTGATTTTTCTCCAAAGCCTTTATAATTTGAAAGTCTATTTTCTTCACAGGCATATAATAATTCTCCGATAGTTTCAATTTCCAACTCCTTCCAAATGGTGGCAATTTTTTTTGGTCCGATGCCTTTAATCTGCATCATTGTTAATATGCCTTCAGGAGTTTTTTGAATATATTCCTGAAGAATAGAAAACGATCCGGTTTGAATTTGTTCGATTACATTTTTGCCTATACTTGCACCAATACCTCTAACAGATTGAATCTTATCAAATGGCATTTCGCTTAATTGTATCGTAAGCTTCTCTATCGTGAAAGCCGCTGCAGCATAGGATTTGGCCTTAAAGTTGTTATCGCCATGAATATCCATCAACTTGCTGAGTATCGAAAAGTTGTCTGCGATTGTATTATTATCCATAAAATAAAAATAGGGCTAAAGATTTTAAAAATCTAGAACAAAAAAAAGCCTCAGGAAAAATCCTGAGGCCTGAACTATTTCTGTAAGAAATGATTATTTCTTAGCAGCTTTTTTAGCAGCTTTTTTAGGAGCAGCTTTCTTAACAGCTTTTTTAGCTACAGCTTTTTTAGGAGCAGCTTTCTTAACAGCTTTTTTAGGAGCAGCTTTCTTAACAGCTTTTTTAGCTACAGCTTTTTTAGCTACAGCTTTTTTAGGAGCAGCTTTTTTAACGGCTTTCTTAGCTACAGCTTTTTTAGGAGCAGCTTTTTTTACAGCTTTTTTAGGAGCTGCTTTTTTTGCAGTTGCCATGTTTTTTAGATTTAATGGTTAGTAAATAATACATTAAAATTAAAAAACTTATTTGCAAATGCAAAAAATATTTTTTATGCAACTACTTCAACAGGTAAAACTGATACCGTTGATTTGTCGTTTTTACCTTTTTTGAATTCAACAATACCATCAGATAATGCGAACAAAGTATAGTCATTACCAACTCCTACATTTTTACCAGGATGGTATTGAGTACCTCTTTGACGAACGATGATATTACCAGAGATAGCAGGCTGACCTCCGTAAATTTTAACGCCTAAACGTTTTGAGTGTGAATCACGGCCGTTCTTTACACTACCTTCACCTTTTTTGTGTGCCATAAAATACTTTTTAGAATTTTTTTATTTAGTTTCTCAACAGGCTATTGAATTTAAACTCAAGTATCCTATTAAAGAATACCTTCTTAAAATTTAAGCGATGCTTTCAATTTTAATTCTGGTATAATGGGTTCTGTGACCATGCTTCTTGCGGAAGCCCTTTCTTCTTTTCATTTTAAAGGCGATCACTTTTTCACCCTGCACAAGTGCACTGATGATTTCTGCTTTCACAGTAGCTTTTACATCACTACCTACAGAGATAGTTCCGCTGTTGTCGACCAACAATACGTCACTAAACTCAACCTTGTCACCGGTATTACCTTGCAGGTGAGGAACGTACAAACTTTGACCTGCTTGTACTTTAAATTGTTGACCTGCGATTTTTACAACTGCTAACATAGCTTTCCAAAATTAGGACGGCAAAGGTAGTGATTTGCCTTTAATTTGTGCAAACATTTTGGAAATATATTTCCCTTTTTTTATCAAGGCATCTGGAAATAGCCATAATATGCTTAAAATTACCTCCTAATCCGTTCAAAAAGGCCTTTCAGTCCCTATTTTTGTCTGGATAAACGAGTTATCTAAGCTATTGATATGAATCTTAAATCACTTTTGGCAAAGCCTTTTGCTAATTATATATACAATAAAACCCAAAAATCTGCACTAACTGCCGTGGCAGATCAGGACGAGATCCTTAAAAATCTGCTGAAAATAGGGAAGTCGACCGAATTTGGAAAAGATCACCACCTCATTGATGTTAATTCCCATCAAAACTTCAGCCAGGCAGTTCCGATTCGCGATTATGAGCAGATGAAGCCTTATATCGAGCAAATTAAGGAAGGGAAGCACAATGTACTTTGGAAGGGTAAACCCATCTATCTGGCCAAGACAAGCGGCACTACCAGCGGTGTAAAGTATATACCTATTACAAAGGAATCGATCCCTAATCATATCAATACAGCCCGTAATGCCCTATTATGTTATATGGGCGAAACCGGAAATACTGCTTTTGCGAATGGGAAAATGATTTTTTTGAGCGGCTCCCCCGAATTAGAACGTGTTTCTGGAATCCCGACTGGTCGTTTAAGTGGTATTGTGAATCACCATATCCCTAGTTACCTGCGCGCTAATCAACTTCCTAGTTATGAAACCAATTGTATTGAAGACTGGGAGACGAAGCTCGATAAAATTGTGGCAGAAACGCTGCATCAGAATATGACCCTCATCAGTGGTATTCCGCCATGGATGCAGATGTATTTCGACAGATTAATTGAAAAAGGCGATAAGAAAATTGCGGATCTATTCCCCAATTTTAGCATTATGGTGCAGGGGGGCGTTAATTTCGAACCCTATAAAGCCAAACTTTTCGAAAGTATTGGTAAGAAGATCGATTCTATTGAACTTTTTCCAGCAAGTGAAGGGTTCTTTGCTTTTCAGGATAGCCAGCATGCAGAAGGGTTATTATTAAATACCAATAGCGGCATTTTCTTTGAATTTATACCCGCGGATCAAATTTTTTCTGAAAATCCAACCCGGTTAACTCTCAGAGAAGTAGAACTTGGCGTTAATTATGCCTTGATTATTAATAGTAACGCAGGACTTTGGGGTTATAATTTAGGAGATACCATAAAATTTGTGAACCTGAATCCTTACCGGTTAGTGGTAAGTGGCAGGATTAAACACTTTATCTCGGCCTTCGGGGAGCATGTGATTGGTGAAGAAGTAGAATATGCACTTTTAAAAGCAGCTAATGAACTTGGGGTAAGCGTAACTGAATTTACTGTAGCTCCCATGATTCAACAAGGTGAAGGGAAGAGTTACCACGAATGGTTCATTGAATTTGAAAAAAAGCCCGCATCTATGGCAGAATTCGCTGAAAAGGTAGATCAACAATTGCGCGTCAAAAACGTTTATTATGATGATTTGATCAAGGGGAATATCCTAGAGAAATTAAAAATCAGCCCAATTCGCCGTAACGGTTTTATCGATTATATGAAGAGTATTGGGAAATTGGGCGGACAGAACAAAGTTCCCCGTTTAAGCAATGATCGGGCCATTGCAAATGAATTGTCTGTATTTCTTCAGGTATAGACGCCTTTCAACTATAATTCAAAAGTTTCCAATGAGATTCACTTATTTTGCAAGAATCTTAAAGGAACGCCTAAATCAATTGAATGAAGCAAAAACGAATAGCCATTTTCGGGTCAACAGGATCAATAGGTACCCAGGCATTGGATGTGATTGCTGCGCATAAAGATTTGTTTAGCGCAGAGGTTTTAACAGCTCAGACAAATGCCGAATTGCTTATTAAACAAGCTTTGGAGTTTAGTCCGAATATGGTTGTAATTGGAGATGAAAACAAATATCTAAAAGTAAAAGAGGCTTTAGCTGGAACGGATACAAAAGTATTTGCTGGTGAAAAAGCATTAGAAGAAGTTGCTGCTTTAGATTGTTATGATATGATGTTGGCTGCAATTGTAGGTTATGCAGGATTACGTCCTACGTTACAAGCAGTTAATTTAGGTAAGGCTATTGCTCTTGCAAATAAAGAAACTTTAGTAGTAGCTGGAGATATAGTAATGCAGCAGGCTATGGAAAAAGGGGCCGCTATCATTCCTGTAGATAGTGAGCACTCTGCGATATTTCAATGCCTTGTAGGTGAATCTAATAATCCCATTTCTAAAATTGTCCTAACAGCCAGTGGTGGTCCGTTCTTTGGCAAGAAACCCAATTTCTTGGTGAACGTTAAACGGGATCATGCTTTGCAACATCCGAATTGGACAATGGGAGCGAAGATTACGATTGACTCTGCCACACTGATGAATAAAGGTTTGGAAATGATTGAAGCCAAATGGTTGTTCAATCTAACACCAGAACAAATTCAGGTGGTGATCCATCCGCAAAGTATTATACATAGCATGGTACAGTTTCAGGATGGAAGTTTGAAAGCACAGATGGGATTACCAGATATGAAATTGCCAATTCAATATGCAATGGCATTTCCTCAAAGAATCGCTAACGATTTTCCGCGCTATGATTTTAAAAAACCTCAAACTCTAAGTTTCGAAGAACCCGATATTAAAACGTTTAGAAATCTGGCATTGGCAACTGAAGCTTTGAATAAAGCTGGTAATATGCCTTGTATTTTAAATGCGGCAAATGAAATAGCTGTATATGCTTTTTTAAAAAACCGCATCGGATTTTTAGACATGACAGAAGTAGTTGAGCAGACCATGCAAAAAATTAGCTTCATTGAAAAGCCAAACTTATTAGAGTATTTTGAAACAGATGGAGAGGCACGTAACTTCGCCGCTTCTTTAATTCACATGTAGAAGATTAATTAAAAAGTATTCCTAAATAAATTCCCTCCGGGGATTCTCAACTATGAATTTATTAGCAATCGATTGGATAAGTATTGGAGTAAAGACTGGACAGTTTATCATGTCGTTCTCTATATTAGTAGTGTTACATGAACTAGGACATTATATTCCTGCAAAAATTTTTAAATGTAGGGTTGAAAAGTTTTATCTGTTTTTTGATCCTTGGTTCAGTCTTTGGAAAAAGAAAAAAGGTGATACAGAATGGGGCCTGGGCTGGATTCCATTTGGAGGATATGTGAAGATCTCTGGAATGATTGATGAGAGTATGGATAAGGAGCAAATGAAATTGCCGCCAGAGCCTTATGAATTTCGTTCTAAGCCAGCTTGGCAGAGACTGATTATTATGATTGGTGGTGTTGTGGTAAATGTAATTTTAGCTATTGTTATTTTTATTGGTATTACCTGGGTATGGGGAGAGCAATACCTGCCAGCTAAAAATTTGCAATACGGGGTGCACGCCGATTCATTAGCCAAAACTATTGGCATTATGGATGGTGATAAAATTGTTTCCATCGATGGAAAAGTAGTAGAAGACTTTGGTACGATTGTTCCCGAAATTATTACTACTGATGCTAAAAAAATGCAGGTAGAAAGAGCGGGTGCTAAAGTGGAAATTAATCTTCCCGATGGACTTATCAAGAATTTATTCAAAACAAAAAAAGGTAGAGAACTAGCTTCTGATTTTGTAACGATGCGTTATCCTGCAATTGTTGATTCTGTAGCTAAAACTGCAGTGTTTACAAAAGGGAAATTTCAAAAAGGAGATAAGTTAATTGCATTCAATAATAAATACTTCGAATACTTTCACGAGTATGAAGGATTG
>SESB01002308.1_pt1 | contig 11343 bp, 5 predicted proteins | sample 3171441 | NCBI WGS metagenome assembly SESB01 (sample SAMN06051867, study PRJNA518727) | freshwater metagenome | biome: subpolar coniferous forest; feature: holomictic lake; material: water; isolation source: holomictic Lake 227, 6 m depth | place: Canada: near Kenora, Ontario | collected 2014-07-08...
GCTGGCGCGGGGCAGCAGTAGGCCGAGCTGGCGCAAGGCGAGCAATAGGGCGCCCATAAAGTTCGTTCGTTCTTATGGGTTTATATACTTGGTCGCCAAGCAATTGGACATGAGGCGCGAGCGCGTGGTCTAGTGGTAAGAGGTGAAAACCTACCATCACTAGGTCGCGGGTTCAAACCTCTCCGGGTGCGAATCTGGTCCTTGGGGAGTCATGCCTCCCACGGATGGCGAGACTCCTCGGGTTGGAGCGGCGGACATGGGTGGCATGGCTTTTTGACGTCGCGGACGGGGCTTAAACGGGGCATAAATGGGTGGCCGACAAGGGCGTAAATGGGTGGGCGACAAGGGCATAAATGGGTGCAACACCGCACCGAGCGACTCGGTGCGCAACTGAGCGATGCAACGCAACCGCGTGCGATGCATCGCAAGGCGAGTGCGCAAGGGCTGGCGAGGGGTCGCCGCATGTGGCGCGGGGCCGCCGCGGGGTGGCGCAGGGCCGCCGCGGGGTGGCGCGGGGTCGCCGCATGTGGCGCGGTGTCGCCGCAGACTGGCGCGGTGTCGCCGCAGACTGGCGCGGTGTCGCCGCAGACTGGCACGCAACGGCATAAAGGGCTGTGTGACGGAGCTGGTGGTCACTTCGACTGTTGTGTGATGTTGCCGAACGAGTATGCCTACGGCACGACGTGGTACCGCGGCAAGGGGGCGAAGGACCGCATGAAGGCGGCGAATGCATCCAATGCACCGGAGTGCATGGTGGAGCTGCAGGACCCCGAGAACGGGTACCGGAACTACGGGTGCTACCCGACGTGGGCCGAGGCGCAGCGCTGCCTGCGGCGCATGAAGGACCACTGCCGTCACCTGTACGAGATCATCGCGGACGGACGGCACTGCAAGCCCTACCTCGACCTTGACTCCAAAACGTTCCCCGCGGCGGGCTTCGTGACGGAGGCCGAGGTCGTCGAGCGCGCGACGCGGCTTGTCCTCGCGCTGTTCCGCTCGGACTACGGCGTGGAGTTGCGCGCCGAGCAGCTGGTGTGGCTGAGCAGCCCGCAGACGAGCAAGCTGAGCCTGCACCTGACGGTGCACACGCAGGACCCGCAGTGGGTGTTCAGCAGCAACCACCGGAGCGACCCGAGGGGCGCGTGGCACCTCGCGAGCCGGCTGAGGGAGCTGGACCCCGGCGGGCTGGGCGCGCTGGTGGACGAGAGCGTGTACTCGCGCGACCGCGAGATGCGGACGATCGGCTCGACGAAGCACGGCGGGGAGGCGGGGTCGGCGCTGGCGCCGCTGAGGGGCGCGGACCGGTGGAAGGAGGCGCTGATCACGTGGCTCGACGAGCCCGCCGCGCGGCGCGAGCTGCAGGTGCCCCACCGGATGCCGGCGGTGGTCCGCGCCCGCGGGCGCCCGCTGCAGCGGCCCGAGGAGGCGGCGGAGCTGAGCGCGGTGGAGGAGACGTCGCTGGTGCTGACGCGGATGCTGGACCTGCTGAGGCAGCGCGCGCACCCGTCGGCGGTGCACGACCGGCACGAGGGCTCGGCGGGGCTGCTGGCCGCCGCGCACGACGTCGCGCGCGGCGTGCGGTTCAGCTGGACGGACCGGTCGGAGGTGTGCTACACCGGGCGCGTGCACGACGGCGTGCAGAACCTGCGGTGCTTCGTGGACGCGGCGGGCATCGTGCACGCCAAGTGCTACTCGGCGCACTGCGCGGACGCGGCGCCGCTGAGGCTGGGCCGGCTGCGGGTCGAGCCCGAGGCGCACCTCGCCGGCGCGATCCGCATCAGCGAGCGCTTCCTGGTGCTCGACGCGGATGCCTCCGCGCCCCCATCGGATGCATCGGATGCATCGGATGCATCGGATGCATTCGATGCATCCGCCGTGCCGGCCGCCATGCCGCCAGCCGTGCCGGCCGCCATGCCGCCAGCCGTGCCAGCCGCGGACGCCGCGGGGAGCGCGGCGGCCGTGCAAGCCGCGGCGGCCGTGCAAGCCGCGGCGGCCGTGCAAGCCGCGGCGAATGCATCCGCGGACGCCGTGCCAGCCGCGGCAGCTGCGGCGAATGCGTCCGCGAGGGGCGCGGCGAATGCATCCGCGCCCGCGTCCGTGCCTCCGCCCCCGTTCACGGCGACGGTGCGGCGCTGGCTGGTCGGCATGGCGCGGTGTCTGTCGGTGCGAAGCCCGATGGGCAGCGGCAAGAGCACGTTCCTGGACAGGCTGCTGCGCGAGCTGGGGCCGGGCACGACGGTGCTGGTGGTCACGTACCGGCAGTCTCTGGCGTACGAGCACATGCGGAAGATGCGGGGCCACGGCTTCGTTTCGTACCTGGACTGGAAGTCGTCGGAGCGGCCCGACCTCGGCGACCGCGTGCGGTTCCCGCGGGTGATCTGCCAGATCGAGTCGCTGCACCTGCTGGGCGGCGGGCCGTTCCTGCTCCCGGTCTTCGACGTGATCGTGTTGGACGAGGTCGAGAGCCTGCTGCGGCACTTCGCGTCGCCGACGGTGCGGGGCCCGGTGCACGCGCTGGAGAAGTTCGTGGCGACGCTGAAGGAGGCGCGGCGCGGCGTCGTGACGCTGGACGCCGCGTGGGGCCCGCTGACGCACGCGGTGCTGGCCAAGGCGGGGCTGTCCAACATCCTGGTCGTGAACGAGCGGCTGCCGGACGCGCCGCGCACGTTCGCGGTGTCGAACGACGAGGCGCGGTGGTCGTCGCAGTTCAAGGAGGACCTCGTCGCCGGCCTGAACGTGGTCGTGGTGTCGCTGTCGGCCGAGCGCGCGATGCGCGTGCTGGCCGAGGGCGTGGCCGCGGTCGGCGCAGGCGCGTGCGTGCTGCACTCGTCCAAGTCGGACGACGCGCTCAAGCGCAAGCTGGTCGACGTGGACGCGCTCTGGACGCGGTACCGGCTCGTCGTGTACACGCCGACGATCGCGGCGGGCGTGGACTTCAGCAGCGACCACTTCGACCGGATGTACCTGTACGTGTGCGCCATGTCGGCGCTGCCGGCGACGGCGCTGCAGATGGCGTTCCGCGTGCGCAAGCTGCGCGACGCGCGGGTGCGGTGCCTGGCGGCGCCGAACATGCGCCTGACGTCGGGCCTCCCCGGCCCGCCGGGCTCGGCGCCGGGGTTCATGACGAGCGGCGAGACGCTCGAGTGGCTGCGGTGGATGGTGCAGGCGGCCCCGGCGCCCCCCTCCGCGGACGCTCTGGAAGCGGCCGAGGCATCGGCCGCGTCCCAAGGCACGAGGCGGCGGAGGGCGCCGGTGCTCCAGCACGAGGTGGCCTGCGAGCGGGTGCGGCTGGCGCAGCTGACGCTCGAGGAGGTGTGGGGCGTTTCGCAGCCATCGCGGACCTCCGCCGTCCGCATGGCGTTCCTGCGGCCGATGACGTACTGGCTGCTGGTCATGTCGTTCGTCGAGGCCGAGCGCTTCAACGCGCAGGCGGACTACCTGAGGGAGCTCGGCGCGCTCGCGGAGGCCGCGGGCCACGCGGTCGTGGTCGAGCGGGTGCGCGCGCGCCCGTCGGGCGCGGCGCTGCTCGACCCGGCCAACGTGAATGCCGTGAAGCTGCTGGCCGTCGCGGCGGTGCACGCCGCCGAAGAGGCCGACCCGGAGTCGGGCTTCGACGTCGAGGTGCTGCGGCTGCGTGCGCACGACAACGAGGCGAGCGAGGACGACAAGTGGCGGCTGTACCTGGTGTCGTACCTGGCCGGCTGGGGCATCGACAGGCTGGACGCGGCGTTCGTCGAGCAGAACGGCACGATGGCGGTGGCCGGCAAGGCGCGGCTGCTCGCGCGCATCATGTGCCCGACGCTGAGGCCGACGACGGACGTGGACGCGGGCGTCGCCGAGTACGGCAACATCTTCAAGGTGACGCTGGTGGCCGAGGTGATCGGCGCGCTGGGCGTGCGGTCGCCGCTGGACGACGAGACGGTCATCCCGGACCTGATGGCGGTGTACCGCGAGCGGCTGCGGGCGACCGAGATGTTCCGCGACTACCGCAGGACGACGAGGGTGTTCCGCATGGCCGGCAGCTCGGCGGCCGTGACGCAGCCGGACGCCGAGTGGGACCTGCGCAGGCTGGTCAAGGCTGTGAACATGGTGCTGGGCGCGGCGGGGCTGGCGCTCAAGGGCAAGGTGAACCGGCCGCATAACGGCACGAAAGGGCCGCGGCCGCAGACGATGACGTACACGCTGGACGGCGGCCGCGTCGCGGCCATGACCGAGCTGGTCAAGCTGAGGCTGAGGCGCCACAACCGGGCCAACCCCGGCTTCGTCGTGGCACCGGAGAACGCGCACGCCCGGGGCAGGCTCGACGCGTGCGCGCTGCCGCTGTACGGGCACCTCGTGCGCGAGGAGGGGCCCGGGACTGCACTCCTGCAGTTCGAGTACATGGATGAGGCGGAGTCAGAGGCGGAGGCGGAGGCGGAGGCGGAGGCGGAGGCGGAGTGACACGGGATGCTGGGTCGAGGGCAGGGCGTTTTTCCGAGATGGTCTGCCTGCGTTGCCAAGAACTCGGGAGGGAAGTGGCAACGGGGCGGGGGCGCGGCGGATCGGGGGATCGGGGCGGCGGGCGGGGAGTGGGCGGGAGACTGAGAGTGAGTCTGTGGGGGTGCGCATGAAAATGTGCCGACCCCCCCCACCCCTGGGTGTCAAAGGGAGATCTCTGAAAAGGCATTCTACTAATAATAATCTTGGCATTGGCACCCAGCCCTCCCTCGCCAGCGTCCGGTGTTGGGATCGCGAGGGGACGCCGCAGGGAGGGTTCGAAGTCGCAGGCTGCGGGTCGCTGACCGGTCGCAAGCCGAAAGTCAGCGGACGCCCGCGGGCACCGTGCCGACGGCACAGCGACCCACGCGTCGGCGTGTTGGGCCGGAGGCCAAGGTCCCCGAGGGGTGTAAAAGAGGACCATGGGTGACCCGGCCGTCGCCGCCGCCGTGAGGGATGGAGTATGACGAGGCGCTGTTTTCGGCTGAGTTGACGGAGTCGCCGGAGATGCTCTACATGGTGCGGATCACACGCACGCCCGGATGCCCGTGGAAGCTCGGGAGGTGGAGTGGGAGCCTGGCCCTGCTGATGACCCGGTACACCACCATGTACGGCCCCGACCTCGTCCTCCTGCACTTTACGTGCCCCGTGGGCACGTCGGTCCCGCTGGAGACCGCGGTGTTCGGCGTGCTGGCGCTGCACCGCATCTACCCGCGGAACGAGCTGTTCGACGGGACCGACCCCGCCCTGGAGACGCTGTACGAGAGGACCCTGGAGGTCGCCGCGGACGACCCTGCGACGTTCCTTCGGTCGGTCCGACGCGTGAAGCGTATGTTTCTGCCGACATCGCGCCTGAATTGGTGGGGCGTCGAGCGCGCTGCGGCGCGGATCCCGGAGGGCGCGACGGCTGCGAGGCTGCTGGGCACTGCATCCGCTGCGCATGCATCCGCTGCGGATGCGTGTGCCGGCGACTTCGACGTGCTGCGCGCGTACGGCATCCACGCGACGGAGAAGGACGAGTGGAGGCTGTACCACGTCTCGTACCTGGCCGGGTGGTGCATCGACCGGGTGGACGCGGCGTTCGTGGAGCAGAACGGGCTGTCGCCGTCGGCGAGCAAGGCGTGCCTGCTGGCCCGGGTGCTGTGCCCTGGGCTGAGGCCGTCGCCGAAGGCCGCCGGGGGCGTGGCCGAGGACAAGGACGCGGTCAAGGTGGCAGCGGCGGCGGAGGTGATCGACGCACTGGGCTTGCGGTCGCCTCTGGACGACGAGACGGTGATCTCCGACATGATGGCGGTGTTCCGCGACCGGCTGCGGTCGACGGAGATGTTCCGGGACTACGGGATGATGTCGAGGGCGTACCACGCTGGCGGCCTCGAGGCGGCCGTGAAGCAGCCGGGCGCCGAGTGGGACCTGAAGAGGCTGATGAAGGCGCTGAACATGGTGCTGGGCGCGGTGGGGCTGGCGCTGAGGGGCAAGGGGAGCCGGCCGTATGCCGGCGGGGGGCCGCGGCCGCGGACGCTGACGTACACGCTGGACGGCGGCCGCGTCGCGGTCATGACGGAGCTGGTCAAGCTGCGGCTGCGGCGCTACGGCCAGGCGGCCGGCGATGCAGGCGCGCGCATGCATCCGGATGCATGTGCGTGCGCGCTTGGATGCTTGGATGCATCGGAGAACGCGCACGCGAGGGGCCGGCTCGAGGCGTGCGCGCTGCCGCTGTACGGGCACCTCGTGAGCGAGTAGCGTGTGGCCAGCCGCACGCCCCGGGACGCGCTTGCGTGCCGGGAGCTGGAGGACAGCTGCGTGGTGGACAGCGGCGCGTGAACAGCCCGATGCCCGGCGCTGCGAAGGGGCATACGCCTGGGGATGCAGGCATTTGTCTGCATGGGGGGTCCAACCAGGGATAACTTGGGTGAATCAAGCGTAGAGTTCGGCTGCGCGTATGGAGTAGTCGGTGCGTTGGTCGTTGCCGAGAGCTTTCCAACGCTTGGCGGCTGCGTAGGCGCTGATGGTGGGGTGGTCGCGAGCGAAGAGCTGCAGGCCGTTCAAGCGCTTTGGCGGCCTTGGTGGAGCCCTCGGTAGCACGACGGGGCACGGCCTTGGGACAGAGGCTGGTGTGACCCGCGGGGCCGGCGCATTGGTGATCCCTGGGGGCGCCGCCTCCGAAGGGCGGACTGCCGGGGTGCTGGCCGGGGTGCTGGCCGGGGCGGCAGGTGCGCCCTCGAGCAGCCTAGGCTCGGCGGGTGCGCCCTCGAGCAGCCTAGGCTCGGCGGCGACGGGCGCGGCCAAGCCAGCCTTGTTTTTTGGCTCGCACCCGCGCAGCAGGCGCTCGACGTGGTCGAGCGTGAGCTGGTTGAGCAGCGCCATGCATTCGCGCAGGTTGACCTTTAGCAGCCCGACCTTGCTGCTGAAGTCGAGGAGGTGCCTGTGGACCTCGCGCATGACCTCCTCCGGGACGCGCACGACGGTGGATCCGGTCTCGTGCGAGTCCTCGGCGGGGCAAGCCATGCGCTCGATCTTGTGCATGACGGAGATCCAGTCGGCGACGATGTCGACGTTGAAGTGGTTGTTGGAGAGATAGACGGCGAAGCGTCCGGTAGGGAGCTGCTCGAACTCGAGTTCGGCCATGCCGACGATGCCGCTCTGGATGGAGACGAAGACGCCGTGGGTGTTGAGTCCGAGGAGGTCGCGGCGGAACTTGTCGAGCTCCTTGACGCCGACCTTGTCGGTGTAGACCTTGCACTCGATGCGGACGTCGGTGAAGCCTCCGGCGCGGCGCACGACGATGTCGCAGCCGTGGGCCTGGCCTGCGACGACCTCGACGACGAAGCCGTCGCGGACGCGCAGACGCTCGCAGAGGAGCTCGTGGAGGCGGCTCTCGCCGCCGACGCCCTTGGCGCGGAGGTGTGAAGTCTGGCGGACCTGCATGGTGGTGAGCTGCGTCATGATGCCATCGACCTTGCCGAGCACGGAGTCGCCTCCCTTCTCGAGCAGGCTGAGCTTTCCGGAGCTGTCGCGGACGTGCGCCTCGACGCCCTTGAGCTGGGAGAGCGCGTCGTCGAGGCGTGTCTGCAGGACGGTGCCCTGGCGCTGGAGTTCGCGGAAGGAGGTGCCGAGGGCGTCGGAGACGCAGGCTGGCAGGCCCATGGTGAGCTGGTCGCCCTGCGCCTTGAGGGTGTCGCGGAGTGCGGTGACCTCGCCGGCGACGCGGCCGTTGAGCAGCGTGTTGACGGCAGCCAGGTCCCTGGAGTGCTGGCCCGTGACGTCGTCGAGCCTGGAGCGCAGCGTGGTGATGCCGTCGAGGATGTCCTTTTCTCCCTTGGCGGCGGCGCAGATGGCGGAGACGCGTTCGGGCATTACGGCGAGCAGCGAGGCGACATGCTCGTGCTTGGCGGCGATGGGCGCGAGCACGTGGTTCTCCATCTCGTCGTGGATGCTGCGGCGGAGGTCGGCGAGGATGTCGCGCTGTTCCTTCTGGCCGTCGCGGACCTCGGCGACGGCGGACTGCACGGCCTCGGCGACGCGGCGGGCGATGGCGTCGGTGGAGACGTTCTCGAGCGCGCCGCGCAGCGCGGAGTCAACGGCTGCGGCGAGCTGTACGATCTCGCGCTGCTGGGCTGCGGCGGCACGCTCGGCCTCGAAGGCGACGGCCGATGCGACGCGGCCGGCGCCGGCGTCGACGGCGGAGAGGAGCTGAGCGGTGTCGCGGAGCTGGGCTGCGGCGGCGCGCTCGGCCTCTGATGCGACGGCCGAGGCGACGCGGCCGGTGCCGGCGTCGACGGCGGAGAGCAGCATCGTGAGGTCGGCGCGGCGGCCGGCGTCGAGGCCGAGGAGAAGCTCGAGGACGGCGCTGCGCTCGCGGGACTGTTCGGACGTCTCGGTGTACTTTCCGAGGCTGGTGGCGAGGGCGTCGAGCATGGCGACGGCGACGTCGGCGACGGCCGGGTTGTTCGCGGCGGCCTTGAAGAAGGAGACGGTCGCGGGCGAGGTGGAGCAGACGGAGACGGCGGCGCATGCCTCGTCGAGGGTGACGCCGGCCTTGGGCGTGCCGGCGTGCTTGAGGGGCGGGGCAGCGGCGGGGAGGACGGCGACGGGTGCGTCCTTGGGGAGCGAGGCGGAGGAGACGTCCCTGGCCGCGCGGACGGTGTCGTCCGCGGCGGAGACGACGAGCCCGGCGGCCGCGACAAGGCCGTCGGCGACGGCCGCGAGGTCGTCGTCGCCGGCCTCTGCCGCCGCGTCCTGGGCCACCATGGCGCCTTCGAGGGCGTCCTTGGCGCCCTTGGCCGCGAGGACGGCGTCGTCGAGGACAGGGCATCGGGCGACGGCCGCAGCGGCGCGGATGCCGGTGCTGCTGCTGGCGGAGCTGCGTGAAGGACGGCCGACCATAGAGCTTGCGCGCTGTTTACAGCTATGTCCCATACCCCCCCAGATATCTCTTAGGTATAGATGGATACCTAAGCGGCCGAGATGGCATCTGGCGCGGGTGCGGGCACGGGCACAGGCGTGGGCGCGGTCTCGACGAAGGGTAATGAGTCGGGAGTCGGGGCGTCGATGGTGGGTGAGTCGGGAGCGTGGGCTGCGAGCGTGGTCTTGAACGACTCGCAGAGTTTGCGGTGGCGCGACAGGCCGCTGCTGGAGGTGCACTGCTTGCCGCACACGCATTTGAACGAGAGGAGAGACTCCGGGTCGATGCCGCCGCCGCCCGCGGGTCGTTCGCTGTCCCCGTTGGCGCTGGCAGCGGAGCCGTTGGCCGCGAGCCGGTCGAATGCGAGCAGCTCGAGCGAGTCGTCGTCGACGGGAGGTGAGTCATTGTGGAGGGAGGTGGAGGGGGTAGCGGCGACGGATGCGTTGGCAGAGGGGGAGTGCGAGACGGCGGCTGAGAAGTACTTGGCGTTCTTGATGGTGACATCGATGATGTCATCGAGGTAGCGCTTGGTGATGGATGCGCAGCCGAAGTTGGCGACGAAGTCGACGATGGCGGGGTGGTCGGAGATGATGCAAGCGTAGAGGGACGAGTCCGGTCCCTTGACGAGGGAGATGCCGGGGACGGGGATGATGTCGTGGGAAGCCATGATGGTATGTGAGATGACGAGGATGAGCCGGAGCTGTTTATGTAGACAAGTGACATGATTATGCGGATGTGGGGGGCGCGCGGCAAGTGATGGAGCACTGGGCGCCGGGCAGGGGCGAGGCGTCGTCGAAGTTGAGGCGGTACCTGCTCATGGTGCTGACGTTGTGACGGAGGTCCTTGGCGAGTTCCTCCATTTTGCGGGGCGTGAGTTCCCAGATGCGGGAGTGGATGATGAAGGAGTGGCGGAGGGTGTCGATGGTGGCGGGCTTGCCGAGGAGCTGCAGGAGGATGCGGGCGACGCGGACGGCGTAGCTGTGCTGTGAGTAGGGCTCGCCGTTGTGCTTGCAGACGAGCCAGGGGCGCGGGCGGGCGGCGAGGCTGGCGCGGACGATGTCGGCGAGCTCGGCTGGGAGGTCGCGGACGTAGCGGCCGTTGGCGGCTGCGGTTTTGTAGACGCTCATGGAAAGTTTGATGCCGGCCTTGGAGAGGACGATGAAGTTGGGCGTGGCGACCTCGGCGGGGGAGTCGGGTGCGGGCGGCGGGCCGGGCGCGGCGGCGGCGAGGACGGCGGGGGGCAGGGCGGCGCGGGACTCCCTGTCCTGCGCGACGAAGACGCGGATGGCGCCCCAGTCGGCGCGGCTGGGGGGCATGTAGGTGTGGAGGGAGAGGATGAGGTGGGCGTCGTGGGGGACGTCGACGGGGCGCTTGTGGCGGATGCGGTCGCGCGCGGCGAGGACGTCGGTCCACGGGACGTGGGCCTTGACTTGGGCGGGGGAGGGCTTGCTGTCCTCGTACTTGGCGGTGGAGATGGGGGTGATGGTGTCGTAGAGCTTCTTCCAGACGGCGCGGGCCTCGTGGAAGCGCGCGGCGAACTGTGGGATGTTGCGGAAGACGGCGTTGGCGGCGTTGGCGTTGGCGCGCATGGTCTGGACGGAGGGGTGGCGTTCCTCGCCCTTGGCGTTGCGGATGCGGGCGGCCTCGAGGGCGCGCCAGGTCTCGTGGGGGTGCGCGATGCACCAGGCGAGCGGGGAGACGGCGGCGGCGGCGGCGGCGGCGTCGAGGCGGATGTTTTTGTCGTTGCGGACGGCGGCGAGCATGGCGTTGAAGCGCTCGCGGTAGAGCTTCTTGGTGCCGGCGGAGAGGGAGTCGACGGCGTTGAGGGAGTCGACGATGTCGGGGAGCGAGGGGGGCTTTTTGGCAGAGGGGGAGGCGGGGACCCGTTGTGGCGGAGGCATTTCGGATGGAGGCTGTGCCGGTGCTGTGCCTTATGCGCAGATATTTTGCAGGAGCCGTGTGACATATCTGCAGATGGAGAGTGCGTTCAGGGACGCCTGGGGAGATGTGCATGGCAGTGTATGGACAAGGGACATGCGGGTACCCATGGAGCATACTGCGGGGGGTGCTGGGACTCCGGGCGTCAGCTGGGCCACCGCAGTGGATGTCAGTGGGGCTCCTGGCCGCCTGTGCGGTACTGGCCGTGTGACATATCTGCATGTGGGGGGCCCGGGAGCCGTGTCGGGAGCATGGCTTGGTACTGGCCGTGTGACATATCTGCATGATATGACGACGATACCCATGGTGACATGGTCAGGACGCGGGACATGGGTGGCGGATGCATGTGATACCGGTCAAATTGAGACGACATGTGCGCATACATGCATGCTGTGACATATGGAGGTACGAGGATGGTATGCGCTTGTGACATATCTGCATGGGGGTCAAGATATACTGTGGACATGGACGAGAGGACGGGCAGTACATGGGATGCATGCCATGTATGGACTGCCTAGGATGCCAGG
>SESB01002309.1_pt1 | contig 11340 bp, 4 predicted proteins | sample 3171441 | NCBI WGS metagenome assembly SESB01 (sample SAMN06051867, study PRJNA518727) | freshwater metagenome | biome: subpolar coniferous forest; feature: holomictic lake; material: water; isolation source: holomictic Lake 227, 6 m depth | place: Canada: near Kenora, Ontario | collected 2014-07-08...
CATAATGGCGACAGTGCAACAGCATAAGCTCGTTGCTGAATAAAATAAATGGTAAATTCTGCGGCATCAAGCTGCCCGGGATTTCCTGCGTTGCAGAAGTGACGTGCCAAACAGAAAAGCGTAAAGGTCAATCATGAAATTTCTCCACACCTCCGACTGGCATTTGGGCAGAACACTCTATGGCAGAAATCGTTACGACGAGTTTGCAGCGTTTCTTGACTGGCTTGCCGCGCTGATTGCAACAGAGTGTGTCGATGCGCTTCTGGTTGCCGGAGACATCTTCGATAGCTCTGTACCCTCCAGTCGTGCACAGGAACTCTATTACGGCTTTCTCCACAAGGTTGCCAGTTCCAAACTCTGTCGCCATGTCGTGATTACCTCCGGAAATCATGATTCCTCCTCCTTTCTCAACGCACCAAAAGCACTTCTGCGTGCGCTTGATGTGCATGTGGTAGGCGCGGCAAGTGATAAGCCGATAGACGAGGTGGTGGCGCTTCGCGATAGCCGGGGAGGGCTCGAAGCGGTGGTTTGCGCGGTACCTTATCTGCGTGACCGCGACATCCGCACCGTTGAGGCCGGAGAGAGCGTGGAGGAAAAAGGGCGCAAACTGCTTGAAGGCATAGAGCGCCACTACCGGGAGGTCTGCCAGGCAGGAGAGGCTCTTCGACAAAAGGAGAATGGCGCGGTGCCGATGGTTGTCATGGGCCACCTCTTCACCGCCGGAGGCACAACCGTTGATGGCGACGGGGTTCGTGAACTCTACGTAGGCTCTCTGGCCCATGTAAGCCGCTCAATCTTTCCGGAAGGGATCGACTACCTCGCCCTCGGTCATCTGCATGTTCCTCAGAAGGTTGGGGGAGAAGAGTACCTGCGCTACAGCGGTTCACCACTTCCGATGGGGTTTGGCGAGGCTCGACAGCAAAAAGAGGTGGTGGTTGTCAACTTTTCGGAAGGGGAGCGGAGCATCATTGAGGTTTCTGTGCCCCTTTTTCAGTCGCTTGAACGCATCAGCGGTACCGTCGAGGCCATCACCTCTCGCATCTTTTCCCTCAAGGCCGGAGGAAGCTCCGCCTGGCTTGAAATTGAGTACACCGGAGCCGAACTGCCTGGCAACCTGAGGGTGCTGCTTGAAGAGGCGGCCAAAGGCTCCAGCCTCGAAATCCGAAGGATCAAAAACAATCGCCTCTCTACCCTTGTGCTGCAGCAACTGTCGGAGCATGAATCACTTGATGAACTGGGAGAGTTTGATGTTTTTGAGCGCTGCCTCAACGCCGCAAAAGTGCCTGATGTTCAGCGCCCGGCCCTTGTGCACGCCTACCGGGAGATCGTGCTTTCGCTGCACGAAGATGATGAACCTCTCTCCGCCACAACTCCCTTGCCGAGTTTACCCCTATGAAAATCCTCTCGTTACGCTTCAAAAACCTGAACTCTCTTTCGGGAGAGTGGCATATTGATTTTACCGCTCCGGAGTATGCGCTTGACGGTATCTTCGCCATTACCGGGCCGACTGGTTCGGGCAAAAGCACCATTCTTGATGCCGTTGCGCTTGCGCTCTACGGTCAGACGCCCCGTCTCGGCAGGATAACGAAGAGCAGCAATGAAATCATGTCGCGCCAGAGCGGAGAGTGTTTTTCGGAAGTCCTCTTTGAAACACTCAGTGGTCAGTATCGTTGCCACTGGTCGCAACACCGCTCTCGCAAGCAACCGGGCGGAGAGCTTCAGAGTCCGAAACATGAGATTGCCGACGGAGAAACAGGCAAAATCATTGAGTCGAAACTCCAGGATACTCTTGCCGCAGTGGTACAACGAACCGGGATGGATTTTAATCAGTTCACCCGATCCATGCTGCTTGCCCAGGGGGGATTTGCCGCCTTTCTTCAGGCTCCTGCCGATGAGCGGGCTCCGGTGCTTGAGCAGATTACCGGTACGGAGATCTACTCACGCATCTCCATGAGTGTGCATGAGCGTAACCGCCTGGAGCAGCAGAAACTTGCGGCACTCCGCGAGGAGTGCTCCTCTATCCAGTTGCTTGATGAAGAGGCACTTGCCGCAGCACACGCAGAGCTTCAGGCAAAAGAGAGGGAGGAGACCGCCATCATCAGCAGGGAGAAAGATGTCGGTGCTGCCCTCCGCTGGTTCAAGCAACTGAGCGCCATGAAAGCTGAGCTTGAAGGAATGGAGGGCGATTTCAGCCAACTGGCAAACTATGAAGAGCGTTTTCTTCCCGACCGTCAACGCCTGGAACAGGCTCGCATCGCAGCAACCTTTGAGCCCGCATACACAACCCTCACCCATATTGAGGAGACGCAACAGAGGGAGATGCAGGAAAAAAGCGCTCTGGAGGAGAAGCTGGAAGCTGCAACAATCACTCTTGCCACTTGCACCCAAGAGTTCCGGGAAGCGGAGCTGCAACAGCAGGGGCTGAATGAACAGGAGAAACTGCTCTCCGGGGTTTTGCGTGAGGTGAGGGCGCTTGACGTGCAGTTGACGGACAGGCAGGAGCAGTGCAGTGGGCAGGAGAAGGTAGCACAGCGTCTTTGTGAGCAGATTTCCGCATCTGAAAATCAGATTGGCGAGTGCCGACTGGAGATGCAGCAGAAGAGAAAAACCGTTGAAGAGGCAGATTTTTATCTTGAGTCTCACACAACCGACCAGCAACTCCCTGCATCGCTGAGCGGCATTGAGGCGGCGGTGCAGCACTATGAGGAGGCGCAAAAAGGGGAGGCTGATGCAGCAAAAGTGCTTGAAGGGAGGCAACGGGAGGCCGGAGTTGCTCAAGCGCTTTTTGTTAAATTGCAACCGCAAACGGCACAGTACCGTCTCTCCCTTGATGCGTCGCGGCTCCAGCGGCAGAAGACGATGGAACATCTTGCATCCCTGCTTGCTGGGGTGGATATAGGGCAATTGCGTCGAGAGGTTGATGGGTTGCATGAGCGTACACGAGCACTGGAGGCCTTTGTGGCCAAGGTTGCTCTTGCCAAAGAGATTGAAGGGCGTATCGTGGCGTCAGTCTCTGCTTTGGAGGCTTGTGATGCCCTCCAGTCACATCTTGCAGGAGAGATTGAGAACGTCACCCTGCTTCTGCAAAGCGAGGTGCAGCTTGTGGAAGCGCTTGAGCGGGAGGCAGCACTGCTCGTAAAAATTCTCTCCCTCGACCAGGAGCGCAAGCTGCTGCAAGAGGGCACGCCCTGCCCCCTCTGCGGATCGCTGCACCACCCCTGGGCTACTGAAAGCCCCGAAACCGTCGGTGATGATGATGCACTACGCATGGCCAAAGCTGCGGTGCAGAAGAGCGGTGCCCGGCTCAGCGCTTTGCAGGTTAATGCCGTCAAGGCTTTAAGTGACCGGGAGCACCATGAACGCCAGATCGGTGATCAGCAGCACTCCCTTGCAGTGGAGAGTACTCTTCTCGGCACGCTTGCCACACAACTCAATATCGCGGGTGAAACGAGCCCTGAAGAGGCTGTTGCACAGCTCACTCTTGCCCGGAGCAAGGCTTCAGGGCGTGCAGGGCTTCTTGCCGATGTGGAGCAACTTGAACAACAGCAGAGGCTTGCCGAAGCCGGGGAGCAGCAGTACGTTCAGCAACTGGCGGAAGCTGTCCGGCAGGAGGATGCTGCCCGTTACGCTTGTACAACGGCTGACGCGGAGGTCGAGAGGGGAGTGGAAGCCCTTAGAAAAAGCGGAGAGCGGAGAGGGGAGATTCAGGAAAACCTCGAGCGGGAGGTTTCCAGATATGCCCTCCCCTCTACAAAAAAGCTCTCCTGTCGTGATATGCTCCTTGCACTTCACTCCCGCTGCAAGCAGTGGCAAGAGGCATTCGACACCAGAGGCGCGGCGCAGCAACAGCTCACTATCCTCGAAAGCACCCTGCAATCCCGGCAGGAGCTTTGCCAGGCAAAGAGAGAGGAGCATGCTGAAAAAGAGAGGCTCTTCCAGGCAACAAAAGCCTCATGCACCCTCCTTCATCAGCAGCGGCAGCAACTTTTTGGAGCAAAAAATCCTGACGAAGAGGAGATCACCTTCAGACGCAAAAGAAGAGCAGCCGAAGAAAGACTTGAAGTTGCCCGAAGCCGTCGTGATGCAGCCTCCATGAAGATCAGTGAGCTTTCAGCCCGCCTTGGCATGATTGCTGTGTCATCAGGCGCAAGGGCGCTGGAGATTATGCAGAAAGAGTGCCAGCTTACCGGGGAACTCGCCAGCGCAGGCTTTGAGAGCCTCGAAAGCTTTTTTGCCGCACGGCTTGAGCGTGAAGCGCTTGACAAACTTGAAGAGCGTTCAAAAAGGCTGGCCGCACGCCGTCTCGAACTTGAAACCCTGCAAGGAGAACGCAAAGGCAAACTGAGGGAGGAGGAGGAGAGGGCTCTCAGTCACCATTTACCTCAAGAGTTGCAGGAGGAGCTTAACCAGCTCTCCATCACCCTTGGCACGCTCCGAACGGAGATCGCCGCACTCAAAATCCGTCTCTATGAGCACGAAAAAGCCGCCACCCTCTTGCGTGAAAAAACTGCCGCTCTCGCCCTCCGGCAAATTGAGTGCATACGGTGGACAACCCTCCACGAGCTGATTGGATCAGCCGATGGCAAAAAATACCGCAACTTCGCACAGGGGCTCACTTTCGAGATTATGATCGGCCATGCCAACCGCCAACTGGTCAACATGAGCGACCGATATCTCCTTGTCCGTTCAACAAACCAGCCTCTCGGCCTCGATGTGATCGACAACTACCAGGCTGGGGAGGTGCGTTCCACCCGCAACCTCTCGGGAGGAGAGAGTTTCATTGTCAGTCTTGCACTTGCGCTTGGGCTCTCGCAGATGTCGAGTCGTAACGTTCGGGTCGATTCGCTTTTTCTTGATGAAGGCTTTGGCACGCTTGACGAGGATGCCCTCGATACCGCCCTCCAGACTCTTGCAGCCCTCCAGCAAAAAGGCAAGATCATCGGCATCATCTCGCACGTACCGGCCATAAAAGAGCGTATCAGCACACAAATCAGGGTGCATCCCGGCTCCGGAGGCCGTAGCCGCCTCACCGGGCCTGCGGTGAGTGGGTGATTTCCGGCAATTCGCAACGCCAGAAAGACTCTTTAACTGCATGAGTGTTATTGTTGCCATACTTTCGCTGTAATCGGTATATTTGTGCGACAACAGAGAATATTGCTTTGAAAAAACAGGTTTATTTGAGAACCATCTATATTTTTTAAAAGAAATTACATTATGGTACACTCACTTTATGCAACATACGACGGACATGTTCTTCTGCCCGAAGGAGAGGTTGATTTATTACCGAATCACAGGTATTTGATTCAAATTGAGAGTCAACAGCAACAAAAACATGAGCAAAAAAAGAATGTTCTGCAACGACTTTCAGCACGAGCAATGGATTTAGGAGTTTCCGATTTTGCCTCTCAACATGATCATTACTTATACGGAACAGAAAAGCAATGAGGAAATCTCTTTTTATCGATACCAGCTACATTTTAGCCTTGGTGAACGCTCAGGATGAATTTCATCTTCAGGCGGTAAGCTTGGCCGATCAAATTGATGGCTCATTTATTACGACGGAGGCAGTTCTTACTGAAATCGCAAATGCGTTAGCAAAACCGCAATGGCGTGCATTAGCGATAGATACTATTAATAATCTTCGTGATGATAACGATGTGGAGGTGGTATCAATTACTCCGAAACTGTTTTCAAAAGCAATGGAGTTTTATGCAACTCGCATGGATAAAGAATGGGGACTCACTGACTGTCTCTCCTTTATCGTCATGAAAGAGAAAAAACTGACAGATGTACTAACCACTGATCATCATTTTGAGCAAGCGGGTTTCAGGCCTCTCATACGCAAAAAAGGTAAGTGATGCTTTGTATGCATCCCGTTTTCTGAGGGCGTAGCTAACTCTCCGGCCCTGGAGTAAGCGGATGATTTTCGTCAGCTCACCACCCCAGAAAGACTCGTTCACTGCATAAGCGTTATTGTTAGCCATTCTTTCGCTGTAATCGGTATCTTTTGTTTGATGTATGACTGAGTGCCACAAATCCAAAAAATATTGGCATTACTGATGGCTTCGCTGTACGTTTCCGACAGCTTTTTGATACATTAATTTCTTTTCTTATAATGCATAACATTTTCTTATGCCGATTACGTGGCTGCATGTTTCGGACTTTCATCTGAGGGATAACGGCCCCTATAATCAGGAGGCTATCCTTCGCGCTCTTGTTTTGTCAGTCAAGAGGTTCAGGGAAGAGGAGGGCAGAAAACCAGATATTATCTTTGCTACTGGTGATATTGCACAGCAAGGAAAGGTCACAGAGTATGAATCTGCTACGAAATTTTTCGATGATCTTCTTGACGCTGCGGGGCTTAATCGTGATCGTCTTTTTATTGTTCCTGGTAATCATGATGTTGATCGCAAGGCAGGTAGATTTTTTCTCCGAACCCTTGATACCAAGGAAGATGCCGATGAATATTTTGATCCTGATGCTCCGATTCCTCATCTGACGGAGAAATTTCATGCGTTTTCTGAATGGTATAACGACTATTTCAAAACAATTCGGTCGTTTCCCACGAATACAACATGCAGTCCAGCAGAAATCGTCACGATAAAAAACTGTCGTATTGCGGTGTTGCCCCTGAACAGTGCACTTTTCTGTATCGACGATCATGATCATGAGAAACTTTTCATAGGTCGCCGATGTCTTGATGCGGCAAAGAAGCAGCTTGCAGCCGCTGATCTTACTATTGCTATGATTCATCACCCCCTCGACTGGTTAAGCCCTCTTGAGCAAGCACAAATTGAGGCCACTCTTGAAGCAACGGTTGATTTGCTGCTTCAAGGCCATTTTCACCAGACAGCGGCTAAAGGTATTGTTTCTGCCGATAGCGGATACCTGAAGCTGGCTGCAGGAGCAGCCTATCATACACTGCACTATCCGAATAGCGCAATGTATGCCACCTTCGACGGCTATCAGGTAACTATTTTTCCCATCCGTTATGAAGATACCCCCCGTGAAATCTGGAGACTCGATACCAGTGTTTTTCCTTCACCTCAATGCATAGGCCAGTTTTTTATACCAAGAGGTGCAACTGTTGAATTACCAGAATCAGGCAAACTTCATTTAACGGATGCAGTGCGCTATCAGGCCACGCTCAGAGAGGAGCTGGGCTATATCAGGATGCTTGGCTTGCCAGGGGTCGAGAGTGTGCGGGTCAATCTTAATGATGATACCTTTGTGCCGTTACGGTTTTCAAGGAATTATGATTTAGATAGGCTTTCCAAAAAGAAGAGTGTTTTGCAGGAACAAATGGCCGAGCATATTCTAAATCCTGACAAGGTGATGCAGGAGGCTTTCAAAGAACGTCGGATGATGCTTGTCCTTGGCGATCCGGGTGCGGGCAAGACAACGTTGCTGAAGTATTATGCCTTGTGCGCACTTGAGGGGACTCTCTACCAAAGGCTTGGTTTTTCAGGTCCGATCAAGGTTTTTTATTTCTCACTGCATGAACTTCGGCGTCAGGAAAATGGTCGTTATGATTCACTTTCTGCAAGCCTTGCGGAGTGGAGTGAGAGGCATCACAACTCGATCGAAGCAAAGGTTTTTGATGAGTGGCTGCATGGCGGCAGCTCGCTGGTCTTGCTTGATGGTCTCGATGCAATCAGTAGTACAGAAGAGAGAAAAGAGGTCTGCCGGTGGATTGACGGCGCATGGAGCAGCTTCAGCAAGGCGTGCTTTGTGGTCACCTCGCGAGCAACCGGATACAGGAAGGAGGAAGGCATAGAGCTTGAAGCTGACCATGAACGGGCTTATTTGCTTGATTTCTCGCCAGATCAGCAGGAACGGTTTTTGGCGAACTGGTTCCAAGCGGCTTTTTTGAGGGAGCCCTGTGACCAAAAAGTTGTCGAAGTGGAGTGGCTGCGGAAGCAGAGGGCAAAGGCAGTAGAGCGAACCAAAAAGATTGTAGTATACTTGCAGGAAGAGGAGAATCGGGGGCTGCGGCAGCTCGCCTCTGTTCCGATGATTTTGCAGATCATGGCAATTCTCTGGAAAGAGCGGGGCTATATGCCAAATAGCCGAAATATGCTTTATAATGCGGTACTTGATTATTTACTGGAATTCAGGGATAACCGAAGGGGGATTACTGTGCCTATTTCGGCAATGAGTGCTCGAATGGTGCTTGAACCTGTTGCTCTCTGGATGCAGGAAGAACTGCAAAAAGACGAGGCTGACAGGGACGCCATGCAGGCAAAAATGCAGGAACGGCTCGATATTCTGAAAGATAAGTACTATACCCCACCATCTGTTGACGAATTTTGCAATCATTTGGTTACGCGTGCTGGTTTGCTGAGGGAAACCGGAGGTAATACCTATATTTTTCGCTATAAATCATTCAGAGAATATCTTGCAAGTGTTGAGCTTGTCAAAAAAGTTTTCCGAGTGACCAGCCATCTTGATAAGCTGATTCTTAGGTTTGGTGACGACTGGTGGGATGAGTCAATCAAGTTTTTTATTGCTCAGGTTGATGCTGAGATGTTTGATCTTTTTATGGAAAAGCTTTTCGATTCACCAGTGAGTGGAGAATTGACGCAAAAGCAGCAGTTGCTCTTACAGTCTATCATTGAAGAAGCACCTCAAATAAAGGTTGATGCTCTATGCCAAAAGCTTCTTAATCCGGGAACCACTGTTCATCGCCAGCGGGTGATACTCGACTGTCTCAAAACCATCGGAAAGCCTGTGGCTCTTGATTCACTGTATCAGTTTAGCATTACAGGCCTTGCAAAAAATAGGGATATCGCTGAGCGGACTGAAGAGGTTTTTTTGGCTCTTGGCGGCAAAATACCTGATCTTGGTTTTGAAAAGCTCATGAGCGGAAAACGCTTATCGTTCCGTAACCAAAATGAAAATTATGCTGAGTATGTTCTAATACCTGGTGGAAATTATCTTTATTTTCAGACAGAACAAGAGGAGCGGGTTGAAGATCTTTACTTTGCCAAATACCCGGTTAGCAACAAGCTTTATCGCTCTTTTATTGCGTCTTTACAGGCACAAGGTTCCCAGCATGAATTTCCTGTGTTACTCTCGGTATTCAGTGCAGAGCTGAATGCAATTGCTCAGAACAATTCATGGGGGCAGGAGTTTGCCTCCTATCTCAAAGAAAGTAAAAACCTTGCTGATCTTTTTCGTTCCAAGTTTGATGAGGAACGAAAATTTGATGGGGTTGATCAGCCTGTTGTTGGAGTTACTTGGTATGCAGCCCGAGCATATTGTCTTTGGCTTTCTCTCCTCGAAGGAGAAGCAAACCGTTATCGTCTTCCGACCGAAGTTGAATGGGAGTGGGCTGCGGGAGGGAAGCAGAGAACTATTGGACAGAAAGCACGCGTCTATCCTTGGCCGGACACGAAGGGTAAGCCAACTTCAATGCTGGCTAATCATGATCGAATTGTTGGCGCTACAACACCGGTTGGTAGTTATCCAGCAGGTGCTACACCAGAAGGGTTGTACGATATGGCAGGTAATGTTTATGAGTGGATGGAGAACAGATATCATGATGGGAAACAACGTCACGCGTTGCGTGGTGGAGCGTGGGACGTCAGTACGGATAATCTGAGATGTTCTTCTCGAAACTTTAACTACCCGTTCCTGCAGGAAAATAATTATGGCTTTCGTGTTGTGCGAACCGGTTATTCTGAACGAGAACAGGGAAAGAAGATCGAAACCGAGTCGTTTTACCGTGCAGCATTATTGTTTTCAGAAAAAATGCAAGGCATAGAGCATCCATCTGAAGCATCACTCCTGAATAATTTGGCAGGGCTGTTGCAGGATCAGGGAAAGTATGCCGAAGCGGAATCACTCAATTATCGTGCGCTGGTGATATTAGAAAAATTACTGGGTACCGATCATCCATCTGTAGCGACAAGTCTAAATAATATAGCGGGATTGCTACAAGTACAGGGCAAATATCTTGAAGCCGAGCCACTCTATCGCCGATCTTTGGAGATTGTCGAAAAAACGCTGGGTAACGAGCATCCGGCTGTTGCGACGAGCTTGAATAATCTGGCGAGATTGCTGAAAATTCAGGGCAAATATGCTGAGGCTGAACCCCTTTATAATCGTGCACTTACGATAAATGATGACATCCCCCCTTTGTATGTTCCTTCTGATCTTGTGAATGCTTGTGTTAAAAATGAATGTGTTGCATTTGTAGGATCGGGTATTGGCGCTCGTGCAGGTCTTCCTACTTGGGTAGGACTTGTCGATGGACTATTGCTTGAGGCTGTTTCTGCTGGTTTTATGGATAAGAAAAGCGTGGAGCTTCAGCGTGCAGCACTCCGGGAAGGTGAGGTAAATGCTGTGGCCGACAATGCCGTGAGTGCCTTTGGATTAGAAAAAAAGGCGTTACAGGATTATTATCGCCGTATGAATGTTTCGGATGGACCACTACCGCAGGCATATCATCTCCTTAGAACAATTCCTTTTTCCGCGATTTTAACCTCGAACTACGATGACCTTCTTGATCGAGTATTAGAGGAAAGTGACTATGAACGGGGTTTGACACCGAGTAATTCGGAGCGACTGCTTGAACTTCTTGCCTCTCGCAAGACTCCTTTTTTGCTCAAACTATATGGAGATCTTCGTCAATCAGAGACACTTATTCTCGCGCCCACAGAGTATCAGAATTTTGTGTATAGCAATATTGGTTTTTCCCGGTTTATGGAGGGTCTTTTTTTCTCTCGTACGCTTTTGTTTATTGGAACTAGTCTTGAAGGTTTGACTGATTATTTGAGTGTGTTTCGGTTTCCTTCTGAAGTCATTTCGCAGCATTACGCGTTGGTGGCGGTTTCTGGTCGTGGCTGGGAGGCTAAGGTTGAAGTTCTCCAAAGACGCTACAATATTTTTGTTATCCCTTTTCGTCCGTCCGCTGGTTTCACCGAGGTCGATACATTTCTTGATGAATTGGCACAAAGTGTTGCTCAGAGGAAAAAAGATTCGGATCCTGATCCTCGCCAAGATCAGGACGATTCTATTGGCCCGAAGTTAAAAAAGGTGGTTTTGGAAAACGTCGGCCCTTTTGAAAAATTAGAACTTGATTTCGAGGAAAATTGGAAGATTCTGCTCGGAGATAACGGGGTTGGCAAGACGACCATCCTTAAGGCGATTGCCGTTGCTATTGTTGGTTCTGAAGCTCGACATTCAGCAGAGCCTTTGTTGCGGGTTGGTCAAACTCTTGGAAGCATTAGACTTGTAACGTTTGACAATCCTACCGGCTATTTGGTAGAAATCCAACGAGTTGGTAATGGTGTAGAGGTCATCAGTTATTTTGGGCGTGCTCTTGAAGCCGAAGGT
>SESB01002314.1_pt1 | contig 11322 bp, 10 predicted proteins | sample 3171441 | NCBI WGS metagenome assembly SESB01 (sample SAMN06051867, study PRJNA518727) | freshwater metagenome | biome: subpolar coniferous forest; feature: holomictic lake; material: water; isolation source: holomictic Lake 227, 6 m depth | place: Canada: near Kenora, Ontario | collected...
GTGGTTGTCCACCTCACCATGTACGGCCTTAACCTGCCGGATGTGATCAGTGAGATCCGGCCGCACAATAAGATCCTGGTCATCGTTGGTGCCGAGAAAGTGCCGGGCGACATCTACGGACTTGCAGATTACAATGTAGCAGTCACAGGTCAGCCCCATTCCGAAATCTCAAGTCTTGCGCTTTTTCTGGATAATTTGTTTTTGGGAAAAGAGTTTTCTGGCAAATTTCCTGGCGCACAGATCAGTATCATCCCGTCACGCATGGGAAAACAGACGGTGGAACGGTGAAAGGCCGGGTCCTTGTCGCAGGTTTTGCAACACGCCATGTGGTGCAATCCGCATTCAATGCAAGCTATGAAGTCTGCGCTGTGGATCATTTCTGCGACCAGGACCTTTTCTGGTACACAAAAGACCGGATTAAATTTGAGGAACTTGCAGATCTTCCGGATGCTGTTGACGAGATGAGCCGCCGGCATGCGTTTGACATGCTCATTGTCACATCAGGAGCAGAAGACCTGTTAAGTTCCATTCCACTCTGCGGTACTCCCAGAAACAAAGTTGCGCGCTTCTTAGATAAACTCGATATACAGCATTTTTTTAAAGAAAATGGGGTCACAGTTCCCCGCCTTCTTAAAAGTAGTGAATTTCCTGCCATGATCAAACCCCGGCGCGGTGCCGGAGGCTGGCGGAATGCAATTGTCAACACCGCTGCTGAACAGGAAGCATGGGATCAGCTGAACAAGAATGTAGAGTATATCCGGCAGGAGATGATTGCCGGAATCCCGGCAAGCGTATGCTGCGTTGCTGACGGTAAACAGGCACGGGCGATCGCAACAAACGAACAGATCCTTCGTGGTGATGGCGAATCATCGTTTGGGTTTTGTGGCTCAGTTACACCATTTGATCATCCGCTTTCCCGACAGATGATGCAAATGGCAGAGCAGATTGTTGCCGCAAGCGGATGCATAGGCACCATAGGGATCGATTTTATTATTGGTGATGAGCCATATGCAATTGAGATCAATCCCCGTTTTCAGGGAACCGTTGATACGGTTGAGCGGGCGTATGGATGCAATCTTTTCCAGTACCATATTGACGCATGTGCAGGCACCCTTCCTAAGGTTTCACCGGAGAAAAAACAGGTAGCTGTTCGCAGCATTCTTTTTGCTGACAGGAATATTACCATAAAAGAAAATCTCAAACATTTGAAATCCTGCATTGCCGACATCCCGCACCCGGACACCTCTTTTGAAGAAGGTCAGGCACTCGTCAGCGTCTATGGATGGGGAAGTACACGCAAAGCAGCATTTTCTTTGCTGGATAAACATATTAGCACCGTTAAACAATACATACGGTGATGGTTTCTGCAAAAGACATGCTTGATGATCCGGCTATAAGAGCATATCTGCACCGTATGATCGGCGATGAAGGGCTCAACCTTATTCTACGGTACCCCGAAGAAGGCGAGCACAGCGATGAAGGCCTTGCCGCAAGTACGGGTATCAACTTAAACACCGTGCGGCACACGCTCTATACCCTTTATGAGAAACGGCTGGCCGAATATCACCGTATCAAGAACAATGAGACCGGTTGGCTTACCTACCTCTGGCAGCTCCGCCCGGATCATATCTACGATGCGATACGCGAGGACATGGGACTCGTGTTAGAAAAACTTTCACGGCGCGAGAAGTACGAAGAAGAGAACGACTTTTTCATCTGCAAGGACTGCCACATCATATTTACCTTTCCACTTGCAATGAACAATGAATTCAAATGCCCTGCATGTTCAATGCCGATGGGACATTTTGACAATGAGATGCTCTTAAAAGCGCTCAAGCATCGCATCGGCTCTATCAAAGAGTCGCTCGGCCATGCCTGATCAAACGATCGAAAAATTAAAAAAAATGCTGCATGATGCCGGATGCAGCACAAAAATCATAGCTCACTGCAGTGCGGTTACGGATTGTGCGTGTGAATACGCAAAAGCCAACTCCTCTGTAGATTTTTCTCTGGTTCAGGCCGGCGCGATGCTGCATGATATCGGGCGGGGGAGCACCCACTCGATCGCACACGCACAAGTGGGAGCAGATCTCTTACGGGCCAAAGGGTTTTCTGAACAAATTGCCCGGATAGTCGAATGTCATACCGGCGCCGGTCTGACTGCTGATGAATGTTCATTGCTGGGATTGATTCCAAGGGATTGCATCCCCACAACCCCTGAAGAGAAGATCGTCTGCCATGCCGACAACCTGCTTGCCGGCACCAGACGAATGAGCATTGAGGATAGTATCAGTTCAGCATATCACCTGCCCCGCAGGGTGAGAAAGCGGATGTACCAGCTTGCAACCGAAGTCGAACTCCTATGCAAATAAAAATCAAAACATTAAAACGATTTTTTAAAATATCAGTTTTTTTAAAAATTTCCTGTATAGATTCCCGGCATATTTTACCCCATTCTTTAGCACACCACCCTCTTTTGCTCAACAGTTTATCATGTATTATGATCTATTTCTACGAGAAGATCCGGTGCAGGAAATATAAGCCGGGGGGTCGGATTGGAGTTCAAAAATAAGGTTTTAATCATCGGTTATGGGGCCGTGTCCAAGTGTACACTGCCCATCTTACTCCGGCATGTAACAATACCGCTTGAAAATATCACAATCATTGATTTTAAAAACAAAGCCCAGGATCTCAAGGCATGGACAACGGGTGGTCTTCGCTTTTTCAAGAGACAGGTCACAAGAGACAACTTAAGCCAGATTCTCTCGGAATATCTCGCCGATGGCGGACTCTTAATCGATCTTGCATGGAACATTGACTGCTGTGAATTGGTGCAGTGGTGTCATGAGCACAATGTCATGTACGTGAATACGTCCGTGGAAGCCTGGGATCCAGATGCCGAGAAGTTCACTGCAAGCCCGTATGAAAAGACCCTGTATTTCCGGCAGATGAAACTCCATGAACTCACAAAGGACTGGCATGACGGTCCTACATGTGTTGTGGATCATGGGGCAAATCCCGGCCTGATATCGCATTTTGCCCGACAGGGTCTCTGTGACATCGCGCGACGGATGATTGCCGACAACATTACTCCGGATCCCGAAAAGATGAAGAACCTGATCCTGGAACAGAATTTCGCCGGGCTTGCTATGGAAACGGGTGTCAAGGTTATCCACTGTTCAGAAAGGGATACCCAGATCTCCCGTTCACCCAAGACCGTTGATGAATTTGTCGGAACATGGTGTATTGAAGGACTCAGGGAAGAAGGAACCGCTCCGGCAGAGATTGGCTGGGGGACACATGAAAAAGAACTCCCGGATAAAGCCACCATTCCCCCGGTTGGACCAAAGAACGAGATCCTGCTTGCAAAGATGGGAATCAATACATGGGTGCGCTCCTGGCTTCCTCACAACGAGATCGTGGGAATGGTCATCCGGCATGGTGAAGCATTTGGCATATCGGACCGCTGGACGGTCTGGAAAGACGGCGTGGCAATCTACCGGCCAACTGTGCACTACGCCTACCAGCCCTGTGATGCAACCATTGCCTCGCTCCACGAGCTGCGCGGCAGGAATTACGAGCTGCAACCGAAGTTACGGATTTTAAACGACCGGGAAATTATCGGCGGATCGGATGCATTAGGCGCGCTCCTGATGGGCCATCCCTATAATTCCTGGTGGACGGGAAGCATCCTTTCTATTGAGGAAGCAAAAACCCTTGCACCCGGCCAGAACGCAACGACAGTGCAGGTGGGTCTTGGCGTTGTCACTGCAGTCATGTGGATGATCGAAAATCCCAAGCGTGGTTTTTGCCTTCCAGATGATCTGCCCCATGAATTTGTATTAGACATTGCAAGGCCATATCTTGGCGAATTCTACTCCGGCGCTTCAGACTGGACTCCGTTAAAAAACCGGACGGTCTACTTCAAAGAGAATCCGGAGAATGATTATGACCGGGAAGATGTCTGGCAATTCAAAAACTTCTTATTTGTGCAATGAATGAATCATGTAATGACAAAAATAGCAGTCGATGCAAAGAAGAAGAGAAAGAAGAAAGGGACTGAAGACGGGGTACATCACATCAGCGATGCAAGAAAGGAACTCTTGCAGAACCTTGCCAGTGAGCAGGGTACCCCCATATTTGTCATCGATCACGAGAAACTACGGGATAATTACCGTGAATTCCGGGAGAACCTGCCAAAAGTCCAGGTCTATTTTGCAGTAAAAGCGAATTCAAACCCGGAGATTGTAAAAACCCTGTATGAGATGGGCAGCAGTTTTGATGTTGCATCCATGCCAGAGTTCATGATCGTCTATGAAAATATCCGGAAAATGCCCGCAAAGGAACGCCAGGACTGGATCTGGGACAAAATAATCTATGCAAATACCATCAAGCCGATTGAAACATTAGAAGCGCTCGATAAATACAACCCGCTGGTCACATTTGATAACCTTGAAGAACTCAAAAAACTCCGACAGCATGCGCCGCATGCGGGACTCATACTCAGGATTCGGGTACCAAATACCGGATCCCTCGTGGAATTATCGTCTAAATTCGGTGCCCATCCGGGGGAGGCAGTTGACCTGATCGTTGCAGCCTTTGACATGGGGCTTGTTGTGGAAGGTCTCAGTTTCCATGTCGGCAGCCAGTGCACTAATTTCGAGAACTATGTCCAGGCCCTGCAACTCTCTGCAGATATCATCAATGAGGTAGAGACACGAACAGGAAAGAAACTAAGGATACTTGACATCGGAGGAGGTTTTCCCGTGAAATATAACCCGGAGGTCAAGTCATTTAAGATCCTTGCAAAACAACTGACTGCCGAAATAAAACGATTGTTTCCCAAAGATATGCAGATCCTTGCAGAACCCGGCCGCTTCCTTGTTGCCAATGCCTGCTCTGTAGTTGCAAAAGTTGTGGGTAAAGCATTCCGCGATGGAAAACCCTGCTATTACATCAACGATGGCGTCTACCACACGTATTCCGGTCAGGTTTTTGACCACAGCAATTACCCGGTCCTGCCGTTTAAGGAAGGAGAGACTCATATTTCAGCGGTATTTGGCCCGACCTGTGACGCCTTTGATACCATCACACTCTCAGCAGAGCTCCCCGATCTAGAGATTGGTGATCTTGTTTATTCAGAGAACATCGGGGCATATTCCCACGCCTCATCCACGTACTTCAACGGGTTTCCGCCGGCAAAGGTTGTGCACATCAACAAGTAAGTTTTCTTTTTTTTAAACCCGTATTTTTTTACGGCGCATTGTTCCGGCAGGCCGGGCAGTTCAGGGCATAATCCCGAATGCCTTCGTTCCATGGCGTGAACCCGATGCAGACTTTTGGTTTGGTGTCATGAATTTTGCAGTACACCTTTCCATCATCTGCCCGCAGGAAGAATGGACAGTACGATAATGTCCGGCCATTCAAATCAGTCCAGTAGTCGATGCGGACAACATGGGACAGATCCTCTGTTGACAGATTCCTGCCTGTGCAGCGTTTCTTATCTGCAAATCTGATCAAAACATGCTCAAGGATATCCTGCCGGTCAGCCAAAATCCACGGTATGAGATCTTCGACTACCCCTTTTTGTCCCCAACCCCACTTCTCGCAGCACTTTCCGCATTGCAGACAATCCTGAACCGGGGTCATTTAAAAAGCACCGGAAAAAGAGTTGGTCTGAATAATCGGTATTGCGTTTTTTCTGACAGGGAACATCAGATTTCCATAACGGTTCTGCATAAAAACTGCCATAAGTAAATTAACGGCTCAAAAAAAAACCGCACCTTATGCTGACCGGATGTCTTTTGAATTGCACGACGGGCAGGCAGGACGGGTATTACCATCCCATGAAAATTCCTCGCCGCACTCGTTACAGCAGCATTCAGGGCACCCCGGATCAAAAACATAAATTGCAAACGGTTCTTCCTGCATATTCACACTCATGTTGGATAATGATAGATGGGTATTATTGAAAATAAAGCTTGTGAAAAAGATGGAATGGAAATGAATGACTTTTTAATCGATATTTAGTATGTTGAAAGGCTCATCGCATCTTCCCCTCAACATATCTACCGGTTAAAAGGTTTATCCTGAACAAAAAAATAACGGTTCTTATCAATGCCGTTTAAAGATCCCCATGATCATTGAAATAATTTTAGAGAAGAAGCCACCGGATTGCGAAGCAACCTTTTCTTCGGGCATGAATGGGTTATCTATTGTTAATTCTTTGGTTTTACGGGGATTGGACAGGCTAATTCTTGAGGAGATATCCGTTCCGGAACCTGCAACCTTTGGGATGGGTGCTTCCGGAGCAACATTCTTCTTTTCGAGAGTTTTTGCAGTTATAGGGATGGGTAAAGGGGGGGCAGGGGATTTTTGTTCCCTGGCGGGTACCTTCTTGTCCGAAGAGACATAAACCCGACTACTAACATTTCCTGACGGTGTTTCCGGGAAGATTGGGGGTGAAGCGGGATTCATTTTTGGGATTTCTATACCGGATGACAACCCCAGTGACACAGGGGCATGTCCGGATTGTTCGAAAGGAGATTTTGCCGGCTTCTCCGTATCAGGATTTTTCAATGGGGATTGTTCAATACTCTCGCTCTCAAAAAGAAAATCTGAATCGGTAGTTTCAGGAATTATCGCCGTATCTAAAAGACTGCTATCCGGCAGACGAACCACCGGAATTGTGGGGATTTCCTTAACGGTGATTTCATGAGACATGCTCACTTCTGTGGCAGATGAATTTGTTTCATCTTTAAAATTACCATATGCATCCGGGAGTTCCGGTTTAACTGCTGATTCAGTCCTCCTATCCGCAGGCAGACTTTCCGGTTCGCTCTCATTTAGTGCAGGTCCCGGCCCTGCACGTTCTTTTTGTTCAGAATCCTTTGCAACGGATTTATGCATCTCATTCGAGAGTTCCTCTTCATGCAGGCGTTCTTCTTGTATCCTGCTTTCGATAGCCGTAATAACCGCTTCAAAATCCGTGCGACTCTTGTGGTCATCATCATGAACAAGGGAGAGCTGAACCTTCATGTTCTGGAGAAGGCTCATATCCACATCAAGGTTTGTCGTCAGCGAGGTAAATTCATCGATCCTCTCCTGACCAATTCCTGCTGATTGCCATGACTCTATGCTCAGGCGATTTGCTTTCTGACGTGCGAGCACTTTTTCTATCGCTTCGATAAGCTTTTTTGTAGTAACCGGTTTTGAGACAAAATCATCGATGCTGATCCTGTGCTCTTCTGCTTCCTCAGCACTGATCTTTTTTGCAGAGAACATCAGGACCGGGATATGCCGTGTGGCTGGATTTTCCTTGATCCGCGCCAGAGTTTCCCATCCGTCCATGGGTTCCATCATGATATCGAGAATGATGATTGCCGGTTTCTCCTTTTGGAGTATCTCGAGGCATTGCTGTCCACCGTACACAGCCAGCGGACGGTAACTCTTTTTTAAGATTGCCACAAGCCCTTCAACGATAAACGAGCTGTCATCTACTATAAGAATCGTATCACTCAAGGATATCTAACCCCATTGCTCGTTTTTTTGCTTGTCCTTGTTCATAGTTTGTTCAGACGATTTTTATTGAGATTTCGGGAATTAAAACCATAATCCAAACGCTGGATATGCACAATCTGTAATAACTATATGCTGAATTCAGAGATAAAATACGATGATGAAGAATGATTCATCATATTCTGTACTCTAAAAAAACCCGCAGGATGGGACAACTCTCATATTGACAAAAGATCGCGCAGGATAGGATGTATAATAACCAACACACAGAATAATAATTATGTTTCCCGGTGATGCATCGCGGACCGAGCGCATACTGCTCTTCATCGCTCTTATTTTTATCATTATCATTGCAGTGAAGATGACTGCTTATGTCATCACCATTTTTTTAATGGCACTCATCCTCACTCTCCTTCTTCTGCCTTGCCTGTTCTGGCTGAAAAATAAAGGACTTTCGGATTTACATGCAGTGCTGGTCATCACAACTGTTGCAACACTTGTAATCCTTGGTATCATTTTTGCAACCATCCTGTCATTTAATTCCCTTATTTCTGATCTTCCGCAATACCAGACAGAACTCAATGCCCGTCTCCAGGATCTCTCAACTATTCTCTCTTCTATGGGCATTTCCAGTATCACAAATAGTGCGCCCACAATTAACCTCACCGATATCGTGTCCATGGGACTTGTCGGGGTCATGAGCATTTTTGACGCATTTATGTTTCTCTTTTTTGTCGGGGTAACAACCTTTTTTATGCTGCTCGAAGCACCGACCATATCTGCACGCCTAAAACAGCGGTTTGGGAAAGATTCAGGCACTATGCAGCAGCTCTCCCGCATGACCGGCTATGTTATCGATTTCATTGTTGTAAGAACCGAGACTAACTTTGTGCATGGCGTGCTCTTCGGTGGATTTTTAGGAATTATGGGGGTCCATGGAGCAATCCTCTGGGGAGTTCTGACATTCATACTTGGGTACATTCCATATTTCGGGCTCATTATCGCTGCAATACCGGCCATTTTTTTTGCATGGATACAGTTTGGCATACCCGGGGCAGTTGCAGTTATTGCAGCAGTCTGTGTGCTCAATTTAATTGTAGAAAACCCGGTTTATTCCTATCTTGCGGCACAAAAATTCGAGATGCCGGCCCTGATTGCAATCCTGTCTGTGATTCTCTGGGGATGGTTGCTTGGACTTGTAGGCATGCTCTTTTCTATTCCAATCACCCTTCTGGTCCTGCTCGTCTTCCAGATGTCTGACGATCTCCGCTGGATCAATGAGGTGCTTGGGGTCAGTCATCTTTTTGATGATAAAAAAGGCAAAAAGACGGATCATACATCTGTGGCGCAAAAAGACTGACAAATTCCTTAAAATTTTTCTGCTCATATGCAGGTTTATCCCACCCATCATGCTTTACGCAATGAACACCAATACTAATTCCATAACAATAAGGTTTTCGCAAACAGGAACGCCTCCATAACTGAGGTTTCATCCACTCCCCATACTCTGCAAAACCCTTTTTATCCACATGGATCGAACACGAGATCAGGTTTGTATTTCATCCTGATAGAACACAAAATCATCAATCCTTAAAACAATGATAAAAAACTCCATAAAACCTGAAATTCCCGGAACCCGAAGTGGGTATGTTATCCGGTTCACCTGCCCCGCTTGCTCAACCGAAAATTCGATTGTCAACAAATCCCCGCGGGATCATTACAAAGAGACTCGGGATGCGGCGTGCAAACAGTGCAAGAAACGTTCCCGGATTATGACCCCCGGCATGCATAACACGGCATATACTTCCATGTAATCGTTTTTTTAAATGCACATGTGTGCAAATACATTTAAAAAAATTAAGGGAATATATCGTTTTCTAATACTCCATTACATCCGGTTGCTGGCTTAAGATCATGATATCCTGAGTATTTTCAAGCAACCCCGTAAGGTATTTTCCCACCCATTCTTCAGTTTCATATTCCAAAAAAGGACGAAATGAACCCTGTACTACCGATTTTTCCTTCTCAAATTTTAGCAAACCAATGGGAGACCCTCCACGTTGTATCAGCGTATTCAAATCCTTAAGGGGAGATTTTGCTGAACTGAATACAAATTTAGTTTCTGTTGTAAAACCAACAGCTATCGCCACTAAAAATGTTTTTTTTGCTTCTTCAAGCATCTCATTGACCAGATCCGATGTTTTTCTCATTGTTCTCGTTACAAATGGTAGTGACTCATCACATAAATAACTCGTGAAAAGCTGAATCAGATGTCCAACAACACAAATAGCAGAACCGGGGTTCCTGATCTTCGTATCTCCGAAACATTGAAAATGTGGATGTAGGATGAACAAGCGGACAGTGTTCGTTCACGAACCTCACCAATCGACAATCGAATCTGAACCGATCTCCATAACATGAATGAAGGAGCATTCTCATGTATGGATATGGAATTCAAAAAGAAGTGGGGCATCATGTTCAAGGCATTTATCATCATGCTGATACTTCTTGTGCCAAGAACACTAATCGACATCTACGGCTATGATACGGTACCTATAAACCCGGTAGTGGGTGCTTTCATTACCGGTGCGATCTTCACCATTGCGATCATCTTCACCGGCACCTTCACCGATTTTAAGGAAAGCGAAAAGATTGGCGGAGAACTGGCAGCATCTTTAAAGGCGCTCTACAATGACAGCCGCGTACTCCCCCTCACTGACGAAGCACCAGCAAGGGTCTTTCGCACACATGTCCGCGAGCTGCACCGTGCAATCAGCACCTGCTTTAAGGAGAACAACTTCAATCTACACGATATCAATCACGAGATGAACAAAATAAATAATGATATCCGGATTCTGGCGTACATCAATGTCGCTCCCCCGTTGATTGCTAAACTGAGAAATGAACTGGGTATTATCGATAAAATGACCAACCGGATAGAAGTGATCATACGGACAGATTTCATCCCAGCGGCTTATGCGCTTGCTGAGGTGGCAACTGCTGGAGTAATCCTCCTGTTGTTATTTGTAAAAATTGACCCGATGATAGAGGGAATCATTATCTTTGCAGTCATCAGCGTGATGCTCATCGGTCTTCTGCTTCTCATCAGGGACATGGACAATCCGTTTGAGATCGGGGAACACACTTATGCGGATGTTGACTTAGAGACGCTTGTTTATCTTGACACCTACTTCGATGAACAGGATAAAGAGATGGAAAAGTTACAGTCAGGAGTGACATAAAAAATAATAGCACATCATTTTTTTCACAATACCTGTTCTTAATGGATTTTTTAAATGATTGTCCCATCAGTTTTTTTCCATAACGATATTCTTACCAGTTGTTTTGTCCTCTGTAACTGACGAAACTATAAGCAGATGAATGATTGGATTAAAAAAAGCCGATAAAAATCCTTGACCCTTTTAAGAAAATTAAAAAAAACTCTGACTATCCCTCGTTCATCAGTACCCTTTTATCACCATCAGTGTGATGTCATCGAACTGGGGCACATCACCGGTGAACTGTTGTACACCGTCAAGAATCTTACTCATGATTTCACGCGCTGGCAGCCGGGCATTCTCCCTTATGATGGAATACAGTCTCTCTTCTCCAAACATCTCTATCTTCGCATTGATCGATTCTGTAATACCATCTGTGTACATGACAATGACATCGTCCGGCCCGATATCAATGGTCCGGGAAAAATATTCCCGTTGCTCAACTGCACCCAGCACAATTCCCGTAGGCATGAGTTCTTCTAAAGATCCATCCCTGCTCCGGAATACAATGGGAGGGTTATGACCA
>SESB01002315.1_pt1 | contig 11310 bp, 7 predicted proteins | sample 3171441 | NCBI WGS metagenome assembly SESB01 (sample SAMN06051867, study PRJNA518727) | freshwater metagenome | biome: subpolar coniferous forest; feature: holomictic lake; material: water; isolation source: holomictic Lake 227, 6 m depth | place: Canada: near Kenora, Ontario | collected 2014-07-08...
GTCATGATCATGAACAGAATGTACGCTGTAAAGCCGAAGCCGTAGCCCAGCTGCTCAAACGCCACGGCCGCGCCGATCAGGAAGAGATTGCCGGGCAGGGCCAGCGCCAGGTAAACATAGACCAGGTGCGGCACGTTGATCGCCAAAGCCATGGGCCAGAGCCAGCGCTTGAGGCCATCGCGCGCGATCAGGTAGCTGCCGAGCAGGCCGCCCACGGTGAGCGCCACCATGCCGATGCTGCCGTAGATGATGCCGACATCGGCGGTGGAGAGACCGAGTCCGCCCTTGGCTGGGGCATCGAGCAGAAAGGGCGGTGCCAGCTTGACCAGTTGCGACTCGCCAAAGCGGTACAGCAGCAAAAAGGCCAGCACGCGCCCTATCTGTGGCTTGGCCAGAAACTTCCGGAACACCGACAGAAAATCAGCGACGAGCTTGTCGCCGCGCGCCAGCGCATGGTCAGCCAGCGGTCGCGGCAGCACCAGCTGGTGGTAGACAAACAGCGCCAGAAACATCGCGGCCAGGGTAAGAAATACCAGCGACCAGGCCAGACCGGTGTTGCCGCTGAGCTCGCTCAATTTGCCAGCCATGAAAACCAGGGCACCCTGTCCCGTGATCATGGAGAGGCGAAAGAACATGCTGCGAAAGCCCACGTAGGCGGCCTGCTCGCGCGGGCGCAGTGAGAGCATGTAGAAACCGTCGGACGCGATGTCGTGCGTGGCGGCGCTGAAGGCCAGCAACCAGAAGAAGGCCAGGGTCAACTGAAAATAGCCGGCCAGCGGAATCACCAGCGCGACCAGGGCAAAGCTGGTGCCGATCAGCAACTGCATGGCGACAATCCACCAGCGTTTGGTGCGCAGCATGTCAACCAGCGGCGACCACAGCGGCTTGATGACGAAGGGCAAGTAGAGCCAGCTGGTGTAGAGGGCGATGTCGGTGTTGGAGATGCCCATGTTCTTGTAGAACACGACCGACATCGTCATCACCGCAACATAGGGCAGGCCTTGCGCGAAGTAAAGGGACGGCACCCACCACCAAACTCCTTTTGACGCTGCGCCGCTTTTTTGCATGGGACGTTTATAGTTGAAAATCAAACGAATTGGCGCGCCCGGATCAAGTAAGCTGGGCCGCGTATTCAAAAAGAAGAGACAAAGCAACATGCTCAAAACGGAAACCCCCAGCGCTGCCCATGCCACGCTCGATCAATATCCGACCGATCAATTGATCAATGCCTTTGTTGACGATCAGTTCGATGCCGTCAAGGCGGTGCGCGCTGCCAGCGTGCAACTGGCGCAGGCGGTCGATGCTGCCGCGGCGCGCTTGCTCGACGGTGGGCGTTTGATTTACGTCGGCGCTGGCACCTCGGGTCGGCTCGGGCTGCTCGACAGCGTCGAGCTCTACCCGACATTTTCCTGGCCACGCGAGCGTGCCATCGCATTGCTGGCCGGCGGTGCGGCGGCGGTTTACAAGGCGGTTGAAGGCGCAGAAGATTCCTCTGCCCAGGGTGCAGCCGACATCGCTGCCATCATGCCGACGGCGCGTGACGTCGTCCTGCTGCTGGCGGCATCGGGCAGCACGCCCTACGCCATGGGTGCCTTAGCTGCGGCGCGCAGAGCTGGCGCTTTGAGCATTGGCATTGCCAATAACCCGCTGGCACCGCTGGCACTGCAGTCCGACATTGGCATCACGCTGGACACCGGATCCGAACTGATTTCAGGCAGCACGCGATTAAAGGCCGGTACCGCGCAAAAAATTGCCCTGAATACGTTTTCCAGCGCCGTGATGGTGCGCCTGAACAAGGTCTACGGCAACCTGATGGTGGATCTGCAACCGAGCAATGCGAAACTGATTCAGCGCGCTGTGCGCCTGACCGTGCTGGCCAGCGGCGCCAGCGAAGAGCAGGCCAGCGCTGTGCTCAAGGCTTGCGGCTTTCAGGTCAAGTTGGCCATCGTGGCCTTGCTGCGCAAGGTGGATGCGGCGCAGGCACGGCAACTGCTCGATGCAGCTGGTGGCAGTGTGCGAGAGGCCATTCGCGTGCCATGAGCGAGACTGCCTTGCTGGCACGGCGCCGTCTCTGTATTGCCACTGCGCTGTTGCTGGCGGCCTGCGCCGGCCCGCAACCGGTGCCGTTGGCTGCAAGCGATGAGCCCCCATCAGCACCGCGTGAATTTCGTGCTGCCTGGGTTGCCACCGTGGCCAATATCGACTGGCCAAGCCGAGCCGGTTTGCCGGTGGCACAGCAGCAGGCAGAGATCGTGGCGCTGCTCGATCAGGCCAAGGCCTTGAACCTGAATGCCATCGTGCTGCAGGTGCGCCCCGGCGCCGATGCGCTTTACCCTTCCAGTCTGGAGCCCTGGTCCGAATATTTGACGGGCGCGCAGGGCCGCGCACCAGAGCCGTTTTACGACCCGCTGCAAATGTGGATCGATGAAGCCCACCGGCGCGGCATCGAACTGCACGCCTGGCTCAACCCGTACCGGGCGCGTCATGCCAGCGCCCGATCACCCCTGGCCGCCAATCATTTGGCGCGCACGCAGCCGCAGGCGGTCAAGACCTATGGCGAGCAGCTCTGGATGGACCCGGCAGAGCCCGCTGCTGTGCAAAGAACGCTTGACGTGGTGGCTGATCTGGTGCGCCGCTACGACATCGATGCCATACACATTGACGACTATTTCTACCCGTATCCGATTCAGGCGGCCAATGGTGTTGAGGTCGAGTTTCCGGACGATGCAGCCTGGCAGCGCTACCGTGATGCTGGCGGTCAGGCGACGCGCGCCGACTGGCGGCGCCAGCAGGTCAATCAGCTGATCGCGCAGATGTCGGCTGTCATTCGCCGCGAGAAACCCTGGCTTCGTTTTGGCATCAGCCCCTTTGGCCTGGGCCGCCCCGAGCGACGCCCACCGGGCATCACGGGCTTTAGCCAATATGACCAGCTTTATGCCGATGTCGAGCTCTGGTTGCAGAGTGGCTGGCTCGATTACCTGGCGCCTCAGTTGTATTGGCCGATCGGACAGGCGCCGCAGGCCTTTGCGGTTTTGCTGGCCAACTGGGTGCGTGAGAACACGCAACAGCGTCACCTGTGGCCCGGCCTCTTCACGAGCCGGATTGACGACTCTGCGAAGTCCTGGGTGCCACAGGAAATCGAGCAGCAGATCGGGCTTGCGCGCGCACAGAGCGGCGCCAGCGGCCATATTCATTTCAGCATGATCGCCCTGCTGCAGGATCGACAGGGCATTGCAAGCCTTCTGAAAAACGGGGTCTACGCAACACCGGCGCTGCTGCCGGCAACACCGTGGCTCGGAGCCGAACGGCCGGCTGCGCCGCATCTTGCGTTGCAGCGCGCCAGCAGCGCTGGGGGTGTCGACAGCGTGCGCATTGACAGTGAATCGGCATCGAACAGCGAGCGGTTTGCGATCTGGAAACGCTACGCTGGCAAGTGGGTGTTCGCGGTGCAGCCGGCCAGTCAGCGCGACCTGCTGCTGCAGCCCGATCCCGCACTTGGCAGGCCCGATGCGGTCGTGGTCAGCCGGGTCAATCGACTGGGCATCGAGAGTGCGCGCCGCCACCTGCAGTTGCCGCAATGACGCACAAGAAAAAGCCCCCTGCCAGTTTGCACTGGCAGGGGGCTTGTACTTCAAACGATCAGCTTGTGATCAGAGGAACTTGTAGCTTGCGAGCAAGGTGAAGGAGCGACCGCGCGGATCGGCAACGCGCGGATCCCAGGAACTGCCGGCACCGGTGTTGGTGTCGTAGGTGATGGCAAACGGCGGCTCACGGTTGAACAGATTCTTGATGCCAAAGGTCAGGTCAAGATTCTTGATGCCGCTGTAGCTCACGCTGGCGTTGTACAGGGTGTAGTAGTCCACATCGGGATTCCAGTCGGTCGGTGTGTAGCCTGCTGCGTAAATCACATTCTGCTTGTAGCCGGTGCGGAACAACTGCGTCAGGGTGCCGGTCCAGGCGCCGCGCGTGTAAGTGCCTGTCAGTGCATGCTTCCAGCGGATGCCAGGGTCGCCATTCGGGTTGAACTGGCCCACTTCGCTGGCGCCAAACGGGGCGCTGGCAACCACACGCGAAACCTTGTCGAGCAGGTAGCTGCCTTCCATGGTGACGCCCCAACGAGCCTCGCCCATCCTGCCGTTGGCGCTGGCGTTGATGTCGATGCCCTTGGTGATCGATTCGCCGGCATTGATCCAGCTGGTGTCGATCTGGACAATATTGCCGCTGGCATCACGGATGAAATTCTGCGGGAACAAGGTGTAGTTGTTCAGCAGCGTGGCGATGGGTGCGGCCTGGATGGTGCCGGTCTTGTTGATGCTCCACCAGTCTGCGCCGATGCTGGTGTTGTTGGTCGGTGCCCAGACGAAGCCTACGGTTGACTGCTTGCTCTTTTCCGGCTGCAGCGCCATATTGCCGCCAAACAGCGTGGTGTAGGTAATTGCGCTGCAACCTGGCAGTGCGGAGACCTTCAGCGTTGGGCAGGTCGCCGGGTCCACTGTGGTGGTGCCACCGGGTGCTTCGGTCACGCCGAAGAACTGCTGCTTGAAGTCCGGCACACGAAAGCCCGTGTTGTAGGAACCGCGAACCAGAAACTGTTCGACCGGCGTGAATCGCATCGAAATCTTCGGATTGGTGGTGCCGCCAAAGCCCGTGTATTCATCATGCCGCAGCGCCAGCGTGGCCTCCAACTGTTTGGTGATCGGAACCATCACTTCGGTGAACACCGCCTTGACGTCGCGCTTGACTGTGTCAAGCGTGTTGATGCTGTCAAACGCCGCATTGGGGATGCTGAGCTGGGTTGCCCAGTCGGCCGGGTTGCCATTGAATGCGAACTTCTCGCTGCGCAAATCAATGCCCACAGCGGCCATCACATCACCGGCCGGCAGTTTGAACACCGGACCCGTGGTGGTTGCATCGGCCTGCAGCAGTGTGAACTTGCCGCCATACAGGGTCGTTCCATTTGCCGATGCCGCCGCCAGGGCCGCCAATGCGGCCGGGGTCTGCGACTGGCCGGCTGGCAGGAAGGGGTTCAAGCCGCCGGTGGCAATCGCTGCCACCAGTGGCACGCCAAAGTAATAGCCGTTGCCCAGCACCGAAGTGGATTCGCTCTTGGCAGTCGAGACGCCGGCCCGGTAATCCCAGCCCGTCAACCAGGGCAGTGGCCCATCGGCCCCGACCATGAAGCGGGCCGTATCGCTGGTGGTGTCATATTGGCGCGGACCGCAAGGATCGCAGCGCCACTTGAAGGCCATCGGTAGACCGTAATTGGCTGCGATAGTCGGAAAGGTTGCTACCAATTGATTGAAAACGCGGTCGTAAGTTGCCTTGTTGACGTCGTTCAAGGGGTAGGCCATGTTGTACAGCGGATTGGCGATCTGGTTCGGCGCCGTGCCGGACTTGGCGCCCGTTGCACTGCTCAGTTGGCTGGCCGAGAAGACTTTCGCCGACGTAACCCGCGCCGCTGTAACTTCCGCGTACAGGTGGTGCTCGCCCAGTGCCAGCGTGCCGCGGGCCACCAGGTTGGTGTTGTCCACGGGTTGCTGCAGGGTGGCGGCAACGCCGGTGTCGAAGGTGCAGGCGTACTTGTAATCCAGGTGGTTTGCACCACCGCCCCACAAGGCATAGTCGTATGGTGCCATGCCGGCCACGGAGCCGCAGCCTGCGCCGCCAGGCAGATTCAGCGGGTTGATAAATCTTTGTGCGACGCCGCCGACCGGGACCGGGCCGGTGCTGGACTTGTTGCTCAGCACAGAAGTCAGGGTGGAGAGCGCCTGCAGCGTGGCGAATGGTGCACCCGTGGTATCGGGTGACAGGCCACGGTTGGACTGGAAGTCGTTGACGAAGCTGCGCTGGCTGCCAAACAGCGCCTGGTTGGCACTGTGGCTCAGCGAAAACAGCACGTTGTACTTGTCTTTGTCGAGGTTGCCGGCACCGCCGGTCATGCTGATGCGGTTGATGTTGCCACCACCCTGCTGGGTGACATCGGTCGAGGCCTGCATTTGCAAGCCGGTGTAGTCCTTTTTCAGGATGAAGTTGATGACGCCGCCAATGGCGTCCGTGCCGTAGATGGCGGATGCGCCGTCCTTCAAGATTTCAATGCGCTCAATGACGGCCATTGGAATCTGGTTCAAGTCGACCGTGCCGCCGTCGAGGCCATGTGCCGCCAGTCGACGGCCGTTGAGCAACACCAGCGTACTGGATGATCCCTGGCCGCGCAGGTTGGCCGAGGACAAACCGTTGCTGCCACGTCCCGAGCCGTTGGCCACGTCCGAATTGCTGGCCAGATTATTCATGCCGTTGCCGTTGCCGCTGAGGGTGCTCATCAACTGCTCGGCCGTGGTGATGCCCTGGCGTTTCAAATCTTCCGCCGTGATGATCTGCACCGGCAGCGAGCCTTCGGCCGCAATGCGCTTGATGCTACTGCCCGTGATTTCCACGCGTTGCAGCGAGACGTCGGTGGTTTGCGCAGCCACGCAACTGGCGAAGCCGGCCAAAGCCAGGCACTGCGATAGTTTCTTGAGTTTCACTTGGAGTGCTCCATTGGGGGGAAAGGGGCTTACTTTACACAGATTTACCGATCCAGCACCTAGGGGAATTACGAACGCGGTCCGAATACAACAGATTTGTTGGGCTGTTCGCGATTTGCGAACCAGAGTGGGCGCGCCCCGCTTATTCGATCCGCAGATAGGAGCGCCGCACCTGATCGCGATCACCAAAGTCGAAATGCCACCACTCGGTTGGTATGCCGGCAAAGCCGCTGTGCAGCATGGCCTGGCGCAGCATCAGGCGGTTGGCGATGTGGCTGTCGGTGAGCAGCCCCTGGTCCCGGTGCTGTTGCTCGAATTGGGGATGAGACAACTCGGTCAGGTCGTCAAAGCCGGTTCCCATGTCGAGTTCGACACCGGCCGGATCCAGCACGGTGATGTCGACCGCCATGCCGAACGAGTGAATCGAACCCTTGGCCGGGTCGGCCAGGTAGCGTTGCAAATCCGTCCCCGCCAGCCATTGCCACAGGGTTTGCTGCACCCGGTGCGGACGCAGCGCGTCGAGCAGCAGCAAGCGGTAGCCCGGATGCCGCTGGTGCAGGTAAGTCACGGCTGCTTCCAGGCCCGCGGCCGCTTCCCGGTGCAGCCAGCTACAGTTGAGCGCACCATAGAGGTCGCGACCCACAAAGTTGTTGGCGCTGGCGTAGCGCAAATCGACGCGGATTTCGGCAATCGATGCCAGGGGCCGAAAATCGGGATGACCGCTCAGAAGTTCACACTGCATGACGATAGAAGAGACAAGACATGACGAAAGAAAAATCCAGGATGACACCAGGTTGTAAACCGTTCTGGCTGGCGGCCCTGCTGTGCCTCGCACTGTCCAGTCAGGCGCAGGACATTCTGCCGGAAAATGTGGCGGCCGCTTTGCGCACGGCGCAGATCAACCCGGCTTCGCTCAGCGCGCTGGTGCTGCCGCTCTCGGGCGGCGCGGCGAGGTTGGCGCATTTCGATGCGCGGCCGATGGCGCCCGCCTCCACGCTGAAACTGGCCACCACTCTGGTGGCGCTGGAAGAACTGGGCCCCACTTTTCGCTGGCAAACCCGTTTGCTCGGCAAGGGCGAGCAGCGTGCCGAGGTCTGGCGCGGCACACTGTTTCTGCGCGGTGGTGGCGACCCCAATCTGACGTGGGACGGCATGCGCAGCCTGCTTCGCTCGCTGCGTGCGCAGGGCATCCGCCGGCTCGATGCCGATCTGGTGCTGGACCGCAGTTTCTTCCAACCCAGCCGCCCGGATCTGGGCGTGCCGGTGTTCGACGAGTCCCCCAACGCCTACTACAACGTCATTCCCGATGCGCTGCTGCTGGGTGGCAACATGGTCGAATTCAGCATCAGTTCGGACGCGCAGCACAGCACGGTTCGCACGCAGCCACCGCTCTCGCTGTTTCGCATCGACGCCGATCTGAGCCTGAACGACAGCGCCTGCGAGGACTGGGATGACGACTGGGACGCACCGCAAACCACCCTCACTCGCGCCGGCCGCATCAGCGTGAAACTGCGCGGTGCCTTTCCACGCAATTGCAGCACCAGGACGCGCCTGAGCGTGCTCGATCGCAACCTCTACATCGAACGCTTTGTGCGTGCCGCCTGGAGCGAACTCGGCGGCAGTTGGCGCGGTCGGGTGCGCGACGGTGCAACGCCGCCAGAGGCGCAGTTGCTGGCCGAGCGCAAGTCCGAGACGTTGGCTGATCTGGTGCGCCCCGTCAACAAGGTTTCGGACAACGCCATGGCGCGCACGCTTTACCTGACACTGGGCACGCAATTGCCGGTGACGGCCCGCAGCGACAACACCCTGGTCAACGCGCAGGCCGCGATGCTGGCCTGGTTTGCACGGAACGGCATTGCCAGCGAAGGTCTGGTGTTCGAGAACGGCTCCGGCCTGTCGCGCCTGGAGCGCATCACGGCGCGCCAGATGGCCGGCCTGTTGCAGCTTGGCGCGCGCAGCAACTGGTACGCCGAATTTGCCAGCAGCCTGCCCATCGTCGCCGTTGACGGCGCCATGCGCAAACGCCTGCACGATTCGCCCGCTGCCGCGCGCGCGCGCATCAAGACCGGCACCCTGCGCGATGCAGTGGCCATCGCCGGTTATGTGCGCGATGCCAACAACCAGGATTGGGTGGTGGCAGCCATGATCAACGACGTGGATGCCAAAAAAGGCCGCCCGGCGCTTGATGCGCTGGTGCACTGGGCGGCGGGTGGCGTCAATTGACGTATTCGTTGAACGTGGCAGTGGTGCCTGTCATCCCGGACTCGTTCCGGGATCCAGTGCCACGCGCACCATGGATTGCGGGTCGGGGCCCGCAATGACAAGTCTCTGGTTCATGGCGCATTTGTCGTTTCGGCTAACCGAAACAGGAAGCTGGCAATGACGAATCCAAACGATCAACGTGTACGCGTCACCTTGGCCAGGTGGCGTGGCTGATCGGGGTTGAGGCCGCGCTCGCGTGCCAGCGCTTCGACCATCGGGTAAAAACTCTGGACCATGGAAATCGGATCGAGGTCGACAGCCGCCGTGGCGCTGATCAGCAGGTCAGCCCCCCGTGTGCCTTGCGGTGCGGCCAACAGGACGCGTGCGCCAAAGGCGCGCATTTCATCGGCCAGCGTGAGCAGTCCGGCTTGCGCCGGGCCGCGAGGCGCGAAGATCAGCAGGGGATAGGCTTCGTCAACCAAAGCCATCGGACCATGCTTGAGCTCGGCGCCAGAAAAGGCTTCAGCCTGAATGCCGCAGGTTTCCTTGAACTTCAGCGCCGCTTCCTGCGCCACTGGCAATCCGGTGCCGCGCCCAATCACCAGCAGGCGATCGGCTCCGGCCAGTGCAGCCACAGCCGCCGACCAGTCGGCGTGCGCGGCCTGCTCCAGCACCTCGGGCAGGCCCGCCAGCGCTGCGTGCAAGCTGGCGTCCTGCTGCCAGGCCGCCAATACGCGTGCGCCGGCCACCAGTTGCGTGATGAAACTCTTGGTTGCCGCCACGCTGGCTTCAAGCCCAGCGTGCAGATGGAAGTGCCATTGCGCAGCGCGTGCCAGCGGTGAAGCGCTGGCGTTGACAAAGGCCGCCGTGCAGGCGCCGCCGTCCGAGAAAAATTGCAGCGGCGCCACCAGATCCGGACTTTGCCCGGACTGCGAAAACGCCATCGCCAACAGACCTTCGCAGCGGATGCGCGAGTGGTAGAGCGTGACCAGCGACAGCGGCAGTGAGGTGACGAGCCGCCCCATGTGCGCCATGATGAGATAGGCCATGAAGCTGGCGGCGTGGTCGGAGCTGCCGCGCGCCACCGTCAGCATGGAGCCCGGTGTTTTTTCGCGCAGCAGGGCGCCAAATGCCTGGTACTGCTCGGCGTCATGCGCCAGTTGTCGCGCCACCGCAGCCGGTGCCTGGCGTGCTTCATCGAGCATTCGTGTGTTCAATCGAGCGCCCCTCCAGGTAGACATCGCGCAGATTGAGATCAGCGTCCAGCAGCACGGCGTCGCCCCAGGCGCCGACTGCGAGCCGGCCGCGCTCGCGGATGCCCAGATAGTCTGCGGCATGGGTCGATACCCGGCGCGAGGCATCAACCAGGTCAAGCCCGAGCGTGTGCACCAGGTTGCGCAGCGCCTGGTCCATGGTCAGCGTGGAGCCGGCCAGCGTGCCGTCGGGCAGGCGCACACCGCCCAGGCATTTGGTGACGGTATGGCGCCCGAGCTGGTAATCGCCATCGGGCATGCCGGTGGCAGCCGTTGAATCCGTCACGCAATAGAGACCGGGAATGGCACGCAGCGCGACGCGGATGGCGCCGGGATGCACGTGCAGCAGATCGGGGATGATCTCGGCGAAGTTCGCGTGCGCCAGCGCCAGCCCCACCATGCCGGGCGCGCGCTGCTGCAGCGGGCTCATGGCGTTGAACAAATGGGTGAAGCCGCTGGCGCCCTTATTCAAGGCCTGCAGCCCTTCTTCATAAGTTCCCAGCGTGTGGCCAAGCTGCACCCGAAAACCGGCTGCGCACAGGGCGTCTATCACGTCCATATTGCCCGGCACCTCAGGCGCGAGCGTGATCAGGCGGATCGGAAACTGCGCGTGCCAGCGCTGCAATTCGGCGAGTTGCACCGCTCGGGCAAAGTCGGGTTGCGCGCCGAGCTTGCCCTGGTTGATGTATGGGCCTTCCAGGTGCACGCCCAGCACGCGCGCAGCGCCTGGGCGGCGCGCGCGGCCCAGCGCCTGCATGGCGGCAAAGGCCGTGTCCAGATCAGACGCTGGCGCCGTCATGGTGGTGGCCAGCAGGGCCGTGGTGCCGTGTTGCGCGTGCAAGGCGCTGATGTGCGTCAGGGCATCGCCGCCTTCCATGATGTCGTGCCCACCGCCGCCGTGCACATGCAGGTCGACGAAGCCGGGCAACACCAGTGGCTGCTGGCTGTCGCGCGCCTGCTGTTCGCCAATCGGCGTGCCTGCGATGCGTGCCACGCGGCCGTCAGCGCCAAACTCGATAAGCCCCTGAACAAAACCTTCGGGGGTCAGGATGTTGCCGTGCAGGGTGTTCATCGTCGTGCCTCAGCTGTGCAGGTGGCAGGCCACCCAGTGGCCGTTGCCGGCCGGTTTGAGTTCGGGCATCTGCTGGCTGCACAGCCCCGTTTGCGCCTTCGGGCAGCGCGTGTGAAAGTGGCAGCCAGTGGGCGGGTGGACGGGGCTGGGCACATCACCTTGCAGCACGATGCGCTTGCGCCCGAAACTCGGGTCGGGCACCGGCATGGCCGAGAGCAACGCTTCGGTGTAAGGGTGCAGCGGTGTCGTGTAGAGATCG
>SESB01002317.1_pt1 | contig 11308 bp, 16 predicted proteins | sample 3171441 | NCBI WGS metagenome assembly SESB01 (sample SAMN06051867, study PRJNA518727) | freshwater metagenome | biome: subpolar coniferous forest; feature: holomictic lake; material: water; isolation source: holomictic Lake 227, 6 m depth | place: Canada: near Kenora, Ontario | collected...
TTCCATGCTTTGGCTGTCAGTAGCAGCGCAACAATTTGATGGTGATTATGTAAAAACAACGTCTATGTATTTAGTACAATCCATATGATTTTATATATATTCCATTTATGTTAAAATTGCATATCTGAAATATGCTAATTGCATAATCAAATAGTTCGGTGTAATTGCCTGTAATTTAAAATTTCTTGGGCAACCTTTTCCACTGCATCTAAATTCCATGCCCATACAACTTTTGGGTTGATGTTATTAAAGTTATGCGAATATATTGCATCAGGCTTTTCCTCGGTCTGAATTACACAATCACTCTTGATTATCTTAATAATTCCGGTCACGTTATATCTTTTAAGCAGTAGTCCATCTACTATAAGATGGTATGTTTTAATATTCATTCCAAGTGCGTCGCACAATTCGTCATCTGTTATTAAATCTTCCATTACTATCCCCATGAATAGGCTATATATAATACTTATCCTTTAGCTCATGCTTCTGATGTGGATTTAACCTCGCTTTATTCACAACACAGATGCGCGTGGATCACATGTCGTTGCCAATCTCGAATTTCATTACATCCGCCTCATACGTTCGATAATGATTAATGATTGCGCGTTTCCCAAAACCCCATATGAGATTGACCGCTGTAAACTTGCGGCGATCGACTTGCTGTAATTTATAAGGTTTTGGTGTTTAGTGCTGTCTATTCCAACTTTGGAAGTCCTGATCTGTTTGCTATGGCGTTCCCAAACCGTGCGAGAACCCTGGAAAGCCCTTCATCGAGAGGCGCAGGGGCTATCTTTTTAAGAGATATGCTTGGATACGGATGCGGGATGCTTTTCAGCAAACTTGCGTTCCATTCCAGCACATTAGCCCCACGTGGTCGGAACCAGCGGCCTCCTTCTTCACGGCGCCTGGGGCCATATGTCGGCACCACCTTGAGGTAGCCAGCCTCCTCCAGTGCCTTTGTAGCCCTGGTGACCGTGCATGGATGGCAGCCGGCCTCATGGGCAAGTCTGGCACGGTAGGCTTGGCATCGGTTGGTCCTGGCGTCGGTGGCAGCAAACAGAGCAGCATTAGCCACAGAGCGCGTGGCATGTGTCAGGGATTTGTCCGCCCTGATTTTAGCACCGAGACGTGCTCGGAGGTTTCGGTCGATCATTGCTGTGTCCCGTCCCCAAGGACGCAACACACCTCAACCAGTCCCGACACAAAGTCGGACCGTTAAACGCAGGCCGCAAAAATCTGTGGCTCGCGACGAGCGTTTTTGGCTTGATGTCGGGATTGGGGGCAGGTAATCTCTCACTTGCGAGATGATAGATTACGCTGCGCTCCGATCCCCTGGGTCGGGGCGTTTTGCGTTTCTGGGGGTGGCGGCTCCCATGTTGTCCAAAGCGCAGGTTGCCCCGACTTTCCCCCAGGATCAAGGGCAGAATTTGACCCTAAAGCGATCCCGACCCCAAAATGTAGGGATTTAACGTGTCGCCGGCACCTCGCCTGCAGACTTCTTTGGTAATTTTAGCCGCTCGATGCTCGTGGCGCCCACAGGGGCTCTTGCTCGTGAAAGCGAGATAGGGTAGGGAATAATTGTTCCCCTTGGGGAACAACCCGAATATTCGGGAACGTTCGGGAACAGGAATATTGCCGTGGCCGAACACCAGTGGCTTACATACACCGAGATTGCAAAGCGGTTCGGTATATCTGCCGACGGCGCTCGGATGCTGGTTAAACGTAAGGGGTGGCAGAAAAAACCGGCCAACTATCCCAGAGGTCCAATTAGGATAGGGGTTCCAGAGGAGGAGAACAGACCCGAACAGTCATTCCCCCAAGGGAACAACCCGAACGTTCCCGAACACACGCCCGAACGTTCCCCATTAGACATTGGCGCTGTTCCCCAGCCTGTTCCCCCTGGGGGGCCGACGCATGAGCATTTTCGGCCGTTCTTTCTGGATGTTCTGACCCAGGAAAGAGCAGAGCACAATCGACGGGAACAGCAGCTACGAGCAGACCACGCCACCGAGATGGCCCGCGTCCAGTCCCTCCATCTCGATCTGATCAGCCGACTCCAAGAGCAGGCAGCCGCCGAGAGAGCGATCTTTATGGAACGTGTTGACGGTGCCGAAGTTAGGGCAGAAGCCGCCGAAGCCCGCGCCGCCGCCGTGGACGAAAAACTCCACCAAGTTTTGGATCGGCTGCTGGAGCGTCAGGTCGGGCCTGCTCCAGACGGTCGCTCGTGGTGGTCGAGATGGTTTGGAGTGTCGAAACGGTCGGAAATCGGATGACCTCGCCATGACCACCCCTGCCGACCTCATCGCCGTCCAGCGCGCCCATGCCACCGCCGGCCGCAACGCCGCTCTGGCCGAGATACGGCGCCGCTGGCCGAACATCAGCGAGACGGTGCTGCCGGCGACCCTGGAACGCATCCTTGCCGCTCCGGTGGACCCGCCACCATCGTATCGACAGAGTGGCGAGCCGGTGCTGGATGGACGGCGGACGACGCCGCGCCGGAAGTAATTTAAGGCAGCTATGTATCTCTCAAAGAGCTTTATGGGCGACTAACTTACATGCAAGGTTGACCATCATACAGGCTCCTCGTAGATGAATGATATTGGAGAGGGTTGTGCACTTCTGCGATTGGATCTGCGCCAAAGAGGTTGATATGAAGTACGTTGTGCTGGGATTGGTGATCGGGTTGGTCATAGGTGGCACAGGCGGGTGGTTCGCTGCCCTTATAATGCATACCCACTCAGACCAATATGAGGTCATCGAGCGCAGTCAGCACGACGAGCCGAATTTTCGGGCAGAAGGCGTGCACACTGCGGTCAACTATGTCCTGCTAAACGATGGACATAAGATATGGGCGTCTTGTGATCTGACTACACTCGATAAACTTGATCCGAGCGCAAGCTGCGCCTTTCGGCCGCTCAAATCGTACGCCTGTCGGCCGGGGAACCAGCACGGCGACAAGGCCTTGAGCGACTTACTCTGCCAGGACAGCGATGGACGAAACGTCTATCTTTATGTAAGCAAGAAGGAGTAGGGGCCCCGGCTATGATGCTGCTTAGCCAATACGATCACGCTCCCGTTATCACCTTAGTTTAAGGATTTATTATTTATAAGACATGGCAAATACAAGCACAGCAAGCGTGGCGATAGCCAATATCCAGAGAGATATTCTAATAGTAATATTTAGCAACCATACGATAAATCTAATTACGGAGTCCTTTGACTTGGCTGTTTCATCAGAGCTAACTGTACCAGATGCAATAGCTGCGGCGCCAAATACGGGGTCTGCCGAAACAATTGCTGCAACCTTTGCGGCTGTGACAATCTTATCTCCTATAGTTATCACTGGTTTCTGATGTGCATTGGAAACCGGCTCGTTAGGCGTTTCTCTTCGATATTCCATTGTCTGCTCCGCCAGAGTTTTCTAATATCATAAGCATGATGTATAAATCACAGCTGATTACGACTGTCGTGATAGCCGCTAATCCGGAACTCAACGGAATTGTTTCTATTACAAGTGAGACGCTCCTGCCGAGTTGCAAACAAGCTCTATTAGCGTGGAACCGTTTGTTTCTGGAGGGACCTCTCTCCATGAGTTTGGGGTATCTCTCGCCCCAGTCTTCCCACCTCGTTCGAAGTACAAAGATAGCTCACGCATCTTTGCATTAGAGCAGTCAATCTCGTAGAACACGCGTGACAAGACATGTTCAAGCCCTGTTGCAACACGGTATTCCATCACAGTCAAGCCAGCGATATCGTCCTGCGTATGTTTTGTAATAGTAAGATATGGTGGCACATAGCCACCCGCTATCTTTACCGCCAACTCCTCAACTATTTTATCATCAAGCTTAGTTTCCATGATCCTATCCAGATTTGTTTTAGAAAGGCCCTTTGTCCAAACCTTAAAGTGACCATCGCCGATTGCTTTTATACCTGCCTGGTCGTAAAATATGTATTGGGCGTCATCACCATCTCCTGTTGTGCCATAATACTTCCAGTCAACGCCTGCGGCGTTAGCGCCGACCGCGGCAAATATAAACATAATAGTAAGAAATACCCGGCTCATATGGACCTCACAAATGGGTGATTGCAATGACCGTAACATAGTCAGGGGCCGTATGTACAACAACATCCGCATCGCGAAACTATTTAATCGGTAAACGTAATCTGTCCGATATAGGATGGTATATCTTTTCGAAACGCCTCGGCATAGCTGGACGGAAAAAATACGCGTGAAACATCAGATAGTGTGAAGCTCACATGATTGCCAACCCGCCATTCTCTTTCCATGTAGTAGTTCGCTTCGCTGTCTATTGATAGCTTGGCGTCGAAACATTTAATAAATGTGAATACATCTGATATTAAGAAGTTTCGTAAGATTGCAATATTGTCTTTAGCTACTGCGCTACTCCTCAGTGCAGTTTCTGCCGACTGTATCTGGTCACTTGACAGGCCAAGTAATTGGCCTACTCGTGTTTTGCACTCAGCGGCTGATAATACAGAACCTCCCTTAAAATATCGATTATCTTCATCGCAACACATTGCATCAAGCGCCGCAAAGATATCAAGCAGAGCCCTTACCGAAGTACTGAAGCTCAACGCTCTATCTACCCACCCACGCGCTTGGGCCGCATTTATCTGATCGGTTGCAAAATTATATGGTGTAAATATGGCGTTGGTAGATACTGGACTTTCATTCGCAACGTAAAATACTGGACAGGCCCCTTTGTTTATCAAAAATTCCTTCCTAAACGCCAACCCAAATCTACTGTATTTATTCACATGAATTCCCAGATCGGAAATTGGTATATCGCAAAAGCAGACGACTTCATATTTGAGCGCCGTGTCATCGCTGATGAGGCTCGATAAATCAATACTAAGGCTGCGAGGTCTGGAGGTATCATGCGGTGGATATGTTAGCCATCCTGGCTTTAGAACTTTGTTAACGAGTATGTCATATTGCACTGTTTCTGCCTGTCCTTTTCCGACGAAATGGCTCAGTTCGTTGGACACATAGCGTTGGGTCTGCATCATTTTTTTCTTCTCCGCCATTGCGGATGTCATACTTGGATATTTTAAAGCTATTGACTGTACAAATTTTTGCAGGCGGATGAGTACTTTTAGTGCAGACGTCCATCCTGGTATCTCGTCCTATGGTCCAATCATGGTCACACTTGATCGAGGGCCTGCTGAACAGCCGTAGGGTTGACCTTGATCATCCAGAGCATCGCACGGCTTGCGCTGTCCGGCTCTGACCTACCTTGCTCCCAATTTCGCACGGTGCCGACATCAAGCCCATACCACATCGCAAACTCTTCCTGGGACATGCCGTCACGCTCACGTAGAGCCTTCACATCCACCCTGCTTGGCGGCTGGTGGAGCACGGCGCGGATACCGGCGTCGGCAAGATCGTCAACCAACGCCGCGCGATCTTCAACCATCGGCACCTCGATCACGACCGCGCTCTGATCTCCAAGACGGTTCAGCGCCATCCGAGCCTTACGCAGGGTCATGTGCCGCTTGGCGAGGCTTACTGCCGCCTTCGGGATATTCGGCGTGGTCGCTTCATCACGACGGAGCAGGAACCTTGCGGCGGAACCTGATTGGACCTGGTTTATGACCTGGATTTGCACCCGTGGTCCGAGACGCTCCTTCAACGATTGTGAGATCGACATTTACCGCCTCCATCACCGCTTGGGCCAACCACCGAAGTCTGTGAGCGCCATATGCTCCGCTGCCGACGTCATGGCCGTGGATATGAACCTGCCGGAGCGTCATGACGCCACCGTCTATGGACAGGTCCGCCATTACCCAGATCGTTCCGTCTGGGGTTTTGATCTCCGCCGTCACGACCGGATCATCGGTCAGATCGTGGTGCAGAGAGATCGCTATGTCGTCGGCCGTCCACATCATTTGATATACGCAGGTTGCGCATACATTTTCAACACTCATCAAGCCGCGGTGCCGGCCAATATCCCTACGCTCTCGACGCCGCTTCGGCGAAGCAGGTTGAGCACCGACGAAGCATAATACTGCCCACCCCTCGGGCTCCTGATGCCTCTCTGGTTCAAAGCCTCGGCGGCGGCGGTAAGGGTGGTAAGGCCGTCCGCCTTGACCAAGTGCCGGAGGATGGGGAGCACCTTCTCGGCATGCTGATCGGCACGCTCAACAAGGCGCTGCCGACCGATCGCCGCAGCCTCACCTGGGTTCGTCCGGTTGCCCAGCCGAGCTCCGGCGGATTTCTTGGCGGCAAGGGCAGCTACGGTGCGCTGGGATATCAAGGCACGCTCCTTCTCGGCCAGGGCGGCATAGAGGTGGAGCATGAACGGGTCAGCGTCAGCGCCAAGCTCGGCGACGATGAAGGGCACCTTCGACGCCATAAGGCCGGAGATGAACGCCACGTCGCGCGAGAGCCGGTCCAGCTTCGCCACCAGCACCGGGCAGCGGAGTTTCTTGGCCTGCGCCAGTGCCGCCGCCAGCTCGGGCCGGCGGTCTATGGCATCAGCACCCTTGCCCGTCTCTACCTCCACATGCTCGGCGGCGATGGTGTAGCCCTCTATCTCGGCAAACCGAGCGATGGCCTCACGCTGGGCGGAGGCACCCAGACCGCTTCGCCCCTGCTTCTGCGTCGAGACCCGGATATAGCTGATGACCGGCTTCATGGCGCCCTCCGACCTGCTTATACAGAGAGCATACGACCGTTTGAGGATTGTAATCACCTATAGATCAGGCGTTTGGACCACAATGTTGGGCACTTTATGGGATGCTGGAAAATAGTTTCATGAAACTATTTTCCCCTGAACATGGACTTACCGCGCTTCTGGAGGTTTTGAGTAGTCCTCATCGTGCTCAATCCTGGCTTTATGCAATAATATGTTGGCTCTGACCTCATACAAATCATCGCACTCGATAGGCCTTGGCCACAGATCGAAACGGGCGCCTTTTTTGGGTTTAAAGAGATACTTTGTCCTGGCCTTGTTTGGTTTCCACCACTTAATATTCCCCTTACTCATGAATATAAGTTTTGCCCTTTTTTCTTGATCGGTCATCACCTTATTTTCAGCGATATCGATAGCAATATTGCACATGGCAATTTGTTTATCGCAGTCTTCTATTAACATTGTTTTCGTTTTTAACAAGTCTTCTGGCGCTTTCGGATAACGCCGCTTGTCTTTCTCGTCGTTAACAACAACCTGTGAGCCGTCGTATGTAGCGGACCTGATTAATTGAGCAAGGGGCCATCCATTGATGGTCACGCACAACAACCTGTGTATTAAAGCCGGATTTGCATCCTGAAACCAACTATTGTCGAACTTCTCATCATCAATGTAGTCGTCTCCGATCTCCGACTCCATCATTGCATACACGAGTTCCATTATTATATCAAAGTCGTCGATTGTTATCGGCTTATTATTAGCCGAGTTCAATCCTGCTGGTTCGCCTGAATATATTTCACCACCAGGGGGCGGGAGAAGGTCGCCACAAACGAATTTGGTTCCGGACTGCTCACGCTTCGAAATCATTTGAAGTCTCCCAGGGTTCATCCAGTGAATTGCGGCGTGCCCAAGAGCCCCAAACCTTTGGGCCAGCGGCGCGGCGGCATCGATGCACTATGGCACAATTCACCGGAGTGCTGGCCTCCCCTAAAAAGGGGGTCAGCGGGCACAACCGTGTTCGCGGCCCAAGTCCGGACGGGTCTGCACACCCGTCCACACTTGGTAATTAGGGAAAACGACCATGACAGCAAAATCGGGTAAAGCGGGCCAGAAGCCGCTCACCACCACCGCAACGGTAGACGGTGGTAAGGCTCAAGTCAATGACCAGGGGATCGTCGCCAGCCTTACGGTTGGTTCTGGCGCGAGTGGCGATCAATCACAGATCGACGCAACGGGCTCCACCGTCAATCCCAGTATTGGGCGCGGCGAACGCTTGCTTGAAAAGATACGGCTTGAAAAGGGCCGTGTCGCAGCAGACGCTGACAAGCAGGAACAGGCGGCAGTAGTTGGCCCCGTCGTCTCTCCAGCGACCGTCACCGCTCCTCCAGTCAAAACCAAGACTGAACGAGTGGGCGACCTGCTGAAAGACATGAAGGCCAAGTGCCGTGCGAACGGCGCTGAAATTGGGGTTGCACTCAAGCAGCGTGATGAAGCCGTCGCCACGCTCAAGAGCAACCTTCCCTCGACGAAAACTGCAATCGCCTCGATCATGGCCTTGGCCGCCGAGATGGCCACATGGCCGGCCGAAGAGAAGAAGCGTTATATCGAGCAGTTCAAGGTCTTTAGCAAGTCTGGTAAGTTACGTCCGCTCATCTTTGGCAAGATTGCACAAGAAGATCACGGCGTTTGCATCCCGCTTGCCCAGCTTGGTTATAACGGGTTGAGTTCCGGCCACACCAGCAAGGTCGGCTCTGTCTCGAAATACTGCCTTTCGAAGGGCGTGCTTCCTGATGACGTTTCCAAGTTCATCGACGACAACGGCGGCTTCGTCAAAGTCTATGATTTGAGCCGTGCAAAGGCTGATCAGGACGGCGGCGGCGATCAGGCTGCCGTGGCCAAGGAACGGGCGCGCAAGGTCGCGTTCCTGCAGGAGAAGACCGCAATCGGTGGCGCACTTACCACCGACCTGATCGTCGGCAGCAGTGATGGGCTCCACTGCGTGATTTGCGTCCGCAAGCCCGATGGCAACATCTACCCCGTCGCTCCGGTCAAGGACGGGGATGGGACGCTCTACGCCACTCTTCTTTCCCGTATCGACGACCAGAAGTGTGGCGCCGTCGATCACGACGTCAGCGATGAACAACTTCAGGATAGTGTCGCGGCGGCCGCAAAGTTGGCTGTGGTCACGTCGTAGTCTTATCCAATCTGGGCCCGCCTACAGCACCGCTGTAGGCGGATAGCCCGTCAATATCCGCTCTTCACTTACTTGGAGACAGAAGATGCAAGTCTTTCTTGATACCCACCGTCCGCGCTCCCTCGACGACCTTGTTTTCCCGACCAGCGCGGTTGAGACCGCTATCCGACGCTATGCTGAACAGCAATTGCCGCGTTGCTTGCTGCTTTACGGTCCCGTTGGGACTGGGAAGACGGTTATGATCGACGTAATCGCCAGGAAGTTGGCTGGTGAAGAGGGGTATGAGAGCAACAAGGTACTTATCCTCTCTGGTGCAGAGGAAAAGACGGTTGCAAGGATTGCCAGACTTCGTGGAACGTTTGGAAACGTCCCCTTTGGTTCATCCTATCATGTCTGCCAGATCAACGAACTGCACCTAACGCCAGCAGGCGCACAAGCCGCACTACGTGATGTAATAGATACCGCTTACAAACACCGTAGTGCAGTAATACTTGTGACAGCCAACGATCTTGGCAAGGTCGATGAAGCGGTTAGAGACCGCTGCGATACCATCTATATCGGCCAGGCAAATGCAAATTACTGGCTGCCACGTGCTCAAAAGATATTGGCACGAGAGCGTGTTTCCTTGCCGGATGATGTGGTTCTGCAGACCCTGACGAAAGCGATTGGTAATGGCGGCGGCAGTATACGCCGCATCATGGCCACTTTGTTTGAGCTGGTTGTGCAGGCTCGGGAACACAAGAAGAGCCTGGAGCAGGCCAATAAGAACGAACCATGAACAAATAGTTTCATGAAACTATTTGGAGGGAGCCAAGAAACTTGGCTCCCTTTTTTCTGCGGTTTGCGCAATTGAGTAGCTATCAGCGCCTTCAGCAAGTAGCATTATCTACTTTGCCATGATCAATGTTGTTAACAGATCGCCTCTTCCAATTAACCTCCCGCATATATCTTTTGTATCTTTAAAAAATGTGTCGTAATGGCCGACAGGATAACCGTTTCGGTTATACCCATAAACTTTGTTTCCGACCTGCATTCTCCAACCCAATATCCGATTGCAATTATCTTTCAAGTATTCTCTTTCCATATTACCCCCCCCCCCCCATTTTGCCATATCCAGCCTACGAATTGATTTGGACAAATCAACAGAAAATTGGTCAAAACTGCTTAGTATCTCTTATAATGTTCCCGCATCATCACCGCAGTTTTTGAGTAAATTATGATAGTGCGGTAATGTTTTGGGATATGCCATTAAACTTCGTATGGCGCCCCTGTCTTGTCGTGTAGTGTTTTTCGGGGCTGTTGCTACGCTGGGAAACCATGCAAAAGGCTCAACGCGACTGGGGATATGGTGTTAGCAGCGTTATATGTAGTCTGTCGGACAACAGGCTTTTTCCTCGTGAAAAATGTTTTTGTTAAACTTTCTTCTCTCATTTTATGCCACAATCTATCCGTTAAGTCGTCTACAATACTTGCCTCATGTAACTTGCTTTCATGTTTAAGTTTATCACATAAATCATCAAGTCTGTTATAAAGACCCAATAGAACATCAAGTGCTGGGGCATGTTTGGAAGATTTTGCCCATGAATATAATCTCGGACTTCTCTGTAGTAACTCAACTGAAAACTGAATATCTGATTTGACAACATCAAGCTCTTTCATTTTATGGCATATTTCCAGTAGTAAATTGTTCATTTGCTTGTCCCTATAGTTTGCTAACTTGCTGTATTAATATCTTGCAGTTCAGCCTGTTTCTTTTTAGTAGTTTCCTTTGATTTTGCTATTTCAGCATTTTTCTTTTGAACTTTTCCTGTTTTTATAGTTTGCCCTGCTTGCTTCATCATGGCGTCATGCGTCGATTGAAATATTTTGGAGTAGTTTGGCATTATCTCAAACAATCTCATTGCTATCCCCCCTTTTGGTGAGTGTATGTATATGTATTTATACCTTCCGATATAAACAAATATGCTGACCTTCTGGTATTTACTAATCTCAAAGCCTTAAACAACTCCACTCGTCGTTCCGTCGTTTAATGCTGATCTGGTGAAATTGCTGTGCTTCCGCCAAGGGGCGAAAGCCCATCATATTCACCAGATCGATTTTCGAAGGCGATGAACCTTTATCTAATTGCAGTAATGTCGCATAGATTGCTTTTTCCCCCAGGCCAAGATATGACAAACAATAATGTTCGCCATACACTTTGGCCTGGGGGAATTAACAACCATCTTGCATACAAAGCCGATGAGTTGCTTTTGTTATCGATTTCAAACAATTTGGTGGTTAGCGTTTACCAAATCTCAATCTCTCTCCCGATCATTTCTGATCCTAACGGGTGGAATATCACACCTAACAAATCTGGCATGATAACTCATTGCTGTTGCCAAATTAAACAAAGCAGAGCAGCATTCTTTTGATCAGCACAGAAATATCTTCCTGTGCTGGTAGCGAACCTATCTCCACAGAG
>SESB01002319.1_pt1 | contig 11308 bp, 7 predicted proteins | sample 3171441 | NCBI WGS metagenome assembly SESB01 (sample SAMN06051867, study PRJNA518727) | freshwater metagenome | biome: subpolar coniferous forest; feature: holomictic lake; material: water; isolation source: holomictic Lake 227, 6 m depth | place: Canada: near Kenora, Ontario | collected 2014-07-08...
GACCGCGGTGAACCTCCCCGGCGTGGACGCCCAGGCCATCTCTCGGGGCCAGGTGCTCACCCACCCCGGCGAGGTGCCCGCCACCTCCATCCTCGACGTCGAGCTCACCCTCCTCGAGGCCGCGCCCCGCCCCATCCGGCACCGCTCCCGCCTGCTGCTCCACGTGGGAACCGCACAGGTGCCCTGCGCCGTGGCCCTGGTGGACGGGCGGCCCGAGATGGCGCCCGGTGCGACCGCCCTCGCCCAGCTCCGGCTCGCCGCGCCGGTGGCCGCGCTCCCCGGCCAGCGCTTCATCCTGCGCGGCTTCCGCGCCATCGAGGGGCGCGGCAAGACGGTGGGCGGCGGGCGCGTGCTCGCGGTGGTGCCCCGCAAGCGGCGGCGCGGGAAGGCCGACGACCTGGCGCAGCTTCGGATACTCGCCACGGGGGACGCCGACGCACGCATCGCCGAGGTGCTCGCCATGGCGGGCCCGGCGGGCCTTCCCGCCGACGCGCTGCCCGGGCGCACCGCCCTCTCCCCGCGCGCCGTCCAGGGAGCACTCGACCGGCTCGGCGCCCGCGGCCTGGCGCTCCTCTTCGACCGGGACCGGAGGTCGTGGGTGTCGGGTACCGTCGCGACCGATCTGCGCGAGCGGCTCCTCGAAGCCCTCCGGGCCTTCCACGCCGCGCAACCGCTCGCCGCCGGGGCCGGTCGCGAGGAGCTGCGCGGCCGCCTTCCGCCGGTGACCGATCCCCGCCTCTTCCAGCGGCTCCTCTCGCAGCTCGCCGAGAAGGGGGAGCTCGTGCTCGAGGGCGACCACGCGCGGCTGCACGGCCACGTGGCCGCGTCGGGAGGGACGGGCGGGGCGCTCAAGGACCGGGTGGCCGACCTGCTCCGGGAGGGCGCGCTCGCTCCGCCTCGGGTGGTAGACCTTCCCGGGCTCGCCGGCGCATCGGCGGCCGACGTGAACGCGGTGCTGAAGCTGCTCGCCGCAGACGGGTCGGTCGTTCGCGTCTCCCCGGAGATCTGGTTCGACGGCGCGGCCGTCTCGACCCTGCGCGCGCGCCTCATCGAGCACCTGCACGCCCACCGGGAGATCGACACCCAGGCCTTCAAGGAGCTGGTGGGCTCGACCCGCAAGCACGTCATCCCGCTCGCGGAGTACTTCGACCGCGAGAAGGTGACGCTCCGGGTGGGCGAGAAGCGGGTGCTGCGCGGGCTACATGCGTAGGAGCGCGGCGCGCGCCCAGGCCGTGAGCGGCTCGGGCGAGAAGCCCACCACCACGACGAGCAGCGCGGCGACCGCGATGGCGATGGCCACGGTGGGCGGCGCGGCGGCCGGCTCCTCCATCTCGGCCGGCTGCATGTACATCGCCACCACCACCCGCAGGTAGTAGTAGACGCCCATGATGCTCGTGAGGACGCCCACCACCACGAGCCCCCAGGCCTTGGCCCCGGCGGCGGCCTGGAAGACGGAGAGCTTGGCCACGAAGCCGGCCGTGGGCGGCACGCCCGCGAGCGACAGCATGAAGATGGCCATGGCGAAGGCGAGCCACGGGCGGCGGCTCGCGAGCCCCGCGAAGCGGGAGACGTCCCAGGCGTCGGCCGAGCCGGCGTCGGGGGTGGGCTCGCGCTTCTCCATCACCGCGAGCACCGAGAAGGCGCCGATGACGGTGACGGCGTAGGCGGCCAGGTAGACGAGCACCGCCGAGGTCCCCTGGGCCCGCGACTCGGGACGGGAGGCGGCGATCACGCCGACGAGCAGGTAGCCGGCCTGGGCGATCGAGGAGTAGGCGAGCATGCGCTTCACGTTCCGCTGCGGGAGCGCGAAGAGGTTGCCCACGACCATGGTGAGCACGGCGAGCAGCCCGAGCACGCCGCCCAGCTCGTTGCCCACCGCGAAGGGCGTCCCCGCGACCATGGCGAGCACACCGCGGGTGAGGAAGGCGAAGGCGGCCGCCTTCACGCCGGCGGCCATGAAGGCCGTGGCCGGCGTGGGAGCCCCCTCGTAGACGTCGGGCGTCCAGGCGTGGAACGGGACCGCGGCCACCTTGAAGGCGAGCCCCACCAGGATGAGCGACAGCCCGGCCGCGAGCAGCGCACCGCCACCGCCGCGCATGGCGGAGAGGAGCGTGGAGCCGGTGGCGCCGTAGTAGAGCGCCGAGCCGTAGAGCAGGATGGCGGAGGCGAACGAGCCCAGGATGAAGTACTTGAAGGCCGCCTCGGGCGGCCGCTGCCCGCGCCGCGGGTAGGCGGCGAGCGAGTAGACGGCGAGGCTCATCACCTCGATGGCGATGAAGGCGAGGAGCAGGTCGGTGGCCATCCCGAGCAGGACCATGCCGGAGGCGCCGAAAAGGGCGAGCGCGTAGTACTCGCCCCGCTCCATGTTCCGGGTCTCGAGCCAGCCCCGGCCGAGCAGCGCCGAGAGCGCGAGGCCCGCGCAGACCACCATCGTGACGAATCCGGCGAAGCCGTCGCTCACCGCCTGGCCGCCGAAGAGCACCTGCTGCGGGGCGAAGGGGACGGCCAGGGCGGCCGCAGCCGCGAAGGCGATGGTCAGGCCCGACTGGTAGCCGCGCCCGCCGGAGCGGAGGAAGACCTCGGAGAGCATGAGGACGAGCGCCCCGAGGACGAGGAGGAGGAAGGGGAGGAGCGCCGCGATGTCCTGGCCGGAAGGCATGTCAGTGGCTCCCGTGGGCAGGGGCGTCGCCGTGCGCGGGCGCGGGTACCGCGGGTGCGGGGACGGCCGGCGGGCGCGCGAACGCGATGGCGGCCGGCTCGGTGCCGACGAGCGGGCGCAGGGTGGGATCCGCCTCGCGGAGCCGCTGCTCGGCCGCGGTCATGCGGGCCATGAGCCGATCGACGGAGGGCTTCGCGATCTGGAGCATGGGCTGGGGAGCGAGACCCATGGCCACGATGGCGACGATGACCGGGGCCAGCACGAAGGCCTCCCGGACCGAGAGGTCGGGGATGTGCCGGTTGGCCGGGTTGTGGTTGGGGCCGAAGTAGACCTTCTGCACGAGCGTCAGCATGTAGACCGCGCCCAGGACCACGCCGGTGGCGCCGAGCGCCGCGAAGAGTCCCGCGCTGGGCAGGCGGGAGAGCCAGGTCCCGGAGAGGATCAGGAACTCGCCGACGAAGCCGTTCGTGCCGGGCAGCCCCACCGACGACATCGTCACCACCACGAAGAGGGTGGCGAGCCAGGGCACCTGCTTGGCGATGCCGCCGTAGTCGGAGATGAGGCGGGTGTGGCGCCGCTCCTTCAGCATGCCCACGATGAGGAAGAGACCGCCGGTGGACACGCCGTGGTTCAGCATCTGGTAGACCGAGCCGGTGAGCCCCTCGGCGGTGAGGGCCATCATGCCGAGCATGACGAAGCCGAGGTGGGAGACCGACGAGTAGGCCACCAGGCGCTTCATGTCCTTCTGCACGAGCGACATGAGGGCGCCGTAGGCGATGCCGAAGACGGCCAGCCCGGCGATGAGTCCCCGGTAGCGCAGCGCCGCCTCGGGGAAGAGGGGCATGGCGTAGCGGAAGAAGCCGAAGGTGCCCATCTTGAGGAGCACGCCGGCCAGGATCACCGACCCGGCGGTGGGGGCCTCGGTGTGGGCGTCGGGCAGCCAGGTGTGCAGCGGGAACATCGGGACCTTCACCGCGAAGGCGAGCGCGAAGGCGCCGAAGAGCAGCGCGCCCACGGCCGGCGTGACCTGGAGGGTGTTGCGGGCGGTCACGTAGTCGAAGGTGCGGCCGGCGTTCACGTAGACGTAGAGGATGGCGACGAGCATGAGCACGCTCGCCGCGAAGGTGTAGAGGAAGAACTTCACCGTCGCGTAGACGCGGTTCTCCGAGCCCCAGACGCCGATGAGCAGGTACATCGGGATGAGGATGGCCTCGTAGAAGACGTAGAAGAGCGCCAGGTCGAGCGCGGCGAAGGTGCCGATCATCGCGGTCTCGAGGAAGAGCAGCGCGATGTAGAACTCCTTGGGGCGGTCCTCGATCTCCTTCCACGCCGACAGGATCACCACCGGTGCGAGCGCGGTGGTGAGCATGACGAGGAGCAGCGCCACCCCGTCGAGCCCGACGTGGTAGCCGATGCCGAGCGACGCGATCCAGGGGACGTTGGTCTCGAACTGGAACTCGGGCGCGCCGCGCGAGGGGTCGAACCCGAACCAGAGCCCGAGGGACACGAAGAAGACGGCCAGGCTCACCACCAGCGCCCAGGTCCTGTGCTGGTTCGCCTCGCCCTTCGGCAGCATGGCGGCGACGAGGGCGCCGACGAGCGGGAGGAAGACGACGACGTTCAGGAGGGTGCCCATCTCAGTACCCTCCCGCGGCGAGGACGGCCCAGAGGATGAAGGCCGCTCCGACGGCGATGACGGTGGCGTAGCGCTGCAGGTTGCCGTTCTGCCAGCCGCGCAGCACGTCGCCCACCGCGTACACGGCCTTGGGCACGCCGTTCACGAAGATCCCCTCGATGGTGAACCGGTCCACCGCGAGGAAGAGCCCCTGGGAGACCTTGCGCACCGGCCGGAGCAGGAGGAACTCGGGGAGCTCGGCGATGCGGAACTTGTCGGCCACCAGCCGGAAGAAGCCCGGGAAGGCGGCCACGAACCGATCGGGGAAGCCCCGCATGGAGCCGGCGTACATCTGCCAGGAGAGCCAGCCGGGGACGAGCGCCACCACCCAGGCCACGGCGTAGGGCCAGATGGCCGAGTGCTCCTCGATGCCGAGGACCTTGTAGGCGCGCCCGAAGACCGGGTTCGTGAACTGCTGGAAGAGCTCGGCGTAGTGGTGGCCGACGAGCCAGGCGGGGAGCCCGAGCACGAGCGCCACCACCGAGAGGAAGGCCAGCACCCAGAGGGGGAGCGTCATCGTCCAGTCGGACTCGTGGGCGTGCTCGGCGGTCCTGGTGCGGGGGGCGCCCACGAAGGCCAGCGCGAAGGCGCGCATCATGTAGAAGGACGTGCCGGCCGCGGCCACCGTGCCGATGACGTAGGCGATCTTCCCCACGGCCGGCCAGGCGGCGTTGTGGCTGAAGAGCGCGCCCGCCAGGATGGCGTCCTTCGAGAAGAAGCCCGAGAGCGGCACGATGCCGGTGATGGCGAGCGTGCCCACCAGGAAGGTCTTCGCCGTCGAAGGCATCTTCTTCCACAGGCCGCCCATGTTCCGGATGTCGAGGTCGTCGTGCATCGCGTGCATGACGCTCCCGGCCCCGAGGAAGAGGCAGGCCTTGAAGAAGGCGTGGGTCATCAGGTGGTAGACGCCGGCGGCGTAGGCGCCGGAGCCCACGCCGATGAACATGATGCCGAGCTGGCTCACCGTGGAGTAGGCGAGCACCCGCTTCAGATCGTACTGGGCGAAGGCGATGACGGCCGCGAGCAGCGCCGTGCAGGCGCCCACGATGGTGACCACCGCCATCGAGGTCGGGGCGAGCACGAAGAGGAAGTTGGTGCGGGCGACCAGGTAGACACCGGCGGTGACCATGGTGGCGGCGTGGATGAGGGCCGAGACCGGCGTCGGACCGGCCATGGCGTCGGGGAGCCAGACGTAGAGCGGGATCTGCGCGCTCTTGCCGGCGGCGCCCACGAAGAGGCCGAGCGTGGCGAAGGTGAGCGCGCCGCGCATCGTCCAGCCGGCGAAGACGCCGGAGGTGAGCACCCAGTCGGGCTGGAGCGACAGCGCGCGGGCGGAGAGCTGGCCGAAGTCGGAGGTGCCGAAGATGGAGAAGATGGCGAAGAGGCCGAGCAGGAAGCCGAAGTCGCCGATGCGGTTCGTGACGAAGGCCTTGCGCCCCGCCGCGGCGTTCTCCTCCTTCGTGTACCAGAAGCCGATGAGCAGGTAGGAGGCGAGACCCACGCCCTCCCAGCCCACGAAGGTGAGGACCAGGTTGTCCCCCATCACCAGCGTGAGCATCGCGGCGATGAAGAGGTTCAGGTAGGTGAAGAAGCGGGCGTAGCCGGCGTCGTCCTCGTGGGACATGTAGCCGACCGAGTAGAGGTGGATGAGGAACCCGACTCCGGTGACGATGAGGAGCAACGTCCCGGAGAGCCGGTCCACGAGCAGACCCCAGGGCACCGAGATGGGCGCCCGCCCGCTCGGATCGACGACCCGGAACCACCAGTCACCGACGAAGTGGAGATTGGTGCCCCCCGCCACCCAGGCGAAGGCGATGCAGGAGAGCAGGAACGCACCCCCCGCCATCGCGAGCCCGATCAGGCCGACGTTGCCGCGACCGAGCCTCCGGCCGAAGAGCCCGTTGACGAGGGCTCCGCCGAGGGGGAGAAGAATGATGGCCCACAAGTAGCTCTGGGCCGCTGCCGGGTTGTCCAGGAGCGGGGGCATAGGGAGGCGAAAGGATTACCTTCTTCGAACAAGGGAGGCAATCACCTTGTGAGTGGCTATCATCCCCCCGTGACCACCCCTGAAGACGCCTCCCAGGAGGCCCGGAAGATCCCCCGCGCCGATCGCCTGCTGGCGGCTGCCGAACGGGCCGGCTGGACGGCCAGGCTGGGGCATGCGCCGATCATGGAGGCGGTGCGCTCCTCCCTCGACGAACTTCGGACGGCCGTGCTCGCCGGAACGCCGTGCCCCCCCCCGGAGGAGGTGGAGGCACGATTCCTCGATCGCGTGGCCCAGGGGGTCCGGGGGACGCTTCGGCGGGTGGTGAACGCAACCGGCGTGGTGATCCACACCAACCTGGGGCGGGCTCCCCTCTCCCGGGCGGCCGTGGCTGCCATGCAGGAGGCGGCCGGCTACTCCAACCTCGAGTTCGACCTGCCCTCCGGCGACCGGGGCGACCGATACGGCCACGCCTCGGCATCCCTCTGCCGCCTCACCGGAGCGGAGGCGGCGGTGGTCGTGAACAACTGCGCCTCGGCGGTGCTGCTCGCCCTCTCCGCCCTCTCGGAGCGGCTCCCGGCGCGTCGGGAGGGGGCCGCCGGTGCGGTCGCAACGGCGGGCGCCAGCGGCCGGCCCGAGGTGCTGGTATCCCGCGGACAACTCGTTGAAATTGGTGGTGGTTTCCGGGTTCCGGACGTGCTGCGACGGTCGGGCGCCGACCTGGTCGAGGTGGGCACGACCAACCGCACCTACCTGTCCGACTTCGAGGGGGCCCTCTCCCCCCGGAGCCGCATCCTCCTCTCCGTCCACCGCTCCAACTTCCGCCAGGAGGGGTTCGTCCACGACGCCACGCTCGCGGAGCTGTGCGACCTCGGGCGTCGGGCCGGGGTGTGGGTGGTGGACGACGTGGGCTCGGGCGCCCTCTTCCCCACGGCCCCCTTCGGCCTGGGGGAGGAGCCCACCGTGGCGGAGCGGGTCGCCGCCGGGGCCGACGTGGTCTGCTTCTCCGGCGACAAGCTGCTCGGCGGCCCGCAGTGCGGGGTGCTGGCCGGGCGGCGCGAGGCCATCGACCTCTGCCGTCGCCACCCGCTCCTCCGCGCGCTGCGCGTGGACAAGGTCACGCTCGCCGGCCTCATCGCCACCCTCGCGCACCACGAGAAGGGGGAGGCGCTCCGGGAGGTCCCGGTGTGGCGGGCCATCGCATGGAGCCCCGAGGAGGTCCGGGCGCGGGCCGAGGGATGGCGGGAGGCGCTCGCCGTACCGGGGGTCGAGGTGGTGGAGGTCCGCTCGGCGGTGGGGGGCGGGACGCTGCCCGGTGTCACCCTCCCCTCCTTCGCGCTGGCGCTCCCGCCCGGCGACGCCGATGCGATCGCGGCGCGGCTCCGCTCCTCCGACCCGCCGGTGGTGGGGCGCATCGAGGGGGGACGCGTGCTCCTCGACCCGCGCACCGTGCTGCCCGGCGAGGACGAGGCGGTGCTCGCCGCGGTGCGGTCGAGCTTGCCCGGGAGACACGGTTCGTCCTAGAAGGCCGGATGGCCCAGCGGATCGTGAACATCGGGGTGAGCTTCGGGCCGCTCCGCCGCCTGCACGACGGCCTGGGGGAGTTCAGCCTGCAGCTCGGCAAGCGCCTCGCCGCCCGCGCGCCGGAGCTCGCCGAGCGGCACGGCATCCGCTTCCACTTCCACACCCGCAAGGAGCGCTTCGGCCTCTTCGGGGACACGGTTCGCTACGTCGAGATGCGGGACGTGGAGCGGATGGTCCACCTCTCCCGCACCCGCTTCGACCTCTGGCACCGGATGAACCAGGACATCGCCCACCGTCCGCCCTTCGGGACCCGGTGCAGCCTCGTCACCGTCCACGACCTCAACTACGAGCACACGAAGCGCGGGGTGAGCCGGATGGTCCACTCCTTCAAGGGAAGGCTGAAGCTGGCCGGGACCGACCAGGTGGTGACCGACACCCGGTTCGTCGTCGGCGACGTCCGGGACCGCGCCAAGTACCGTGGCCCCATCGAGACCATCCACCTCGGCGCGCGCAGCCTGGTGGACGATCCCCGGGAGCCGGTGGAGGGGATCGAGCCCGGGAGCTACCTCTTCCACATCAGCCGGATGGCGCCGTCGAAGAACATCGGATCGGTCCTCGGGCTCGCGGCCATCTGGCCGGAGCAGAGGTTCGTGCTCTCCGGCCCGGCGGGCGGCTCGGTGGACGCGGTGCACGCCGAGGTGGAGAAGCGCGGGCTTCCGAACGTGCGCGTCCTCCGGGGCGTGAGCGAGCCGGAGAAGGCCTGGCTCTTCGCGAACTGCGCCGGGTTCCTCTTCCCGTCCTTCACCGAGGGGTTCGGACTCCCGCCGCTCGAGGCCATGCACTTCGGGAAGCCGGCCTTCCTCTCCACCCTGACCTGCCTCCCGGAGATCGGCGGCGACGTGGCCTCCTACTTCCGGGACTTCGAGCCGTCGTCCATGCGCCGCGTGGTCGAGGAGGGGCTCGCGGCGGCGCGGCAGCCCGGGCGGGCCGACGCGATCCGTCGGCAGGCGGCGCGCTTCTCCTGGGACGCCTGCACCGACGCCTACCTGGCGCTCTACCTGCGGCTCACGGGGGTCGCCGCCTGAACTTGTCACGGACAGTGAATATCGGCGTCAGCTTCGGGAGGCTCACGACGCTGCACGACGGGGTGGGGGAGTTCGCCGTCCAGCTCGGGACCCGCCTGGCCGCCCGCGCCCCGGAGCTCGCCCGGCAAGGTGTCCACCTGCATTTCCACCTTCCCCGGAGGCGCTTCGGGCTGTTCGGGGACCGGCTGCGCTGCCTGCCGCTCCGGTCGATCCAGAAGCGGATTCACCTTCGGTGGACCCGCTACGACGTCTGGCACCGGACGCACCAGCTCCTCTCCCACCGCCCGCCGGCGGGGGCCCGGTGCCGGCTCACCACGGTCCACGATCTCAACTTCCTGTACGGCCAGAAGGACCCGCGCGAGGAGGGGAACGCCCGGAAGATGCGTCGCGTCCTCGCCGAGACCGACCGGGTGGTGACCGACACCCGGTTCGTCGCCGGCGACGTCCGGGACCACGCGGGTTTTGCCGGGCCCATCGACACCATCCACCTCGGGGCGCGCAGCCTGGTCTACGACCCCCGGGAGCCGGTGGCGGGCATCGAGCCCGGGGGCTACCTCTTCCACGTCAGCCGGATGATCCCGACGAAGAACATCGGGGCGATCCTGGGGCTCGCGGCCCTCTGGCCGGAGCAGGAGTTCGTGCTCGCCGGCCCACCGAGCGGCGACGTGGAGGCGGTTCGGGGTGCGGTGGCCGAGCGGGGGCTCGGGAACGTGCGGATCCTCACCGACGTGGACGACGCCCGGAAGGCCTGGCTCTTCGCGAACTGCGCCGGGTTCCTCTTCCCGTCCTTCACGGAGGGGTTCGGGCTCCCGCCGCTCGAGGCCATGCACTTCGGAAAACCGTCCTTCCTCTCGGACCGCACCTGCCTGCCGGAGATCGGCGGGGACGTGGCCTCCTATTTCCACGATTTCGAGCCGGGTTCGATGCGGCGGGTGGTCGAGCAGGGCCTGGCGGAGGCGCGTCAGCCCGGGCGGGCCGATGCGCTCCGGCGGCAGGCCGCGACCTTCTCCTGGGACGCCTGCGCCGAGGCCTACCTGGCGCTCTACCTGCGGCTGGCGGGGAACGCTACCCGTTGAACCGGTAGCCCACGCCGCGCACCGTCTCGAGCCATCGCGGCCGGTCGGCGTCGTCGCCGATGTGGGCGCGCAGCCGGGCCACGAAGTTGTCCACGGTGCGCTCGGTGCCGATGTAGAGCGAACCCCAGACCGCGCGGGTGAGCTGCTCGCGGGAGTAGACGCGCCCCGGGTGGGCCACGAAGAAGGCCAGCAGGTCGAATTCACGCGCAGTGAGAAGGGCGGGCTTCCCGTCCACCGTCACCTTCCGCTCGCCCAGGTCGATCTCCACCGCGCCGAAGCGCTTCAGCTGGCGCACGGGCCCGGTGGCCCCCTGGGCACGGGGGCGGCGCAGCGCTGCGCCGATGCGGGCCAGCAATTCTCGAAGTCCAAAGGGCTTCACCACGTAGTCGTCGGCCCCGAGCGCGAGGCCGGCCACCTTGTCCTGCTCCTGCCCCTTGGCCGACAGGATCAGGATGGGCATGTCCGGGTCCTCCTTCCGGAGCTCCCGGACCAGCTCCAGGCCGCCCAGCCGGGGCAGCATCACGTCCACGATGAGGAGGTCGGGGCGCTCGGTGCGGGCGATGCGCAGCCCCTCCTCGCCGTCGGCGGCGGTGCGCACCCTGTAGCCTTCCATGGCGAGGTTGAGATCGAGCCCCCGCAGGATGTTGGGGTCGTCCTCGACCACCAGGATCCGCTCGCCGCTCATGGCTTCGTCTCCTCGGCCGGCGGGAGGAGGACCGAGAAGGCCGCCCCCTTGCCGAGCTCGCTCTTCACGCCCACCTTGCCGCCGTGGGCCTCGACCACGTGCTTCACCATGGAGAGGCCGAGGCCGCTCCCCTCGATGGTGCGCTCGAGCGGATCCTTCCCCCGGTAGAACTTCTCGAAGATCCGGACCTGGTCGGCGCCGGGGATGCCCGGGCCGTTGTCCTCCACGATCACCTCCACGGCGTTGCCGACCCGGCGCGCCGAGACCGTGATCCGCTTCTCGGGACCGGTGTACTTGAAGGCGTTCTGGAGCAGGTCCACGAGCGCGTCGCAGAGCGCGTCCCGGTCGGCATCCACGAGCGGCAGGTCGTCGGGGACGTCGCGCAGCATCTGGGCGCCGGTCTGGACCCGCTGCGGCTCCACGGCGCGGAGCGCGTCGTCCACGATGGGGCCGATGGGCTGCGGGCGCAGGTCGAAGCTCCGCTTGCCCGACTCCATGCGCGCCCAGTCGAGGAGCCGCGTGATGAGCTGGGAGAGCCGCTCGCTCTCCGCCGCGATGATGTCGAGCGCCTCCTTCGCCTGGACCGGGTCGGCGATGCGTCCGAGCTGGAGGGTCTCCAC
>SESB01002322.1_pt1 | contig 11299 bp, 11 predicted proteins | sample 3171441 | NCBI WGS metagenome assembly SESB01 (sample SAMN06051867, study PRJNA518727) | freshwater metagenome | biome: subpolar coniferous forest; feature: holomictic lake; material: water; isolation source: holomictic Lake 227, 6 m depth | place: Canada: near Kenora, Ontario | collected...
GCAGATCGCGCAGGCGGTGCATCTGCGCGTAGAGCGGCACGAAGGCTGGGTAGGCCGCCAGAAGGCGATCCAGGCGCAGCTTCTGCGAGGCGGTAAGGTTGTGTGGGTTTTTGCGCAGCACGGCAAGCGAGCCGGAGCTGTTCTTGATCTCCGGGGCGATCTGGCGGCAGAGGGTCATGAAGTGATGAATGACGACGCGGATGACATGGAAGCGGTCGGCGACGATCCGGGCGTTGGGGAACCAGCGGCGGATCAAGGCGCGGTAGGGGCTGGAGAGGTCGATGCAGACCACGCGGACGCGCTCGCGGCCCTGCAGGGTTTGGAGGAAGGCGACCAGGTTGGAGCCGGATCGGCCTTGGACGACATCGAAGACCTTGTGGTTTTTAAGATCGCAAAAGGTGGTGGCAAAGCGCTGGCCCTTGTGGAGGGTGTGCGCCACACTCTGAAAATCGGAGATGGAACAAGGTTTTTGCATAGGACGAGCATTCCTTTGGCCATGGACGATTCCTTGGTATGGAGCCGGAGTCGAAACTCGCCGTTTTTACCAGCCTGATTGCCTCGCAGAAGGCGCATATTATTGATGTCTGGCGCGTGCAGGGCCGGCTCATCTTTGGGACGCAGATCGAGCGCAGCCTGCTGGATAACAAACTGGAGGATTTGCTCGACACGCTGGTGGAAACCCTGAGCGGGGAGGGTTCGCCTCAACTCTTGGAGATGCGGGAAACCCTGCGCTCCAAGGAACACGGCACCACGCGCGCCGAACAGGGGTTTGACGTGGTGCAGATGACCCGGGAGTTCCATGCGCTGCGCCGCGTCATCGAGACGGTCTGCCGGGAGGCGGGCCAGCCGCTGGACCATGCAGCCCGGGGCATCCTCGACAAGGTCATCGACACCGCGACCACGGTGGCGTTGGAGCGCTTCGGAGTACGGCGCGCGCAGATGACCAAAGAAAGGGAAGCGCGGCAGATGTCCTACATCGTGCATGATTTCCGCGCCCCGCTGGGAGCCGTGGCCCTGGCGGCGGCGGAGATCGCCGAATCCCTGCCGCCCGAGGCGCGCACCCCGGAGATGATGGAGAACCTGGCGTTGCTGGGGCGCAACGTGCAAAACCTCTCCCTTGAGATGGAAAAGGCGATGCGCGAGTTCGCCGATTCCCTTGCGGGGGCGAGCCGTTTGCGCATGGGCCGGATCCGCCTCAACGATGTGGTGGCCGACGTTCTGGAACGCTTCCAACTCAGCGCCCGCAAAGCCCAAACCCTCCTTGTCAACCGGGTCTCCCTGGAACTGGAGGTGGAGGCTTCCGCCGACGCCCTGCACCGCATTTTGGCGAATCTGGTGGGCAATGCGTTGCGCTACACCCCCGGGGGCGAGGTCTCCGTCACCAGCGCCCAAAAGGGGGAGGAGGTGGAGATCGCCGTCCGGGACACCGGCATGGGCATCGTGGCAGAACGGCTGGAGAGGATTTTCGAGCCGGGTCAAAGAGACATCTCCAGCCCCGGGATGGGCTTCGGGCTCGCGATTACCAAGCATCTGGTGGAGTTGCAGGGCGGGCGCGTGCGGATCGAGAGCACGCTCGGCAAGGGCACCACCGTCACCTTTACCCTTCGCAAAGCGGCGCGCCCCTGAAATGAAATTTCACCATGGCAACCGAGGAACAGGCACCCACCGGGCCGCCAACAGGCGAGCAAACCGCCCGGCAAAGCGAGGAGCGTGCGGCGCTGGCGTTGAAGGCCGGGCATGTGGGCATCTTTGACTGGGATATTGCCGGGGGCAAAATCGTTTGGATCTCATCTCCGAAGACGGGCAGTATCTCGGCATACGCGGCAGCAACCGCGATATCACGACGGGCAAAAAAGCCGAGGAGGATATCCGTGCCCTCAATGCCAGCCTGGAGACACGGATACGCCAGCGCACCCGGCAACTGGCCGAAAACGAAGCGCGTTATCGCACCCTCTACGAAACCTCGCCTGTGTCCATCTGGCAGGAGGATTGGACGCGAGTCATCGAAAGCATCAAGGAGCTTCGCGCGCAGGGAGTCAGCGACTTCGCCACCTAGAGCAATTTACCAAAAACTATAGCCGCGTCTTGGGGCGGCGAAGGCCGTTGCAAACCGTTTGTCCCTTGGGCTGTGTTTACAAACACAGCCGCTGCGGGCCAAGCCGCCTTGCACCAGCCTTCGGCGCTCCCAAGCCACTGGCCACATTTTTTTGTAAAATGCTCTAGTGGAGGTTGAAAGGAGGCATCGCCATGCAAGGCAGAAGCAACCGCATCAAAAAGGAAACATCCTCAAACCTCTAAAACGGCGCTGGCAGAGGTCTAAGCATGGGTCTAAGAAAGCCCTGCGAGCTTCTGTAAGTCGTTGATTTACAGAGAAATCGGGGCGAGAGGATTCGAACCTCCGACCTCCTGGTCCCAAACCAGGCGCTCTACCAAGCTAAGCTACACCCCGTGCTGTGCTTCAGCCGGAAAAGCCGAAGCGGACGGTTACTATGCGCGACCGGAAGAGAACCGCAAGCAAAACCGGGAAGAATTCGCCGGGAGGACAAAAAGATCATTGTGGGCCGCTTTTTTGCCCCGCAACAGGCGCCTTGTTGCGATTCCCCTTGGATGACTCGCTCCATTCTTCCCCTTTTGGCCCTGCTTGCCATGCTTGGCTGCGCCCAGGCGCAGTCGGCGCTGCGCTGGGATAAAAAAATCATCGAACTGCAACCCGGCCCATCGGAAAAAACGGCAAAAGGGGAGTTCACCTTCACCAATGTCGGCAAACAGCCGGTCACTATTGACTCGGTAAAGCCAAGCTGCGGCTGCACGACGGCGGGCCTTGAAAAAAAGATGTTTCAACCGGGTGAAACCGGCCATCTCACAGCGGTTTTCACCATCGGATCGCGCAAGGGAGATCAAGCAAAGTCGATCCGCGTGAATGTGCGGGGGGAAAATCCCGCCACGGTCTTGACGCTGGTCACGCACATTGGCGAGCCGGTCAAGATGGAGCCGTCGCTGGTGTTCTGGCGCGCTGGGGAAACGCCCCGCGCGAAAACGATTTTCGTCAAACTCCCGGCGGGAACCCGGCTGACCCGTGTGGCTTCGAGCGATCCGAAATTCGCCGCGACACTGGAGCCGGTGGGGGAGAAGTCCGAATACAAGATCACCGTCACGCCCGAGGGGACGAGCCACAAGGCCATGGCGGTGTTGAACATCCAGGGGATGTCGCGCGCCAACGAGCCGCGGACATTCCAGGCGTATGCGCAGGTCAAGGGGGAGTAACCGACGCGCGTTCCGATGGCAGGACTTTCCCCATGGCGGACGGTGTTGAAGCAGGCGGGCGCGCTGTTGCTTGCGGCGGGTTTTGCGGCAGCGGTTGCCGGGTTTTCGATTCCGTTGCGGGAAACAGGCGAAGGAGAGATCCCTCTCGCCGCCGCGCTCAAACGTCTGCCGCCGCCGTTGTGGATCGACGCGCGCCCGGAGGCGGAATACCGCAACGAACACATCCCCGGCGCGCTTCCGCTCAACGCGGAGGGCTGGGAGCAGCTCGTGCCAAGGGTGCTTGAAGCCTGGGAGCCGGAGCGGACGGCCATTGTCTACTGCGCTTCGCCGGGTGCGCAGGCCAGCCGCGAAGTGGCCGAGCGGCTGCGCGATTTCAAGCTCGGCCCGGTGTTTGTGCTGCAAGGAGGTTGGAAGGCATGGAAACAAAAGGATTGATGCGCTGGGGAACGCCTGCGCTGCGCATCGCGCTGGGCGCGCTTTTTATTTTCGCGGGAACACGGAAGGCGCTGAACCCCACGGCGTTTCTGAAATCGATTGAGAACTACCAACTGCTGCCGCACCTGGTGGCGGTGGCGGCGGCGTATTATCTGCCGTATCTGGAGATTTTTTGCGGAACGGCCCTCATCCTCCGCCGTCTGCACGCGGGGGCGCTGGCGCTCTTGGGCGGGCTCTTGCTGGTTTTTATCGCGGCGCTCCTCGGCGCATGGGTGCGCGGGCTGAATATTGATTGCGGCTGCTTTGGCGCCGGGGATGGCGAAGCGCATTACGGACTGGCGTTGACGCGCGATCTGGCGCTCCTGGTCGCCCTTGGCCTGGTGGCGTGGCGCAGCGGGCCGGAGTAGCCGCAAAAAGGCGCAAAACAAAAGACCTTGCCCGACCTCATCTCCATTTTTGCGGCTGTTTTCAGGAGCGAACGGGTTGCGGTGCACGGGGAGCCGGGCTACGTTGCGCGCGCATCATGCTCGTCACTCCTTCCTTAAGTCTCGTCGCGGGCTCCTTCCTCGCGGCCTTTGCGGGATTATTTCCCATTGTGAACCCGTTTGGCGCGGTGCCCCTGTTTCTGAGCCTCACGGCGGAACTTGGTGAGGCGGAGCGGCGGCGGCAGGCCGCGCTGGTGGTTCGCAACGCCATTGTCATCATGCTGGTCTCCCTGCTGTTGGGCGGCGTGTTGCTGGAGTTCTTTGGCATTTCCATCTCGGCGTTGAGGATTGCGGGCGGGCTGATTGTGGCCTATCTCGGCTTTCACATGCTTTTTCCCGGACAATCCAGCGCGCCGGTGAAGAATCCGCACGCTGCGGGGAAGACGGATTACACGCTGATCCCGCTGGCCTTCCCGAGTCTCACGGGCGCAGGCTCCATTGCGGTGATCATGGGTTTTTCCACCAAGATCACCACCCTGCCCAACTGGGGCGAAAAAGCGACCGGCTACGCCGTCGTTGCCCTGGCGATTCTTTCCGTCGCCTGGCTCTCGCTCCTGATCCTGCGCGCTTCAATGCGGGTCGCCCGTTGGCTGAACCCCCACGGCATGGACGCCTTGACGCGTTTCATGGGCCTTGTGCTGGTCTGCATCGGGGTGCAATTCGTGGCCGACGGCATTCGGAGCTTTGGTCAGGGTTAAGGGACGCACTTGATGGGCCGGGGCGAGTTGTGCATCGAGCGAAGCCGCCATGACGCGCGGACTTTTGCCGCAGGCATCCGGCAGCGCTGGCACGCAGGTTTTGGACTCGATCCAATTCAGATCCGAGGCGATACGGGCGAGTTGGCGCGCGATGTTTTTCGGCGCGACCTCCCGGCTGATCATCTCCGCGTTAACGTGTTGCAAGTCGTCGTTGACGCGGATGAGCCGCTTGCAAACGCGCCGGGGGAAGGCGCAATGATCCATGGCGCTCACATACGGAGCGAACCGGTGGTTGAGCCCGTCGATCTCCTCCTCCAAGGCGCAAAACGCTTCCGGGGCGACATAGATGGGACGGGGCCGCACCTGCCCGGAGACACAGGGGCGAGCATCGCTGCAACACGCCGCCAGCGCCCCCAGCAGAGAAAGAAATCCCACCGTTCGTGTCATCGTGCTTGGCATTGCGCCCCCCTTTTTTGCAAAAGGGATTCGCTGCCGGGAGCAAGGGAAGTTGCGGAAGATCCTACCCCCGCATTGCACGTTTTTCCGCTGCGCTCAGAATGCCCGCCGCCTTGTCCAGCGTCTCCTGCCATTCGCATTCCGGCTGGGAATCCGCAACAATCCCGGCTCCGACATGGAAGTGCGCCGCGCCGTTCTCGATCACCACCGTGCGGATGGCGATGCTGAACTGGCTCTCGCCGTTGAATCCGAAATAGCCGAGGGCTCCCGTGTAGAGGCCGCGCGGTTCCGGCTCCAGTTCGGCAATGATTTCCATGGCCCGCTTTTTGGGCGCGCCCGTGATGGAACCGCCGGGGAAACAGGCGCGCAACGCGGTGACAACATCGATCTCCGGGCGCAGCCGCCCTTCCACGGTGGAAACCAGATGGAAGACCTGCTCAAAGCGCTCCAGCTTGAGCAACTCGCTCACGGCGACCGAACCGAAGTCGCAAACCTGGCCCAGATCGTTGCGTTCCAGATCGGTGATCATGATGAGCTCCGCGATTTCCTTGGCCGAGGTGACAAGTTCCCCGGCACTCCTGGCATCGGCCACCGGATCCATACGGCGCGGGCGTGTTCCCTTGATCGGGCGGGTCACGATATGGCGTCCGCTCATGCGCAAAAACAGCTCCGGCGAGGAGGAGAGCACGGCGCGCCCGTTGAGCGCAAGGAACGCCGCATGCGGCGCGGGCGAAGCGCAACGCAGGGCCGTGTAAAAAGCAAAGGCATCGCCAGTCCACGGCGCGGTGAAACGGTGGGAGAGGTTCACCTGATAAATATCCCCCGCAGCAATGTATTGCTGGGCGCGCTCCACCATGCGCAGGAAATCCGCGCGGGGCATTGTCGGCGCGAAGCCGCAAGACAGCAAGGCGCCCACCTCGTCCTTCCCTGCAAGTAAATCAGCCCATTCCGCATACGCGCCCCCCGTCGAAACCCATGTGCTCTCTGCATGCCCGTACGCCAGCAACCGGTCGTAAAACCCGAAGCAAAACGCGCCGTCGTAATCCACCGTGCCCGCTGCGAACCCGCACGGCACCTTGTCCGGAGCGACGCCAGAGATTTGTCTCGCGACCACGGCATCCCGCAGCGCGGCCCAGTCCGCCTCGGTGTGTCCCGCCATCACGAGCGCAGGCTCGGCGGCAAGAAGCGAAAGCGCCTCGCCGTCCGCAGCATCGCGCGCCGTGTCAAAGAAAACCATTCCGGGCAAATGCCGCAAGCGCGCGGCAACCTCCGCCGGAGAGAGGTGCAGTTCGGGAAGTTGTTGGATCAGTGGACGCGGCATCTGCTTACTCCCGGTTGAAAAACTCCGTGCGCAGCGCCTCGGCCAGCGCCGTATCGAGCGGTCTGCCGTCGAGCGCCGCCACGGGCCGCACCCCGGCCCAACTGCTCGTCAGAAAACAACCGGTGACGCCAGCCAAATCCGCCCGGGTGAGCGTGCGCTCCACCACGGTGCGCCGTCCCATGACCCACTCGCGCACCACCCCGGCCCGCGCGCCGCTGGCAGTGGGCGGCGTTACAAGTTGTCCCTCCCACTCGATAAAGACATTCGCCATGCACGCGGAGATCAGTTCGCCATGCGGATTGACCAAGAGCGACTCGTCGCACCCGGCGGCGCGCGCCGTTTGCAACGCCGCAAGGTTTGCCCAGTAATTCGCGGTCTTGAGGCCGCCCAGGAGCGGCAGGAACGGTTCGGGATGCAGTCCCACCCGGCAAGGTTCCGGCGCGGGCGCGCTCCTCGGTTCCGCCAACAAAACGACCTGTGGCGTTGTCACGGGGTCGGCAGGCCCGCCTTCCCCAGCCGTCACATAGATGCGGGCAAACGCGGGGCCCTCCATTTGGCGAAGCTGCTCCCCGGCACGCACCAGTATGGAGGGGTCCAGCGGCCAGGCGCACTGGCTGCAAGCGCTCGCCAGCCGTGCCAAATGGGCGTCCAAGAACTCCACCCGCCCGTTGCGAACAGCCAGGCTCTCAAACAGCGCCATCCCGTAGCGGAACCCGCGATCCGCGACCGGGACGCCACGGCACGGAACGAACGCAGTGCCATGCCAAAGCCACGATGGAGAAGAAATCATCGCCCCATTATAATGCATCGCCCAAGGCGATACGAGAGCAGATGCGGCTAAATGCCTCCCCCCTCCCTCAACTTCCCTCTTGCCATTCCTGGGCCATTCCGGGATTGTCGCGCAGTTTCCCGGAATGCTCCAAATCTTTCTATCCCGACTTGCCAGCACCCTTGTCCTTTGGACGGCGGTGTTGTGGACTATTTTCTCCGGTTATGAACTCGGCTTCTTTGCCCTGCTTTCTGCGGTGGGCATGGCCGGGCTGTGGGAGTTCTACCGGATGCTCGACCACAAGGGGCTCCCGAACTTCAAGGGGGTCGGCATGGTGTGTGGGGCGCTCATGCTGGCCGGTTCCTTCCATTATTACCGCTCCGTGGGGCCCTCGCAGTCCTACGATTGGGAAATGATCTCCTTGGTCGCCTTCCTGCTGACGGTCTTCACCCGGCAAATGTTCAAGGGTCTGCAAGAGGTCTCGCCGCTGCCAACGATGGCTTTCACCCTCTTTGGCCTGCTCTATGTCATCTGGATGTTCAATTTCTTGAACAAAATCGTTTACCTGCTGCCGCGTTCGGTGGACGGCCACGTCACCGGCCAGTTTTACGTCCTCTACCTGATTGTCGTGACCAAGTTCAGTGACATGGGCGCTTATCTTACCGGTTCCGCCATTGGCAAACACAAGCTGGTTCCCCACATCAGCCCCAAGAAAACCTGGGAGGGCTTTTTTGGCGCATTGGGTTTTTCCCTGCTGGGCAGCTACGGGATGCTTGCCCTCATGCCCAAGCATCTGAGTTACCTCAACGGGACGCACGCCACCGTCCTCGGGTTGGTGCTCGGGTTTGCCGCCATCGTGGGCGACCTGGCGGAATCCATCCTCAAGCGGAGCACGGACACGAAGGACTCGGGCCGCTTTCTGCCCGGAATCGGCGGGGCGCTCGATCTCATCGACAGTCTGCTCTTTACCGCGCCGCTCCTCTTTTTCTACCTTAGAGCCGTGATTGGAGTGGGATGAAAAACATTGTCGTTCTAGGAGCCACAGGCTCCATCGGTCAAAGCGCCGCGAAAGTCGCCCGGGATATTCCGCAGCGCATGCGGATTGTCGGCCTCTCGGCGCACCGCAATCTGGCCAAGCTGGAAGAACTCGCGGAGCAATTCCCCGAGGCCACCCTCTGCATTACCGATGCAGCCTCCCCCACGCCGGGTGCGCTGGGGAACTGTCGCAAAGTGTTGCGGGGCGAAGAGGGGCTGCTGGAACTGGCGACCCTTCCCGAGGCGGACATGGTGCTCATCGCCATCGTGGGCATCGGCGGGCTGCGCCCCGCGCTGGCGGCCATTGAAGCGGGCAAAGACATCGCCATCGCCAGCAAGGAAATTCTTGTCATGGCGGGGGAGATCGTGATGGAAGCCGCGCGGCGTAAAGGCGTCAACGTCCTGCCGGTGGACAGCGAGCACAATGCCATCTTCCAATGCCTGGAAGGGCGCGACCCGGCCCACGTGCGCCGCCTCATCCTCACCGCCAGCGGCGGCCCGTTCCGCACAGCGCCCGCGGAGAGCCTGGAGAGCGTCACCCCGGCCCAGGCGCTCAAGCACCCCACGTGGAACATGGGCGCAAAGATCACCATTGACTCCGCCACGCTCTTCAACAAAGGCCTGGAAATGATCGAGGCCCGCTGGCTTTTCAACGTCGAGATGGCCCGCATCGACGTGGTCGTCCACCCGCAAAGCATCGTCCACTCGATGGTGGAATTTGTGGACAGCTCCGTGCTCGCCCAGTTGAGCCACTCGGACATGTGTTTCCCCATCCAATACGCCGTCACCTGGCCCGAGCGCGTCCCCAACACCCTGCCCCCGCTCGATTTCGCGCAGCTCGCCCGGCTGGAATTTGAAGCGCCGCGCTGCGACGTCTTCCCCGCGCTCGACCTGGCCCGACACGCGGGCGAAACCGGCGGCACGCTCCCCGCCGTGTTCAACGCCGCCAACGAAATCGCCGTTGCTGCGTTCCTGAAACACCGCCTCTCCTTCCCCGGCATCTGGAAAACCGTCGCCGCTGTCATGGAGGCCCACCGGGCCGTTGCGCACGCGCCGCTCGATGCTATAGTCGAAGCCGACCACTGGGCGCGCGCCCGCGCGGCGGAACAAATCGCCAAGCTTTGCGCGGCAGGAAAATGAACGGCTTTTTATTCTCACACGAAGGCACGAAGGCACGAAGGCACGAAGAAGAGATTTCTTTTGTCCCCCTTCGTGCCTTCGTGCCTTCGTGTGAGGCTCCTCGTTCCCAATCTCCCGATTGGAAACGCACTTGTCTTGGAAACTCTGTTTCCCCACAGGTAGCCCATCGCCTCGGGCGCGGTTTTCGAAACAGAGTTTCGCGGACAGCGGCATTCCCAATCAGGAGATTGGGAACGAGACTATCCGCACCCTTCTTCTCTTTGCGTCCCTTGCGTCCTTTGCGCGAAACCTTTTAAAACTTTATGTCCACCGTGCTTCACCTTCTAAATTTCCTCTTCGTCCTGTTGGAAGTCGTCGTGCTTTTCAACCTGATCATCATTGTCCATGAACTCGGGCACTTCCTGGCGGCCCGGTGGCGCGGGCTCAAGATCGAGGAGTTTGGCGTCTGGTTTGGCAAACCGCTCTGGAAAAAGGAGATCAACGGCGTGGTCTATTCCCTGGGCTCCATCCCGGCGGGCGGCTTCGTCAAGCTGCCGCAGCTCGCCCCGATGGACATGATCGAAGGCGAAGCCGACGTGCCGCGCGAGACGCTCCCGCCCATTTCCGCCTTCGACAAAACCCTCGTCGCCTTCGCGGGCCCGCTCTTCAGCTTCCTCTTCGCCATTTTGCTGGCCTGCGCGGTCTGGGTGGTGGGCAAGCCGGTGTACGAAAGCGACAAGAACACCACCATCGGCTACGTGGAACCCGGTTCGCCCGCCGAAAAAGCGGGGCTGCTCCCCGGCGACCGCATCCTCAAAGTGGACGGCCACCCCGTCAAACGCTTCACCGGCATGATCAACAGCGTGAGCTGGTTTGTCATCCGCAGCGAAGGGGAGAAAATCGCGTTTGAAATCGACCGCAACGGCAAAACCCTCACCGTCGAGTCCGGCTGGATCAAGGAATCCCACAAAAGCTGGGAGCGGGCGGGATTGCGCGCGGTGCAGATCGCTCCGGCGCTCTCCACCAAAATCGGCACCGTGGAGCCAAACACGCCCGCCGCCGAAGCGGGGCTCCAGCCCGGCGACACCATCACCCATGTGAACGGCACCCCGATCTTCACCCCGGAGGTGTTGCTGGAGACGCTCATCGACAACCCCGACAAGCCGGTCGCGCTCACCATTCAACGCGGCGCGGAGTCGCTCCACTTCAGCATCCAGCCCAAACAGCTTCCCTCCGAGCAAGGCAAAACGCGCCCGCGCATCGGCATTGCGTGGGATCGCAAACTGACGCTCGACTACCCCACGCCCACGCAGCAGATCGTCGACAGCGTCAGTTCCATCGGCAACATGCTCGGCGCGCTCTTCTCGCCCAAGAGCGACGTGAAAGCCCAGCATTTCAGCGGCCCCGTGGGCATCGGGCGCATCTATTACGCCATGTTTGAGGACGAACAGGGCTGGCGCAAGGCGCTCTGGTTCAGCGTCTTCTTCAACGTCAACCTCGCCCTCCTGAATCTGCTCCCGTTCCCGATCCTGGACGGCGGCCACATCCTCCTGGCGTTCATCGAAGGCATCCGCCGCAAACCGGTGAACATCAAAGTGCTGGAAGCCGTCCAAAGCGCCTGCGCGCTACTCCTCATCGGCTTCATCCTCTACGTCTCCTTCTTCGACATCCAGGATCTGCCTTGGCGAAAGTTGGTTCCGCAGAAAGAGACCCCGGC